>Ga0214544_1000583_pt1 | contig 68686 bp, 60 predicted proteins | sample CNSS3metaG_FD_160074 | JGI IMG/M metagenome (GOLD analysis project Ga0214544, IMG submission 160074) | Root nodule microbial communities from cowpea collected in UCLA plant growth center, Los Angeles, California, USA - CNSS3 | ecosystem: Host-associated > Plants > Roots > Nodule | place: USA... | reverse complement strand
CACCCTCAACTTGTTTAAATATGTCTGACCCTGACAAAGAACTTGGTGCATCCCTTAATTCAGTACTTCCATTGAAAAGAGTTTGACTCAACCTAAATCTATGGTCTTTTGGTAAAAATCGACGGTGCCCCATAAAACTGAATTTGCCTCTGTACAACCAACATGAGTCTGTATCAAAGTTACAAGTAGGGCAAGCAAGACTAGTGTGTGTGTTCCATCCAGATAAATTTCCTAGTCCAGGGAAGTCACTAATTGTCCACATCAAAGCCGCTCGTAGTGTAAACATTTCTTTTTTCGAATAGTCAAATGTTTGCACTCCATCATACCATAACTCCTTCAATTCTTTGATTAATGGTTCTAAGTAGACATCAATGTCATTCCCTGCCATTTGTTTACCAGGAATTATCATAGAGAGGATAAAGGAGGTTTGCTTCATACACTCCCAAGGAGGGCGATTGTATGGTATGAGGACCATTGGCCATATACTGTGACTTGTACTCATGTTCCCAAAAGGATTGAAACCATCAGTAGCTAATCCTAATCGTACATTCCGAGGATCATTTACAAATTCTGGATGCAATAGATCAAATGTTTTCCAAGCCTCAGAATCTCTAGGATGCCTCATTAATCCGTCTTGGTTATTTCCGGATGCATGCCATGTCATTGAATCAGCTGTCTTATAACACATAAACAATCTTTGCAATCTCGACTTTAATGGAAAGTAACGCAAGATCTTTGCATATTGCTTCTTATTTTTATCTTTCCATTTAGACGTCTTGCACCTTTTACATTCTTCTAAGCCTTCATTCTCTTCACCCCAATATAGCATGCAATCTTTTGGGCAAGCTGGTATTTTGACATAATTAAGACCAAGTTTGGTAATAACATTCTTAGCCTCATACAAGGAGTTAGGAAACTTAGCATGTTCAAATGCATCCTTTAGCAAGTCTAGAATCATTGTCATTGCCTTGTCACTCATTCTACACATGCACTTAATATAATACAACTTTAGCATGAATGATAGTTTCGAATACTTTGTACAACTTTCATATAATGGTTGGTTATTGTCCTTCAAAAGAGCATCAAAGTTTGTATTTCCTTCATCACGCACCATATTATTTTGCACATCATCATCTTCAATAGCCTCGTCAAAATCATTAACATCATGCCCCACAAACCTAAAGGCATCATTCAACATATCTTCCATTGGATTTCGAGATTCTAAAATATCTTCAACCACATCTGCACTTGTAGCAGCCAAAGGTTCGCTTACACTTGATCCTTCACCATGAAAATACCATTTTTTGTAGTTTTCAGGAAAAGCTCTACATGTTAAGTGTTCTTCAACAACATCCCTAGTTTGCCATTTTTTAAAACCACACTTTGAACATGGACACTTGATGACAAGACCATTACCATGTTCAAAAGCAAAATCCAAAAAGACGTTCAATCCTTTTGCATATTCAATGGTGTTTCGTGGTTTAGAAATCCATGATTTATCTATTGGCATGACTACACAAAAAAATACAAAAACAAAATTTAATTATATAACAAATACTGATTGAAGGCCAATAAGAGAGAGAGAGAGATAGAAATTTTGAGTGTGCTGACTATCTAATTATATTACTAATTAAGACATGGACACATTTCAATTTCAAGTGAGAAAGTAAAAACGCATTTAATCCAATAATTAATGATTTGGACCAATCTCCATCTTGAGTTATAAATATACGTTCCAAGTGGATTCCATCGATATTCAGACATGAATACTTTTATAAGATCATTATAAATAATATTGTTTAGAGATGTTTTTAGTTCTCAAAATTTTGATGCAAAACTCAAATATTTTGTCCCAAATTTTTGATAAAGTTTGGTCTTTAAATTGTAAAAAATGAATAAATATAATCTTTATGACTTAATTATATTAAATTTTTTTGACACATATTTAATGACATTTTAAATTGATGTTTGAATTATTTATATCATTTAATAGAAAAAAATTAATATTACTAAATTAAAATAAATATATTTATTAATTTTTAAGTTTGATTCAAAACACCATAAACTTCACTTTCTCATTCGGAGTTCAAAAATTAAATACATATTTAATCTAATATTTTCGAAAAACACATAACATAAGTAGTATAATACAAGATATACATAAATTCAACCATCAATCAACAAAATTGCATGAGCATAAACCATGATATTTATAAGGAATAAATATAAATATATGTTATACATATAAAATTTAATAAATAATTAAAAATAAAAATAACCAAAAAAATAAATGAATAATTTAACCAAAACAAATGTATGTTTGACCGTAGATAGATATATACATTCTACGTAGAAGCTTAGAAAGACATCGTGTCTTCTCAACTACCTCAATCAACAACTGCGCCTAGGGTCAAGTTCAGTCCACACTGCAACGCAAATTTCTTTGCTCCCGTTCGATGAATAACGCCGCAGACTCCGCCAGCGAGATCTCACCGGAGATGAGGGCCGCCGAGAGCGACGGTGGTGGGCCTAGGCCGACGATCAAGCTTAACGTTTCGTACGGTACCTCCCACCACGAAGTTCACCTCCCGGCCCAATCAACTTTCGGTTAGGTTTCTCTTTTTTAATCAATGGTATCCCATTCATATTATTATTTAATCTCAAATTTAATAATTTATAGACTTGGCTTTATTGGACTTGAATCTGTTGAGTTCGGTGTTCCGGGGATATTTGGGTTCGGTGAAAGGAATTGTTAGTGAAAGGAAAAATGGAAATTAGTTAAATAAGGTTTGATCTTCGAATGACACGTGTTGAAGAGATGTTGCGCTGTCTGGGGAAATTTAAAATGAGGGATATTTGTTCAATATCTTACTTAATAAACTATTATGTTTTGTACGGAAATGATTGAACTTTGTTACTACAAAGTGAGTAACTGGTGACATTATGATACTGAAATGAATACTGGAACCAAGGAATACTGCAGCATTGTAATAGCTTCTTAAAAGGGATTGAAAATTGACTATAGAGAAATTATTTGCTTCCATTGATTTAGTGCTCTGATTTTGACGTTAAAATTAAAATTAAAAAACATAAATATTGGGAAAGTTTATTAGCCTATTAAAAGATTTAATTATGGATAAAATATTTTAAAATTTTATAGTTTTTTGTTGGTTTCAAGTTCATCTCCAAACACTTTTATCATTAACATTTTTCGTTATTTTTCTTCCATGAACTTGCTGCTAAGTAACTTACTTATTGACTGCAAATTGACACCTGCCCAAAATTAACTAAACGTATCTGTGTCTATGGTCACTTTATAATTTGGTCTTTCATTAGGCCCAATGGAATTGTTGGATCAATGTAGTTGGCATTATCTAGTAGGATAAGACTTTTGTTTATATTCGGAGGAAAACAAGAATTCCTAGCAAATTTGCTGATTGTACTTGTTAGTTCTTGGGGAGTGGATTTATTGACTGAAAGTCACTACTTTGATTGAATTAGTAGTCTAGTCTGACTTCCTTCTGCACGTTGTTCATTCTGTTTAGAGCTTTATCCTTCATTATTATAATTTTTGTTTCTTCTTGTTTAATATATGTTACAGGATGTTGGTGGTCGACTTAGGTAATTTTAGTTTTAATGCAGAAAGGTGAATAATTTCCAATTGAATAACTACTCTAAAGTAAACCTTTCTCGAAAGTGAGCAAATCAGGATGTATTCATCCTTCAGTTCTAGTGGGTTATTATTGCAGGTTGCTTCATATTAAGTCAAGGATGGACACACCCAGTATATTTTAGAGAAACTCACTTTAGAGAATCCTTGTCGAATTAGAGGAAAAATGACAACGGCAAAAGATAGCTCATATCATTCAAGAGACCTAATCCGATACCATGTCCAGTTCTTGCATGTTTCTCTCTTAATCCACCATTTCCTTTGTTGCACTCCAAAGTAATTGAGTTTGCTCCCCTGTTCCTCCTGCCTTGTAGGCAGTGTGGACCCGCATCATTCTTATCACAATCCTTTACCCTATGATGAAACATATTCTATCAATGGTAATATGTGGTTGTTAATGGGGGAGTTCCTACTGTTAACTTAATATCAAATCAGTACTGTCCAACATTATGATGTCAATCATTTCTTTTCTGGAAAAGGCTTGAGGAAATGGCTGCCTGTCTTTATAGTCTGCTATAGTGAGTACTGTCGGAATAAATTGTATTTTGTTTCCATTGATATATGTATTTCTCTTATTTTGGGTTTTTAATAACAGGGGATGTTAAGAAACTACTTGTCAATAAAACTGGTTTAGAGCCTGAAGAGCAACGACTTTTCTTCAGAGGGATAGAAAAAGGTGATAATCAGCATTTGCACCTCGAAGGTGTAAAGGACAAGTCAAAGATTTTACTTTTGGAGGGAAATGCTAGCAAAGAGAGGAAACTTGAGGAAACCAGAAAACAAAATGAGATGTCTAAAGCTTTTGAGGCTATTGCTGGTGTTAGAGCTGAGGTGGACAAGCTCTCAAATAGGGTGAGCATATGTTTGAAGTATAAATACTACTTATTATAGAAACATGTGAATTGGAGAGTGAATTGTTGAATTATTTTAACTTTTCAGGTGACTGCCATAGAAGTAGCTATAAATGGTGGGAATAAAGCTGCTGAGAAAGAGTTTCTTGTGTTGACAGAGTTGCTTATGAGTCAATTGCTAAAACTGGACAGTATTGCTGCTGAAGGTGAAGCGAAGTTGCAGAGAAAAGCTGAGGTAGTATTAATGATATTAGGTTGCAAAGCTGAAATATTAATTTTTTGTTTCTTATTTTCCTTTTTCCCTCTATTCCATGCAATCTCACATATTGGTCACTCATGCCTGACAATACCCCTCAATTTTTACTGTATAAAAATTATAAAGAAGTGCATGAAATTATGGTAAGTGTTTTTTCACCAAGATGCATTGCATTTCAATGTATCCCTTGTGAAAAAATCTTTTTAATGAAAGAAGTCTTGAAAATGTGACTGTCTTTGTCAGCTGGGTCATGTGACTGGCCTAGACATGGAATAATCCTTCTTGCGATGGTGAAAGCAAGAGACAGATTTGTTCTTAACACATACAGACGGGTGTCACATACAGTACATAGAAATGGAAATTCAAAGGTGAGGGTTGGTTATAATTCAAGGTTTTTCTACTTACCATCCTATGTGGGATTTTGCCATATCAATCCTAAATAATCTTTGATTCATCTAGCCTCTCTATGCTACTTACTGGTGCTTTTCTTCAATCTTTGTCTCATTAAACCTGGACAGTGCAATAGACTTGGACATTCTACTTTAAGCAGTCTATCCGCGTTAGTTTACTCCTAGCCGTCTAGCATGTTCATTTCAAAATGTTTGATCATAACAAATAATGTTCAATTTTGATGAAATGATGATTTCATCCAAGTGTCTTAATAGAACACAAGACGATCTACCCTCTACCCATCAGACTATCAAGCATTAGAATGTTCAGTCGACACAGTAAGAGCTTTAGAACTTATGAAACAAGTGTAAACAACTGGAGACTCAACCAAAAGAACTGCAACAGTCAAAGAAGCTCTACACCAAACAAACAAATAACCTTACATTCATCAGCCCATCTACAACCTCCTGAAGTTGACTCACTTTTTCGTGATGATCCTGACACAACAAACAAAGTTTTATGGGAGAGTTTGCTAGATATGGTGCTGTATGTGCAAGAAAAGGATAATCAGAGCGAAAAAGGCTTTAAGCACAAGTTGATTGCAACAGAAAAAGGTGCTAGCTAAAAGGCTACCAACTTCTAATAAAGCTTGACACATTAAAACAGAAGATCAGTATGCCAACTAGCATTAGTGTTTTCCCAAGATCTATAAATAGAAGTGTCTTCTCTTGTAGAACAACTAACAACTGAACAAAAGTATGCACCTCGTAATCTTTGCATGTAGTGTTGTTGTGTAAACCTCAAGTGCTATAAAATCTGAGTGTTAAATTGGTGAATTTTCTTTGCAAATCTTATACTATTGTGAAGTTATCTCACCTTAAGGAGAGCCTAGTTTTCGTATCCTCTTACAGATTCCTTGTAATCAATTAGGATTTTAATTTCTTGTAGCAGGGAGTAGCAACTATAAATACTCATAAAAGCTAGGAGTTACTTAGTGACAAATTAATTATACCTGTGTTCGTTATCATAGGAGGAGATAGAGGGAGTAGTCAAAAGTGACTTTGTGTACACTTGTAAACCAGAAGTGATTGTGAGAACACTTGTGTAATCAGTTAGATTATAGTGGAACCCCTTAAAAGCATTTTAAAGGAAAACTAGACATAACTTAAATTGAGTGGACCAGTTTAGAAATTAAGTCTTCATTGCTACTTCTATTACACATTTATACTGAACTTCTCATCTTTACACAAGTTTTTCAAAATCATTTCTAAAAGCTTTTCTAACCAGTAGACACTAGCATCAAACTGTCTACCCACTTTTGTCTTTTGAAAAGAGTTGTAAAATGGTTTTAAGTGCTCTTTTGAACTTCTCATTCTAGAACTAACCTGTTATTTCATTTCCAAGATAGCATAAAATATTTTTCTTCAACACTTGGCTCAAGTTGGAACAACATCCAGATAGCAGTTTTACCTTTAGAACGGAACATGTACTCACAAAACTATTTCCATACAGTGCATAAGCAAGTGTAACCATGACTCAAGTACAGTAGAATACTCTACACAAAAAGCCCAAAGAACTCTTCATTTATTCCAATTCTTGTTCATTCCCCTTTTTCTTCTTCTAGAATGTTGGACATTTCAAGAAATTTTTGGCAAAGTGACATTAGAGCTGGTGTAGATGGAAAGAATGTTTTTTAAAGAGGTGTTCTGTCATCAAGAAAGTAGTTCTTACATCCCTAGTTTTGGTTCCACAACAGCTCATCTATTGATTTTTTTCTGCATCATTTGATTTACACAGTCTTCATTGATTTAACTTCTTTAGGAATCTTCAAACCACTCTGTAACTCCATTATGCATTTTTTTATTATGTTGACTTTAACAATGAAAATCATATATTCAGAATTCATCAACAATTCCGTATTAAGATTTTGTTATGAATCAAGAATAGACATCGTAGTCCTTAAGGACAATATGCTATTATTACAAAGCATTGACCAAATTTGAAACCTTTGGTCCAACAAAATGGCTCAATGTTTCTTGAGTTTGAAATTCTTTTCTTTATTTCACGTGATTTCTTATCTCCTATGCATGTTTAGATTTCTTTCTCTAAATATGCAGGCTTAGGAAAAACAAACGAATATCTTTATGATGACCATTGTAGGGCAAGCATTTTGTATTCATTTGTGTTTTACAGTGTTTCGTTTTATGTGAAACACTACTGGTTTCTCATCATTTGCGTTTTAGATGTTTCTTCACCGTTCTGATACACTATACATTTACCTTGGTAGCAGTTTCTTTTTTTATTCTGGTCATATTTCTTTATCCTGACCAGAAGTTCAATAAGTGGTAGAAATATATTATTGTTTCAATCCCCACCTACTTAACCTTCAAACATATTACTAGAGTTAGGGCTATGGTCAAGTTGGGACACCTTCAGTGGGAATGGCTGTCTGATCGAATTAATTGAGACCAGAACATGAGATGGATTTTAGGAGTTTCTTCAACTAACCTGACTTGGTCCCACAGCGTGGGTCACTCTAGTTAGCTAGGATTTGGTTTCATGTATTTACTTTTTAAAATAATTTTTATAGAAATAAAATTAATTTTTTAAAAGTGTAAATTTATAATATTTATTATTTATCTTTAAGAAAATATCATCTTAAAAATAAGAATAAAATTTATGGAATATGAATATAAAAAGTAATGAGATTGGGTTGAGCTGAGCTCAATTGGTTTCCAAATATTCAAATCAAGACCATAGCCTAGTCAGATTGGGTAATACTCTACTCGATACAACTACACCCATTGAAACCATTCAATTTAACCTTTATTATGGTTCGGATTAGTTTGATCTTAATTGAAATCACTCCTAACTAGCTATTACTACTAGTGTCTAACTACTTATTACTACGTGGAAATTTGAGTTCTCTACAAAATCCCATTTATGTAAAATGGTGGAGTATCTCAGTTTTGTTTGGCAAAAGGTTTTCACAACTATATTACTTTGTAAAGTTGTGTGGAACTAAGTGATGAGCAGTAACATGTTAACATGGAAATTACTTCAGTGTAATCGAAATGGGATATTACAAAGGATATATGGACAACAGTAGAAAAGATAGGATTAGGAATGAATGCTTTAGAAAGAAAGGTGGGGGTTTCCTTGGTGATTTAGGAGAAAAGCTGAAGTCTTTGTCGATCAGGATCATGTGGTTAATGTTTCGTATGGAATGTTGGTTATAATCTTCCTATTTTAAATTAGAAATCTGTGTATTTGTTAGATTACCTAATTATAGTAGGAACTAATAATTGTGCTATTATTGCTATTGAAGGCAATAAAAATGTTTGTAATACTTATAGATGGTATGATGATCAATGAGAAAGGCAGAAAAACAGAAATTCTGACAGTCTTGGTAAGGAGAGTAGATCAGATGGGTGTATCCTCACTGCTTTAGGTAAGACACTATGAGAAACTACTGGCAAAACCATTAAGAAGGATTTGGATGTCAATGTATTATCTTCAAATATGATTCACCGTAGAATATTGTGGTATTGATTTCTCCATCTAACAGACCCCACCTTTGTATTTTGAAATTTAGTTTATTTATTTTCTGTCCATTTCAAGTGGATGTTTGTAATTGCCTATTGATGTCACACTAGTCTACTAGTCTTCCTATCTTCGATCTGACTTAGTTCCAACATTGGAGAATGAATAGCGACATTTTAGCAAAATGATTTGGGCCTTGAAAATTGAACTGGGTAATATGTTATTTGTGTGTTAAATTGCTAATCAACTACTTTGTAACCACTATCTCATTTGCTTAATGTTGTAAGTTTTCCCCTTCCCGTTTTGGTAATCATTTGTAGTAAATTGCATCATTTCTTCATATACTGCTTAAAATTACAAGCACTTTTATTGTGGAGATGCAATATCTAGAGACCTATATTTTGCACCACTATTGCACTTATTACCATTGATGGACTAACACATGTTTACCACCATTGAATAGGTGCGTCGTGTGCAGACCTTGGTGGATAAATTAGATTCTCTAAAGGCAAGAAACTCCAATCCTTTTATCAACAGTAGCAACGCTGTCAAAGTAACAACCCAATGGGAAACCTTTGACTCTGGAATGGAAAACTCGGGTGCCCCGTCAGATAACTCACCTTCAACAAAAATATCTCAAGATTGGGAGCGATTTGAGTAGGCCCAGAAATTGTTTTGGAAAATTGAAGTTATAACTCTTGTATAACCTGCCCTTCACCCTTGTTCCAGATTCAATTTTTATGTGTGCTTGAACACTTGGCGCAATGACAAGATCGTTGCCTTCTGATATGGTAGGCAAGTTTTAATAGCAGAAAGATTCTCTCAAAGCTAAAGTGGCATGTGTTTAGTCTATCTCTTGCACTTGATTTTAGGCTAAACATGTATATGAAATTGTATTCTTTATACTTGAATAATATTATTGCATCCTTAGATAAGTTTTTTTTGTCTTTTGTATGTGTAGTTGTTAATAGTTTATGTTGTTATTGGAGGCATTCATTTCAATTTTTTAACAAATCTGCATTTCGTTTTCTGCATTAGCTGCGCTGGCTCATTATCTGCAGGACTAAACAATTTAATAAGCTTTGTTCGACGTCAGTGTCCTTTGATCTACGGGTTTAGAATCTGGACTTTATCTTAATTCAATCAATCTTATAAAGGCTGTTTCTTCCTACATCCCATCGAGTTTCTTCCTACATCCCATCGAGTTTCTTCCTCCACCCCATCAAATATGTGAATTTTTTAATTTTGCTTTCCAAAACACACTAGACCAAGTTCAGAAATCTCTTCATAGACTACACTCATCAGTAGTATTATGGATTGCCATTTTTGGAAGCATATATTACACCTTTTTTGACATATAGGGATGACAAAGTGGGTCGGATGTACACGCCAACCTAATAGAAAAATGTATCAGCCTAGAGAAGATTGACTCACTTGGTCCGCCAACTTGTTGGACCACAATATGGGGTGGGGTAGGCCAATTTGTAGCCTGTTTCACTTAAACGTATGTACTTTAGTTACTTTATTTCCTTCCTTCCTTCACCCACCAAAGACAAATCGTGCAGAACTGAACAACACACTTTCTTCTTCCCACTGCAAGACTCCATAGCGATGAAGGTCACCCACGACGATGAAGCTCACCCACAGAGGCGACATAGGTTCGTCTCCACGACAGTAACACATGTTTGTTTCACTTCAATTCATTTGCCCTAATTATGGTTTTGCTCTAGTTTGTTTCTCTTGTTCGCACCATTATTTTATGGTTCGTTTCTAGTTGTGACATTTTGCTAGGATTGAGACTTTTGGTTAGTTATACACATATTTCTGCTAAGATTGTGATGATTTTCATTTGCTTACACCACATTGTTTCAATTTTGTCCTAATTATTTTATCAAAATTTGGTGTCTATGAATTAGATAATATAGAGTTTACACAACTTGCTTTATGCAAGTTTTAACTTCTTGTTTCATTTTCTATAATGGAATTGATCATTATAAAAATAATGTATTATTCAATTAGTAAACCTAGTGAGCATGCCTATGACAAAGACAATAGGATTGAACATTATAAAAATAATGAATGAGTCAATTAGTAAACTTGGTGAGCATGTCTATCACAGAGACAATAATGTAATCGAGAATGAGGTTGAATATATTTTTGACAACAAAAGTGTTGAAGTTAATAAGAAAAATGTTTAAGTTAACAACCTCTGATTACTGGAAATTGTGATGATGGAAAAATTTTTGTGATGATGGAAAAGAGAGGGCAATGTGTAATACCTGTAACCGGAAAAGTATGGGATTTTCCATTTAAAGTAACATGCATCATGTTGAAAAATGTAGTAAAATCAAATCTGGAGATGAGTTAACTTATTAAGAGTATGTAAGGAAAGTTGAAAGAATATATCAAATGGTGTCACATGAATTGTGTGCTAATTTAATTATCCGACATGGTTTACAATTTGAAATTATTGAGTATGAAGAATTTCAGACTTGGATAAGTTATTTGAGTCCTGATGCAACTCTAGTTTCTAGAAATACTATTAAGAGTGATGTATTGAGAATGTTTATGAAAGAAAAAATCAGGTTGAAGAAAGAGTTGAAGAACATTTCTAATGATATTTGTTTAACTTTTGATTTATGGACATAAGTTTGACAACGCATTATGTTGATTCAAATTGGAAGTTGATTAACAAAATTATAAACTTTTCCCATTGGCCTCCACACCTCAATGTATTTGAGTTGTCTAAGAAGATAAATGAATTTGTGCATGACTTGGAAATTGAAAAAATATTTTCTATCACTTTGGATAATGCTTCTAGTAATGATGTTTTGTTAAGAACTTTAAAAAGATAACTTGTTTTGCAAAATTCCTTACGTAGTGATGGTGAGTTCTTTTGTGGTCGTTATCTAGCATACATATTAAATTTGATTGTGCAAGAAGGATTAAAGGTACTTGGTAATGTTGTAGACACAATTAGAGACAACAAAAAATGTCAAGGGATATAAGAGCAGAATAATTAAATTTAAGCTACGCAATAAAAAACATGCATCATGTATAAGGTAGCAAAACGAGTCAGTCTGACTCATTTTAACATTACTTGTTGTTGGCCACTAAAAATGGGTTAAGTCGAGCCAACCTCTCTTGCCATTGTGTGAGTTGGCCTATCAATTTTGAATATTTTTTGTGGTTTTATATAAATGGACCAACTTTTGAATATTTTTTCCTGTAGCTTTATAAGTGGTTGTTTCTATAGAAATGAGCTAGTCCCACCATCTGGCCTTGACCATAATAGATTAGAAAATCAGAATAAAGAAGGGCATGTCCAAAATCAAAATAAATTTGATTGTCCAAAAGAATCAAAAGGTTCATTTCACACATTACTATTGTAGTGTTCAAAGTTGTATCTGTTCATATTCTAAATTAAATAAGCACCAAAGCATAATAGAATAAATGTTTCAACAAACACACCAATTTAGACAAATAAAAAGCAATATGCCAAATGTGAGTAAACTTTATATTCACTCCTCACATAATATATGTTTCCAATGTTCCACTTTGTCAACTACTTCATCATCTTCTATAATATGACATGAAATTGAAAGAAAAATTTATAATACAAAAATTGTTTATGAAAATAGAAAAGTTAATGGGATTTAAATTAGACAAATTACCATAACAAAAATCATGCTTCAAATCAGAAGTATAAATAATTGCTTCCACGAACCAATGCTAAATGCAGATTTAGATACAACTTTAGTAATTGAAATACTTAACAAGACCCTAACCATGAATGTCAGATTTGAATAATGTTCACTATTATTCATCCACCATTGAAGAGCGTCCATATATTCTATATCAAGATCACTCATCCTAATATGAAAAACCAAAAAAAGTTTATTTTATATGAAAAATAAAAGCTAAATTAGAACGAAGTAAATAAGTTACATAAAAAAGGCTTAGCTTGGCTTTGAATACCAATTGATAAGTTCAACTAGTAATTTCAAACAAATAAGAACTGAATATGCCTGATAATATTCAAACAACATTGTTTCTACTAAAGAGGTAGAAGACAGTATTCCAAAATACAATTGAGGGACTTCGAGAGATTCTCACTCTCTCACAACCATTTTGATCCTAGAATACCAACAACCCCTTATTCCTCATAACCCTTGACTATATTTAAAATAGTCAGTTACATGATAGTTATAAAAGAAAAGAATACAGATGCAAATGCTATAACTATTATTTCAGTTATTCCTCCTTTCTCTCCTTTTATAAACTATTCCAAATCTATCATTACTTCGCCGCTAAAGATTCAACTTGTTCTCAAGGTGAAAGTCTGGAAACTCCTATTGGATGGCGGTATCAGATTCCCAATTGTTCTAAGACTCGTAAAATTTAATTAAATAAATAAATAATTAATAAATGTAGGTAGTGGAAGCCTTTATGACATTAAATATTTATTGATATGACATGGAAAAGTACTATCTCAAATGTTTGAGAGTACTTAATTGTGTGAGAGGACTTGAGTTCAAGTCTTATGTATGTCATTTATGTGTTAATTAATTGATTATTATTTTAATAATATGTTTGATTATGATGAGTGATAGTTTAATCCTATATTTATAAGAATTATCATGAAACATGAATTGGTTGTGTATTCATTTGACATTGGCATGGTTATGGGTTTGAATCTTGATAGACTCAAATTAAGCTTTTTTTTTTTTGCTAAACTTAGTTTTGGCATGAATGTGAAAGGGCAGAGAAACCCTAGCTGACAATGGGCAGTCAAGGGAGGCTAGAAAAACAGTCACTAATGGACTTTGAATGGAAATTAAGTCAGCTTAATGCCAATTCTCGTTTTTCTCTTCATCAATGCTAATTAAGGCAATTTTTAGTGGAAATTAAGGGCGAGAGAAAGAGTTTTGGTGCTTGCCATTGGAGAGCATTGTGAAGAGTGAAATTTCAGAGAGAAATTGTGGTTCTTGGATGAAAAGAAGAGCTGAATTGAAGTGACACTAGGGAGACCGTTGCTGGTAAAAAAGGGAAGCTCTAGATTATCAATTTTACGCAAGGAATCCAGGTTAGAGGTGCTATCATTGCATTAAATTATGCTAAATTATTACATGACTTATGGTAATTCATCTATATTGATATTGTGCCTCTATTTTCCCTTGGATTTCGTGAGTTTCTGGAATTTTTCCAGAAACCGCCTGGCGGATGATGAACACCCGCCAGACGATGTGAGCTGTTTTGGCTCGATTCCTTGGTTTTCTGTATGCTAGGTGGTTTTTAATCGGTGGAAAGGGTGTTTAGATCACCAAATTACTAAATGGACGTGAATCATTATGAAATTATGAGGTGATACGAGGAAATTGGATGATAGTTGCATAATCTCGTTCTAGGGTTAACCATTTCGGGATTTTAGGTTTTGAGGAAATTACCTGAACAAATTTGACATAATTAGCTTATTGAAAGTATGAGGTAATAATAACACTCTTCAGCTTAAGACAAAAGTGTATTGGATGGATAATTCGAGTGACTGGCATGAAAGGGAGAAGTTGGAGTTCTTGCAGGTGGATGACAGGACTGTGGATTTCCAAAACTGATGCATCGCCTAGCGGCAGGCTAGGTGCCGCAGGCGCCAGTGCAGAGCAAGTGGTTTTGCGTGGCTCATGGATATAATTCTGAGTCTAAATCTCGGTTGGGAGTTGAATTAGTTAAGAAACCAATTATGGTCATTGGACCGAGGTGTAGAATGGTAATAGGGAGTTAGTAGTATGATTTAATTAGGTGTAAATTGTGAGTTGTGGGATGAAGAAATTAAGCGTAAGCAACTGCACTGATTGTTGTAGTAATTGGAGGCATAAAAATGATGTAGTGAGAGTCTAGGTTCATTGTGATAGTGTATGGTCATTTCTAGTATGAATTCGTAAGTGAGTGGATTTGTATCTATGCATGAACGAGTACTGACATACTAAGGGATATTACATTGGGATGGCACATGGATTGGGAACAGGAAGTATATAAAAGACCAGGACAGAAAATAATTAAGGGTGATCGCATAAGTATTGTATGTAGGTTGTATAAAAATCAGATGTTTGGCATTGACAAGGTTTGATCGGGTGCAAATCTAGTGATAAGTATCTGTGGAATGACCTCAATTCTGCACATGATTTCAACATGTTACGGTGCTTTGGATTAGGGTTAAGGGTGCTTGGTATAGGAACAACCATGACTGGACCAGTTAAAAAACCAGCATTGCGCACATACTAATGTGGCACCTGGCGGGACCTCCCTCACTGCAGATCAGTGGACACTGAAACGCTTAGCACTTGGCGGCACGTGTCCCCTGCCAGGCGATCTGGAATCGTTTAGTGCCTGACGACTCGTGAGCAGCACCAGGCGATAGTGCTATAGCAGAAATTGTGTTGCTTGTTTTCAATGTGCGTGTTCTACCAGGCTTTGGTGATATCTCGAAGGTCGGCTTGGTGGTGTTCCTTGAGTTGTGACTCGAAACGTATCCCTTGAGTTGTGGCTCGGGATAGGGGTTAAGCACTCAGCATTCCTTGAGTTGTGGCTCAGAATGCTATCCCTTGCGTTGTGGCTCAGGATGCCGATAAATACGAGGAACTCTTGAATTGTTGCTCAGGTTGGCGAGTGTTGCCGGTATGGGTGTGCGTGTTGTGGCGCGTACGAATGGGTCCAGTTAGATTGCCCTCCTTAGTATTAAGCTGATGAGTTTGGTAGTCTTGGTACGTTGAGAATGTTATTCGTATTGGGAACTCCACATGACGTTACGGAGTGTGGTCCGTAGCATGGTTTCCCGCACGTGCTTTACCAATTGTGGTTGGTAGGTGTGGTAGCAAGACATCTTGAGATACTCATCAGAAGACGTAGAACACGGGTAACATGGTGGTGGCCATGTGACATGAAATCAAAGGATGGAATTTCTTTGGTGTGCTTGTAATGATATATTTGTTATATATATATATATATATATATATATATATATATGTTTGTATTAATTGTAAGCTCACTCTATCTGCTTGTGTTTGGCGATGATCGTGTACACGGTACACAGGAGCATATGATGTTGTAGGTGGATCTGATGAGCCATAGAGCCGGAGCGGGGGCTGATCTAGGAGAAAAGAGTTTTCAGAGTTTTATGTTTATTGTTTTCAAACAAATTGTAATAATGTATATTACTGGACTCTGATAAGTGTAATGGAGTATATAATTATGGTTTTAAAGTTTATTCTATGATGAATTAAAGTTAAATTTTCTGCGTTTTTGAAATTGTGGTTTGTGTTCTTCAATTGTGGTTGTCTTCCATCCAACTTCAGCTGAAAAGGAATGTCTCGTGGGGCATCTTCATCTTCTTGCAATAGCTGGGTTCACCGAACTTGCAATTCCTGCCATGGTGGTTCTAGGGTTTCAGGCTCACCCCCAATTTGCGATTGTGGAGACATTGCAGTGGTGCGCACAGCTAGAACTACAAAGAACTTGGGTAAACAATTTTGGGGCTGTGCAAACTTTAAGGTTTGTTTCCCAGTGTTCGACTTTCAGTGTTTCTTTCATTTTCAGTGTTTCACTTTCATCTTCATGGTTTTTCTGTGTTGCAGAGATGTGGTGAAGATGTGTTGGGCTGCAACTTTTTCAAATGGTATTACCAAGAGGGTGTTGATGAGTGAGATGCCATTATTGCTAGGCAAAGGCAGAAGATCGCTTATATGGAAAATTCATTGAGTGTTTGGAAGAAACGGATTCAATTGTCATTAGCTGTGATAGGTGTTTTGATTGTAATGAATGTAGTGGTTTTTATGGGTTGTAATTGTCATTGGCTATCTTGAATAATTACATGAATGAATGATATTCCTTTATCTATAATTACATGTTCTCAGCTGTTTAAAATTGTTTATGTTTTGTGTAATTTTAATAAAATGAAGAAGGAACAATTTGAAAATGAAAAAGGCAGATTAAATTCTTAAAAATGCAAAGTTGATGCATTACTAATTAAGGCTTTTCAGCCTTCCATCAAATATAAGTGATTAAAATCCAGAAATTCTTAAAATACATCCTGATTTCCCAATTAGCACATTCATAAGACAAAACAAAATATTCCCCTCCCCCAAAATACATTCAGTAATCTCATGATGGACGTGGTGACCTTCTTATTTGCATTTTTGGCCTCATCTTTCTAATTCCATAAGTTGGTTGGCTGGGCTCTTGTTCTGCAGTGTTTGGTGGTGGTCCTGCTGCTGGTGGGGTTGGTGTTGCAGATGGAGTGGCTGCTGTAGGTGGAGTGGCTGCTGCAAATGGAGTGGGTGTTGTAGGTGGAGTGGGTGGTGCAGGTGGTTGACTTGGTGGTGGTTCACTTGGTGTGGGTTGTGTTGGTTGTGGTGTTGCAACTTCAATGGGACGTTCTTCGCAGCCATGGACAAGAAGTGTTGGATAATTGTTCCTCTTGTGCCCAAGTGCACGACAAATTGAACATCTCTTTCTATGACCACCTGGCCTCATTTGGGTGTTATCTTTTCTAAGTTCCCAAGCTTCCAGCCTTCTCTTCTTCTTTGGTCTCCCTAAAAGCCTTCTTTTAAGTGGTGGTAGAACATCAGGGAAGGCAGTTGTTTCCTAGAAAAGGTGACCATTGGCAGGAAGAACTATGGAGTTGTATATCTCTTCATATGTTGTACATCTTAACCAATGTGGAATATAATCTTCTGCCTTTAAGTTAAGGAAGTTCATTATAGCAATTGCATGGCAGCATGGGATCCCACTAATAAGCCATTTCCTATAGCTGTATTCTTGGCTTTCTATGTTGACAATGAACTTGTCTCCAATTAATGAGACATGTCTAACTTCAAACAACTTCTGACCTGACCAACTGCACCAGGACCAAATTGAAAAGTTATAAACCTAAAGTAGGACCAAATTGAAAAGTTATAAACATAAACTAGGACCAGAATGAAAAAACTTAACTAATAGTAGGACCACATGTGTGTACCTTGGTATCCAATAGTTTTTTCATATTCTTTTGACAATCTGGTTCGTATCTTAGGGCAGACATCACTCTCGTACTTCTGCACCTTGGATCTGTTTTGGGACCACCTCTTCATAATATATAAACGGATCTCTTCCAGCATTGAGATGATTAGCTTGGACCTTGCATCCACAATAACGCTATTGAAGGCTTCACTCATGTTGTTTACCAACGTGTCAGATTTGGCTTGCATGGTAAACCTAGACCTGGACCAGTATCTGAAGAAACCAATTTGTTAATTCATAACAGAAAATGTGATTTTATGTAACAGTGATATGGATGACTAACCTTGGTGGAATTGCTATTAGGTATTTAAAGGCTTCCTCGTTCATTTCTTTAATATTATGCATTTCTCTTTCCCATGCTCTTGGGTGCGTGCTGGTTGCAGCCTTCCACATCAAGGTTTTTAGTTGTTTGCTTCCAAACTTTTTTCTGAAATTGCTGTATAGATGGCGCATACAAAATCTTTGCTCAGCGCCAGGCAATAGCTTTTGTACGGCAGGAAGCAATCCTTGTGTATGTACAAGTGAGTTAGTATTCATATTAAAAAATTATAAGTAGAATTAACATCAAAAAAATATGGAAACAGATTACCTTTTGTTGGTCGGACATAAATGTGCAGAACCTACATATATCAGCACCTCCCAGGTCCTCAACCAACAACTCCAAAAACCAGCTCCATGTGTCTTTGTTCTCAACTTCAACTATTGTGTAGGCTATAGGAAACATCTGGTCATTTGCGTCACGACCTACTACAGTTAGTAGCTCACCCCCATATTGTCCTTTCAAAAAACAACCATCAAGGCCTATGATGGGTCATGGGTCGACAACTTACAAAACTGTCATTACATGCCTTTAGACAAGTATAAATGCACATGAAAATCTTCTCATCATTAACATCTTCCACTTTAACTTTAACTGTGGATCCGGGGTTTGATCTAATTATCTCATGAGCATAATCATAAATCCTTCTATACTGATCTTTAAAAGATCCTTCAACCACCTTTGCTGCCAGTTGCTTTGCCCTATGAGCCATTGAAATTGACACCTTTGTATTCTATTTCCTTGTAGCTTTGTTACGTATATCAACCAGCTTCAAATTAGGATTTTCTATTAATGTGTTGTCTAAGGTTTTACTCAACCATTTCGAATTCATCAAATTTATACTAAATTCTTTGCTGCACCTATGACGGTCTTCAACTTTTCTTAGTTTCCATGCTTGACATGAAACCAGAAATCCACAATAAAGGGACCAATCACATTTGCCTTGAGCTCCTAAACATCTCACCCGCACTCTTTCCTTGTCATTTTTCTCAAACTTCAAGTTCCTCCCAGCATGAACAACATACGTTCTTACACCATTAACAAACTGTTCTTTATCCACAAAGGTTGTCCCCACCTCCCATTTGTAATCAGCCATTGACTTAGGTTTCTTAAATGTACCAAAATAACCACAGGTGTTAATCCCATCATGCTCTGTCTCACTAGCACGACCCTCAATGCTAAACAACTCTTCTGACTCTCAACTATTATCAGACAGTCCTCTATCTCTACTATCATTAACCATTTTGTCATTCTCATCACTGTCTTCACTATCATGGTTTTGTGAACTTGGACCAACTTCACCTGACACCAAACCTTTAGGTGATTTTCCTTGACCATAAGCCTTCAGTCCCTCCATTACCACAACCCCACTCCTCTCCATCACTATCCCCTAAACAGTTTGCATTAGAATCAATCCAACTTTCAACCTCAACCCTTTCATCATCACCTTCAGCAATATCATCCAGCCCTTTATCAGCTTCTGGATTACCCACATCCTCAACTCCTACTTCTTCTTCACCTGTACCCACATTCTCAACTCTCACCTCTTCTTCCAAATGCCCAATACCTTCACCCACAACATAACTACAATTTTAGGAGCAGAAGAAGCAGACCTTCTTAAACTGTCAACCACTTCACCTTCGTCTGATCCAATTTCAGTCTCTTGGTTAATTACATCTTCATGTGGAGCAGACCTTACATCTTCACGTGGAGCAGACCTTACTACAATCTTAGTTTCCAGTACCTCAAATTCACTAACAGCATGACTGCTTTCACCACTCTCTAAAGGTCTCCCAGCATCTCCTTCAGGTTCCACTATATTATCCTCTACTGGGACTTCATCAACTCCATGCATAACAAACATGTGCACTTCACCATAATGCCTTGTGATATGAAGCATATTAAGTGCACCCCTGTCATCATCCAAAGGGTGCAACAACATCTCAACACAACACAACCCCTTTATACTATGATAGCCCATTTCCTTTAGAGACCCAAATATTTTGAAATAACTCCATCGGTCAGGATCGCATGACCAATGAGTAGTTTCTCCACCAACATACTTACACCACTCATTTTTGGCAAAGTGACAACGGTGGTGGACCACAACCGCAAAGCTTTCATCAGACATTGGAAAGACGAAAAAACAGAAAAAAGCCTGCAAATTGTAAACAATGTTTAAATGGGGAACAAATACTCCGTCTACAACCGACAAACCGACAACCAACCATGAAACCCACCCCACCTTAGATAGCAACAACACAAATAATTAAAAATGGTGTGTAACCAGCGAAAACAATAAACAATGCACCACTGAAAAAGCAACTACAAATTAAAATATTCCATGGAATGCATAAACAAAAGCGTCAATAAACCCTAATCATTAACACTAAACCTAATCAATAGTGAGCAAAAATAAAACACTAAAGCAGGATATACCTCCGCGATGAACATGTTTTTCCCTCCGCAATGATTGTACAAAGATCAGCGTAAACCTTGGATGCCAGAAATTTGATCTCAAAGGGGCAATTCAAGAATATCAGAGTTTCGAAAAAATCCCCAATTCGACAAACACAACCCTAAACCCAATTTAATTCAAGTTAAACCCTAAATGATTATGCAATTACAATTAAATGGTCAGCACAGTAATATAACACACACGTCACTAAACAGTGTTCACGTCACACAAAATCACCATGCTGGCCACTGTTCCGTTAACGATTTAGACAAAGTTAACAAAAAGGAGTTGATTGAAAAAAACTAATGAAAGGTAGGACCAAATTGAAAACAATTTCAAAAGTAGGAGCAAAGTGAAAAAAGTCGACCAAAACTAGGACCAAATGACTATTTAAGCCTATTATTTAAATTCGTAATATTTGTTCTCCAAGTCTATAAGTTGTCGCCATTTGATAAGAATCTCTTGCATAATTATGGCGAGTATCTAACAATTGCTTACGGGTCACCTCCAATATGTAGTCTTTAGATAACATAGAGGCAAAGCTTGGGATGTGGGGATAGAACGGGCAGCGGGATTAAGTAAAGAGACATGGAAAATCGGATGAATGCAGTTGTGTTCAAGAAGTAGCAGTTTATAGGCTACTTGACCAATATGTTCCAATATTTGATATGGCTCGTAGAAGCGAGGACTCTGATAATGCTAACTTTTAGCATATCACCAATCAATCTTTCAATCTTGTTCTTTTGTGTGTGTGAATACTTATAAGGCCGTAAGTTTGGAATGGATGCTCCCTCATTGAGATGGATAGCATATCTTGTATTCAAATAGGGTTAAGGCATGTAATTCATGGAAAACCTCCCCATAGGATGTCAAAACATGCTCCACTTCCTGTTGTCCTGAATCATATCCACCAAAAACCCTTGATCCTCTTGCTGAAACTCATGTATCAATTTTTTAAATGAGGTTGCAGTAGTAGACAAGGCAGGATCACCTATCACCATCTACTGTGTAACCCCTCCCCCAATGGCAAGCTTGAGGTTGCCAAAATCTGCCTTAACCTCCCCAAAGATGGCTAAGCATTCTAATTCGAGGACAATTTCTACCCTTCATATATTAAAAATGAAGAAATCTTGTTGAATCTTCAAGCCTTGAATTTCCAAGATGAAATATGTACATTTCCCTTGACAATGTATTCCTATACCATCCCCCACATCCACCATTGAGGTAAGTCTTGATATAATTATTGTAGAGATGGAATTTGGTTTGACCATGCCTTTATATGTGTTGGATTTTATTTAAATTATTTAGAGTTAGGGTTTGAATTAGTTTGAGGGTACAATTGGTTTGAATTGGTTTTAAGTAATACATATATACCCTCTGTTAGATTCGTCATTCAAAACTTCAAGCAAGTTGTCAATGTTATTGTACTGTATTCCAGTCACAATTCCTAGGATTCCTAGGGTTTCATTACTTTTAAGACTGCTATGAAAATTTCAAGGAGTTTAACACTGAGAGTACATCAAAATTAAACTCTAGAAGTTATGCATCATTGAATAAATAATATATAGTGTTTATCAATCTTTGGAATATATGTGAAGTGTAAGCAAGTGGCTTGGATTTTATACTTGTAATTACAATAAGAACCAAAAGGGGGATTTTAGTAGGGTAGGGACATTGTTTCATGTTGTGCCAAGTTTGATTTTTGTTCATGCCACTTGCAATGGTTATGTTCCACTATATTTGGCATCATCCAAATGCTCTTTTCTATATATTGCATGACTAATATGCTAACATCCTTGCAAATTGACTTGACCTCTCACATTATTAAGGTGTACTTGACATTGAAGGTAACCTCTCCATACTATTACTCTTTTGGTAGTAGGGTTTTGTTTGGATAATTTTTCCCTCGAGCATGTCTAGGAGAAGAAAATTAGAAGAATAGGTAAAGTTAGTTTATGTAGAATTGAAAAGTCATAATTTTGAGAAGTGAGATATTTTATAAATTAGTTTATACACTAGTATTAACTTAAGGATTTCTTTTTCTTAGTTTCTTCTTCTAGAAATGCTTATGGACAAGTTTATCCAAACTAAATGTAAATCTGGTGTTTGTATTGGTTTAAGCTATGCATATTTGTAAACTATGTTCCATGTTCAGTTGGGGATAGGGACTTGGTTTTTAGTATAATATTTGATTAAGTTACTGGCATGTAAAAGTCATGTTTAAGTTGGCTAGATGAATTTTATTTAATATAATTTTATGAAAAGTGGTTTAAACCAAACTTACGTCTATACAAAACTGATAGAGGTCGTACCCCACCAAATTAAAATAGTTAAATGCAGTATACGAAAGTTGAACCAAGTCGTCTCCCAATGACCAATATTTTCATCCAAAGCTTCCATTTCCAGATGAACACAACAATATAACACAGGGGGGGGTTTGGCAGATTCAGTTTCAACACAAAATTAAATTCGCAATGCAGAGAAAATTAATAGTTATATGAAAACGCAATGATTCCTTGATTCAATTGAAAGTCCACCAATCACAGATTATCAAATTAATTGTTCTATTTGAAGTTGCTCTCATGAACCCTAAGTAATCAACTAAGCGAAAATTACCATGGATTTATTGTCATTAAGCACAACAAATTTCAGCATAGATTGAAGCAAGCTGTGACAGAACCCATAAACATTAAGCATGAATACGAGCCCCTTAATGTGCACACACGAATTTGAGATTAAGCATGCATCAAAAACGTGTTTATCATCAAAACGCAACTTGAAATCAATGCAATTCCAAATACAACCCAAAAACGATCAACAATCTCATGGTTTCATTTCAATTTCATCAAGGAATCAATGAAAAAAACTTAGCTAGACATGGAAATGGAGCACACAAACCCTTCAAAACGGAATTCACAAAAACAGGACATCAAACCCTAACCTATGACTTGTTAAAACGCAAATCAAGAGCAAAAGAGAGATTTTAAAGCTTCAATGGAATGAAAAACCCTGCTGTGATATAAAAATCCGAAAACTCCATCAATGGGTGTTGTTTTAAGTCAATAAAATCCACAAATTGAGCTGCCCAATCTACCAAATGCATTCAAAACGTAAATCCCACATTGGGTGTTGTCAAATGTGCATAGAAATGGCAAAAACTAGTGCAAAAACATCAAAAACGAGTGGAGCACCTCCATGGATGTAGGACCCATGAAAATTAATTAATTAATTAATAAATGCGGGTAGAAAGAGCCTTTATGGGATTAATTATTGTTTAATGTGATGTAGAAAAGTACTAGCTCAAGTGGTTGAGAGTACTGTGATTGTGTGAGAGGACTTGGGTTCGAGTCCTATGTATGCCAATTATGTGTTGTTGTTTTATTATTAATTTTAATATTATGTATGAGCATGGAATTGGTAATGTAAGCTTATATTGATTAGAGTGTATCACTAAATGTGAATTGGCATATTGGTTATGCTTTGGCCTTATGCGTGGAAGGTCACGGGTTCAAACCTTTGTAGACACAAAGTAGGCTTTATTTTTGCAAATTCTAGCTTGGAGTGGAGTTGAAAGGGCAAAGGTAAAACCAGAGGGAGGAGCAGCCAAAGGGCTGGAAAAACAATACTAAACTGTAATTACCCTTAAATGGAAATGTATAACACCCTTAGTCTCATATTTTCGTTTTAACACTTAAGCCCTATTAAGACACTTATAAAAGGAAAAATTGAAATGAAAATAGGGTTTCTGCAGTTTGGTTATTTTGCCTATAGAGAGGAGGACGAAATTTTAGAGAGTGAAGGGGGAATTTGGGTGCTTGAGAGACTGATTGGGAGGAGGTCTGAAGCAAAACCGTGGTGAACAAAGGAATATCAAGTTTTTTCCCAATTTTAGCCAGAATTCCAAGTTAGGGGAGTTGAACTCGAAATTTGTGTTGTTGTATGCAATTGTATGATTTTGATGAAATTATGCACTAAAATTCGTGATGCATATGAGGGAATTTGGGGGTTGTGAGTTTGGTACTGTTTTATTTGAATTTTGATCTAAATGCATGAATGAAAGCGGTTTATACACTATATATACGGGAATGGTGTGAAACTTGGAATTTGGGAATTTTATGGAGTCTATATTATGCCTATGTGTTGTTGCAATGCGTGTAAATTGATTTGGTATGAATAGAAATGTGTTTTGGTATGGTTGTTCATTGTTTGGAGTGAATTATATGCGTGAACAGGGAGAGAACTCTGCAAGTCTCGCCTAAGCGAGTCTATCTCGTCTAAGCGAGAGTTGCAGAACCATGTTTTTAGTTCTGAGTCGCGTTTCTCACTTGGACGACTAGTTCAGGTTTGAGTGATAGACACTCTCGTTTAGGCGAGAGTGGCTCGCCTAAGCGAGGTCGTGAAGAAGTTTGCGTGTGTTGAGTGAGACTTCTCGTCCAGGCGAGAGGGTTTTGGGGTTTTGAGCGACAGGCATGCTCGCTTAGGCGAGAATGGCTCGCCTAAGCGAGGTCGCGATGAGAATTGATGTTTTGTTTATTGAATCCTCATCCAGGCGAGGAGTTTTGTGTGTATTGAGCGACTTAAGGTCTCGCTCAGGCGAGAAGAGCTCGCCTAAGCGAGATGAAGAGGTATAGCCATTGTTACACGCTCGCTCAGGCGAGGTGGGCTAGCTTAAGCGAGACCGAGGTTCTAGCTTGGGCGAACAGGCATGGCTTAAGCGAGAGAGGCGCGGAGCCATGTTCTTGTGCACTATTTGGACTATTTGCTTGTTATTTCCTAAAGTATAGGAATTATATGCTTGTGTTGGTGGTGTTTGGGCTTGAAGGACTAAGTCCAATAGGGGTCTGGGATGTGCTTGATGGTTGGACGCATGATGGGCATGGAACTGTGTAGTTCCCGTCGGCTGCTAAGTGGCGAGGAGTCCTTAGCATGGTGATTACATGCGTCGGGCGCACGATGGGCAAGGAACTGATATGTTCCCGTCGGCTACTATTGGACGAGGAGTCCATAGTATGGTGATTGCGTGCGTGCCATGCTCCGAGCGAGAGAGGCTTGGATGTTTTACTACAAACGAGGAGTCTGTAGGGCAGGACTATGAGCAGGATAGGCTTATAGGGTTGGACCATGAATGGGTTAGTTTCGTGGGAGCACAGTGAAGTCCCAAGACCTAGTTCATGTATATGACTCATGAAGGACTATGAGATCATGGATGGGTAATTTGAAAACAATGAAATACTTAGTCATGTTATTTTCTTTGGGGATGGGCGGCATATTTATTTCATGTATATATTTTTATATATTGTGAATAGGTCACCCTTTTTGTGTGTGTGTGTGGCAATGATCGGATAACTTGTTATCCGGGAATAGATGATTTGACAGGTGAGCCAAGAGATGCTTAGAGGCGGAGTGCAGGGGCTACCTGGGCTTTTGAAAGAGTTTTCATATTTAGACTTTTGATGTAAAAATTTATTATGTTGAACTTTGGTGGATTTTGGAACAATGTATTTGCGAATGTATGAATTATGTTATATTAAAGTTTTTAATTTCCTGTGCTTTGGGAAATGGTATCATATTAAATGAGGTTTTATTTTCATTTCCTATTTTATTTAATTAAAAAATTAGTAATATTCCTTAGGGATGTTACAATGGACACCCACCAAACCTTGAGAGAGCGAAAATGGAGGTTGGAGAAGAGTGAAGAAGAAGGAGTGGGGCTGTTGCATGATTGAAGATCTAAATCTCCTGGTCTTGTCAACTCTGCCACCACTATTTACAAAATTGTCACTCTGCCACTCAAAGTTACAAAAATGTCACTACTAGGCCTCAAATGTTGGCCCATTTACTCAGATGACGTGAAAATGACGTGGAAATGATGTGGCAATGATGTGGCAACTCTCTTCAACTAAATATTAATGTCCAAGCTCCAAAATTGCTTCACCCAAATACCTGAAAATAATTAAAAACGAAAATTAGGCCAAATAATGTGAAATTAACCCAAATTCAGAACAGTGGCCCAATAAAGCCCAACAGATGAAAACACACTAAAGATGAACAATTAAGCACTGGACAATTGTCAAATGGGTACACAAAGGCTAGTGGTATGGGGAAAATAATGACTCATCAAAATCGACCACACTTACCCTTTTGCACTCCTGGGAAAAATTCTAGAGTAAAGCAAAGCAAGGACATCACAAACATAACAAGAGAGACACAAGACAAGCAGACTCAAAATAGACAAATGGAAACACATCCAACATTGAAGGATTCAAAGCTGCAAGGTATCCATGAACATCATCCAAGCAATTCAAAACATGTCAAGTACTCAGTTCAGCTTAAAGAGAGAATTGAAAGCAACATAACCTCACAAAATATGCACTGTATCACTCAAATCTCTAGGCTATTGTTTACTCTCAAAGGACCCCTGAAAAAAAAACATCAAACAGACTTGGCAAGCCTCTAGAACCAACAACCAAACCAAAACACATGTAGGTCAAGATCAGAAGGGCTTCTCAAGGTTGTAATGGGGTTGAGGACAAGGTGTGGAACATATGGATAAGTAGCTAAGCAACAAAGGAAATAGAGGAGCAATGAGTAATAAGTCTCAATCAAGTATGAAAGTAATCCCAAACACCAACACTTGCAAATTTGGTTCTCACACAATGCTCAAATCCAAACTCCTTTTATTTCTTTTCTTTGTTTTCTTTTCTTTTCGTTTTCTCTCTTCTTTTTTCTATACAAAGAACATGCAGAGAAACAACAATTTTGAAATCCCACCTGGGTATACAAATGAGCAATTCCAAGAACCAATAACAAGTGCATGCACAACCACACTTGTTGTGCGCGACCACACTTAATTGAGCACCCATTCCCAAAACAATTCTAAAGCTCCAAAATTTCCTGAGGTAGGAATAATCATGGTTTTTAAGGCTAAGAAGGGCTTGTAATGAGCTGTAGAACAATGAAAGGGTATACAGGCTAAAAAAAAAGGGTTATCGAAGGAAACAGTTCAAGGTAGGCTCATCTGGCTATAGGCTCACAGAATAAAATTGCCTAAATCATATCCCAACATGCATGTGAATCAGAAAAGCATCAGAAAGAGTCAAGCCAAGGCCGATGTGCAAGCATTCAAGAGGCATATGTCACACAATCAAAGAACAGAGAGTGGCTCAAATCCTCACACAGACTAAAAAATTCAAAAGCAACTTGACATGCAAAGAGAAAGCAAAGATATCAGTCTACAGAGTAACCAACAACTCATCCTCCAAAAGTGAAGTGAGTGTCCCAAAGAGAAAACAAAAACATAACACAAATTAACAAAAAGGAAACAAACAAAAGGAAACAACAACAGAGAAACCTGGACAAGTGTAATAAAAGTAAGGAAGAAGAAAGAAAACTCCCTGAATCATGGTGAAACAGAAGTCGGGTCCAGCAGGGAAGTCTCCTCTACAATAGTATCCACCAAGGTAAGATTGCTGAGGAATGGCTTTAGACGATGCCCATTCACTTTGAAGCTCTTATCGGTGGACTGGCTTTTGATTTCAACTACACCATAAGCATAAACATTAGTGACAATGAAAGGACCAATCCACTTTGACCGCAACTTACCACCCATGAGTCCAAGTCTGGAGTTATACAATAACACTTGCTGACTGACAATAAACTCCTTTCTAGCTATGGAGCTATCATGGAATCTTTTGGTCTTCTCTTTGTAGAACATAGAGTTCTTATATGCCTCCAAACGGATCTCATCTAACTCGTTCAATTGCAGCTTCCTTTCCTCCCCAACTTGATCAAGTGAGAAGTTGCATGACTTGACAACCCAGTAGGCTCGGTGCTCTATCTCTATTGGTAGGTGACATGGCTTACCAAAGACAACCCGATAAGGAGACATCCCTATAGGTGCCTTGTAAGCAGTCCTGTGAGCCCATAGAGCGTCCTCAAGTCTGTTGCTCCAATCCTTCCTATTGGGCTGCACAATGTTCTCCAAGATCCACTTAATCTCCCTGTTTGAGATCTCGGCTTGCCCGTTAGTCTGGGCGTGATATGGTGTTGAAATCTTGTGCATAACCCCATACTTTCGAAGCAAAGCCCCCATGGACTTATTGCAGAACTGGGTGCCCTGGTCGCTAACGATAGCTCTAGGAATTCCAAACTTGCAGAATATGTGAGACCTAACAAAGTCTATAACAACTCGAGCATCGTTAGTCCTGGTGGCTTTAGCTTCTACCCATTTTGAAACATAATCCACAGCAAACAAGATGTAAGTGAAACCAAAAGAGATAAGGAAAGGGCCCATGAAATCTATACCCAGACATCAAAGACCTCACAAAATAACATAGGTTTTTGAGGCATATGTTGTCTCCAACAAATGGCTCCTCCTGCTCGTTGGCATTGCTTACACGTGCTACAAATCCTCCACGCATCCTTGAAGATGGTGGGCCAATAAAATCCACAATCTATCACCTTGCGAGTTGTCCTTTGTGTGCTAAGATGACCACCAAGTGCATATGAATGGCAAAATTTAAGGACCGAGTCAATCTCATGGACCGAAATGGGCTTCTGGTAACCTGATCGCTGCATATTTTCCACAAATAGGGGTCATCCCAAATATAATACCTAGCATCGCTCTTGAGTTTATCACATTGAGCTCTGGATGCTAGGGGAGGAAAAACAGAAGCAACAAGATAATTCACGATGTTAGCAAACTAAGGTGAGGTAAAAGAAGCAAAGAGTGTCAACAAACTTTCATCGGGAAAGTCATGCCGGATCGGTGAAGCATCATCAACAAACCTCTCAATCCTGCTTAGGTGGTCTACAACCAAGTTTTATGCTCCGCTCCTATCACAGATCTCCCAATCAAATTCTTGGAACCAGAGCATCCATCTTATCAACCGAGGCTTGGATTCTGCCTTCTTCAACAAGTACTTAAGAGCTGCATGGTTAGTAAACACAACAACAAGAGAACTAAGCATATAAGATCTAAACTTTTCAAGCGCAAAAACAATCGCAAGAAGCTCCTTCTCTGTTGTGGTGTAGTTTGCTTGGGCAGCATTCAATGTCCTGGAGGCATAGTAGATTACCCTCGGCTGCTTGTCAATCCTTTGAGCCAGAACAACCCCCAATGCATAATTGGATGCATCGCACATCAGCTCGAACGGGGCTGTCCAATCGAGCGCCTGAATGATAGGAGTGGTGGTTAGGGCCTTCTTGAGGCAATCAAAAGCCTTTTTGCATCCTTCATCAAAGATGAAGTCAACATCTTTTTGTAGCAAGTTGAACAGTGGAAGGGACTTCTTACTGAAGTCCTGGATGAAACGCCTGTAAAACCTTGCATGGCCAAGAAAAGAACGAACCTCTCGCACAAAAGAGGGGTAAGGCAATTGTGAAATAATTGAAATCTTGGCAGGGTCAACTTCAATGCCCTTACTCGAAATTATGTTCCCCAAAAATATCCCTTGTTCTACCATGAAATGACATTTTTCAAAATTGAGAATAAGGTTAGATTGGATGCACCTATTAAAAACTTTGTCCAAAATATTTAAACATGCATAAAAGGAGGATCCATAAACAGTAAAATCGTCCATACACACCTCTATACAGTTTTCAAGAAAATCACTGAAAATGCTAAGCATGCACCGCTGGAATGTTCGAGAGGCATTGCAGGGGCCAAACGACATCCTCCTATAGGCAAAAGTGCCAAAGGGGCAGGTGAATGCAGTTTTCTCTTGGTCCTCAGGTGCAATATGAATTTGAAAGTAACCAGAAAAACCATCAAGAAAGCAATAGTGGGACTTACCTGTCAAGCGCTCAAGCATCTGATCAATAAAAGGCAGATGGAAGTAGTCTTTCCTGGTTTCCTGATTTAGCCTTCTGCAGTCGATGCAAACTCTCCAACTGTTTTGCACTCCTATTGGAATCAACTCCTCTCTCTCATTTTTGACTACAGTGAGGCCTATCTTTTTGGGAACAACATGGATGAGGTTGACCCACTGACTATCAGAAATGGAGTAGATGATCCCAGGTTGTAGAAGCTTGGTCACCTCCTTCTTGACAACATCTGAGATGACAGGGTTGAGTCGCCTTTGTGAATATCCCACTAGCTTTGCTCTATCTTCCAACAATATCCTATGCATGCATGTTGATGGGTTAATACCAGGAATGTCAGCTAATGTCCATCCAATTTCCTTCTTATGCTTTTTAAAACCATGCAATAACCTCTACTCTTGTTCAGTAGTGAGGGAGATGGAAATGATGACAGGCACTTTGTCCTCCTCCTCCAAGTATACATACTTGAGGTTGTCTGGCAGGGGTTTCAACTCTAAAGTGTTGGATGTTGGCTGAATATCAGGAAGTAGAGGGGAGGGAGAAATGGGTTCCACAACCTGTACCTCAACATAACAATCAGATGCATATGTACTTCCTGCAACATGGTTAGTGCAATCTGATTGCTTAACATCAAAGCCAATAGGTACAACACCCAGAGAGACAAACTCAACAGATTTGACATTATCCACATCATATTCAGTATCAGAATCAGAATCAGAATCAGAATCAAGAACATTAATGCATGCAAACTCAGATAAGTCAGACATAAATGAATATTTTAATGCATGCAAAGAGTGAAAATCAGAAATATGTCCATCAACAGCATGATAAATGATATCAACGTGAAAAACAGAATATTTTGAAAGCTCAGACGGAGATAAACGGACTCCAGTCAGCACGCACATAGCGAACGAAAAAAGCGTTCATCCTGGATTATATTACTAAATCAAAATGTCTATAAATTGATACCTATTCATTCGGTCAAAGTCTCCACGGCGTTTTCACGGATGTTTCATGGCATCCAAAATATTAAAACGCACGACAATGTCATCAAACTCCTTGGATAAAGTGCCAGCATGGACATCAATCTTGGTTCGGGATGTCTTTAAAAATGGTCTCCCTAAAATGAATGGGGCAGAACCACGGGAAAATCCCTCTTCCATATCAAGAATGTAAAAATCAGCAGGAAGTATCAGTTCATTAAGCCGAACCAAGACATCCTTAATGAAACCAGCAGGGTAGGCAACACTTCTATTTGCTAATTGAATGACCACACCCGTCGGTTGCAATGGTCCAAGAGACAGAGAATTGAAAATAGACAGAGGCATGACATTAATCGAAGCACCCAGATCAAGCATAGCATTCTCAAACTTATTATTAACAATAATGTAGTGAACACATAATGTACTTGGGTCTTTACACTTTTCAGTGATTTGAGGAACAAATTTACCTATCAGTGCAGATACGTTTCTCCCCATGCTGATCCTCTCATTGCCCTTCAGCCTCCTCCTGTGCGTGCACAACTCCTTCAAAAACTTGGCATATCTGGGAATCTGTTTGATGGCGTCCAAAAGAGGTATGTGCACCTCCACCTTCTTGAATGTTTCTAGGATTTCCCTGTCAACCTCTTCTATCTTCTTACTTGGAATAACTCTCAGAGGGAAGGGAAGAGTATAGGAGGTGCAACAGAAGTAGAAGGTACACTGGGGGAAGGTACAACATATGTGGAAGGACGGGCTATAAGAGCATCATCATGCTTTCTCTGATGTGTAGCAGTAGGGTCAACTTCCTTTTGAGGTCTAGGCTCAAAAGTGGGAACTTCAATCTGGTTCCCAGATCTCAATGCGATGGCACTCACATTTCTTGGATTCTCCACTGTCTGTGATGGAAACTTATCAGAATTTTGAGCCTGTACTTGATTAAGTTACTTAGCCATCTACCCCATTTGATTTGTCAAAGTCTGGATTGAGGCTCTCTCTTGTTGGAATTGCATATTCTTTAGTGTCATCATTCTGACCAACTCTTCCAATGAAGTAGAAGAGGAAGGTGCAGGTGCAACAGGAGTTGGTGTAAGTACAGGTGGAAAAGGAACAACTTGTGTAGGCGTAACTCTTTGTTGATGAGGTGGCTATGCATTTTGAAACTGTTGGTTTTGCTGCTGTTGGTTGTCTTGGTTTCCCCATCTCAGATTAGGGTCATTCCTCCATCCTGGATTGTATCTATTTGTTGACAAATCATGGTTTTGTTGCTGGTGTTGGGGCTTATTGTTGTTGAAAATAATAGCTGTATATGCCTAAAGAGTATCCATTGGTGTAGAAGAAGAAACGACCTGTTGTTGCAATGCTGGGCAAGAGTCTATGAAATGATCAACGAATGTACAAAGGCCACAAACTCTTATAGCTGGAACTCTCTGATCTGAAGCAAGTTGGTTGACCAGTGTGGTAATAGCATCAATCTTACTCTCCAACTTCTTGGTGTATTCGGCTGCCCCTACATCATGAACTCCTCTCACAACTATGGCATCACTCCTTGTGCCAAATTGTTGAGAATTGGAAGCCATGTTCTCAATTAGTTGCCTGGCTGCATCTAGGGTCATGTTACCAAGAGCACCACCACTTGCGACATCAATCATGTTTCTATCCATGTGGTGCAGACCTTCATAAAAATACTATAGAAGGAGATGTTCAGAGATTTGATGGTAGGGCAACTTGAACAAAGATTCTTGAACCTCTCCTAGTACTCAAAGAGGGTCTCCCCAGATTGTTGCTTGATGCCAGAAATTTCCCTCCTTATGGTTGTTGTCCTGGAAGCAGGGAAGAATTTAGCTAGGAACAATCTCTTTAGGTCATCCCAGCTCGTGATGGACCTGGGTGTAAGGTAGTACAGTCAGTCTTTTGCATTGCCCTCCAAGGAATGAGGAAAGGCCTTCAAGTAGACATGGTCTTCTTGGACATCTGCAGGCTTCATAGTAGAACACACGACATCAAATTGCTTCAACTATTTGCACGGGTCCTCACTTGTAAGACCATGAAACTTTGGCAACAAGTGTATTAATCCAATTTTTAACACATACGGAACTTCCTCCCCATGATATTGAATGCATAAACTGTCCTAAGTGAACTATGGTGCAGTGAGCTCACTCAAGGTCCTCTCATGAGGTGGAGGAGGTTGAGCCATATTATTAGTATGACAATCAGAATGATTAGAATAAACAGTATGCTCAGAATGCAAAGAATGCACAGAATGTGGAATGTCAGGAGAATCAAAAGAATTAGGAAAAGTCACAGAATAATAAACATGCAAAGATGGATTCCTAAGATGCCTACGTCCTCTATTGGGTTTCCCCTAGTCATGCACCAAAATACATTAATTCTAGTGATATTGGCATAACATAGGGTATAACTACAAGTATACTCAAACGAACTCCACATGACTTGAAAATTGGTAGGATTATCCTTTGAGTGCTCAAACAGTACCACAAAACAAATAAGCTCAAAACTCAAAGTGCAAGTATTTTTAAATTTTTTTCGAAAGTGGAAAAAATGAAGAAAAATCATAAAAAACATTGTTGAAATATAGAAAATGGCATTTTCTGGAGAATCTGAGTTTGATAACTGGCTGAGCGAGGTATGACAAGGTAGGAAATTCAATTCCACCCCAAATGCATATTAAAAACGCTGATTCTGATAACCAGAGCAAAAGTTATGGTCCTCTGAAGTTTGACTAAAAATGAGTCCAATTTTTTTTTGAATCTCTCAAATCAGACCATACTTATTGCTCCAACTATTTCTCCCATCAAGTTCAATGTCTTAGAAGTGGGGAGAAAAAAATGTCAAGTCAAAACAAGACCCGTAGCTACCAGAACAAAAATCCACAACTTAAATTCCAGAATCGGACACCATTCAACACTATTCACTACACTAGAATTGAAACTATTCATGCGCCGCGACACTATTCACTCTACAACTCAAACAACACGCACACTACACAAAAACACACAGAAACACTACTGCAATGAACATATATCAACTCAACCACACTTGAACTATACACACCAAAACACCAACACACAAACACAAACACACTGAAAATTTTACTTTGAACCAAGTCGTCTCCCAATGACCAATATATTCGTCCAAAGCTTCAATTTCCAGATGAACATAACAATATAACACAGGGGGTTTGGCATATTTAGTTTCAACACAAAATTAAATTTGCAATGCAGAGAATTAACAGTTATATGAAAACATAATGATTCATTGATTCAATTGAAAGTCCACCAATCACAAATTACCAAATTAATTGTTCTATTCGAATTTGCTCTCATGCACCCTAAGTAATCAACTAAGCGAAAATTACCATGGATTTATTGTCATTAAGCACAATAGATTTCAGGCAATTAACACCCATAGATTAAAGCAAGCTATGACAGAACCCATAAACATTAAGCATGAATATGAGCCCCTTAATGTGCACACACGAATTTGAGATTAAGCATGCATAAAAAACGTGTTTATCATTAAAACGCAACTTGAAATCAATGTAATTCCGAATACAACCCAAAAACGATCAACAATCTCATGGTTTCATTTGAATTTCCTCAATGAATCAATGCAAAAAGCTTATCTAGACATGGAAATGGAGCACACAAGCCCTTCAAAACGGAATTCACAAAAATAGGGCATTAAACCCTAACCTATGAATTGTTAAAACGCAAATCAAGAGCAAAAGAGAGATTTTGAAGCTTCAATGGAATGAAAAACGCTATTGTGATATATAAATCCAAAAACCCCATCAATAGGTGTTGTTCCAAGTCAATAAAATCCACAAAATGAGTTGTCCAATCTACCAAATACATTCAAAATGTAAATCCCACATTGGGTGCTGTCAAATGTGCATAGAAATGGCAAAAACATCAAAAACGAGTGGAGCACCTCCATGGACACTCACCAAACCTTGAGAGAGTGAAAATGGAGGTTGGAGAAGAGTGAAGAAGAAGGAGTGCGGCTATTGCATGATTGAAGACCTAAATCTCGTGGTCTTGTCAACTCTGCCACCACTAATTCCAAAATTGTCACTCTGTCACTCAGAATTACAAAAATGCCACAACTAGGCCTCAAATGTTGGCTCATTTACTCAAATGACGTGGAAATGATGTGGCAATGATGTGGCAACTCTCTTCAATTAAATATTAATGTCCAAGCTCCAAAATTTCTTCACCCAAATACCTAAAAATAATTAAAAATGAAAATTAGGTCAAATAATGTGAAATTAACCCAAATTCAGAACAATGGCCCAATAAAGCCCAACAGATGAAAACACACTAAAGATGACAATTAAGCACTGAACAACTGTCAAATGGGTACACAAAAGATAGTGAAATGGGCGAAAATAATGACCCATCAAAAACAACGTGATAAAATTAGCACACCTCAATTGCATAGAGTTTTCTAAGTTTCACTTTTGCCAAATTTGACTAAAGTTACCTTTTGCAAACACTTAGGGCATGTTTGGTATGCCCAACATGAAAGGGCAAAGTTCTCAACAAATACATGAAAAAAATAAAGCTATGAATCAACACAACTTCTAAAATCTACATAAAACTCAAAATTTGACTAAGACATAAACTTCAAGCTAGACTCGTCCAAAATAGGCTAAAACTTAAAAATTGAACTAAGTTAGTATTTGGAAATGCTAAGAAACTATGTAGACACATTATATGTGGTATATAAAGGATAAAAACAACTAAAAGTTAGGAAGAAAAAAATAAATTAAATCTGCGTATAACAACCTTGAAACTACACTATTAAGAACTAATTAGAGGAGAGTAATAGGCTAAACTTAAACAAGCAACCCTAATCTATGTAGACTACTTCCTACAAGTTTAAAATTGCTAAAAAAAGACTATAATTAATACTCACCATTGAAAATTATGTAAAATGAAAAATATCACCTATCCAAACCTAGCAATGCACCTTAAACTAACCTAAAACTAAAACTTTGCACCAAATCTGGGAATAAAATTTTGAAGTAACTAGCTAGACAAGGTTTAACATACACTAACATTGTAAGTATATATTTACTTTCTAAAATTGAACCTTACAACAGAATTTCACTATCTAAAGCTAACACACCATTCTAGAATTGCTATAAAACTATAAATGTAAAACTACACTAAAACCACATAAGAAAGTGTAAAGAAACATTGAAAACAAGTTTAATTGTAAAATAAAGTTGGGAATCAACTCAACTTCTATCATCTACATAAAACTTAAAATTTGACTATCTAAGACCTAAACCACAACCTAGACTAGTCTAAAATAGGCTAAAACTTAGGAATTGAACTAACAATAAAATTTCACTATCTAAAACTAGCACACCACTCTAGAACTACTCTCAAAATCTATAAATGTAAGACTACATTAAAACCATATAATTTTTATTTTGGTCAAATTAGTCTTGGGATTTGACTTAATAAATGGATTAACAATTTCACTCCTAATTCTACATAATTTTTTTTGAATTTAAACCTTTTTCCTTAATTTCTTCTTATTCTTTTGTACTACACTTTCTCACCCTTATCTTCTAACTATCTTACCATTGGATATTTGTAAGATACAAAATAGAAATTATTAATCATAGTTTGACTTAGGCTCTTCCAATTAGGACAGTGATGATTTTGGTCACTCTTCAGATATCTTACCCAATAAGTGAGAAATATCCCCACAATGACATGCTTTTAGGAGCAATTTCAATGAAACTTATATTAAGCAATATGGGGACACATGAAAATTCTCTATTTTACATTGCCTTCCATGTTGGACTTAAGTAGTAATAGGTTTATTACTTAAGTCCTATGTTCTTTCTTTATCACAAAAAGTAACACTGTCCTTCTTTGCCTTGTCACAAAACATAGGCGAAGTTCCCAACAACTGTCGTTGGGTGTATGATTATTGTTACAATGGTAGGAGAGGCTTGAAGGAAACTTTTGTGATAGGAGTTGAAGTTTATCTAGACGACTCGAGAATATAAATATTATTCTCTTGAGGGAGCGATTAGATGTTCATGCATCAAGCATTGTTTGTACATACCTCTGAGATGTTGAATAATGCTCTTAGCCAACATTCTTCATTTGAAAAAGTAGACGATAATCGTTTAGAAGAGTCTCTAAATGAATTTCACTTTGAGGTTTTACAATTTATTGGTAGAGGCAAATGAACCTATATTTGAAGGGGTAATAGAGTCGAAATTGTCATTATGCATTAGACTTTTGGCTGTCAAATCCAACTAGAACGTTCCCAACCAAGAATTGGACGACATGGAAAAACTCATTTCAAATCTAACACCACCAAATTAATCTTTGCCCAACAATTATTATGAAGCAAAGAGATTATTCTCAAAGTTATAACATTAATACTTGTTAACCACATGTTTCTAATGATTTTATATATTGTTTTCCTTTATGGTTGTAGTGTTGGGCTGATCTGGTCTTTAATTGTCCAAAGGCCGATTTGATCTTTAATTGCCAAAAGGTCGATCTGGTATGCCAAAAGGTTGATCTAGTTGTTAGGCCCAAGACCGATGTAGTTGTTAGACCAATACTAGTGGGATTGCTAAGACAAGAGTATGAGGTAGTAAATGAGGAGTTTAATGTTGATAACTTAGGTAATTGTCCAAGGCATGACCAGAGATATGAATTAAATAGAGAAATTTGATTTGCATTGAATAAAAGGAGAATCCAAGGGGTCAGAAAGATAAGCATAAAGGTGGACCTCGGGCAAGGAGAAGGGAAGACACTTTGAGTGCTCTAGCTGATCGGACTCTGAATCTTTTGGCTAGAACATTTTGGTATCCACGGGCTTTGGTAAAACACTACTCGACGCCCAAATTTTTTTATTTTTAAGGCATAGTGTAAGACCCGAGAAATTTAAATAATTATTTAATAAATGCAAGTAGTAGGAGCCTTTTATGACATTTAATACAAATTGTTGTGACTTGGAAAAGTACTAGCTCAAGTGGTTGAGAATACTTTATTGTATTGATAGGACTTGGGTTCGAGTCCTATGTATGCCAATTGTATGCTTGTTTTAAATGGTGCATTTCTTGTTATGTTATATATTGAATGGGAGTAGTGATAATGTAATCCTGAAATTATAGGAATTATCACAAAACAAGTATTGGTTGAATTGGTTGTACATTGACTTCGTAATTGAGGGGTTGTGTGTTAAAACCTTGCTAAGAACAAAATTAATTCTTTCTTTTTGCCAAAATTCCTCTTGGGCGTGAAGATGAAAGGGTAGAAAAACCCTAACTGTAAAAGTGGCAGCCAAGAGAGAGAGAGAAAATAGCCATAGGGACCTTGAATAGTCATTAACCTCAAGATTAATGTCAAATTTCGTTTTGGACCATTAACCCTCATTAAGGGACATTTATGAGACACTGAATTGGGGAGAATAGAGGTTTGGGGACTGCATTTTCGTGGTGCCGAAAGGGGAGGGTTCCAAAGCTATTAGAAAGTGTTTTGGAGGAGTGGGAAAGGAAGGCTCTTGGACCTTTGGAAAGAAAAGGCTAAAAGACCATTAGGAGTAAGAATTTTCATGGTAAGGGGAGCTATTTCGTGTATTCTGAAATGCGTATGTATGAATGTGTTTTGCCAAGAATTTTTGTGCTCTATATGGTATGATTTAGAGGTTTGATTGTTTTGATGTTGTTTGAGCAATCTCTTATGCTTTGGTATGAATATTATGGGGGTTTATGTGCTGTATGATTGTTTATGGCTTAATCTCAAATTTTGGTGGTCTAATTGGGTTTAAATTATGTTCATGAGTGAAATGGGGTTTCGGCATTGTTTTCTGGCGTTTTGGGTGCGTGAACGGGGAGAACATATGTTATTCTCGCTCAGGCGAGCAAGGCTTGCCTAGGCGAAAGTATCAGTGACTCGACCCTATTTCTGCTTGAGTCTCTCGCTCAAGCGGAGAGCTCACTTTTTAGGCGACAGAGCATCTCGCTAAGGCGAGAGCTCCTCGCCTAAGCGAGAGATCGATGGAATTTTATGGTTCTGCTCGAGCATCTCGCTCAGGCGGAGAGCTCTGTTTTGGGCAACAAGTCATCTCGCTCAAGCGAGCGTACCTCGCCTAAGCGATGAATCATGGAGAAATTTATGTGATTCTACGTGAATCGCAGCCCAGGCAAGAGGTTTTTATTTTGGGCGAAGGGTGAATTCGCCCAAGCAAGAAGATCTCGCCTAAGCGAGCCTTCGCAAATTGCCACTGTGATGCGCTCGCTCAAGCGAGAGAGCCCAACTTAAGTGAGACAAGCCTGATCGCTTGGGCGAAGGCTTATAGCCTAAGCGAGAATAATGTAGTTTTGTGTTTCAAGTCAGGCGATATGGTTGCAGGCTTGGGTTTTTGTGTGTGATGATTGTACGCTTTGATGCGGACTTAGACTAGGATATGTTGTGCCATGAACGGGTAGGTTCATGGATGGTGGTGAACATATGATGATATGAGCGGGGAGGTTCATATGTTTTGTGCTCACACTTGAGAGATGTTGGTGGATCACATGTGTTGAACTACGGACGGGTAGGTCCGTAGAGCAAGACTACGAGCAGAAAGGTTCATAGAGCAGGACTACGAGCAGGGAGGTTCGTAGAGGCAAGACCAGAGTGGGCAGGTTCGTGTGAGCATCATAAATCCTGAGTCCATGGGTAACTGTTGTGTGAATTGAAGGTTAAAAAGCCTTGGGATATTAAGGTCTTTGCCAAGAACTAACTAGGATGAGTTAGATTGGTGTATTGTTTGTATTTTGTTAACTTATATGTTGTTTTATTTATAAGCTCACCATTTTTGTTTGTGCTTGGCGATGATCATGTAATTATTTACACGGGAGCAGATGAGTTACAGGTGATGTTGCTGACGCTTGAGACGGAAAGAGGTGCTAGCTTTGGATTTGAGCTAGGAATTTATTTATGTTACTACTATTTTATTGGATTTTTGGAAAATTGTAATATCTTTATTAATTTTATTAAATAGTTTTTGGCGTGTGGTACAATGTAATAAATTTTCCCGGGTTTGGGAATAATGAAAATATGACGTTGTTTTATAAATTATTTATTTATTTTAATTAAGTAATTTCTAGTAGGGATATTACACATAGTATCACAAACAATGGGGTAAAACACCTACCTTCACCTTCTTGCCGCATGTTGCTAATCCACTCTCTCTTAGTAATAATTTTCAAATCTCGTCATTGTGACGCCTTCCACGCTTTTGCTTCCCATGGACGCACCACGTCAAAATTGGGCAAGATCTTCTAGAAAAGGAGTGTGGCTTCCAATAACCAAGCAACCACCACAATCTTCTCTCTGGATTTGATCTATGCCACCATTTCTCCCTAGTGGAGATGAATAGGGAGCTGACACCACCAACCATGATTACTTCGATTTCAACTACTATTCCACCTTGCAAGGAGATGCCTTCAATTTACTACCTATCCTAGAAGAGTTTCGTGTTGATTCATACATCTTCTAAGCCATTACATTTCTGCTATGAATGGTATTGTCACTTCCATTTCTCGCCCCGTTTTATTTGCCAAAATTGTTATGCGCTCCACTTTCCTTAGTTCTACTTTAGGGAGATGAGTCATAGTCAGTTCTTAACCTTAATAAGACCAGCCTTTCAAAAATTGACTTCAAGGAGATCAACCATGAAGTAATTGCTTAAAAGAATGATTTGCAAAAGGAATTTTGTCGCATTAAAACTTAAATCTAAATTCTCCTTTTTTTCTATCTCTTCCTTTTATTACAAAGTCTTCTTCGTATCTTCCCCACTTCTGACCTGACCTTTCTCACTCATCGATACTGAACCGATGTCCAAGTCGGCTTTTGGCCTAATGACCCAACCAACATTGGACGTAACACTACATAGTCCCCTAGCCTTTGGTCTAAAATACTAAAAAGGCTAAAAAAATGTGAAGAAATGACTCATTTATCAATTGATATTGGGGCTGATGATGTGATTGATATTTTGCCTATCTTGAGAACTCCTTTATTATTGCCTTATTCTTGTCTCCTTAGTTCCTTAACGCCACCTCTTTAATGTAATTAACATTGATTCCAATAAATGGGATCGACCATTAACCCATTTCTTAGAAAGATCGGCCATTAGACCTATAAAACTAATGAGATAGGCCATTGGGCCTATCACCACATAACCACCAAGTCTTAGCTTTTAGGAAGTGTGAGGCTTGATAGCATTAGGAGCCAAAACATACATGTTCCAACTAATGAGATCGGCCATGGGACCTATCCAACTAATGAGATCGACCATGGGACCTATCCAACTAATGAGATTAACCATTGGACCGATTCAACTAAAGATATCGCTAATGACATTAGTTAAAAAGAATGATGGCAAGAATATGCAACAAAATTAAAATTATAAATACAACTAAAATTTGAACCAAACTTAACATTTTAAATTTTTGGCCATTTACCTACCCATCAATTGTCAACATGAAAAGTTACATGTGCAAAATTGTCAACATCCATTTTTTTAAAAGTTACAAAAGTATATGGTTGGTTAGTGATTTGAAAATGCACATACGCAAGAACAACTAACTTTATGTACTATTGGTAAGCATATGTGTTTGTTGTAATCATTACTTTCAAGTTCCTTGATAGTTATAAATACTTCACATGTTGTCCCTTTCAAGTTCATTGATAGTCTAACCAACATGTATGATAGATGCACAATATGTCATAGTAGCAAAAATGTGGTTCAACATGTTAGAAGTGGAGACATCAACATGTTATATATCTAACACAAGGTGCAATACATGTATGTCCTGTAAGAGGACTAAAAGTAAAACTTCCTCCAACTCGTGGCATAGGACCAACATGTTTTTCAACTAAAGATGTTTCATTAAAATGACCAAGGAATAGAATTAACTTTATTTCCAAGAGTGTTTTTACTTGATAACGAATCTAGTTGGTGCTTCAATAAATGACTTCTTAAAACTAGTTTTGTTCATTTTTGTTTTGTCAAAAAGTGTTAAAGCATGCCATTATCTCAATTGCAAAGAGCGGAGATAGGTTGAATGACATCTATGAGTATCAAAAGTTTGTGCAGGACATTAATATAAGAGGAAAGATTTGGCTAAGGTGGTGGGGATTAAGTGTTGTTGTGTTATGAATAACACATTTCAAGAAAACCATACCAAGAATGTCAAGCTCTGTTGTTGCAGGGCAAGGACCATACAAGAGAATATTGTAAGTGATAGCTTAAATAGTAGTGTTTAACTTAACTTTTTAGTACAAAGAATGAAAAATAATTAAATAATGAAAAATATAGGTAGAAGTGACAATTTAACTGTTAGCTATAACATTTGAAATAATGAAAAAAAGTTTATGAAAAATAGATGAGGAAGTGACAGTTTATTTAGGACATTGAAATTTCTTCAATTCACGAATTATAAGGCTAATGAATCATAATGGCAGCAAATCATAAATACTTTTAAATATTCAAATTATAATTCGCTAATTAATGTATGAAAAACTATATATATTACTAACAATATAATGATCTCATAAGTAGTTTGAGTTAATAAACTTAGATATACAAGCTAATTTATAGTTAGATAATATAATAACATTGTTATTATACCATGTTGTCCCTATCCAAGCTCGTTGAGTGACATGGTTAGGATCATCAATGTATCCAAGGTATTATTTACTTCGGAAACGAGAATTTTGTCACTTCTTTATCTTTAAAAGCATCTCAAATTGTTGAAGAAGGGAGGGGTATTTAAATTTTCCTTGGCCTTTGCTCCTATTGGGTGGACCAAGTCTCTCCAATTGAGGGCTAATGGGGTTTTCGTTCCCTACATATTAGATATGTTGAAATTTCTTCTTAACACTATTTCTTTCACACTTAAAATGAAATTAGATAACTCTAGATTTTTTTTTATCAACAAAAACAAATATATTAATAGGGTTAATTGGGTTACCCAAACCTGTATACAATAAGATCAACAACATAAAAAATAAAATACAATATAATAAGGCACTCTTTGGTTGCCCTCCCTACAACAAGGAAATCTCAACACAATATGACAAATGTTCATTTTTTTGGCTATAGTACTCTTTCAATAAAATATAGTAAGACTCTTAGTTCCTTTGTTTCCATAGTGTCTTTACCCTTCAAAAAAAGGCAACACTTGTGTTATATACTGTTTTCCAGCATTAGATGTGTTGTATTGTGTTTGTAACCAGTGGTTGTTGGTTTCTCTCAAAATTGCAATCTACAAAAGGGTTAGCTACCAAAATTCATACACATAATATTCCTACTTTCTATCAAGACAATGTTCAAATTTTAGAGTTGTTGGTTTCTCTCAAAATTGCAATCTACAAAAGGGTTAGCTACCAAAATTCATACACATAATATTCCTACTTTCTATCAAGACAATTTTCAAATTTTAGCGTTGTGCATATATGAATATCGGATGCCCCACCTCACTAAACATAGTATTTATATCTCATCATACAGCAAATATGTTTAAATTGTCTTACATACTCATAAGTGCATTGTTTGTAAGCATATAATTGGGCTAAAACACCAGTCTGAGAATGAAAATGTTGCTTTTGGATATTTATTTATGATCCAAGACCAACTTTTGATTTGTGCTAGAATATTTCTTAAACATCAGGTTTAAGATTCCTAAATATGATATTATTCCTTTGAGCCCAAATATTCCATATGATCATCACCCACATACACCTCCACACCTGATTGCATTTATTACATAGGTCAGGAATTTGAAACTGTAGAAAATGTTCCCTTGCTCTCTTGTGATGTACAAAAGATATTCCAACCTAATTATCGCACAATTTCCATATATAATTTGTTGCTCTACAACTAAAAAAGAGATGACGTATTGTCTCCTCATTATTTCCACACATTACATACATTCTAGTTCCCAACTCTATACCTCTATTGTATAAATTGTCATATGTTGCGACTTTATTTAACATCACTCAACATGCAAAATATTTAGCTATTCGTAAGGCTTTAATTCTCTAAAACTTATCGTATAGGGCTTCGTCCTCACCTTTGATTCCATTTTGCAACTTCTTATAAGCATACTTTACCATATAGATTTTTGTTTCTTCATCCTTCCAATCCCACTCATCGTCACTATCCCTAACTAATGTAAACCCTTGTAATTGGTTCAGCATTGCATTATTAAGTGATTTTTCCCATTCAAACCACTCTCTTCTCTATTTGAATTTTCATATCCATTGGTTTTCGTATCAGTACCTAAACTCTCCTAGTGTAGCATGCATTTAGGTTTGAATTAGCAAAGAGTCTAAGGTATATATCCCTAAAAACAATCTCCTAACCAAGAGTCTTCCCAAAATAATATTTTATTTCCTAATCCTATTTTCCAACTTACCACTTTGTCCTCTCCCACACATTATCATAATATCTCTCTACCATCCCGAGCCTCTAGTTTTATTCTTACTCTAGATACTTAAATATAATACACTGAAATTAACTATAAAATTATCATTTGGACCGATAATTATATCACACACTCGATTAGTAATTCTGAAACTACAGACATAATTTTAGTATTTTACTTACTATACAGAAGTGCATCTACATGACTCATAAGTCTATGGTGAAACCCCTTGCGCCATTAACATAGGGAGATGGTGAAGTGTTATCGACCCTAGAGGAATCATGCCTGGTTGGATCATATTTTTCACCGTCACCCCAAAGGGCATAGGCTTCTTCGCCGTGGACGGCATCGTCGCCGATCTCGAGCTGATCGTCTGGCATCCTCAAGGGTATGAAGAACTGTATGGCTAGAAGAATGAGTGTGGTGGAGATCAAGTTCCATGCTGTGATGAAACATGCTGCCACCAATTGCTTCAAAAACTGAACACCACCACTGCCACCATAGAAGGCACCCCTTGAGTTGGTCACCGGCAGTATGAGCCTGCAAAGCTCAGGTTCTGCTAAGAGACCTGTGAGGAGGCCACCCAATAAGCCAGCAACTGCATGTGTGTGAAATACTCCTAGGGCATCATCTACCTGTGTTGTAAACCCAAATGGCAAGGCCAGAGACATTATAAATTCATTTCAACCTTCTTTTGCAATGAAAATTTATCATCTTACAACCATCTTTTTCTCTTAATTCCACCTTGCCACCTCTCTCAATAAATAGTGAAAGAAATACCCGAGTAATATGTTTTCTTTTAACCGTTATAAAAAAAGTTGTGTTTCATCACTTTAGATTATTTAGTCATTTTATTTTATGAAAATTAATGTAAAATATTCTTCTTAACAAATGACGTTTGGAAGTTATATTTTTCTTTACAAATGACGTTTGAAGTTATATTTGTCTTTACAAATGACGTTTGAAGTTATATATTAATTTGTTGTTGAAAATGGTGTTTTATATGTACACTAACACTTCTTGACTTATAGAAGTGATAAACTTATAGTATATATGATCAAATAAGAAGATAGATAAGAACAAGAAAAAATATGTAATATATGTGTACAAAGTATACGTGTATTATTACTCTTTAATGATAAAATATTATATTTAACTAATAAAATAAGTATAAACAAAATTTTGCAATAAAATAATATAATATTTACGTTTATTAGATGGTAGTATGGAAAAATATAGGGTGAAACTATATCATGGTTGTTTTACAGTATAGCAAAAAAGCAGAACCTATATTAATTTAATGGGAAAAAAGATAGGATATGTTTACACCATTTTTAAAGTTTAATATTAATTTATTCTAATTTTTTTGTCTTTCTAATTTTGAAATACATCTTTACGCTCGAAATGGTTTAGATATTAATGTATAGAAAACAATGATTTAGATGGTGATACTATAAGTGGTACATTCAAAATTAGGTAGAAAAAATATAATTATTTTCTAAATGGCTGGTGCTGAATTTTAAAAAAGGTGAACGGACCAAAAAGAAATTATATATACATGATATTTTTTTCACATATTATAAATATATTAATAAGAAATCGTTGTATTATTCAAAAACTTTCAGGATTTCTTTCCATTATAAAGTTCGAAATGAAACTTTTATGTAACTGAAATTAGTATATATTAATTAATTATACCAGCGTAATACATGTCTATCACGTTATGTATAATTTTTTTTAAATATCTAAAAATTATTTAAATTTTAAAAATAATAATTAAAGGAGTAAAATTGAAAAAAAAACAAAGGTGTACATAGTTATAAATATAGTTATAGATAAAATAAATTTTAATTATTGAAATAAAAAATATTATAAGTAATATTGTAAATTTAATTTTATAAGTAATTATTTAATTCAAAAAATAGTTACTAGATTGATAAAAGAGTAAATAATTTCATTATAAATATTAGCATACACATAGACACTGTGTACATATTTTTTAATGTTTTTAGGTTAATATATAAAATAAAATTATATTTATTAAAAATAAACTGAAATATATCATAACAGATGAGAGAATAACTATTAATAAATAGAGAAAAACAAAAAAGTAAAGATAGACGATTTTTTAAAAAAGCTTAAAAAAGTAACGGTCAATTTTTAAAAATATAATAAATAATTATATTTTAAAAAGATAAAATTAATATTTTGAAATGTGGACAGAAGAGGGAATCATGTTTATATATTGTTATAAATTTTAGAATATTATATAATTATTTTGAATTTAAAAAGTAATTACTAAGGAAGAGTAGCATTTGTATTATGAATAACTGTTTAAATTTAAGAAACAATAATTAAGATGGTAACATTGAAAAAGTAAAAAAAATATCGAGGTATATCTCTTTAGTTTTATTAGTACGTATACAAATGTTAATAGGTGATAATATAGTAAATTATTAAGTTAATATACAAAATAAATTTATATTTATTAAGAACAAAGTAGAATAAATGAAGAAAAAAAAAATTATTGTTAATGAATGAATAAAAAGAAAAGGAAAATAACTGTTTTAATAGAACATGTATCGATTAGTCTTTAAATAATAATAAGTAATTATATTATAAGGATAAAATAGAAATAAATAATTGTGACACAAAAGAACTTTATAAATAGTTATATATATATATATATATATATATATATATATATATATATATATATATATATATATATATATATATATATATATATTTATATATATATATATATTAATATATATTAATATTTTAAAATATTATGTAATTATTTGAATTCAAAAAATAATTACTAAAATAATAAAATTGAAAAATATTATCTTTCATAAATAATTATTTAAATTTAAAGGTTGTAATTAAAAGAGTAAAATTGAAAAAAGCAAAGGAGGACACCACTATACCCTCTTTATATATTTAAAAAGTAGCAATAAGAAGATAAAATTGGAGAAAGAAAAGAGGAAACAAAAAATGTGTAACCTCTTTATTTATATATTACTAGCTTAAACACATATATTATATTGCATTTATATGTACAAATTTTGTAAATATATATAAATACTTAAATTTTAAAAGTTGTAATTAAAAAATATAATTTGAAATATATAGTTATAAACAAAATAAATTTTATTTATTATAATAAAAAAATATTGTAAATAATATTATGTAAAAATATTACGAGTAAATATTTAAAATTAAAAATAATAAAACAATAAAAGAGTAAATAATTTTTTTTAATAAGATATTATTTGAATTCAAAAAGTAATTATTAAAATGATAAAATTGAAAAATATTTTTTAGAATAAATAATATTTAAATTTAAAAAATAGTAATTAAAAAAGTTAAATTGGAAAAATAGAAAAAGATACCGAAATGTATTCTTTTTACAGATATAGATATAAATAAACAATGACAAAAAAGTATATTAAATTAAAATAAATTTAATAATATATGGAAGAGTGGTCTCATTTTTTGTATCAATTTATACCATATCGATGGATTTAAGGGAAAATATTGGTTAGATAATAAACAATATATGATATTGTTAAAAATAGTGAAAAGTATATAAATATAAAATATCACAGCTGATTTGATTTGTTGAGGAAAGATGCTCTTGCTAACGATACCCAAGGATTATTATGAAACTTGAATTAGATTAATAATATCAACCATGATGTATCGACATAGAAAAATAAACAGAACCTTCTGGAGAAAGCTTGACTTTTTGTGGAGGATCATCATAGTCATCCATGGAATGCTCCCAGAAAGTATTCCCATCACTATAGCTGCCCAAGATTGCACAAGCCCTGAAATTTTTCATTCTCACTTGGATATTAAATAATGTCAACAAATGCCAACTATGAACATTAGTGATGTAATTAAGCACTTTAATATCATTTTAGTCAATGTATAATTAAATATTTAGCTATTCAATATTTTTCTTTTTGTTGATTTTGATTATGTTACCTTTTCTGATTGAAGATTATGTCACTGTTTAGACTTTAGTAATTGTTTTTCAATACATGTGACATGTGTTTAGAAACATTATATCAAACAACCTTTTTCTATATGAAAACGATTTTGAAGTGACATGCGAAAATTTGTAATTGATGTTATTATTAAATGGAGGTTATTTTAAAAAATTATAAATAACAAAGTCAAAATTAGTAGTTTTGCAAGTTACACATCTTATTTAATGAATTTTATACATAGTATTCTTTATTTTCCAATAACGTTGACAAATAACAAAGAAAATGTTTGAAAGCATTATGATATATACATTTACTAGTTTTGATGCCTTTTGATATTGGCCAAAATATTTATCTGTTATCTTAATACATATTTCAAAGTTTTGGAATTTAAGAAAATTATTAAATAATAATCAATTTTAAAGATAAAAGTTATATTTAGAGTAATTTTAGAGATTAATTTTTTAATTAGAGACCAATTTATTTGGTAACCAAACTCTTGGTAGCTTAATCAATTTAAAAATCAATTCATATTAAAAACTATTTTAGTTAATAATTTAAAAATCAATTAAAATTTTTTAAAACTATTTTAATTGTCAATAAATTTTAGTTTATAAATTAGTTATTATAGTGACTACTTATTTTTTCTATTAAAATTAGTTATTATAGAATTTTCTTATAGTTAGTATATTATTCCGCTTTTAAATTTTGAAAAAAATTACCATAGTAAAAAATTGTAAGAAGTGACAAACTAAAATTATGATCTTTATTTAAACTTTTTATTTTTCACAACCCATAAATTATGTTCAATATACACAATTTTATTTCATATAACCTTTTTTTCTTTTAATGAAGTTATGCTTTTAGTACAAAAAAAAAAAATTATATTTAATAAAACTTGCTGAGTAAAGCAGAAAAAAAAAATAGAAAATTCTCACTTATCAAATACAACTTTATTACAAAACGAAATAAGAGTCATGTTTACCAAACATAATTTTAATTAAAAAAAAGTATAAAACAAGATATGACATTTTAAACTCGACTTTTTTATTGTTACAAATAAAAAGTTAAAGTTGGTAAAACCAAGTTTCTTCAATTCGAAGTCATACTTTCTAAGTAAACTTATCTAATTTTTTATTTTTTATTTTACAGTCGGTCTATTTTAATATATTTATTTTTTTGATGAAATTACACCATAATAATACATTTTCCTTTACTTTTGAGTGGTGTATAGGGTAAACATATTAGGCCAATTTGACTCAGTCTTTTTGTTTAGACTAAGGACCAGGGGTAAGATGGGGTTAGGTTTCTCCACAAATTAAACATCATATGATCGAAGGAAATATGACTTCACTAATACAAGTTCCTATAGTAAATTTCTCTCCAATATTTATGAACACTTATATTAACTCAGAAAACGTATTTATTTTGATGAGATATGATCCTCATACATATAACACGTAGTTGTGGAATTTCTATTTGACCTTGTTATGATGATGAGGATGAAGTTCGTGTCAGGTTTTATAAAGAGGGTTTCACTGATATTACTCTCAACCCAAAACTTTAAGACAATGGATTTATGAGTCTTTATTTTTATATAGTGTTTCACTTTCTTATTTCCGATCAATGTGGAATTTAAACTCACACTTGAATTCCTATCGGTTCCGGCAGTAGATATAAGGATGAAAAAAAAAGTATATGTTAAGAAAGAATAGATATAAAGATAGATATATACCTGCACCTGGGGTGATGCAAACGAGTCCAGTCATCATGCCCTGAACAGCTCCAATGACAGATGGTTTGGAGAAAAAGATGACATCGAGAGAGGTCCAAACAAGGAGGCTAGTGGCTGCACAAATGTTGGTGTTCACCACAGCAATCGAGGCGTCAACGTTGGCTGCATATGGTGCTCCACCGTTGAACCCTGACCACCCCATCCACAGCAACCCACCACCCGCAAGCATCAGCAGCACATTGTTTGGTGGAAACCTCTCCCTGTCACTCTTTAACCTTGGCCCTACCTTCATCCATCTTTTCTCTCAGCATTTTCAATTCAATCACACTTGTGCAATTCACAGTATAAAAATAAAAATTCTCTTTCAAATATTAAGTGTAAAAGTAGAATTGGTAAATATTGAGCATATAGTGAGAGAATGAAGGGGAGAGAAGGGGTGTTATATATACCCAGTAAGCAGCAGTGAAGCCAGCAACTCCAGAAGAAAGATGAATAACATAGCCTCCAGAGTAATCAATGACCCCCCAATGGTAGAGAAAGCCACCACCCCAGAGACTGAAAGCCCCAACAGTGTAAGAAAAAATGAGCCAAAGAGGCACAAAAGCCATCCAAGCCCTAATGTTCATCCTCCCAAGAACAGAACCAGCCAACAAGATAAGCGTGATGGCAGCAAAAGTGAACTGGAAGTAGACAAGAGAAGCCATGGCGAAGAAGGGCTCTGACATCTTGCTCTCGACGGTTCCGTTGTTGAAGTAGTGGGTGGTCTCAGGGACCTTGGCCTGGCTTATGAGAAACTTTTGGCCGAGGGCAGGGGCACCCTTGCCCCAGAAGGGAAAGAGTTTGTCCCCGAAGGCCATGCGGTAGCACAAGAGGACCCAACATATTAGGACTGCTGCGAAGGCGTAGAGAGCCATGAAAGCAGAGTTGACTGCCCATTTTTTCTTGACTATGCTGGCGTAGAGGATGACCAGGCCTGGCATGCTTTGGAGACCCACCAGAGTTGCTGCTGTTAGCTGCCACGCGTTGTCACCTTTGTTCAGCCACCTCGGTGCTGCCGGGAGGTGTTCTTCGTATGCAGGGGCTGTGGCCATGCTCCCACACCTTTCGACCAATCTTTTCTGATCTCCTTTATGTGTCGCTCATTTTCTTTATAACTTTTAGATCACATTTTGTAAAATTAAATTTTAAGACTTTTGTGCTTTAGTGGGTTCGTATACTTATCAATAGTGCAGTGCCAATAAATTGTAGAGCCGTTCATTAAAGCTTCAGGATGTGCTGGACTCTGTCTTTTGTAGGTTGCTGCCAAATTCTTCTTTAACTTCAACAGAAGCTGAAAACTACGAATATTTTATTTTATCTTATCTTGTTTTATATATATATATGTTCACAGTCTCACATCAATGTTAGGGCCCCAATCAGAGCAACACTCCCGGTTGAAATGTTGGTGTCTTGTTAACGTCATGTAGACTATTCTACCACCATGCACCATTATCTAGCAAAATTCAAAGCACCATTTTAGCAAAATTCAAGATGAATTATAATTGTTCCTAGTTGTGAAAATTCATGATAGTTCACAGAAGCTTCTAAAGATTCAAACCATTTATATATATATATATATATATATATATATATATATATATATATATATATATATATATATATATATATATATAAAGAATTATAGATATTTGCTTGACAATCAGTAGGTTTTATGACAACAGTCTAACATTTACTTCTTGTTTTCTTCCGTACAATGAGGTAGTTGAAAAAGAAATTATACAGGATAAGTCAACGTTTATTTAAGTTTGTAATTTGTTTAAATTTGTATTTGTAAAAGAAAAATTTTAAAATCAATAATTTAATAATTTATGTAAAGAAAAGAATCACGCAAAATAATTTAATTTTATATTATATATATAATATAAATAAAATAAAATTACAAGTTCTCATATTTTATTTTTCATATTTTTACAATTTTTACAAATTCTTAATACTCATAAAATTTCATACTTTAATTATATCATTTATAACATTTTATATTATAATATAATTCTTAAAATTTTATAAATACGCATCTCAATTAATTTTATACTAAATACTCAAAATTAAAATACAAAACTTAAATAAATGTTTATTATAATTCTTTTCTTGTGTATAATTAATTATTAAGGTAAGAATATGTTCGGTATAATGAATTTCTTATTTTTGTTTAATGCAAAAATATCTTTAGTACAGTAAAATTAATTCTATTTAGAAGAAATGTTACATGTGGCTTTTCTTTTGTTGTTTATAGAGCTATATTCACTTATACAAGGGCATGAAACATGTGGCAGTTAAAAGTTTGTTCGGTGAAGTTTGTTGAAGCGAAGGAACAAAGGCGATGCGAAAAAAATGTTTTCACGCCGGTATTTTTCTTTTCTTCCTTTAATGTTCATATAAAAACTCTAATTAATAATAAATTAAATCAAGATAAATAATTAAATAAATCAAATTATTTAAAACAAAATAGTGAGAATAAATATATTATGAGATGTCGAGGAATCTATGTCTAAACAAAGATAGTATTAACCAAAATGATTAACAAAAATAATTTAAAAATAATTTAAGTATGATTTTAGTTTCACACGAAATTAGAATTTATCATTGTTTAAAATTTTGATACATTTTTTCACAAATTTTAAAAATGAATAGATATATTTATTTATATCTAATTACATTAAGGTCTGTTGGTGTGTCAAATACGTTTTCCTATTGACATTGAAACGATAATATGTCAAACGGTATAAACAACTCAAATATTAGCATGACACATATTTGACACATCAAAAAAATTAACATAATTGTGTTAAATTTATTCATTTTTAAATTTTGAGAACCAAAATGTATCAAAATTTTTGACATAAACGAATTTCAATCTTGCGTTATAGTTCAGGAACTAATGTACTTAACCTCAACATAAACTTTGGGTCTTAAGGCCTTCCCACCTCAAAATGATTACTCAAATAATACTAATAATAATAAAAATATGAAATAATATAATAATAATTATTAATAATACGACATATATATAAATCAATGAATATTAATAAAAGATATAATACTATTAATAATAAAATTATTATAATAATAATAATAATAAATAATAGATAAAAATAAATGAGGTAAGAAGTAGAAATAGTCTAGGTTGAGGCACGCATAGCGTTATCCTTGTAGAGAAAACGCCCCTACTGCACAGGGCTAAACAAATACACATTCATATGTGTTTCAAATCTTATGCGTTTCCCTCCCAAGATACAACAACTCGTCAGATCGATCGAGTGCAGCGAAAGATCTCCGAACCTTATGAACAGCACTGTTTTAAGAGATAGTATATAAAAGAAAAGAAGAACACTTTTAAGAAAACTTTAGTGTTTGTTGTGTCTTTGTTGTTGTTTTGTTATTGTGGTTGTTTTTCCCCATGCACCTAGGTGTTATTTATAGGTAGCAAAAGGAGACAAAGGAGTAAAGTGTAATAAGAATATAGCCGTTAGCCATAAAAAACATTAACCCATAAATTAAAGGTCTATAAAAACATGAGTAATAGTAAGGTTTTTTATTTTAATTCTTTATTTTTTAAATTATATTAAAATATTTCTAATAATCCCCCACATAATTTAAAAAAAAATAAAACAAAATATATTATCTTTTAAAACAAAATATTGCAGTTAAGTGTAAGGAACCTTCCGGGTCTAACTTTTACACCTAGTGCTTATAAACTTCCACCTGAGTAAATGCAGAGACTTAATTGCCTTGAGCTACATCCCTTGTGACCGGGTTTTAGTAAATAACACATACAATATCGGGGTTCATTATAGGTTCTAATCAGTGGGTGCACATTACGACCTTGTGCATGTATCTTGTTTCATGAGCGTCACTTAGAGACTTGCCCATGTCTCACAATGACGACCCCACCATCACACTCACTAGGTAAACCCTCAAAGGGTGGTTTGTGACTCACACCCTTACAATAATTGTCATTGGGTTTATTAAGAGGTATTTTATAAAATAATGCACATACCTCAACCATTGGGTTTATTAAGAGGTATTTCATAAAATAAGCATAATAATGCACATACTGTTGGCAAAAGCAAATACAAGTCAAATGTTGAAGCAAGATTTTGATGATGATAAAAGAAGCCTAAAAGCCATCTGGAAGTCAATTTGAAGAACATGTGTTTTTATGTTTAAAGCTATCTTGTAAATTGTGCTTAGATTAGTTAAAATCAACATGCAAAGATAAAAAATCTTGTAATTCTCGAAAAATCAATGTGATAATCGATTATCACTTAGGATAATCGATTATCTTGAGCTGAGTCAATTTTTTCAAAAAAGCACTAGAATAATCGATTATCACCTCTGATAATCGATTATCTGCTCAAAACTTTGTTTTCAAAAAATGCACTGGAATAATCGATTATCACTAATGATAATCGATTATCCTAATTTTTGGAACCCCTATTTAAGGAACATCAGAGTTACTTCGAACTTACCTTTTTTAGAAGCTAGAGTGTTAGTGTTGTGACTGCAAAGAGAGTTCTCTAAGTGTTCTCAAAAGAAGCTTTGAAAAACCTAGTGTGGGTAGAGTGATAACTTTTCCTGAGAGGTTTTCTAGGAGATTGAGTGCTGCTGATGTTGTTAGGAAAGCTGAGGTCAAGGTTCTCTTTGTGATTCAGAGAAAGGTGTTCATCTCTTGTGTGTTCAAGAGAGGTGTTTTATTTCCTTAATCTTTTACTATCTGATTGTAAATCTAATATTTGTTAGTGATTGAGTTAATCTCTTTATTTGAAGAGATTAACAACTGGATGTAGGATCTTTTGATTTGAACCAGTATAAATACTTGTGTTCAATCTTTTTCTCTATCTCTATATTGAATCTACTGTTGCATATAAAGGAACTAATATCTAATTAATCGGTAAAATTTCGGAAAATTTTTAAAGTATTAATTTTATTACTTAAAACCAATTCACCCCCCTTTTGGTTTTTGTCCAAACGATTAAGCATTCCGCTGCGCGATACCAACACATATCTCAACCTTATTATTGCCACAATTTATAGTACACCTCACCATAGGAATGAGACATAAAATTTAATCAAATTATTTGGTGTACTTTAGTCAACAACAACTTCGTTGTTACCCATTCAACTCCATTCCATGGGATCGCCATTCATGTGAAGATGGGTGTCCATTGTTGCAACTAATTTATGGGCTATAGTCTCATTCCCCTCGATGACTTGAATTCTTATTGTTGATGCATCAACCCTTTGATAAGCAGATATGTAATATTTCTTTCTAACCTGACAAAGTCAAGAGAGATAATATCATGAGTAATTAAGTTTCTAATGTATTTGCCTCTCATTCTCATATGTCAATTTCATTGACATTTTTACTAAAAACTTGAAATATAACAATTTAATTGTCAGGATGCATTCGAAAAAGGAATAATTTTTTCTTGCATAGTAGATCATGATAGAACAACAACTTTTAACATATTTCCATGACATGACATCTTCATCCAAGGTTAAAACATAACTATAACCAATAGGTGATTTTGTGTCACCAAAATCAATATCCAATTTACATTATCATTCGATCATCTCAAGAGATTGGACATATTGCCATAACCAGAAGAAACACAAATAATATTACACTAGATGACAAAATAGTTCCCTAGGTATACCAAACAAATTTAAATAATTTATCATTTGAAGGAAACATCTCTAGATATTTATCGGTATAAATAACCAAAGATTTTTTTCATTAAAAGGTATATTAACCTTTACAAGACACCCCCACACTTTGAAATATTTTAAATGTGGTTCATTTTTCTTTCATAACTCATAAAAAGTTTATCACAACCTTTTGTGTTCAAAATATGGTAAGCAGGATTTAAAATTTCATTAATATAATGTTAGGTAAGCTAGAACTTGAAGCATAACATTTACCATATCAAAAAAAACATTTTTTTTTCTTTCTTTCGTTGCACCATTAGATTAACACTATATGAAAATGTTGCTTAATGAATTATACCATGAATTTTACATAAAAAAACTCATTTACAAAGACATGTATTATCACTTCTCTATTTAATTAATTTTGTACCTCAAAATTTTATAATTTGAATGATCTCTAACTAAACTTCTCAACAATTATAATAATAGCATGTCATATATCACAACTTTCAACATTTTGTAATAATCAAAGAAAAAATTATAAATATTTTATTACAAGATAAAGGTGTTTAACTCAAACAAAACATCACAAATATATCATTTATCAACCAAATAACAATGTCTACAAATAATAATCATATTGCACTCAAAACCCACTTCATAACCTTGTTGAACAAAAAGGAAGTTTTGAAGTCAGAAACATGAAAAACTCTATTTTTCATATAAATATCAAGCTAATTTGTTTTTCTCTTTGCAAATGCAAAGTTTAGTTCAAGTGTTTTCCATAACACAATAGTAGTTTTAGTAAGACAAATAATTTTATAATTATTTTCATACAAAACACTTAAAATATATACATGATATAGAACATCTTTATCAATGGTAAGAATAGACAATATTAAAGCATAAATTAATATAACAACAAAAACATTAGCTATGGATATCACAAAAAAATTATTCAGTGAGCAGGAATTTCATTTATCCATAATTTCATTTATTGTTATCAATAGAAATAGAAACAATTATACACATAAATTTTTAGGCTTAGTTGTAACTGGTTTAATTATAACCATAACAAACACTTTAGTTGATAAAATGTGTTTTCAGTCTTTAGCTCTATATTGTTTTTAATTTTAGAAATGAATACAAATGAGTAATCAAAAATAGAAATAACAAGGACTTATCTCTCTAATAATGTTAGAAAAATTATTATTCAAATATCACTAATAATAATAAAAATATGAAATAATATAATAATAATTATTAGAGAAATAATAATAAGAGATACAATACTATTAAAAATAAAATTATTATAATAATAATAAATAATAGATAAAAATAAATGAGGTAAGGAATAGAAATAGCCTGAGTTGAGGCACGCATATCGCTATCCTTAGAGAGAAAAACGTCCCTACTGCACAGGGCTAAACAAATACACATTCATATGTGTTTCAAATCTTATGTGTTTCTCTTCCAAGATACAACAATCTGTCAAATCGATCGTTTGCAGCAAATGATCTCTGAACCTTATGAACACCACTATTTTAAGAGATAGTATATAAAAGAAAAGAAGAACACTTTTAAGAAAACTTTAGTGTTTGTTGTGTCTTTGTTGTTGTTTTGTTGTTGTGGTTGTTTTTCCCCATGCACCTAGGTTGTATTTATAGGTAGCAAAAGGAGACAAAGGAGTAAAGTGTAATAAGATATAACTGTTAGTCATAAAAAACATTAACCCATAAATTAAAGGTCTATAAAAACATGAGTAACAGTAAGGTTTTTTATTTTAATTATTTATTTTTTAAATTCTATTAAAATATTTCTAATTGTTCGCATTTCTTTAGCAATTTAAGTGTGTTGCCAAAAAGGATTAAATTGACAAAACTTGAAGAAAATTGATACCTTATTTAACATGAAAAAAAAAATTATCGTATTGAACAAGCTCAATGAAAATAGGGAGTAAAGTTGCATTATTAAGCCTTTTTCTTATTATTCTTCTTCTCTCTGGAAAATGAAGGTAGAAGGTCAATGGCATACATAGTGACATGAAGTATTTTAATCTTTTTCTATTAGTATGAGGGTGTAATTAGTAATAAGAAGAGTTTCTTGTTACTAAATATGTTGACAAAAGGAAGAAGATGGACATCTTCCTTCAATAAGGAGTTTTGATGATGATGATGATGACTTATAAAGAAGTATGGAAGACTTGATGATGATGCATGAAAAAATGCTGAAGACTCAAAAGAATGCTTGGATTCAAGAGATATATTGAAGACTTATGGGTTTAGTTTAGGTTTTGTAATATGTGTATGTTATTTAAAATAGTTAAATTAGTATGTCAAGAGTCAAAAGGCAAAACCCAAGTAGTAGATCACCAAGAGAATTTTGTTTATTTGCAAAACTCACTGGAATAATCGATTATTCTTAGTGATAATCGATTATCTCAGTTTAAACTGATTTTTGAGAAAAACCCTTTGTGATAATCGATTATCACCTACTGATAATAGATTATCCTGGCTGATAATAGATTATCACAACGAGGAAAATGTTTTTGGAAAAGTTTCTGTGATAATTGATTATCACTTATGATAATCAATTATCTATGGCAATTGTGACTTAACTTTTCATATTCTTAACCTAATTTATAAATAGGCTTCTATAAATAAAGTGGTAGGCTTTCATTATCGAATACAGAAGTTAGAGAAATTTGAGTACTTGAGAACTCTCTATGGGAAGGCTTTGAAAAACCTAGTGTGGGTAGAGCGATAACTTTCATCAAGTGGGATCTTGAGTGATTGAGTGTTGTTGTTGTTGGTAGGAGAAGTCGATCATCCTTTGTGTGATTCAAAGGAGGTGTTCATTCCTTGTGTTATTCAAGGAAGGTGTTTTCATTCCTTTGGATTTCAAGGGAGGTGTCTTCATCTCTTGTGTGATTCAAGAGAGGTGTTTTCTAAACCCTAATATTTCTTATCATTGAATGTAAGTTTGGTTTATTTTAGTGATTGAGTTAATCTTGCTTTTAAGAGATTAACAATTGGACGTAGGGTCTTTTGATCCGAACTAGTATAAATACTTTATGCAATTTTCTCTTCCCTACTTTCTTTATTTTATTGTGTTTATTAAAATAAAGGAAAGATTTTAATTGAACTTTGATATTAAAAGGAGGAAAATTTAAAAGCACAATTTTTATTAAGAATCCAATTCACCCTCACTCTTAGTTTGTGTCCAAACGCTAATCATTTCGTTGCACGATAACAACAAAATACTCTATGTTTGTGCATAAGAATGTGCACTCTAATTATTTTTGTTAGACAAAGGTTCATGGGGAGTTTCTTCCTACAATCCCATGGTTTCTTCATGCACCTCCATAATGGATGTGAAATTACAAAAATACCTATAATGAAAATTGAAATAAAACCTATAATGAACAAGACATAGAGAGAAAGAGTGGAATAAAACTTGGGGTTTTTATGGTAGTGTGGAGTGTAACATCCCGGTCGGATATTACAGATTTAAATAAAATAAAATATAAATAATAATTAAACATCATTTATTATATTAACCAAGTATGGTAACATAAAAGTTTACAATAACCAAGTATGGTAACATAAAAGTTTGCATCGTAAAATAACTTAACTCCATACTTTAAGAATTCAAATACAATAACCAAGTATGGTAACATAAAATTTTACAAGTTTATTCAAAAACCATAATAAAAACTCTAGTAAAAACTTTTCTCCCAGACTAGTCCCGCTTCGGCTCTATGCCTCACCAGATCCATCTGCAACATCATCTGTTCCGGTGTACCGCGTACACGATCATCACCAAACACAAGTAGATAGGGTGAGCTAACAGTATATAAAACATATACAATTCAGATATATAAACACACAAACATCAAAGGAACTTCATCCTTTGATTCCAAACCACATGGCCACCACCATGTTATCCATGTTCTACGTCTTTAGATGAATATCTCAAGATATCTTGGTGCCTCACCTACAAGACACAACTTGTAGAACACGTATAGGAAACCTGCTATAGACCATATTTGTAACGCTAGGTGGAGTTCCCATTACGAACATAGTTCGTAATGTCCCAAGACTACCAAACTCGTCAGCTTAATACTGAGGAGGGCAATCTATCTGGACCCATCCGTACGAGCCACAACTCGCATATTCACATCGATAACACTCGCCAACCCGAGCCACAACTCAAGAGATGTCATTCTAAGGTACAACTCAAGGAATGCCACATGCTTAACCCTTATCTCGAGCCACGACTCAAGGGATATGTTTCGAGCCACAACTCAAGGAACACCAGCAAGCTGACCTTCGAGATATCACCAAAGCTTTGTAGACCACGCACATCCACATCAATCAAAACACAACTTCTGCCTCTGCAATATCGCCTGGTGTTGTCCTTAGTCACCAAGCGAAATATGCTTCCAGACCGCCTAGCGGGGGACACGTGCCGCTAGGCGCTAAGCGCCTCTGATGCCTCTGTATTGCAGGTATCACCTGGCGGGACAACACTCACTGCTAGACGCCTCGCGTCACAGTGGCCTTCAAGGAAATGTAGCTATCGCCTGGTGGTCCAATCCTTGCCGCTAGGCGCTACACTAGTACACGAGGTTACTTGTTTTGCACACTTCTAAATGTTGTTTAAGGCACTAACCCATTCCAATTACTATCCAAGTTACATTTTATATTACTAGGTATTTTCAGCCCTCTACCAACTCATCCTAATTAATTTTACATACCTCAGATCGCTAGTATATATATCTAAGCATGTGAACTCAAGTTGCATAACGTCATTAACTTATGGCAAAACTAGGTACCCTCCATGAAATCTTTTAACACTCTGTTATAGCCCTTCCTAGTTCCAGTTTCTTTCGTGCCTATAAGTATATACTCAATGTGTCTCCTTTAACTATTGTAGTAACTCATTATTCAATTATATTCAAGCCAAATAAGACTCAACAACCCATCCACTTCTTTTACTCAACTATTCACTCTTCATGCATAATTCCCACCATGACACCCCTCTACTGTCATCTTCTCATTTCATTTACTTTACTCATAAACTATAGTACCCACTCATGGAACCCCAACTCTACGAACCTCCACCCATAGAAAACTCCATTGCACTCACTGTTGCGGTGGTAATCTAAACCATAAAATGTTGTAGGAACGTTTCAAGCTAGCATTTGAGCTGCTTACACATTTGACACATTCTAGTTCAAATGACAGCTTAGAATGCCTTTTTAACACGTAAAGAAAATTAACATCGTTGGGTTAATAAGACTATACCCATTCATTTTAAAAATTTGAGAATCAAAATATATCAAAGTTTGAGATAAAGATGAATTTCAATTTTATGTCATTTTAAAGACTACATATTTAAATCTAATTTTTAATTAATTTAAAAATTATTAGTGTCAGCCTAAATTCTACTTAGCTTGTGTATCACACCTAACCAAACTTAAACAAATAAGTAAACAATGCATCAAGACAACCAAGTATTCAACCTAGGCCGAGTCAGTCTAACTTGTACCGGACCTGGTCAATTTAACCATATAAATGATAACCCTCACGAACATGCCAGAGACAACCCAAGTACACGACCTGGGCCGCTATGGTCCCGAACTTAACTGAATAAAAGCTAAAGTAACAACAAAGTGGCCAACACGGATAGTATGCGGCCAAGGACGACATCTGACAAGTCAAGAAGTAAACGAATCAGACCGCTCTTGAAGACTTGGTAAAATGGAAGCCCCAGCATTCAATAGGCCTTAAGAGCCTGGGTTAGGACCCAGGCCCACTCATAGCCTAGGCTAGGGCCCAAGTCAAGGCCCGGCCCATTGGATAACCAGACATCATTAATGCTCTATAAATACGCATGGACCCCAGTAATTAAAGGTACGCATTCATTAATCACTGATTTGACTTTCTGAGAGCTTTGACTTACTTGAGCTTCGGAGACTCTTCTACAGGTAACTCTCCTGGGTTCAAGTTGACATGTATCAACCGGGGAGAGACCAACTAAAGAGATAGCGGACTACATGGTAAGGTGACACTTGTGCCTAACTCATCTTATTTGTTCTCTACAGGAACAATTGACGCCCACCGTGGGGCACGAGACGAACACCTTTAGTACTCGTTTTTCTCTGAAGATGGTTTCCACCCATAGTAAAGCTGGAGTGAACAAGCAAGCGGATGCTGGTCCCTCTGGACCTCCTGGCATCACCCCTGATCTGGCCGCCATCCTAGACGGTCAAGCAAAGATGCAACAAGAACTTGCGGATTTGAAGAAACGCAGCGCTGGCGAAATGGAGGCATTGAGGCAAGAGAACTCTCGCCTGAGGCGAAGGATCGAAGTTGATCCCAATCTGAAGGGAAAAGCCAAAGAAACTTCTGAAGCTGCGAAGTCTCCGACTTTCCAGCCCACAGAGGAAGAAAGTGAGTACAACCCCACCCCTCACACCTTCACCACCACTCAGCAAACACCCATTCCCGCCACCCATCCCCCTCACTTCCCATCTACCCAACCGGGGCTTACCGCACCCCCAACCCCCGTCGCTACCCTCCCTACCACCCATATCCCCTACAACATACCCACCACCCTACACACCACACATATTCCACCCTACAACCCACAATATCTTCCGACAACCGACATCCCCCCTCACAACCTAACCTCCACCTTCCCCGCTATGATCAACCATCCTATCCCACCTCACCTGCTCCCCCCACCAGCCCAGGCGACGTCACCCCTTCACTGACTTTATCGCCAACACCACCCTTCCAGCCCAGTGGGAACCTTTCTCCCTGGATCGCTATACTGGCGAAACCGACCCTGATGAACACCTTAAGGTCTACATCACCCATGTCGCCTTACACACATCCCAAGACGCAGTCTTTTGCAAAGCCTTCCCCACTACCCTCAAGGGCCCTGCCCTAGAATGGTTCACAACCCTTCCACCTTACTCCATCGACAGCTTCGACGTCCTCTCCCACATGTTCTCTACCCATTTCGCTAGCAGCCGCCCACACCAAACTACCACCATATCCCTCCTAGGCATCCGACAAGAACAAAACGAACCACTCAGAGCGTTCATAGATCGCTTCAGCAAGGCAGCCCTTCGTACACCACACCTAAATCAGGAAATGATCCTCCAGTGCATGGCCCTTACCTTACAACCCGGCCCCTTCGCCAACAACGTCTATCTCCACCCACCTGCCTCCATGCACGAACTCAAGTTACGTGCAGCCGACTATGTTCGCATGGAGGAAATGCAAACCCTCCACACCAAATTTTGCAACGACTATGCAGCCACCACCGCCAACCCTACCCCAGAGCCTAACCCACGTCCTGATACCCGCCCACGCGAACCCCGCCAACCTCGCTTCACCAGATACGCCCCTCTCATCGTAGCCCGCTCCCGCATCCTCGACGAAGCCCTACAAGCCGATCTAATCCCTCCACCACGCAAGACAACCACACCTCCCAATGCCGATATGACCAAATATTACCGCTATCACCGCAACCATGGCCACACTACAGAAGAATACAAAGCACTCTAGGATAAAATAGAAGAACTGGTTCGTGTTGGCCACTTTCGCCGCTTCATCCGAAGAGACGACCACTCCACCTCCTCTCGAACCCGTCACCCCCCCCGATCCGATCACAAACGTCCTCCACATGACGCTCGTCATGACAGACACCCCACCCAACCCACCAGTCATGAACCGGAGCCGGCCCGCATCGACAGCACCCCTGCCGACCCTCCCTTACGTGGCACCATTAACACCATCTCTGGTGGCTTCGCAAGTGGAGGCTCCACCTCTTCTGCCAGAAAAAGACACCTTCGCCATATACAATCCATCAACCACATCACCATTCCCACCACAGACGCCGTATGCCTCCTATCGTCTTCACAAATGATGACTTTCACGGCCTCGACCACCAACAAGACGACCCCATTGTCATCACTGTTGAAATCGAAAATTACGATGTCAAGAAAGTCCTAATTGATCAGGGCAGCTTTTTTGATATCCTCTACTGGGCCACCTACCAAAAACTTCAACTTCCTGACACCGCCATGGTCCCATATGACGAGCCAATATATGGCTTTTCCGGTGAACAGGTATCCACCCGGGGCTACATTGACCTCCACATCGTCTTTCGGGAGGGGACCCAAACTAAAACCAACCCAATCCGCTTCCTCATCGTCGACGCGCCAACATCCTATAACATCCTCCTGGGCCGTCCTTCCCTTAATACCCTTGGCGCCGTCGTTTCCACCCCTCACTTAGCTATGAAGTTCCCTACCCCGTCCGGCGACATCCTTACCATCCACTACGACCAGCGCTTGGCGCGAGAATGCTACATGGCCAGCTTGCGACCACAACTCCCAATCCAACAAACCAACCATATCGAGAGACCCCGTGGCTCCAGCATAGCCCTATCCGGCGAAGATCTTGACCCCAGAATAGGCCGGGATGTTCGCCTTGAACCAGTTGAGGACACCTCTCCTCTAGAGCTTCCCAATGGTCACTCTATTAACCTAGGCACCGCTTTAAACTCTAACGAGCGTGCCACCATCACACCCATCCTTATCAACAACACCGATCTTTTTGCCTGGTCGGTTGCCGACCTCCCTGGAGTGGACCCCCAGGTGGCATCCCACAAATTATCCATATATAAAGAAGTCTGCTACGTATCCCAGAAAAAATGCAAGCTTGGCGAAGAACGTCGGCAAGCAGCCAAGGTTGAAGCCGACAAGCTACTGAGCGTAGGGTTTATAGAAGAAGCTCAGTACACCACTTGGCTTTCTAACGTTGTTTTGGTAAAGAAAGCCAATGGCAAATGGCGGATGTGCGTAGACTACACAGACTTGAACAAGGCTTGCCCCCGTGACGCTTACCCCTTACCCAACATTGACCGACTCGTGGACGGCGCAGCAGGGAACAAGGTGCTTAGTTTTTTGGATGCATATTCAGGATATAAACAAATCCCCATGGCCGCGTCAGATATGCACAAAACCGCCTTCATCACGGACGATGCCAACTACTTCTATAGGGTCATGCCCTTTGGCCTCAAAAACGCCGGAGCAACTTACCAACGGCTAATGGACAAGGTGTTCAGCCACCTAATGGGACACTGTGTCGAAGTATACGTCGATGATATGGTTGTCAAGTCCCCAAGTCATCACCAACATGCTGAAGACCTATCAGCAGTTTTCTCCGCACTACGCCAATACAACCTTCGGCTCAACCCCGACAAATGTGTATTTGGCGTAGACCGGGGTAAGTTCCTTGGTTTTATGTTAACCCAACGCGGCATAGAGGCCAACCCTGAAAAATGCAAGGCTATCATCGAAATGCGCAGCCCCACTACCATTAAGGAGGTCCAACGTCTCATTGGCCGTCTCACAGCCATTTCCCGTCTTCTACCCAAACTAGCCAAACAAACCCAACCCATAATCCAACTCCTAAAGAAATCCATCCGGTTCACGTGGACTGATGATTGTGAACAAATATTCCAAAAACTAAAAACAACCTTAACCTCCCCACCTATCCTCCACAAGTCGGACACCCATCAACCCCTGTTTGTATACATCACAGCCACCGACTATACCGTCAGCGCCGCGCTTGTCCAAGAAATAGAAGGCACACAACATCCTGTATATTTTGTGAGCAGAACGTTGCAAGATCCTGAAACCAGATATCAAATGGTAGAAAAGTTGGCCCTATCTTTGGTCCACGTGGCACGCCGCCTACGCCCATATTTCCAAAACCACACCATAACCGTTAAGACCGACTACCCAATTCAAAAAATATTACAAAAATCAGATATGGCCGGACGCATGTCATCATGGGCCGTGGAACTATCAGAATTCAACATCCGGTATGAACCCCACGGCCCCATCAAAGCCCAATGTCTCTTAGACTTCGTCAACAACCTACAACAAACACCTATAGAGGACCAGTGGACGCTTCATGTAGATGGTTCCTCAAATCCAAGGGGTGCCGACGCCGACATCGTCTTAGAAGGCCCCAACGACATCCTCATTGAAAAATCCCTTCACTTTGCTTTCAAAACGTCAAATAACCAAGCCGAATACGAAGCCATCCTCGCCGAGCTTTCCCTAGCCTGCGAAGTAGGCGTCAAGAGATTAACGTGCAAAACCGACTCCAAACTTACTGTAGGTCATCTAAACGACGAGTTCCAGATCAAAGACGCCATCCTTCTACAATATTACCATCTGGTCCGTGCAGTCATTCAATCCGCCTTCGAACAAGTCCGCGTCGAACACATCCCAAGAACCGACAACGTCAGGGCCGATATCCTTTCCAAATTGGCCAGCACCAAGCTAAAAAACCATCACCGATCCTTACTACAGTAAACACTATCCACACCTTCCATCACACACACTTGTCAAAATTTAACCCACACCCCAGCTAACAACGTCACCCCCTCCCAAAGCCAAAACTGGACCACCCCTACATCCAATACCTCAAAACCGGCAATCCCCCCTAGACGCGGACAAAACTTGGCTGGCTAAGGTCGCTAGGTACACCATGATAGGCGAGGACCTCTACAAACGCGGATATGGCCAACCCCTCCTTAAATGCGTCACGGCAGAGCAAGCCCAATATATTATCAGAGAGCTACACGAAGGTATTTGTGGTTACCATTCTAGCGCACGCACCATGGCTACTAGAGTTCTTAGAGCCAAATATTTTTGGCCGACCATAGAAGCAGACTGCCAGGATCATGTCAGGAAATGCAAACCATGTCAGAAACATGGCAACCTTATTCACCAGAAACAAGAACAACTACACCACATACTATCCCCATGGCCATTCGCTAAGTGGGGAATGGACATTCTCGGCCCCTTTTCACCCGACAAAGGGCAGGTAAAATTCCTAATTGTAGCCGTCGATTATTTCACTAAATGGATAGAAGCCAAGTCGCTAACTACCATCACGACCCAACAAGTTCAACAATTCGTGTGGAAGGACATTATATGCAGATATGGCGTGGCACATACCATCATCACAGACAATGGCCGACAATTTATTGACAAGGAGTTAGCTAAATTCTACACTGGCCTAGGCATCAAACACATTACAAGCTCTGTAGAACACCCACAAACCAATGGACAAGCGGAGGCGGCGAATAAAGTTATCCTCGTGGAGCTGCGGAAGAGATTGGATACCGCCAAGGGCCGATGGCCCGAAGAATTAATAGAAGTACTATGGGCCTACAGATGCACCCCTCAATCATCAACAAACGAATCCCCATTCGGTCTAGTCTACGGCGCAGACGCCATGATACCGGTAGAAATTGGCGAGCCATCCCTGCGCCGAGAACTATACGACCCGAACCACAATCACCAAAACATGGCCTTGCATCTCGACCTTCTACCCGAACTCAGAGAAAAAGCCCAGATACGCAACTTAGCTACCAAACAACTAGCTGCCAGGAAATATAATGCAAATCTATGTCCACGATCGTTCGTCACCGGGGACCTAGTATGGAGAATGGCCAGCAGTGCTAGAAAGAAGGATGGCAAGTTCTCCGCCAATTGGGACGGCCCGTACCACATACGCGAAGATGCAGGAGGAGGAGCTTATCGCCTGGAACACTTATCTGGGGAAGAGATTCCCAACACCTGGAATGTATCCCACCTCAAGTTCTACTTCAGCTAAATGTACATTATAATCGAACCGATGCTTGTAACCCCGGATGCTTTTAACGAGGCACCCCTATTCAATAAATAAAAAGAAGGGTTTCCAACCATACGACTTTCTCATGTGTTTTCTTTCACATTCGTTTAAGTTCCCCACCCTTACCCCAAGTAAGCAGCCTGGGTCGAACACCCCTATGTTATGATTAATTCGTTTAAGTTCCCCACCCTTACCCCAAGTAAGTGGCCTGGGTCGAACACCCCTATGTTATGATTAATTCGTTTAAGTTCCTCACCCTTACCCCAAGTAAGCGGCCTGGGTCGAACACCCCTATATTATGATTAATTCGTTTAAGTTCCCCACGCTTACCCCAAGTAAGCGGCCTGGGTCGAATACCCCTATATTATGATTAATTCGTTTAAGTTCCTCACCCTTACCCCAAGTAAGCGGCCTGGGTCGAACACTCCTATATTATGATTAATTCGTTTAAGTTCCTCACCCTTACCCCAAGTAAGCGGCCTGGGTCGAACACCCCTATATTATGATTAATTCGTTTAAGTTCCCCACCCTTACCCCAAGTAAGCGGCCTGGGTCGAACACCCCTATATTATGATTAATTCGTTTAAGTTCCTCACCCTTACCCCAAGTAAGCGGCCTGGGTCGAACACCCCTATATTATGATTAATTCGTTTAAGTTCCCCACCCTTACCCCAAGTAAGCGGCCTGGG
>Ga0214544_1000581_pt1 | contig 68850 bp, 35 predicted proteins | sample CNSS3metaG_FD_160074 | JGI IMG/M metagenome (GOLD analysis project Ga0214544, IMG submission 160074) | Root nodule microbial communities from cowpea collected in UCLA plant growth center, Los Angeles, California, USA - CNSS3 | ecosystem: Host-associated > Plants > Roots > Nodule | place: USA... | reverse complement strand
TGGTCTTAATGTGGGTTTAATGAAAAAAAAAACGAAAATGGCATTAATCCTAAGTTAATTACCATTCAATGTCCTAATTCAATTATGTTTTTCAGCCACCCTTGGCTGCCATGTCCATTAGGGTTTTCCTTTAACCCTTCAAGTTCAAGCCAAAGCCAAAAAATAGCACAAATGAAATTTAATTTGGGTTCCCCAAGGCTCGAACCCACAACCATGCCAAAGTAAAATCAATGCTAAACCATCAAGCCAATTTGTGTTTCTTGCTAACTAATATAATTCAAGTATTATATTATTCCACTACATGATTAACATATATTTAAAACAATAACTAATTAATACACACAAATGTCATACCTAGGACTTGAACCAAAGTCCTGTCACTCAATAAAAGTACTCTCAACCACTTGAGCTAGTACTTTTCTACATCATACAAATTAGAGTTTAATGCATAAAGGCTTTCTCTACCCACATTTATTAATTAATTATTTATTTATTTAATTAAATTCTACGGGTCTTACAGACACTCTAGGATGCTGCAACGTACTCAGCTTCACATGTTGACAGTGTTACAATGGGTTGTTTATTCAAAAGCCATGTGAACGTCGTGCTCCCCATGAAGAATACATATCGTGATATGCTTTTCTGGTCATTGACATATCCACACTATCCATTGTCCGAGTAGTTGACTAGTTGATAATCATTCGTCCTAGTATACAACAGGCCAAGTGACACTATTCCTCTCACGTACCTTAGAATTCTCTTTAGGGCCTTCCAATGAGTATACCTCGGTTCCTCCATATACTGACTTGCTATTCTAACACTCAGCATTAAATCCTATCTGGTATTTGTAAGATACTTAAAACTTCTAATCAGACTTCGATATTTTCTCGCATCAACTCGGTCTCCATATGCATACTTATAAAGTTTTGTGCTCGATTCGATAGGGGTGGAAATTACGTTCCAACTCGTCATCTTAAACTTCTTAAAGACCTCCTCAACATACTTTTCCTGCAACACAAAAATGTTGTCCTTCCCTTAAACGACTTCGAAACCAAGGAAATACTTAATAAAACCTAAGTTGGTCATATTGAACTCCTTCTTCATCACCTCTTTAAATGCTTCAATTAGCTTGGCATTGTTTCCCATGAAGATAAGGTCATTAACATAGAGGGCAATGAACATCACATCTTCTCCTTTCATTTTTATGTACAGAGCATGTTCATAAGGGCACTGCTCATACCTATTCTTCTTGAAGTAGGTGTCTATTCTTTCATTCAATGCTCATGGAGCTTGCTTTAGGCCATAAAGTGTCTTCTTCAATCTCAACAGTTTCTTCTCTTCGCCTCTTCGCATGTATCTCAGTGGTTGTTCAACATATACTTCCTCTCCCAAGACTCCATTTAGAAATGTGGTCTTCACATCGATCTACAAGATTGTCCATCTTAGTTAAGCTGCTAAGGAAATCATCAGCTTGATTGTTTCCATCCTCATCACTGGGGTGAATACTTCATCATAGTTTATTTCTTCCTTTTGTTTGTACCCCTTCACTACGAGACGAGCTTTATATCGCTCAACTTCACCTTCAACATTTGTTTTCTTCTTGTACACCCCACTTTATGTTAATAAGCCGAGCTCCTTTAGGCAGATCAATTAGCTCCCACATGTTTTGGCAATCGATTGATCCAATCTCCTCATTCATCACCTTTGCCACTTCTCCTCCTACACGACCTGTTCAAAACTCATGTCTTCTGAATTTGTTAAGAAATATACAACATGTCTTGCAAGCTTGGCACTCTAGGTTGTAGAGGTTCATCTTCTTTATCAGAAGTCTCATGATCTCTCACAATAGGTGGTGTATATATTTTTGAGCTCCTAGACTCCTTCTTTGAGTTGTTCCACTTCCACTTGCTCCCTTCATTAATTTGAATGTGTCGGCTCATAATCACCTTCTTTGTTATTGGGTTGAACAACCTATATGCCTTGGTTTTTTCATCGTACCCAATAAACACGTACTTCTTGCTTCAATCTTTAAGTTTGGTCCTTTGTTGAGCTGGAACATGACCATAAGCAATGATGTCGAACACTTTGAGGTGAGACACACTCGACTTTCTTCCACTCCAAACTTCTTGTAGTGTCTTCTTGTTTAGCTTAGCATGTGAACATCTATTTTTCACATAGATGGCACATTGCATTGCTTCCACCCAGAACTCTTTAGACACATTCTTGCTTTCCAACATTGTTTGAACCTTGTCAAGTATGGTTCGATTTTTCCTCTCAGGTATTCCGTTTTGTTGGGGTGAGTATGGTGCTATAAAAAATCTCCTTCTAATGTGATCCCAACAAGGCTTATAGCTTGGGCCAACACCTTGGCCCAAATCATGCTCAGGGCCCATTCCATGGCCCACATGCACCTCAATTCCCAAGTCCAATCAAATGCCCAATTAGACATGTCAAGACATAAGATTAGACTTTATTTTTAGGCCCATTGTTTAGGCCATGTTTTAAAAATAAATTGTAAAATTACTAGAACTATTTTTGGGTCATAATTGATCTAGCTTTTGCAATTGGGTTCATTCAAGCCCAATTACAAAAGTCTAGACCAAGTTTGCACCTAGCCTTAGCTATGAGTTCCATATTTAGCATATGTGTTAAATGAGGAAAGTGTGACATGCCACATGACATGTGATCTATTTTTTGTGGATCTTAGATCTAGATCTAGATCTAGACATATGTGCTTCACATGGCCCCCTTGCATTTGCATTTCATTTAGTCTTGCATTTGCTTCAATGTTTTTTTATGTGCGTTTTCCTATGTTTTAAGTGCTCTTTGTTGATATAATTCTTGGCTTAGGTGTGTGCTCTATATTTCCTTGAGTTGCCTTAATTTCAAGTGGATTCTTCCCTTCATTTGGCACTTTGCAATAAGTACTATAAGCTTCATGTTTGAGCACTTCTTTTTCAAATTTTCTCTTCAATTCTAGTGTTATTCTAGGTTATTTTTTCTTGTGTTAGCCTTTCATTCTTACTCTAATTTCTTTCTTGTCATTCCTTCATTACTCTTTCAGTCATGTTACATGTTCATTCACTTTGGTTTAGCACTTCTAATTAGCTTTTCTTGCTTTATTCTTTGCTGCTTTTCAAGTAAATTGGCTCTCAGGTTTGAGATTTGATTTGGTGTTTGGTTTGCTATTCTAGTGGTAGCATCTTAGATGGTGGATGTGAAGTAAACTTTTAGCTTTATGCTTTCATTATGATTTCTTCCTCTTCCTCACCTTTGAGAGTTTTGATCCTACAACCTTTGAGAGTGTGTGTGCTAACCATTTTATTTTTGCATAGTTTTCTTGCTATTTTCTTCTTTGTTTTGCAGTTGTTGGGTGCTGTTTTGGTGATCTTTAAATGTCACAAATAATTGTGTGTGGTGCCTCTAAGTTGCGACAATTGGTGCTATAAGTTTTGGCCATCAACTAAGGCCTTAAACCTTCCATCAAGCTCTTGGACATTAGTGTTTTGGCAGCACCATTCAGCCTTTATTTTGCTTTGTTTCTATTGTAGTTTTGTGCTTTATTTTCTCTTCATCTTTTGGTCACTCATTTGGTACAAATTGAAGTATCTTTGTGTGCAAATTTTTTTGGTAAAATGGCCTAAAAAATTGTGAGTTTCTAAACTTGTTTTTGGCCATTCTTTTGGCATCCATTGTGCTTGCGATATACTTCATTTTAGCACCTACTTTTTGTTCCAAAGTTTGGTATTTTTTTCTCATTGTAATTGTGGCCTACTTAGGTGTCTTGGGGAACCACAAGGTGTTCAATCTCATCTCCTAAATAGAACCTTTCTCACCTATAGTGAAACGTTTTTAATGGTGAGTGTGTTGAAAGTTCTAAGTGCTTTCTCACCTTGCCTTAGGTCGCATAGTTTAGATTCATGTTTTTACGTTGCATAGTGGCTTGATTTATGAGACCAAAGTCTCTAAAATTTTGCCAATTAGGGGTCCATTTTTAGTGTTAAATTTTCTTTGTTTTGTTTGTTTGTTTGTGTGCTTTGTCTCAAGTGATTCTATCTACTTATTACTTGAACATTTGTGTGAACTTTGAGTACTTTTGCAAGTGTAACCTTGGCAAGGACTAGCCTTGGTACTTAAGAAGTCTGTGAGACTCACCTCGCTTACCTGGAGGTACACTTATGCTAGTCCTCTTCTTTCACCCTTTTATCCAAGTTCTTAAGTTCATTCAATTATCATGAGTACATATTCTACATATAGTCATAGGTTTCATAGGCATAGTAGTAATGAGTTGCTTCATACCATTCATAGTGACATTCCATTCTTTAGGGAGGATATAGGACCAATATCATTCAGAGATTGGATGTGGGATACAGAGAAGTTGGTGCAACCTTTGTTTCGTAAATATAGTCAATCTGATATTCTTAGGCATGTTATTTCTAGATTTGTAGGACGTGCATGTGAGTGGTGGCATCAAAGGCAATCTAGAGTGGAGAAGGGAAGATAATCCTGCATTAATATGTTTTATGAGTTGAAAGCATGCATGTGGAAAAAGTTTATTCCCTCTTCATTTAGGATAACTCGAGAGCAACAGTCTAGGATAGAAAACTTCATTGACATAGGTGATGCATTCATTCAAAAACTAAAGAAGTTTTCTCGTCAAGAAAGAGATTTTAAAGATCAACTTGACTTGCTCTTGAGTAAGAAAAGAGAAAAAGAAATTCAAAGATGTGTTGATAATATGATTGCAAGTATAGAAAAATACAAGAGAGCATAACAAAAGCAAAGAGAAATAGCCAAACTTGAGAAGCTTCGAGCTTTGGAAAAGATAAGAGAGCGAGAGGATTATGAGAAAAATATTAAGAAGAAAAGAGATGAAGAATAAAAGGCAAAAGAGCAGAATGTAAGAAAAGCCAAAGAAGAGAATGACAAAAAAGAATTTGAAGAAAGATAAAAATTAAGACATGAGAGAGAGTTTGAACGAAAATCTCAGATGGTAGAGTTTAAGAGAAATTCAGAAGCACAAAGGGAAATCATTGTTAGGGAAGTAGTTTTCCATCCTTCTACACTCCTTTCCATGAAGACCGAATTTCCAAAGGGAGTAATCCTATCTTTAAACTCTTCCTCCTTTTCCATAAATTCATTGGTCTTGTTTCCCTCTCAAACATTTTATAATCCATCTTATTCCATTTTTTACAGTCTTCTACATATTTTGCCACAACACACTTTGACATTAAAATTCTTTTCAAAACTCATTTATGTCAAAGTGTGAGACACTCCTCTTGTGAAATGGGCCACATATCACATTTTCACAAATTTAAAGGCCCATCTTCACACCTTTCATATCAATATCTATTGAATGGTCTCTATGATTTTACTGAAACAATGTTTGATGACTATTGCAAATATATTTTTGATCCTGGTGGAACCCAGCTTCAATTGCTGTGAGCCTTAAAGAATCCTTTTGATCTGAGGTCAAATCCTCTTCCAAAGGGAGGGGATGATGTGATCCCAACCAGGCTTATAGCTTGGGCCAACACCTAGGCCTAAATCATGCTCAAGGCCCATTCCATGGCCCACATGCACCTCAATGCCCAAGTCCAATCAAATAACAAGAGAGTCAAGACATAAGCTTAGACTTTATTTTTGGGGCCATTATTTAGGCCATGGTTTAAAAATAAATTGTAAAATTAATAGAAGTAGTTTTGGGTTATAATTGATCTAGCTTTTGCAATTGGGTTCATTCAAGCCCAATTACAAAAGTCTAGACCAAGTTTGCACCTAGCCTTAGCCATGAGTTCCATATTTAGCATATGTGTTAAATGAGGAAAGTGTGACATGCCACATGGCATGTGATCCATTTTTTGTAGATCTTAGATCTAGGTCTAGATCTAGACACATGTGGTTTTTATTTTAGGAGATGCTCTCTACTATAAATGAGAGACTCGACACTCTTTGTAAGGTTACTCTTGAAATTACTAATAAAATGTTTGTGTTGAGATCACTCCACTCTTCTATTATTTTGAGAGCACCTAATCTAGAGGTTTCCAATATTTCCTCTAGCCACCTTCCACTAGTTTAGTTTCTAGTCTAGTCTCCTTTAACCACTCCAAATTCCATTATTACAAGAGCCTTAAACACTTGTTTCCATTCCTAATTCCGCTGCCTATGGAGTCTCAACCAGCCACCACACCTCGGAGCTCCATCACCTTATTCCTTGCTCTTCACAATACTTCATGAGCTCAGATCAGATGAACTTGCCTCCTTGGTCAAACCTAACAGATTTGATACGCATGTCAGTCTCCTTTTCAACCATTGCTTTGAACCTTTTAAACACTTCGAACACCTCAGATTTATCCTTTAAAAAATACACCCATGTTTTTCTTGAAAAATCGTCTATGAAAGAAATGAAATACCTTGTGATTAAGGGGTAATCGGTCCACAAATGTCTGTGTGAATTAATCTAAGTATTTCCTTTGCCCGATACTCAGGAGTCATCAAAAATAAGGTCCTTGGATGCTTCCCGAGTACGCACTCTTCACAAAATTTCTTTTCAAAATTCACAGTCGAGAGTCCTTGAACCATCTCCTTTTTCACCAGGTCGACCAGCCTAGCAAAATGTAAGTGGCCAAACCAGAAGTGCCACATCATAACTTCATCCTTCACTTCAAGTTTCAAGCACCTCTCTTGGACTATTTTCAAGTCTAGCTTGTACATCCTATTCTTCTTTATCTCTACTCGGGTAATCAATCGATCTGATTTGTCCTTCAAGTATAGTACTCGGTCTTTCATCAGAACCGAGTAGCCTTTCTCCATCAACTGGCCCATGCTCAATATGTTGCTCTTGAGATTGGGTACATAGTACACGTCTCTGATTTCTCCAACTCGGCTATTCTTCTACAGGTACCAGATTGTACCCCAGCCTTATACTACCACTATTGATGCATCTCCAAATGATATGTGTCCGACCTCAACTTTTGTGAGCTCCTTAAAAAGATTCTCGTCCTTGCACATGTGGTTGTTTGCTCCTATATCAAAGTACCAAACTGAGTTGTCTAAACAGCTTGGACTTAGCTCAACACCTGATCTCCTAGACATCATTAAAACTTCTTCTTCCTAGAGTCCTCAGAAAGGAAGTTCGTTTCCTTATTGCTTTCAGATCGGCAATCCTTCACAAAATGTCTAACCTTCCCACAATTGTAATATTTAACTCCTAAGTAGCAGTCTTTGGCAAAATCACCGTACTTCCCACATTTGAAGCAGTCAACTCCTGAGTTGCTTGAGTAACCTCCTCGGCCTCTACCACCATGACCTCTACCTTGTCCTTGGCTATGCTAGTTTTGTTGGCTGACCTGTTCTTGACCTCTTTCACATTCTCCTATACCTTTACCACATCGGCTTTGAGTGTTCTGAGTATAAGGAACCTTCTTCTCCCTAATGGTTGCCTTTGCTTGGATTTCTTGATCAAGGGACTCCTCCTTCTTCTTCCTTATCTGTTGTTCATGCGCTTCAAGCGACCCAACAAGTTCTTCCACCGAGAGCATTGTACACCACGTACAAAGTCGTTTTGTCCTTTGCCCGTGTTATTTTTAACGTAGCAAGTTGGGCTATCATCACTTCTCCAACATCCTGTGGTTCTTGGTGCCCATTTTTGATCACTTCCCACACTTCACGGGAACCAAGGAGAGCCTTCATTTGCAGGATCCAGTTATCATAACTAGCGTCTTTTGATAACTTAGGCAGCAACATGTTGTTAGCTAAGCTGGCCATCTCGATCAAACTCTCTAATTCACTCAAACACTCAGGCTCTCAAGCTTTGATGCCAATTTGTTGACAAACAAGTCTCTCTAGATAAACAATCTCTAAATTCAGATTTATTGTGTTTTACAATGAATCACTATATGGTCCTTTTATAGGCCTTTGGACATGACCCTTCAACTACATTCATTAAATATAACCATTACCTAACGCACAATTAAGGAACTATATTGCATGCTTAATCAATGCTAGATCCACTCTCAACCTTTTCCACTCTCCTAGACAATTAATATAACAACTTCCAACTACCCACATTTAAGTTTACCCAACAGATATTTTTTACGATGTTGTGTCCAAGGAATGAGATGATGGTTAAGGAATCTATTCACGTGAAAGGAGCAACCGACATGAGTGTCCAGGTGAATGAAATATATAATGCATCGAAAAAGGCACATGTTATGGTAACCGCTAGAGAGTGTTGATTCTAGACAAAAAGTTTCAAAACACAAGAATTGTAAAGCTCAAAAGAGAAAATGGGACGGTGATGAAGATTAAAATTATGAGGTTGTAATTTATGCCAAAAGTATAATTTATATGTATAAAACCTTTTTAATGTTTTCAAACTATAATATATAAAACCCTTGAAATACATGGTATTTTTCTCAAGAAGTACTATGACATCCGATCTGGATATTACGAATTTTCAATAAAATAAAATAGAAATAAAATTAATACCTCAATAAATATAACTGTAATTCCTCAAAACGCAGGAACTTAAAAACTTTATTACATTATAAAGTATCTCAAACCTAAATTTATAAACTCAATTATAAAAGCCATGTTCAATAATCCAAAGATTACAAGTTTGTAAATTTCATCAAAATAATAACTCTGTAGAAAATTTACCAGATATGCCCACGCTCCTAAAACATCATTTGCTCCCGTGTACCGTGTACACGATCATCGCCAAACACAAACAGATAGAGTGAGCTAATAGTATATAAAACATACTTAAACAATGCATGAATTATTCACACACATAAAAGGAAATCTTATCCTTTGATTCCACACAACATGGCCACCTCCATGTTAACCATGATCTACATCTTTAGCTGAATACCTAAAGATGTCTTACTGCCACAACTTGTAGAACACATGCGGGAAACCAGCACCAGACCATACTCTGTAATCCCATGTGGAGTTCCCAATATGAATATAGTTCGTAACGTTCTAATACTCCCAAACTTGTCAGCCACATACTAGGAGGGCAATCTATCTAGACCATTTATACGAGCCACAACTCGCACACTCACACTGGTAACACTCGCCAACCCAAGCCACAACTCTAAAGTTCGTCGTGTTCATTCGCAATCTCGAGCCAGAACTCAAGAGATGCCATTCCAAGCCACAACTCAAGGAATGCCACATGCTTAACCCCTATCCCAAGCCACAACTCAAGGGATACGTTCCGAGTCACAAAGCAAGGAAGATCCAACAAGCCGACCTTTAAGGTATCACCAAAGTAGTATAGATCACGCACATCCAAAACAAACAATTCACAAGCCCTGCGTCTGATTATCGCCTGTCGCTGCTCCTTAACCGCCAGGCAAAATACGCTTCCAGACCGCCTAGCGGAGGACACGTGCCGCCAGGCACCAAGCGCCTTTATTGCCACTGTCTACAGGTATCGCCTAGCGGGACAACCCTCACCGCCAGGCGCCACGTGCTCTCATGGCCACTACAAGAGTGACTATTGCAGGGCGGATCGTCCTCACCTCCAAGTGCTACACCAACAATGTGAATTTACTAGTTTTCAGTACCACATTATGGAGTACTACTCCAATCCTGGCATAGAACATACTGTAACTTTCACCAAGTTACAAATATCATATCCTATAGTCTTGATTTCCATGCTTCTTAATTTGTTACTAATAGTTCCATTCCATATGGTTTCACCAAACCCAAAATGCTAACCAATGGATTTGTTGGAAGATCCCTCTAATTGGTGCACATTAATCCACTGTCCGCTTCTTACCACTTACACCTTATCATTGACCCCAAAGATTTCCTCATTCTCCATTCAATTTCACTTAACATAACAAATACACCGTAACCTATATCTACACTGCATTTTCAATTTAGATGAATCCACTTAACATTTCCACTCTCAAAATTATATTCTGCCTTGCTATCAATAAAACTCTGGTTTAGTTAACCTGTAATGTACTATCATGACATCCAAACCTGTTAAAACCAATTTATAAGTTATGACTTGACATGCCCATATACTCCTACCTCATGCAATATTTATCCTTTAAATTCCATGTCTAGCATATCCAAAATCCCTTTTTTTTGTACTCCAAATAACCAAACTAAACTCCCCAGCCTGCATTGTACGCCAACCACACAATGGCCACTGCTATGGTATAGCGCTTGGCCGAAATTTGGGAGCCGCTAGGCAGTTCATGTTGTCCTGGAGCCCAAAAACTTTCCCCCTGGCATCTGCGAACCTTACCCATACCCAGATTTCTAGATTCTGCCAAATTTTAACTTAATAGACTGCACTCATGCAATTAAGTTCGTAGTTCATTCATAAAGCTTTCAATACACGAAATTCTATTAACATTCTCTACTTAATTTGATCAAACATCAAAAACCCCAATTCTCAAACCCTAAAATTCATAATTGATCAATTTCCTTAATCCCTTTTTCCTTGGCACCCATAATCATGTTTTACACTACTTAAGAAATTTGTTTCATCTGCCAAGACTTTTGCAGGTAATTAATATCATGTCATTCCCTATCTGCTTACTTTTCAAATATATTTTGCTTTGCTTCGTTAACAAGTTTTTGTGACTATTATATTTTTTTTGGCAATACTTTTCAACAGATGAATGTCATGTTCCAAACATTTCTTAAGGTATTCCTTACATCTATTGCTATTTTATAAAAAAGGTTTCTTGCTTTCTTTCATCTAATGGTTCACATTAAGAAAAACGTTGCTTTTTCCAGCTAAGTTACATTGCTTTATCATTAATGTGTTTGTCTTCCATTTTTGTCTTTCAATTCAGTATTTGTAGATGTGCATTTTTTTCCCAAATAGTATTTCAATCAGTTTTACCAAATGTTCTTTTGCATATTTAGAGATATTTATGTTTTCTTCTTTTTGGAAAAAACATCAGATACTTTCCACATCTATAGTTCATATTTGCAATATTCATAGAAGCATGATAATATCTATTTTTTAGCTTTAGGTCAAAACTAATAATTTCTCTTAATAGTTTATGCGTGTGACTTCCTAATAGGTGGTGCTTATTAAATTCCAATCTTCCCATTAAGGCTTTTTTCTGTAATTGCATTTTAGTTGCCAAATTTATGTTAGTAGTATTAATGAAGTTGTAAACTTTATACTGTAACAAAAGCTTTTTTTCTCTTCTTTTTTCCAGTTTTCAAATCCTTGTTTGTCGTACGTATGTAGTTGAACGTCAACTTTATTTATTTTCAATTTACTATATTTTATTATTTTATATTTTTTATAGTCTATATATTCTATATGTTGTATATTTTATATTTATTTATATTTAAAATTTATGTTCTATATATTTTGTCTTTTATTTATATTCAATTTAATACTGATCTGAACTCATTTTTCACTATTTCATTTCACATACCGCGCTTGTGAGTTCAATATGTCTCTCTCTGAAGTTCAAAAGCAAAGTCACAACATAAGTGAAGTTACTCCAACAAAAGAGAATTGGAACATTATTGTCAAGGTCATACGATCATGGTTTGTTCCAGATTTTTTAGTAAACAAATGTGTCCTTTCTTTGTGGAGTTAGTTATTCAAGACAAATAGGTAATATTAACTTATTATTTTGTAACATGTTCAATAAATACTTCACTATATTTTTAATATTTGATTTTGATTGATATTTTGCAGGGAGAAAAAAAATACATGCTTCCATTCGACGTACTCTGATTTACAAATTCCAGAAAGAGATATCTGAAGGCAAGGTTTATGGAATCCAAAATTTCAGTGTTTCTCCAAATGGTGGAATACACCGAACCTCACTGTAATGTCCCTACTGGAAATTACTTAAATAAAATAAATAATTAATAATTGAAACTCAAATATCATAATTTTATTATTCCCAAACACGGGAAAATTTGAAAACTTATCCAATGCGATTAAAATTCAAATTAGCAAAATCCATAAAAAACCATATTCGTTTACAAGTTCTCAAAATATCTGACTGTAACTAAAACAGTAAATGAACATAATGCAATCCCATGTTAGCCCTCTCTCCAACGTTATCCATCAACAGCATCACCTGGAATATCATCTACTCCTATGTGACAATCATACGATCATCACCAAACACAAACAAAAAAGGCATAATAATTAAGATATAAGTTAATAAAATCAAGATACACCCAACTATTTTATACTAGATAGCTCTTGGCCAATACCTTATTACCCTAAGGTTTTTCAACCTGCAAGTCACACAAATAATTGACCACGAACCCAGGATATATGATGCTTCCATTAACTTGCCCGCTCATGGTCCTTCCTCTACGATCCTCCCTGCTCGTAGTCCAACTCTATGGACCTCCCCGCCCGTAGTCTAACACACATGATTCACTAGCTACGAACCTCCCCACTCGCAGCAACTCTCAAGTGTCAGCATGGAACATACGAACCTCCTCGCTCGTATCCCCACAGGAGGGCATCAGGATATGAACCTCCCTGCTTATATCATCATGTGTTCACCACCAACCATGGACCTACCCGCTCATGACACAATCAGCATCTCCTTGTCCAAGTCTCACATCACAACACACAAAATGCAAGTAAGGAAAGTCATTACCAACAGCGTTATTGCCATGCTACATTCAGACCCACTATCTCAGGGTCTATTGCTTGGCGGTTCACACCTCACCGCCAGGTGCCACGCATTGCAGGGACTCCCCTTCTAGTCCTATCGCTTGGCGAACACTGGTGTGTCGCCAGGCACCATATCAATAACGTACTTGCTACTATTTTTAGCACCCAAAACAAACCTTAAATTAACCCAATTCATCTAATTAAAACAACCCATATCACTAGATTATTGCTTAACTCTAGACCCACAGTCACATCTCATATACTTCAATCTTATATATGTCTACACACACAAGTTTATCCACTTAATTCTAGTTCAATATTGCAAATGGAACATCACCAAATTATTACCACAAACCACACCCAACTGAACCAATTCCTATTTGAATTCCTACCTGCAAGTTTAGTTCATTTATACCATCATATACTTACCTCCATTTTTTATCATTTCTACCCATTCTCAACTTATATATCCAAAATCACAAACTCCTTCAGTGGAGCACCTAAATTATCAACACTTCCTAATAAGTTACTCTACATCTTTTCCTTCTTATTTTCAACTAAGTAGACCACCAATGCAAATTCACTATTAAGTACCAAATGACTCCTAACATGGTACACCATCCTACTTCTTACATTGCCTAAAACACAATCTATCCATGTGCACTATTACTTCTAGTTTATAGCGACTTAATTTCTATTACAATGCATGTCTATAAATCACTCTAACGACCAACCAATTAAATTCACAAAAAGGACACACTGCACCCATCATCGCCAGGCGGCAAACCAGGTGCTGCCAAGCGGTACCTCAGTACTTGGGCAAAACCTCATGTTTTTGTACCTATGAGTACCTCAAATTGTTTTTTTTCTAGAAATTGATCCAACGACCAATGGCACCAAAACTCACCAATTCACATATAATTTATCAACCCAACACCCAATTCTTTACGAGTCATACAACCATTGAGCTTTGAAAAACCAAATTACAGATTTTACCTTCCAAAAACCCAACCTCTACTTATGATTACTCATACGTAATTTCCCCCAAGCAACATCATAACCCCAATTTCAAAATTTATATTTTTTGTCACACCACATAGTTCACAGAATCATATTCAGAAGTCGCAACGATTGTTGCACAAAACAACACACCAAAACAATTGTTGGTATCGTCGCGCCACCTGACGGTAGTTCCTCGCCGCCAAGCGATTCATATCAGAACCTAGAAAACTAGGCAAAATTTGATGTGTGGCCTGGTGGCACACTCGTGACCGCTAGGCGATTTCTGGGCAAAAATCCAGAAACTTACGAAAATAGCGTAAACAAAAGGGATTTCATGCAATTTTTGTCACAACAAGGCACAATATATTATACACGAATAAAACATACCAAAGCAGCTTTCCTTACCTGGATTCCTTGCTCAAAATTCGAGTTTAGTGTGTCATTAATCCAAAACTTCCCTAGCCCTTTCTTTCACTCCAACAATGGTTTCTAGTCCTCAACTCTCCCTTCTTTAGGTGCATGAAATTAGTTCTTTTCACTGCACTTAGCCTCTCTATTGGTTCTCACAAATTTCCTTTCCTACCCTTCTCATTCATGCCAAAAAGAAATTTGGTAAAAAGAAGCCATATTTCACGTAAGCCAAGGTTTGAACACACAACCACACAATTTCAAAGCAAATGCACAACCATTCAACCAATTCCTGTTTCATGATAATTCTTATATATCTAGGAATTTACAATCACTCCTCATGATCAAACATAACATTAAAAATAATAAACTTATTAGAAATAATAAACTTATTAAAATAACATACAATTGGCATACATAGGACTCAAACCCAAGTCCTCTGAATTTAACCAAGTACTCTCAACCACTTAAGCTAATACTTTTCTACGTCATAAAAATTCACATTAAATGTCATAAAGGCTCCCACTACCCACATTAAATGGCAATGAACAATGTGTGCTATCCAATAATATATATGATGAAAATATGATGTCTTTAAAAATTTGTCAAATGTATGATACATAAAAGAAAATGTCATCCATGTTATGTAATCAATTAAGAACCTAAAAAAATCATATTGTTGCTACTTTTAAAAGCATTGTTGCTCTATTTCATTTTTTTTCTTCTGTTGTCTTCTTTATCTGCAACAACAAAAAATGACTGATACAAATGAGCACTTTATAACGAAGTGTTACCAAATTACACCTCTTTGTTTAAGCTGTTTTCAAACTACATTTGTACAATGAGATGTTATAAACTTATCATAATGTTTATTACTTCTTTCATGTAACCTTTCTTGTAGCACAATCTTCCTTTTAAGCCTTGCATTTTGACAATCATTTTTCTCCAGTCCAGAACACAACTTAGAATACTTTGAAAGATAACAATTGAAGAAGAAGCAAAAATATAAATAAGTTCATCTATGTTTATACAAATGAATAAGTTAAAATAAGAATAAAAAATAATCAATTACATACCTATAATCTCTTTTTTGTTAAAGAGTTTCAAAAATTTCTTTGTATAAAACGTTTTTAGTTGTGTTGGAACCTATTTTGAAATGATTGTATGACTTCAAAAGTGCAACATATAAACAAAATATAAATAAATCTTTGATATAAGAAGAATTAGTTTATAAACATAAGACTTACTAAACTTAAACTCAGTTAATAGCTTCCTCTGTATAACATTTTGCAATAATTTATCAGATTGATTTCTTTTGTCTCTCATAACTAAACAAAATATATTTCATTATGTATGTTCATTGTGAAAATCCAGTCAAAAACATATCCATAGCAAAAAATATAAATTTCAACTTAGTTTAGTCCAATAAAACCTTATATGTTTCTACTTTCAGAAGAATTGTTGTTGTGTTTAATTTTTTTCTTCTATTGTCTTCTTTTTTATCTACAAAAAAAAAAATGTCTGATACAAATGAACACTTTATAACGAAGTGTTACCAAATTACACCTCTTTGTTCAAGCTGTTTTCAAACTACATTTGTACAATGACATGTTACAAACTTATATTAATGTTTATTACTTCTTGCATGCAACCTTTCTTGTAGCACCATCTTCCTTCTAAGCCTTGCATTTTGACAATGATTTTGCTCCAGTCCAGAACACAACATGCAATACTTTGAAAGATAACAATTGAAGAAGAAGCAAAAAGATAAATAAGTTCATAAATGTTTATACAAAAAAAATAGTTAAAATTAGAATAAAAAATAATCAATTACATACCTATAATCTCTTATTTCTTAAAGAGTTTCAAAAATTTCTTTGTACGCAACGTTTTTAGTTTATTTTGGTGACATTTCTATCTTCATCCAGTATAAGTATTTTTAGTCCTCTTTTAGTTTTCACTCTAGAAATAGAAACATATAGCTGACCAAGTGTGAATACAGGACGTGGAAGATAAAGTCCAACTCCAGAAAGCGTTTGACTTTAACTTTTGTTGATCGTCATTACAAAGCATAATGATATTAGAAACTGTCTTCTTTGAAATTTGAAAGGCAAGCCTGAATCAAAAGGAACTAAATCCATTCTTGGTATAAATATTTTGTCACCAATGTTTTTTCCAGTAATTACAATGGCAAAAATGACATTCTTCCCTAAATGATTAACTTGCAATCTTGTGTCATTGCAAAGACTTTTCGCTTGATCAATATTTCTTAAAAGCATAATTGGTAGACATGTTTTCAACTTTAGTTTATGATTTGGTATCCCTGAACATTTGATATCATTTAAGAATTTAGATGTAAAACATTCATATTGAATTTCTTCTTATTCATCAGATTGGCAAGGTGTATCTAAACTTAAATAAATTACCTTTTCACCACTTAATAAATACAACATGAATTTATTAACTTCCTCTACAAAATCATTTGTTGGGCACAAGATTGCTCCATCATGTTAACCACAAATTGAGGATACATAAATTCAACCAATGAGAGTAAAGGTAACTCGGTATTTACAATCAACAACTGTTTTGAGATTTCAATAATGCACTCGCCATTGTCATTTAAATCCATGTCTCTGTCTCCAATCTTTAGTATCCAATCAGCAAATTCTTTTATATCATTTGTTGTTTAAGTAATTGTTGTAGTACTTAATCTCATGTTCTTTGAGAGTTTTAGCACTTGACAACACTTTCATAACTCTGCATAGTTTATTGATGATTTGATGATATCATACCTAGATCCTTTCTTGATAATAGGTAAAATTTGCCTAAATTCACCTTCCAAAACAACAACTTTACCACCAAATGGTTTGACATTGTTAGCATCATCAACATTTTTCATAATATCTCTCAATGTTCTATCAAATGCCTCAAAACACATCTTATTCATCATTGGTGCTTCATCCCAGATAATCAAATTATTTGCTATTAAAAGTTTAGCATGAAGACTACCTTGAGGTATGTTACAAGTTGATTCATCATTCATTAAGAGTGGGATGCGAAAGGTACAGTGTGTTATTTTTCCACCAGGAAGTAGCAAAGAAGCAATTCCACTTGATGTTACATTTAAAACAAGCATACCATTGCTTCTTAAAGCAGTTGGCAATGTGTTTCACATAAACATTTTTCCTGTACCACCATAGCCATATAAAAAGAAAAATCCTCCCTTACGTGAAAGTATTGTTGTCATGATATCCTCATATACATGAACTTCTTCAATTATGAGTGATTTTAACAAAATTGCATGTTCTTTAGCCATATCTTCTTTATTATACTACAGCTCATCAACAATAAATCTATTCTGGAATGTATGTGAATCTGAAATATCAAGTTGAGGTAATGAAGGATAATCTTTCAAACATCTACCATTTGACATTAGCATTTCTTGAATTTGAACCAGACAAATCTTCTATAATTCAGCATCTTCAATTTGAAGACCTGCAGCAAGAAGTTAATGTAATCAGAAATTATATTTCTATTCATTTAAAGAAATGACAATATACAATACCTGGTAAGTTTAACTCTTTTCTTTTTTGGTACAAAATTCAATCACATAAGACACTCCAAGTAGAATTCCAAACTACATTAGGTTTGAAATTGTATTCATGGCCAATAAAGTAACAAATAATCTTCTAAGTTGATAGCCAGAAGCAAATTCACTTACTTCTTTCATTGCATCAATATATTCTTTATCATCAGCCAACAATCCCAAAGCATAGCAAGCTTCTGGGTAGGTTTCAAAAAAAATTTCATTAATGGTCTTGATGTTGTCATAATCAATACAACATTTTTGAATGGTCAGTAATATCCTCAAATAATAGAGATCTCTAGAGCCAGGAGGAATATAAATAAGTCTACCAATATTGTAGCCTTTCTTCATTGGTTTCCATTCTTTTTCTTTAGCTAACCACACAAATTTGATTGAAAATTCAGAATAAGTCAAATCTTTTCCTTCGGTATAAATTTTGTTAGCTTCAACCAAGCTAGAAACATTGTGCTAGCATTTTCATATTTGTTGAAGACCACATTAATATCATCATCATCTTTAAACAAAGTTGATTGTTGGTCAAGAAAATGGAATGTCAATCTTTGAACAGGAGGCCATTTATGATCGATGTCAAAAGCAAATGTTCTCTAAACTACTTCACATGGTTATAGATACCTACAATCATAATACCTCTTGATCTCATTAATCATGCTTGATTTTTCAGGACCTTTGTTCACATATTTGAACAAATACTTTATTGAATTGGTCTTGTTGCAATACTATGTATTCACGTGAGCTTGATACCTTATTAAAAGAGGTGGATTATAAGGAACAACACTTCTATTGTCAAGTTTAATTCCATTCTCCTTAACAAATCTACCATTATCAAGTCTTTTATAGCATGGATATCCTTCTTCACCAATTGAAGTTGAAGATGTGAATTTCTTTGGATAAAATTTAGAACATTTATCTTCCTTCATGCATGGTGAATTATATCTTGCAGGTCTGCATGGCCCATGAATCATGTAACTTGAAATAACTTTTTCCAATTTTGGGTACAAATCCGCATTAGGCAATTCAACTGATATTACTTTATCAATATCAGTTGGATTCTTCAATTTGCTTTCTCCATCCAACCACAAATGTATACAGGCATGAGGTAATCCTCTTTTTTGAAATTCTACTGTGTACATTTTTGCTTATATGAAAAAAAAATGAAATTAGTTGTACGTATATAATTTGATTCATATGTATATAATGTATATTATTATATACAGAACATACCTGTAGTAGTTTTTCCAAAGAAATCTTTTTTTTTTAAATCAATCATCATTTCATCAAGTTTCATTTTGAAGACTCTACAGACAATGTCATGCCTGTCTGAAGCAGATAACCCTCTGGCCAGAACAAACGTAATTCACTGCAATTCACATTGCATGTTATAGTAATGAACAAATAAGGATATCCAAATTTTTTACAAATTGCCATAGCATCTTGACAATTGTTGAACATGTATCTTGTACCACCAGTAAATGAAGCAGGCAAGACAATACATGCTCCTATTAAAGAAGGATTTGTCTCTCCTCTATTAACAACCTCTTATAATCCATTAAGAATATCACAACAAATTAGCTTCTGATTTGCTCTAATGAAAGACAATCATTGTGCTTCAACCATTGTGTAGCAATCAACTAAAAATTGTTACAAAAATCGACATGCATTGACAATATTACCAGATTCTATAGATCTGTGTTGTATTCTAAATGCAATAAATTCTCTTAAAGAAATACGAACTTTCACCCTTGATTTACTTCTGGAATGAGATTATCTTATTGGAATATCTTCTTGATAACCATCTTCTCCATATGGAAACATGAGAGGATATTGGAACGGAATGAATGAAATGTGAGTTTCATGCTATCTTGTCAATTCACTAGAACATTTTTTTACAATTATATCTCTTCCTACATCCATATTAGCAAAATCACCAACTATTAGTGCAGCTATTTCATCATATGAAGGTGTGTTGTAGACTCTAGGGTCTTTGTTTCTACCTATAAATAACCTTAGGGTGAAATCTGATTTGATATTTTCCAATGATAAATCTATAACTCTTCCAAAAGATTTAGCAAGAACATTGTGATTGTCAACCATTTTAATCAAATCATCAACCAATGATTCCTCTAGCACAAATTCCTTATAGTTTGACCTAAAACATAGTTAATAGAATAGATGTCAACAAATGTATTTAAATATTTCATTTAAGCAACATAAAACACATGTTAACTAACCTGAAATGCTTCGTTTTGTTACTCATTTCATTTTCGGTATCATATATGTACAGTTGTGCAAACTTTAGCTTTGATCCATCTTCTGGCAATAAACTGCCAATACGGTGATAGTTTTGTCCATTAAGAATGAATTGTGGTGGAGCAGAACCAGTGTTCATTGAAGCATATATCTTATATTCTGTAAAAATAGTTTGCTTCTATGATCTTCACCATTTAACAAAGCTTGAAGCAGATGAAGCGGGTTTTTAATAGTGGAAGTTCCACTTTTCTCTTTTGGCAACACAATGAGAATTGAACTTGCTTTGAGGTGTTATATTTTTCTGCTCTTTCTTCATACCAAAGTTGAGCTTGATAGTATTGACATTCCAAGCAAGGGTGTCAATATTGAGAAGTTCTAAACATAATTAAAAAGCATTAACATGAAATGCATATATTTCATGTCAACTTATGTAAAATTGGTGTTCGTTTACCTTGCAACTCCGCTTTGGAATACAATTCGTTTGTACTTGTAGTATTTGCTTCAATTGTAGTCAAATGAAATTCATGACATTACTCAATTTGGCATTAAATTTATGAATTACCTTGTTATTGTTGTTAAAGAATGATTTGTTGTTGTTGAACCATTTTGTTGTGTTGTTGTTTCATCATCAAGACTGAATCTCTTTTGAAGTAATTGTATGACTTGAAAAGGATATTTTGACAACCTTATTCTTAGAAACAGAATAAGAGTCATTTACCACTTCAGATGTTCCACCTACGGAAAAAGTTTATTATAACAACTTACCTTATGAAGATTTAATTTATGAACATTGGTACATATTAATAAAAATCTACTTACCTGCACTGCCATTGTCATTATTTTGTCCATTAGTTCTCTATCTATTATTGTGAACAATTGTATTCACTAAATAAATAAATTCATTGAAATTTAAAAATCTTCATCTTCATGGAACTACAATAGGTATATAAAAAATTAGGATGAATGTAGGAATATACCGAAAGTAATGTTGTATGTTACAGTAGAAGCAAGAGATTATGAAGTGTTTAAGAGTACAAAAAGTTTTTATCAATATATAAATATTAGAAATAGAAAGAACATGCAGTGTAGACTGTTAATAGATAAGAAAAATTATATAAATAGGAATTGTTTCATAGTTGTTTTATTTTTGCAGCTAACAACACATTTCTTTTTTATGTAAGTACAACAACACATGTCTTTTTTATGCAAGTACTATATATAGTATAACCAAGAGGACAAGTTAATAGAAACTTGGTCAAAAGTTTTGTGGTCAAACATTCAACAATTTTAATTTGATTAATTGTCAATATCAGTACATATTATCAATATATGCACATCCTAAAACATCATACTTCAATAGATATGATACATAAGTATGTTAAATATGATGGCAGACTACCACAACATAAATCATAGAGGAATTTTAATATTTGGATTAAAAGAAGTTCAATTCAAATGGCTTTCTTGATACTATATGAATGAAACAAATTTGGTCAAAAATAAAAACACAATTATTCTATACAACAGTACAACAACCATCCTCTACCTTTTTAGTAAACAATATGATGGAGCTCCAAGGTGTGGTGGCTGGTTAAGACTCCATACGCAGCGAAATTGGGAATGGAAACACGTGTTTAAGGTTCTTGTAGCAATGGAATTTGGAGTGGTAAAAGGAGACTAGACTAGAAACTAGACTAGTGAAAGGTGGCTAGAAAAATGTTGGAAACCTTTAGGTGCTCTCAAAATAATATAAGAGGGGAGTTATCTAAACACAAGCATTCTATTAGCAATTTCAAGAGTAAACTCTACAAAGTGCTCTAGGACTCTCTTTTATAGAAGAGAAGGTCACTAATGCAAATGCACATGAAATTGCATTCCAAATGAGATGCATGCTTGGAGAAGAAGTCTCTTTCTTGGCACTTGGATGCGATGGGTTGGATGTGTGACAAGTGGCATGACACTCCTTTGCAAGCTAAAAGCCACTCCTTTCATGTGGCAAGGAGAGTGTCTTGGCCAATGCTCTCTATTGGGCTTGGATTAGCCTAATTAAAATCTAAGGAACAAGTTTATTTAGCCTATTATTTATGAAAGCAAGACCTAAACAATAGGCCCAATTTAAAAGGCTATTCTAATGCTCAATCATGCAATCTCTTCATACATTCACATCTTCTTTGGCCCATGAAAAGAGTCATTGAAGCCCATGAGAAGTTTGTCCATTTTGAGGCAAGCCCATTTGGATCTTCTTTAGAATGCTCCTTGTTATTGAGCCTTTTGGTGGGCTTTGGGCTTGAGATGCATATGGGCCATGGATTGGGCCTTGAGCATGATTTGGGCCTAGGCGTTGGCCCAAGCTATAAGCCTTGTTGGGATCACATCATCCACCGGGATCAAAAATATATCTACAATAGTCATCAAAATTATTTTTTTAAAATCATAGAGACCATGCAGTCGATATTGACGCAAAATGTGTGAAGATGGGCTTTTAAGTTTGGAAAAATGTGATATGCAGCCCACTTCACAAAAATTTTGATTTTCACTTTGACTTAATTGAAACCTAAAAGGTAACTCCAATTCAAATGTTGGTTTTGGAAAATCTTTGGAGGAGTTTGAAATAATGGGTGAAGGTGGAAAAACATTTTTAGGAAGAACTAAGACAAAAGAATTAATGGAAGATAACATAGAGTGTAAATATGGAATCACTCCCTTTGGAAGCTTAATCTTGAGGTCTATACAAGGATGTCGTATCTCTATTGCCCTAAACAATAGTTCCTTTGCTTCTTTCCTCTTAAACTCTTCCTCATTTCTTTTTAACTCTCTATTTTATTTTTAATTCTTCCTCTTGTCTTACTCTCTCTTTTTCTTCATACTTTTTTCTCTTTTTTTCCTCCTTCTCAATGCTTAACTTCTCCTCTATCTTTCGTTCATCTTCTTTTCTCAATTCTTAAATTTTTCTCTTTTCTCTTTTTCCGTGCTCTCTTTGATTTTTAATTGCTTTTTGCTTTTCAATTTCTCTTTGCTTTTCAAATGCCTTTTGCATTTCAAATGCTCTTAAGATTTTCAAGCTTTTCTTTTTCTCTTTTCTTACTCAAGAGCAAGTCAAGTTGATCTTTGAAATCTTTTTCTTAACGAGAAAACTTCTTTAGATTTTGAATGAATGCATCTCCTATATCAATGAAGATTTCTAGCCTAAACTGATTCTCTCTAGTGATCCTAAATGAAGAGGGAACAAAATGTTTCCACATGCATGCTTTCAATTCATAAAATGTATTAATGCATGATTCTCTTCTCTTTTCCATCCTAAGTTGTCTCTTTTGCCACCACTCATATGCATATCCTACAAACCTAGAAATAACATGCAATAGAATATCAAACTGACTATATCTATTAAAGAATGGTTGTACCAACTTCTTTGTATCCCACATCCAATCTATGAATGATAGTGGACCTATATCCTCCCCAAAGAATGGAATGTCACTAAGAAATGTATGATGCAACTCATGTCTACCATGCTTATGCAACCTAGGACTATATGTAAAATATGTACTCATGGTGATTGAATGAACTTATGCACTTGAATAAAAGGGTGAAAGAAGAGGACTAGTAGAAGTGTACCTCCAGGTAAGCAAGGTGAGTCTCAAGGACTTCTTAAGTACCAAGGCTAATCCTTGCAAAGGTTACACTTGCAAAAGTACTCAAAGTTCACACAAATGTTCAAGTAATAAGAAGATAGAATCACTTGAGACAAAGCACACAAACAAACAAAAAAAAGAAAATTTAACACTAAAAATAGATCCCTAATTGTCAAAATTTTAAAGACTTTGTTCTCACAAATCAACCCACTATGCTACGTGAAAACATTAATCTAAACTATGCGACCTAAGGCAAGGTGAGAAAGCACTTAGAACTTTCAACACTCTTATCATTAAAAATGTTTCGTTATAGGTGAGAAAGGTTCTAATTAGGAGATGGGATTGAACACCTTGTGGTTCCCCAAGACACCAAAGTAGGCCACAATTACAATGAGGAAAAAAAACTAAAATTTGGAACACAAAGTAGATGATAAAATGAAGTATCCCACAAGCACAATGGATGCCAAAAGAATGGCGAAAAATAAGTTTAGAAACACACAATTTTTTAGGCCATTTTACCAAAAAATTTTGTACACAAAGACACTTCAATTTGCACCAAATGACTGACCAAAAGATGAAGAGAAAATAAAGCACACAAATACAATGGAAACAAAGAAAAATAATGGCTGAATGGTGCTACCAAAACACTAATGTTTGAGAGCTTAATGGAAGGTGTAAAGCCTTAGTTGATGGCAAAAACTTATAGCACCAATTGTGGCAACTTGGAGGCACCACACAAAATTATTTGGACATTCAAAGATCACCAAAACAACAACCTACAATTGTACAACAATGAAGAAAAACAACAAGAAACTATGCAAACTAAAATGGTTAGCATCACACACACTCTTAAAGGTTATAGGATCAAGGTTCTCAAAGGTGAGGAAGAGGAAGAAATTATAATGAAAGAACAAAGCTAAAAGTTTACTTCACATCCACCACCTAAGATGCTACCACTAGAATTGCAACCAAGCTAAAATTCATACCAAACACCAAATCAAATCCCAAACCCGATAGCCAATGTACTTGAAAAGAAGCAAGAATAGAACAAGAAAATCTAAGTATAAATGCTAAACCAAAGTGAATATAGATGACACATGACTTGAAAGAGTAAAGAAGAAATGACAAGCAAGAAATTAAAGCAAGAATGAAAGGCTAGCACAAGAAAAAGGAACCTAGAATAGCATAAGAATTGAAGAGAAAATTTGAAAAAGAAGTGATCAAACATGAAGCTTATATATCAACAAAGAGCACTTAAAACACAACAAAATGCACACAAAAAAACATTGAAAATGAACTTTCCATAAACTAGCAGTCCAGAAAACGTTGATTGATGCCTCAGCTTCACAGATTTTTCATATTTTTTGTACTCAACATTTTTTAGTGATTTTTTTTACTTTTGTCTATCTCTTAAATATAAGAGGAAAAAATAAAAAAACCTTTGGTCAAACCATGTGTTCAGGATAAAGCACAAATAATAGGTGTGCGTGCAGTGAAAATTGAAAACAGAGAGTAGAGTAGAGTTGCTCACGAAAATTGGGAAGATGTTGTATGAAATTCAAGTAGAATGAACTTGATTATGATCTAGAATCAAGCATGAAACATAGAAGAACATCTAGAACACATAAAAGCAAGAATCCAATCGGAGAAATGGATAAAAAACAATGAGAACATGCCTTACCCATCCACAAGCATCACTTTGATGTTCATTGCTCTTTTGTGTGATGTAGGACTTGGTTCTCATCAAGCAAATGCAAAAAATAGTAAATGAAACGAAAATGGAGATGAAACAAAGCACTTAAAAATGACTTAAGACAAAACACAAGATAATAAACTAGAAATAAATGGAAACCACCGAATGAAAATGAAGAACACATACTAGAAAGCAAAGAAAATGCTGCTGGAAAAATAAATGGAACTTAAGAACAAATGTGAACCAAATATCATGGAGATCTATCATTTGAATCCATATAATTCATGTAGACTCATAGATGTTCGGTTGATTTGATAGAAACTTGAAGAAAACTCAAAGAAAATGGAAGAACAACACAAAAAATGAAAGAACATAATGAAAATTGGATGAACAACACAAAAATTACAAGAACAAAGAGGAAAAGACCGAGAACCTTACTCAAACTTGAGAATCCAATAATGAGTGGCTCTTGATACCAATTTGATTGAGCTCCAAAGTGTGGTGGTTGGCTAAGACTCCATAGGCAGCGAAATTGGGAATGGAAACAAGTGGTTAATGTGCTCTCAAAATAACAAAAGAGTGGAGTGATCTCAACACAAATATTCTATTAGCAATTTCAAGAGTAAACTCTACAAAGAGCTTTAAGACTCTCTTTTATAGAAGAGAAGGTCACTAATGCACATGCACATAAAATTACATTTGAAATGATATGCAAGCTTGGAGAAGAAGTCTCTTTCTTGGCCCTTGGATGCGCATGATGGGTTGGATGCGTGACAAGTGGCATGGTACTCCTTTGCAAGCTAGAAGCCACTCCTTTCATGTGGCAAGGACAATGTCTTGGCCAATGCTCTCTATTGGGTTTGGATTAGCCCAATTGAAATCTAAGGAATAAGTTTATTTAGCCTACTATTTATGAAAGCAAGACATAAACAATGGGCCCAATTTAAAAGGCTATTCTAATGCTCAACCATGCAATCTCTTCATACATTCACATCTTCTTTGGCCCATGAAAAGAGTAATTGAAGCCTATGAGAAGTTTGTCCATTTTGAGGCAAGCCCATTTGGATCTTCTTTAGAATGCTCCTTGTTATTGGACCTCTTGGTGGGATTTGGGCTTGAGATGCATGTGGGCCATGGATCTACCTATATATTATATGATTGAAAAAAAGATATCAATAAAAATATACAACTGGTATAATAAAAAATAATATATAAAATAAATTATTTTCATTAAAATTTAAGATCAAGACGAATTACAAAATAAAATAAAATGATAAATTTAAATGAATATAATTCAATTAAATACTTTAAATTGACAAATTATCAAATACTTTAAATTTAATTTATAATTCAAGTAGTTCATAAAATATGATAATTAATATAAATTTAAATTAAGAAATATATATATATATATATATATATATATTTATATATATATTTATATTTATATTCATATTTATATTTATATGGTTAACATTTATTAAGGTTAAAGTGAGTACACAAAGCAAAATGATTCAAAATTGTAAATGGCAGCCAATTCTGTTAAGATAACTTAAAAATTGTCAACAGTTATTTGGTTAGCCAATATATCTTATTTATCAAAATGAAAATAAATAACTAATGAAAATTTATAAATTCGTTCTTCAGAAAAACAATTTCATTCGAAAATGTAGAAATTCATGTTAACAAATAGTTCAAAATTTATAAGTCTTTGTAGTATTAATATTTTTAGAAACTGTATGTAGCTGGCAGTTATTTTTGTTGACACAACTTGAAAAATGTCAACAATTATTTGTAAACCAGCGGATAAAAAAATATAATTAAAAAATAATGAATCAAATATAAGTGCATAAAATCATTAACAAAAATGTTTTAGTTCATTTCAAATTAAAGACAAACGAATGCCTAGAGATATTACAATCACAAAATGCTATCAAATAAATTGTCTTCAAATACAGAAAGTAAAATTATCTCTGAAATCACTCATTTTTCCTTTTTAATATTTCTCTTTAGAAGCTTCAATGGAACATTGTCTTCTTCGATGGAGTCAAGTGATATAGTCTTCTTTGCAGATTCTCTCTTGAATGAATTGTTTGCATCATCATTGGTTGCATTATTTTTTATTAGCTTAAGGGACTAGGATACACACTCAATTATTTCGTTGGTAAATTTTGCTAATAAATCCTATAATAAATATTAAAACCACATAAGATCAATAAAAGAATACAACATGAAAAAAATAGATTAAGATCTTTTCTATACCTCTATAATATCAATAGTGGACTCATTGAGCACACGTTGTTTTTCCCTATTGAACTCTCCATTCCCAGCATATACATCCTCCAATAAGGTATTGACAAATATATGAGTCAATACTGAAACATAATTACCATTTTTAATCTACAAAACTAAATTTAAAAATATATCTTACCACTGATTTCATGGAAGAATCATTGAACTTTTGAAATATATCATCATCAACACGTACTTTATTAACTCTGAAAGACTATTCAAGTTTGAAACTCTGATCATTCCTTCTTTCGACTTTAAACAATAGACTTTTATCCACTAATTGAGCAAACTCCTTTAGCAAATTGCCAGAAGCATTAATCTACGATAAAAAGGATGGTTGCATCCCTATCAAACAACACAAATGTGGTTGAATCTAATGAGTTAATGACTAGAATTTTGATCCTATATCTATAAAAGGAATATAAGTTATTCATCATAAAAAGTGGAAAGTATAATCAGATATTTCAATTGACATTAAATGTAATACACAATAAGTTTACCTTAGAAATACTTTCATAACATGCTTATTACACTTCTCTCAAAAAAACATCTTACAATCTGCATAAATAGCTTTGTTGCAAACACAAGCAGTATACCACCAATCATCCTCAGCCAAAATATGCTTAATGGTTTCAAACAATATGTAAGTAATTTCCTTTCAATATAAAAAAAATTAGTCACAACAGTCATGTGAACAACAAAATTGGAACTAGTGATATATTTTTACCTCTTTACAATCTTTGAGACCTTGTATGTTTGTCCTAGGTGTAAGCGTTAAAAAGTTATCTTCAACAGTGTGTTTGGAACTTTGGGAAAGTTGAGTTAATCCTTGTGATGGAGATTCAGTGTTCTCACACATTCTGTCAAGTAAAAAAAAAAGTTAACACAACATATACACAAAGTTAACACCAAAATGAAGAAGAAATACACTATTACCTTGATTTTAGTTCAGATGCCTCCTTGAAATCAACATTGTACTTAATCCTAGTGCAGAACCTACAATTTTGAACTTGAACCTTATCTAAATTGAAAAAATAGTGTATTTGAAACTAACACTGATAATAGTGTAATAAGAAATGTATAAAACTAATAAACACAGTTTACCTTGAAAAGTTTTAACTTTAGCAAACTCTATACTCATTGCAGCATTTTGTACTTCTCCACTTGAAAGAAAGACATTCAGTTCATCCACATAAATACCAAACAAAGTACATTCTATTCGAAACCTAAAAATTCAATAAATGTTATGCGAAATTATTATTTTCATATAGCAACAAAAAATGTATGTACTAAACTTTAGAACTAAAGTACCCATCAAATTCTATGGCAATGACAGTTAACTTTGTTGTCTTTCCATCCACTTATAATTCTCTTTCAATGCCAACACCTACCAGTAATCCCAAGATATCTACATGATAATACAACAAGGTAAACAAATACATTCATAGATATAGCAATAATCGGTAAACACTTCACAGTAGTCAACGACTAATATTTTGGAGCACTAAGATAAACATAATCGTAAGGAAAGGCTGGAATGGAGGAAACCAAAAGACAAAGTCCAATGAAGATGCTATTAGACGTAAGTTTGAATGCAATGAACGACAAACATTCAGGTAAGATTACTTCAGATTTGCATTCTTTATTAACGTACATAGTTTTTTATAATAGTTCAACTATGAAGTTTTCATTTTTTAATTTCTCAAATGCGAAAATGTTTGCTTTCAGACAACCAACAAGAAAACACTATAAGAAAATAGGAAATATACAGATAATGATGGTCAATGTAGCAATAGATCAGGTTTGATATATGTATACATTGTTATTTCAATTTCACTAAACCAGAAGAGTGAACCTGAATATTCATATTAATATAGGTTATATCTTTTTTGGCAGAAGAAACCATTCAAAACCACCAATTCATGAATAAGATTCTACATAGGAAGCCATTAACTAAGTTGGATTTGAGTAAGTTATTGTTTTTCTTAAACATTTTTGGTTATGTAAATGAAGTTGTTTTATTTATTGTCATAAATTATGGAAAATAATTTGTAGATGTGGATAAGTGATTGTAAATAAATGCAATATGTTGAATAAGTGATTGTAAGTGTTTTTTCTTTCTTCACGAATACACATCAAATTTGATTTATAAAAAGACCAGTTGACTTGAATGAAAATGCAGTTATTGAAAATCATATACAAAGCTGTGGAAGTATTATCACTAACAATGTTAATATTTTTGACATTAACAATTAATGCAACTACTCACAAAGTTCAATTTTTAATCCATCAAATATGCCAACCAGTTGTATATTTATTTATATATGTTCTAATTTATGAAAGTTAACTTATTTTCAATTACTAACATTTTGTGTTCTGAAATACAGTTGTCCAAAGTACTATATTACAAATTAATTCAAGTTCTAATGACAATGATAAGCGTAATGAAACTAACAGAATAATAACATATGCTGCAAGTTAGTCAAGTTGAAAAAACATATATTATTTATTGTTTTATAATTATTATATATCTATTATTGTTTTACAAGGTGGAAGTTCTGAATGTTTAAATTTATATTTTGTTGTCCCTAAGTAGAAGTCTGTTAAATATCCTTTTAAAGTGATTCAATCACTTCAAAAGAAATTCAATTATGATGATCGAAGAAGAACAAACCGAAGAAGTTTAGAAATAATAAATCAATCGAGAGGAACATAATCGAATGATGGTAATTTGAAACTCACTTAGACCATTTGATGTGGAATTGGTCCAAAATTAGAACCATGAATTTAATTATTTTTATGTCACTATTAACAGATTGTCCATTTAAAATGGAAATTTATTCTAAAGTAGAGATCTAGGGTAAGTATATAGCTCTATATTTTCATACATGGATTTGTTCTAATTTATCTAATACCATTTATTTGGTTCATAAATAGTCCACTTTGGACAACCTTGTTTGGAGTGCGAATATTGTCAAGCTGAAGTATGGTATGAAGAAAGAGCAGAAAAAACTAAAACATTAAAAAAAGTTGATTTCTCATTGTGTTGCCAAAAGGGAAATTCAACTTCCACTCTTACAACAACCACCTTCTCTGCTTCAAAATTTGCTAAATGGTTCTAATGATAGAAGTAGAATTTTTTTACAAAATATAAGAATATACAACAGTATGTTCTCATTCACTTGGAGGTAAGATAGATACTTCGATGAATAATGGTTCTGCACCACCTCAATTAATTGTTAATGGAAAAAACTACCACCACATTGGAAGTTTGTTGCCACAAGATGGATAGAAACCAAAGTTTGCACAACTTTACATTTACGATACTGAAAATGAAATTAGCAACAGAATGAAACATTTCAGGTTAGCTAACATATGTTTTATGCTTTTATAAAAGGTCTTCCAAATTGTTTATTAACTTAAGTTTGTTTAATTGTGTTTTAGGTCAAATTCAGATTAATCTTTTGTAGATCAATCATTGGTTACTGACTTGATGAAAATGATTGATGATCACAATGTTCTTGAAAAATCATTTAGAAGAGTTAGAGATTTGTCAGTAGACAATTCAAAATGTGACTTCACACTAAGATTATTTATAGGCAGATCAAAAGATTCAAGACTCTATAACACACCTTCATGTGATGAGATAGTTGCACTAATAGTTGGTTATTTTGGTAATTTTGATGTTGGAAGAGATATCATTGTGAATAAATGTTTTGGTGAATTGATCAGATTGCATGAAACTCACACTACCTTTATTTCATTGCAATATCCTCTAATGTTTCCCTTTGGAGGAAGATGGTTATCAAGAAGATATTTCAATTAGAGAAACTTATTTAAAAAGTAAAGCAAGGGTAAGAGTTCGTATTTTCTTGAGAGAATTTATAGCCTTTAGAATCCAACAAAGGTCTTCGGAGTTTGGTAACATTGTCAATGCATGTCAATTTTTCCAACAATTCTTGGTCGACTACTACACAATGATTGAAGCACAATATTTGTCTTTCACTAGACCAAATCAGAAGTTAATACGTTATGATATTCTTAAAAGAGGAGAGACAAATCCATCTTCAATTGGAAGACGTACGGTCTTTCCTGCTTCATTCACTAGTGGTACAAGATATATGTTTAACAATTGTCAAGATGTTATGGCAATTTGTAAGAAATTTGAATATCTTGATTTGGTCATAACTATAACATGCAATGTAAATTGGAGTGAAATACGTGATTTTGTTTCTCCAAGAAGTTTATCTGCATCAGACAAACCTGACATTGTTTGTAGAGTCTTCAAAATGAAACTTGATCAAATGATGACTGATTTTAAAAAATGATTTTTTCGGAAAGACTACTACATGTATGTTTTGTATGCAATCATATATTATATATTTAGTTATTAAATTAAAAAAATTGTCACTGTATTTATTCTTTTTATACAATCTAGTATGTACATATGGAATTTCAAAAACAAAAAGGATTATCGCGCGCTCACATACTTTGTGGTTAGATGGAAAAAGTAAACTGAAGACTCCAATAAATATTGATAAGGTAATTTCAGCTGAATTGCCGAATCAAGATTTGTACCCAAAATTGCATAAAGTTGTTTCCAGTTACATGATACATGGGTCGTGTGGATGCATGATTTAATTCTCCTTGCATGAAAGAAGGAAGATTTTCAAAATATTATCCAAAGAATTTTACAAGTTGTATTACTATTGATGAAGAAGGATATTCGTCATATAGAAGATGGGATGATGGTAGTTTTGTTGAAAAAAATGGAATTCAACTGGAAAATTCCAGTGTGGTTCCTTACAATCCATCTCTTTTAATGAGGTATCAAGCTCATGTCAATACAAAGTATTGTAACAAGACAAATGCAATCAAGTATTTGTTCAAGTATGTCAACAAAGGTCTGAACAAAACTACAGTTAAAATAACTAACGTTGTTGCAGATTTGAACAAAGAAACAATTATTGATGAAATAAAGAGGCATTGTGATTATAGATACCTATCACCATGTGAAGTAGTTTGGAGAACATTTGTTTTTGATAATCATCACAAGTGGCCTGCTGTTCAAAGATAAACATTTCATCTTTCGGGCGCGCAATCAACTTTGTTTAAAGATAATAATGATGATATTAATGTTGTCTTCAACAGATGCCAAAACAGTAACACCATGTTTCTAGGTTGGTTTGAGGCTAATTGTAATTATACAAAAGTAAAAGATTTGACTTACGAGGAATTCTCAAGAAAATTTGTTTTGATGACAAAGGAAAAAGAATGGAAACCAAGGAAGAAAGGTTACAACATTGGTAGGCTTATATTCTTCCTAGCTCTAGAGAACTCTATTATATGAGAATATTATTGACTATTCAAAAAGGGTGTGTTGATTATGAGAGCATAAGGACAATTGATGGATAAATGTTTGAAACATTCCAAGAAGCTTGCTATACTTTACAATTATTGGCTGATGACAAAAAAATTATTGATGCAATAAAGGAAGTTAGTGAAATTGCTTTTGGATATCAACTTAAAAGATTATTTGTTACATTGTTGGGCATGAATACAATATCCAAACCTAATGTAGTTTGGAATTCTAGATGAAGTGTGTTATGTGATAAAATTTTATGCCAAAAAAGAAAGGACTTGAACTTGCCAGGTATTGTACATTGTAATTTTTACAATTAATTCTTTTGTTACTTTGTTCTCTGTTTATTTAATTGTTGTTGTGGTTTGTCTTTCAATGCAATTTCATTCATAACTTTGTCTTGTATTAAGTAAATAATTAAAATACAGCTATTCAAATATTTATGAAAATTTTTAAACATTTACAGTATTTTTTGTTTAAATACTTTAATCAATAAGTTGTTGAATAGAATTTCTTGATATCATTTAGCGTTGGTGCAGAACTTCAAATAAAAGAAACTAAATTACAAAAAGTTTGTCTTCTTGAAATCGAAAAGATGTTGATCTCAAATGGAATCTCTTTAAAAGATTATCCTTCCTTACCTCAACTAGATATTTCATATTCATTTCCATTTGAAAACAAATTTATTATTGATGAGCTGCAATATAATAAAGAAGACATGGCTAAAGAACATGCAATGCTCTTCAAGTCACTCACGAATGAACAAGTTCATGTATATGATGATATAATGAATGCAACATTTTCAAAACATGAAGGATTTTTCTTTTTGTATGGTTATGGTGGTACCGGAAAAACATTTATGTGGAAGACTTTGTCAGTTGCAATAAGAAGCAAGGGGATGATTGTTTTAAATGTAGCATCAAGTGGAATTGCTTCCTTATTACTTCTTGGTGGCAAAATAGCACATTCGAATTTTTGCATCCCATTACTAATTAATGAGGAATCAACTTGCAACATAGCTTAAGGTAGTCTACGTGCTAAGCTTTTAATGGCAACAAGTTTGATTATATAATATCAAGCACCTATAATGAACATAATGTGGTTTGAAGCATTTGATAGAACTTTGAGAGATTTAATGAAAAATGTTAATGAGTGCAACAATGTCAAACCATTTGGTGGTAAAGTGGTTTGGGAGGTAAATATAGGCAAATTCCACCTGTCATAAAGAAAACATCCAAGTATGATATCATTAAATCTTCAATACACTATTTTGACTTATGATAGTATTGTAAAGTGTTAAAGCTAACAAAAAATATGAGATTAAATACCACCCAAAATAGGCAAACAATAGAGGAGATAAAAGAATTTGATGATTGCATCTTGAAAACTAGAGATGGAGAGATGGATTTAAATGAAAATGGTGAAAGCATGGTTGAAATTCCACAACAATTCTTCATTCTAAATATAGAATCACTAAACATAGGAGGGCTATGAATTAAGGCACCTTCAGCAAAGGGTAACTTGTTTTCAACCATTTCAAGTAGTTTAAAAACAGATTTAGGACCTTACTTGAGCAAATTTCAAGTACCTAGCTCTAGATACAAATTGTTAGTTTTGAAATGGTTGAAATTCTAAGAAGAGGGGTTGAATTGGCTAGTTAAAAAATTTAGGCTATCTTTGAAAGCTAAATACCACCTTTAATTGCATCAATTAGGTCACCAAGTTAGGATGCAAAAGTTACTGAATTGTATACTTTCAATCGGTAAAAAACAGAGTTAACCGATTGATTTTACTAAACATATTCTATTATGGTATAATCAACCGATTGAAACAGAAAAATAGTCGACTGAAATACTGGGAAAAATGCAGAAATGCAGATTCGAGTTTTTAAACTAGGAACATATGTCATTAAATCATGCAAGCACATGAAAAAAATGATTAAAACACAAGTTCTTTAAACTTTAAAATGAATATGCAAGAGAGAAAGGTTAGAGAAGAGATCATGAGATTTTTATACTAGTTCACTCAAACTTGAGCTACATCCAGTTTGTCAAGACAACTGAGCTTGACTTTGCACTATTTCAAAAGATTTACAAAGTATCCACCCTTACACTTTCAAAATATGCAAAAACCATACAAAAGACTCTTGAATCACACAAGAGTCACACCAGCACAGCAAGAACCCTCTTAAGACCTGGAAAACCACCAGGCACACACACAAAGCTTGAGAAAGATCAAACCTCAGTGGTAGCATAACCCAGCCTACCACAAACCACTTTCTCCAAGCTTCAAACCAAGCCAAAAGCTCCAAGAAATTATCCAATATCAATCTTCAATAGTTGCAGTTTGAATGATCACGAAAGAGAAAGTTTCCAGAACAATTTCGTGCTAAAAAATGATCAGAATTGCTCTCTTTCGAAAATCACAGCTCTTATAGCCAAACTGTTACGAAATTCAACAGGTTGATTTCCAAATTAATCGGTTGATTTAGTTGAAAATTAATACTACTGTAGCCAACCTTTTTGATGAATATCACCCTACAGGGCTTTTCAGCTTGGGCCAATGGCCTGACCAATTTAGTTTTTCTTTGTCATTAAATAAATAATAATTTTGGGCCTTATCCTTTTATTGGGCCATTCTTTTGTGCTATCTTTAATTGTCTTAATTCTTTTTATGGCTAGGAGAATACAAGAGGTATGAGCCTTAAATGTGCATGCAAGACCCAAGATGAACTTCACATGGGCCAAGGAAGATGTGAAGACCTAGCCTAGGACACTTTGCTTGTAAATACTAGATTAGGATTTTATTTTGGGCTTTGTATTTTGGGCCCAGTAGAATAGGGTTTTCTTTGGGCCATGTATTGGGCCTTAGAGGAAATTGGGCTTTAGAAGTAATTTTGGACCAAAAAGGGGAATTGGGCCAAATGGGCCAAGAGTAGTGTGTCTACTCTAGAAAAGCCTAGAAGCTTCTCAAACTTGCTCTCCAAGGATGAGAGTTAGCTTCCCATGGCAAGACAAGTGTGACTTGCTTAAGTGGCAAGTCACACCTTCCACATGCTCCTTTTTGGCTTCAAAATTCAACTTTCTAGACTCCTTTTTCCCTCCACTTTTTGGAGACTCCTTGGTCTCATTTTAGCCTATAAATATAGAGCTTAGGATCCTTGTATTTTCATTCATGAATATAGTAGAGAAATTCTGTTGAGATGACTCCAGATTCCTCTCTTTTTGTGAATCACCTTAGGCTAGAGTTCTCCTTCTTGGTTTCCTCTAGCCCCCTTCCTTGAGTGTTGGCCCAACCTCACTTGAGAGCTTCTCCAAATACCATTGTCACATCATTTCTCCTCTCATCTTCTAGCTTCCGCACCTTCATCCTTCTCCATGGAAGCCTCATCCATTCCACATGGCTTCTCCTTGGCTTCCTTACTCTTGAAGATGGACTCATCACTTTTAACCTGTTGAAAAATCATTCAATAGATTAAAAGAGACATTTTAACCTATTGAAAAACCATTCAACAGATTAATAGACACACCAAAGAAAAAATACATCAAATTAATGCTACAAGATCTACAATATGAATTGCAAACTTCAAATACACTTTCTTAATGATGTAACCATGTGGAGAGCACACGTTCCAGCCTTGATCAACATAAATATCATCAAATCTCCTTTCCTTTATCAATGTAGGCTTCATTGCAATCGTAATGGCTTCAAAATAGTTCAAAAGGGTTTCATTAAATCTTCATCTAATCTTCAAGAAGCATACCACCTTGGGTTCACATGTCCACAGTAAAAACAAAGAAAGGACTCAAAATACTTTTTCTAGATGAAGATGAAAATATCATAAACACAACTAAAAACGTTGTGTACAAGGAAATTTTTGAAACTCTTTAACAAAGGGCAAACTATAGGTATGCCATTATTTATTTCACAATGTTCTCCTAATTATTCAATTGTTCAATGGTAATGGTGTTCATTAACTAAAGTTATAATAAATGCCAGTCAGGTTGTAATAATGGTGCTCATTTCCTTGAAATTATAGAGTTGACAATGATGAGCTTCTTCAAATGTAGGTTGTAGTATGCAACATTGATTATACAAAGTGTAAATACTTACACAATAACAATGATGAACTGTTATTCTTTAAAAATGCTGTTATGCAACATTTATCCTATCTTTTTTTTAAGTAGTTGTCTGTTTTACAATATACACACAATGACGGTCAATGTAGCAACATATCAAGTTTGATATATGTATACAATGTTATTTCAATTTCAATACACCTAAAGAGTCTCAATATTCATAATAATATAAGTTTTATATTTTATGGCACATACATGAAGAAGATTATACAGAGGAAACCATTAACTGAGTTGAATTTGAGTATGTAATTATTTTTCTTAAACAAACTTTGTTATATAAATAACTTATTTTATTTATTCTTACAAGTTATTGAAAATAATTTAAAATAATTGTAGATGTCGATAATGAAGCCAATAACTTTGACAATGTAAATGGAATATATGGAACAAGTCATGGTAAGTGTTGTTTGTTTGGTTTTCACAAATACATATCCAATTTCATTTATAAAATGAAAACTTCAATTAAATGCATATGAAGTTGTTGAAAATCACATACAAAGCTATGGAAGTTCTATCGATAAAATTGTTCAACGTTCTGACATTAACAACCACTATAACTTCTCACCAAGTGCAACTTTTAATCCATCAAATTTGTCCAGCGGTTGTATGTTTATATACATATTTTTATCTCCTACTAATAATGACTAACAATTTGTGTACTGTGTAAATAACATATTCTGAATGTTACTTAAGTTTAACACAAATATTATTTGTTGTTTGATAATTATTATGTAATTGAATAAGTGTATCTAGAAAAAACTGTGTGTTGCATGGGTAGAAAGACTAGTAACACTAAAATAGTAGTAGAAACAATATTAGAGCTTGATTAGTCCCTAATCATTACTATTTTCCTATGCTAAATGCATTCTTTTGGGTTAGTTTAGTGGTCTATTCGTAGTTTTTAGATTAGATTTAGGTTAGAGAGCATTCTAGGTTAGTTTTACAAATATAGCTTAATTTGGTGTTTTTAGCATTTTTTTAGTGTCAGTTGTAGAATTAGTCTTATAAATAATCTAGGTTAGTAGATCATTACTCTTGATATTAGTTTGGTGGAAAGTTAAGTTTAGTTTAGACTTTGAGCTAGTTTTATAGTATATAGATAAGCATTAGTTAGTTTAATCGACAGTAAATCTTAGCATAAAGTGAATGGGTTAAAGTAGTGTTAGTTAAGTCGTATTAGAATTAGAAACTCAGTTTTAGTTTTGGTAGAGTTAGACATTTCAGTTATTAGAATTCTTTCCATTTTTTTCATGAGCAAACAGTGAATGTTTGATGTTTGAGCTTTCGATGATTCATTTCACTTCATTAATCAGTTTTGATTGTTGAAACACATTCAAAATTGATTAGAGCAAAATGTATCCACACTAAACCAAGTGAATGCACAATCATCCTTGGCTAAAGTGAATTAAATCGTCATGAGAATTCTTCATCTAAATTTTTTATTTTTGTTTCAATTTTGCTTTTCCACCGTTTAAATCATAATTTCTAGTTTGATATGAGTTTTTTTTACCTATTCGAATGTGTTTTGGATGTTCAGTTGGTAGTATAGAGGCTTAATTCAAAATCTGATATGCTTAGTATTATTCTTCATGTGTTCATCTCATTGTTTTGCATTTTTGATTCGTATTCATTCATTCGTGCATTGTTTTTCATGATTTTTTTTTCTATAGCTTCATTTTAGTTAATCGAACGTTTAAACACTTTCATTTCATTTTCGACCCATAATTTCTTAGTTCTTATTTCGGTGGTTAAGTTTGTTGCTTAGCTAGTTAACCTACGTTCTGTTTAATCCAATTCTCACTCGACTCATATCCAAATGCTTTCGTTCCAATTCCTTTATTCAATACGCATTGAAATAAGTTTATTGAGAGGTTGAACTCACGATTTCATGTACTAAGTGAGGAAAACAAATGTTGCCCTACACTTTCGAAAAGAGGAAGCTTCTTTGTCAACTTAGTTTCATTGTTTCTGATGTTTAAGTTGTGATTTTCTGATTCCAACTGTTTCAGTGAGTTTTAATTGCACTTTAGGATCATTTTAATTGTTTAGATTGTTTGTGGATTAACTACATTGCATATTTCATTTTCATAGTGCACTTAAGCATTTCTACAAAGCACCTTGTTTTCATATAATTTCACTGAGGAATTTTTAAAAATGGTTTACTTCATGACTATTTATGCATTGTTTTGAGTATTTTGGCTTTCATAGTAAATAGTACATCATTAGTAAATAGGTTTCATTTATTTTTAATCCATTTCCACGCATTACATGTTGTCTTCAGATAAGTTTCATGTTAGTTTTGAAATGGTTGAAATGCCAAGAAGGGGGAGTTGAATTAGCTAGTTAAAAATTTAGGCTATCTTTGAAAGCTAAAAACCACCTTTAATTGAATCAATTAGATCACCAAGTTAGGATGCAAAAGGTGCTGGACAGTATACTTTCAGTCGATCAAAAATAGAGTTAACAGATTGATTTTACTAAACAGATTGAAACAGAAAAACAGTCAGTTGAAATACTGGAAAAAATGCAGAAATGTAGATTTGAGTTTTAAACTAGGAACAATGCACAAGAATAATCAAGATAGATTATAAATGATTATGCAAACATGCTCAATGCTGTAGATGTCATGAAAACATGCAAGAACATAAAAAAGATGATTAAAGCACAAGTTCTTTAAACTTTAAAATGAATATGCAAGAGAGGAAGGTTAAAGAAGAGATCATGAGATTTTTATACTAGTTCACTCAAACCTGAGCTACATCTAGTTGGTCAAGACAACCTGAGCTTGACTTTGCACTATTTCAAAAGATTCACAAAGTATTCACCTTTACACTTTCAAAATATGCAAAAACCACACAAAAGACTCTTGAATCACACAAGAGTCACACCAGCACAGGAAGAACCCTCTTGCAGACCTGGAAAACCACCAGGCACACACAAAAATCTTGAGAAAGATCAAACCTGAGTGGTAGCACAACCCAGCCTATCACAAACCACTTTCTCCAAGCTTCAAACCAAGCTAAAAGCTCCAGTAATTGATCCAAGATCAATCTTCAACTGCTGCAAACTATATGATCACGAAGGAAAGAGTTTCCACAAGTTTTCAGAATAAATTTGCGCTAAAAAATCATCAACAGACGTCTCCTTCGAAAATCACAACTTTTATAGTCAAACTGTTACGAAATTCAATAGGTTGATTTTCAAATCAATCGATTGATTTCACTTGACTTAAGTGAAATCAGTCGATTAAAAAATAAATCAACTGATTGAATTTGTTGCAGTTTAAGACTATTACAACCAACCTTTTAACCTGTTAAAAAACCATTCAATAGATTAAAAGAGACATTATAACCTGTTGAAAAACCATTCAACAGATTAAAAGACACACCTAAGACCAAATACATCTAAGTAATGCAACAAGGTCTACAATATGAATTACAAACTTTAAATACACTTTCTTAATGATGTAACTAGGTAGAGAGCACATGTTTCAGTCTTGATCAACATGAATACCATCAAATATCCTTTCCTTCATCAATGTAGGCTTCATTCCAATGGTAATGGCTTCAAGATAGTTCAAAAGAGCTTCATTAAATCTTCATCAAATCTTTAAGAAGCATACCACATTGGCTTCTCATGTCAACAATCTCCCCTTGATTTGATGAAGCCAACCTCTATCTTCTTTTATCAATCATTTCAAATTGCTTCCATTGATTGAATATCATTGAGTTTATGAAGTTATATCTTAGCTTGAAACCTGTGAACCTAAAAAATGCTTACAGTAGCAATACACACAAGCTAAAAAGCACACAAATATGCACATGCTCCCCCTATCAATAATATGGTTTCAAATTTAGATTTGATTATTGATTCCAATTTTAATGCTCTTAGTTAGTTCAATGTGATGAATTTTCCATTTTCCAATTTTTCTCCCCCTTTGGATTCATCAAGCAAAAAAAAATGCATAAGGAGAACAAACATTGCATATACTTTCATTAATACAGGAACATGATACAACCAACAAAAACTAAAAATAGAAAATACAACCATAAAGCTGATATAATTAGCCGACTGAAAATAAAAACAACCAACTGAAACTAAGAGAGTTAAAACTGGAAAAAAAACACACACACATGGATGCAATGCATGATCCTAAACAACCAACACACTTAGTCATCCTAAGGATCATTTCTGGTCTGGAATGAGTTCAGCATATCATGGATATCATGAATTTGGCCATCCAATGCATTAACCTCTCATTGCAATAGTTGTGATGTGCATGTTGGGACACATTGAGCTCATGCATGTTGGGTCACATTTACCGAGGTAATGTAATTTGAAAAACTACTGGCTTGAGCTATTTTAAGGTCATTTTCTATGATGTTATAATCCTTGTAGCTGAAGCTATTTTACTATTATCTATTAGTTTTCTTATCATACTAATCTAAATTCATTAGTATATTTAGTAGATGTTAGTTTAGGACTCAGAATATTAGTCAGTTGTAGTTATTGAGAATCTCTACTAATTAGCTTTTCAATTTAGTTCTTTGTTAATTCATATACTTGGTCCCCGTTTTGATGAGCTTGGTTGGGCTTACCTTGTTGCTTTATGTTCTTTTCGTTCACTAGAACTTGACAATTTATGGCGTACTCCTTCTGTATCTGTTGTTTTCAACTGCGGACTATAGTATATTAACTGATGAATTCACGCTTTGTCTTGAAATAAATATATTCTCTTAATTTGCCCCTAGCATGATCATTAACGAAGTTTATGTACGTATCACTTTACAGGTTGAACCTGGTCATACAATTCTTGTCCATGCAGCAGCTGATGGGGTTGGATCCTTATTATGCCAATGGGCAAATGCTCTTGGTGCAACTGTTATAGGAATTGTGTCAAATAAAGAGAAGGCAGCGCAAGCCAAGGAAGATGGGTGTCATCATGTTATAATCTATAAAGAAGAGGATTTTGTTGCTCGCATCAAAGGGATTACGTCAGGCAACGGAGTTGAAGTAGTCTATATACCTTTGAGGTAGTACCTATTCTATTCTATGCTACACCCAAATTAAATTTCAAAATTAGAGACTTGATAATTGAGTAGAAAACTAGAATGATTAGGATTAGATTGCATGTTAGTCCTTGTAATATATGTCTTTCTTGGTTTTAATCCCTGCATAAAATTACTATTCGTTTCAATCACTTTGGCTTTTGGTCTTTGTTTGATATTAATTCCTATAATATCTATTTTACAAGGATTAATTCAACATGTATCAAATATTACAGGGAGTACAACCAAATAACGAGGACCAAAAGCAAAATTATTGATTTTTCAGGATAAAAGGGTGTATACCACGAGAACTAAAAAGTTATTAAGCCAAATTATTGCATGGATGTATCCATTAGAATTTGCTTATTTTCTAATCCTTTACAGGTTCCTTCTATGATAATAATTTGGTTTGTAGGTATGTGATTAGATTTATAATTTATAATTCAGATGATCCTATGTTAATAACCAATTAGAACTAAACACCAACTAAGTCCTAGATATGATGATTACCGTTCCCCACAACATCTGAACTCATACATCTTAATGAATTTCTATACATTAAACTTTTTTCTAATTTAGAATTCATAATGTTATGTTGCATTCTATTAGTGTTTGGTTTCTCAATAACAAGGCATTAACGAAGGAGTCATTAACAAGGCATGCATATATATGTTGAGGTGTGTGTTGATTTGTGCAGGGATCTTTGGCATGCTTGAAGCTTAGGGGCTACATGGTAAGTTTTGGACAGTCATTAGGTTCACCTGATCTAGTTCCATCATAGAAAATTACCTACTTATTAGGTATTTAAAAATGTAGCTTTGATATAGGCTTTAATTGCATTCACCTTCCTTTAAGTGAATTACAAGAACATTGTCTCTATTTTGATGCTTGTGAAGATTTTTAATTTGACTTTTAATTGCATTCATCTAGCATTGGATTAATTTGACTTTTAAGCATTTTGTAAGTCTTGACTTCTTTAATTTAATTTTTATGTTTTAAATACACAGACCATGGAGTGGTTTCCTACCAATCAAGATTGAATGTATGATAGATGTTATAGTAGTAGAAGAGATGGCAACAACATTAATATGAGCAACGCCAACTTCCACAAGACCGGGACAACCACAACAAAGCAACCAACAAAAAAGTCACCAAGACGAGAAACCATGACTACTAAATATTAGGCATTTAGAATTTTTACATTTTTGAATTATGATAGCACTTTTAGATTATGTTTATTAGAACTTGATTAGGATTTTATGCAATACATACGAAACAAATTCCTGGAGACTATATAAGAAATGCAGCTTTTGAAAGTCTTTTTGAGAATCTAGAACCTGTTTTATTTTTTTAATATAGATTTAAGTTATCTACGAAAAAGTTCGTAGGTAAATTATCTACGAAGATTTTTGTAGGTAAATTATTTACGAAATATTTCGTAGGTAAGTTACCTACGAAAATGATCGTAGATAAGTTATCTACGAAATATTTCGTAGATAAGTTATCTATGAAATATTTCGTAGATAACCTTAGTAATGGGAAGTGTCTCTTATATACGAATATTTTCGTAGGTAATGTTCGTAGATGACGTTACCTACGAATGACATTTTCGTAGATAAAATTACCTACCAGCCCAATACCTACAAAATTCGCTTCGTAGGTAATTCGTAGATAACAACAAATTACCTACGAAAATTGTCTATTATCTACGAATTTTGGGCATAGATAATAATCATATTTCTTGTAGTGAAACTTTAGATATATGACCAGCTTTTGAATATTTTGACCACACTTTGACCAGGTTTGACCCATTGACTTATTGACTGTGCAATGAGAGTCTAACAAGTGGCATCACCTTTCTCTCTCCAAAATTAGGGTTTTCGCCTCCATTAAATGATTGTTATATGTTTCTTCGTGAATGAGGTGTTGCAATGGCTTCGTGGTCACGTTGCTGGTTGAAGGTGTAGATCTGATGGTGGTCGGCGACGATGTCTGACTTGATTCGTTCTTCTTAAATGATGTGGATGCGGTGGTGGCTGAAGTTTTGATGTTGGTTGTTGTAGGTCCAAGCACTATGTAGGTTTGGTTACGTAATGAAGTGGTTGGTGGTGGAGTCGCGAGGTTCTGCGTTGGTGGTGTGGTGATTTCGTGGCAGTTTTGAGCGAGGTTCATGAATTGACGGGGTGGCTTCAATTTGGATTTGCAGGTGTGTGTGTGTGTGTGTGTTTGTGTGTGTGTGTGTGTGTTTTCAGATGTGGTGGTGTTCACGTTGCTGCATTTTGGATGCTCAAATTTGCTTGTACGTGGAGGCTTCATTTGGGATAGGGTTTCTGGTTTGTGGGGGAGAAGATGGAAGGTTGAAGATGATGATGTGGCAACATTTGGTTGGATGAGTTTTGAGTGCTTTGATGTTGACATGTGTCATGTTCTGGTTGGTTAGTTTAATTAGTGGAGGATTGCCACATGACATGATCTGGTTGAGCTGAGTTTAAGTGATAAGAGGGGTGAAAATAGACAAAAGCAAGGGTGTAGAAGTAGGATTTAAGTGGCCCTCTAAAAACTATGGTGTATAAGTAAAAAGCAGGGATGCATTTAGCTCTTGAATTATTTCTTTCTAGAATTTACTAATTTTGCACTTAAATTATAATTCGAAACATTTCAATTCTACACTTTTAATGACCTAAATTAAATTTCAACTGCATTAACAAACGTTAGAATATCCAATAATATTTTATGCAACTAAAATCACTTTTTAAGTCATTTTTATCTCATAAACTCAATAAGCCTAATTATCACAAATCCTGATTAAATCAATCCTTATGCACACAAATTCAATTAAATACCCAAAATTAAACATTGAATGATGGCAAAAATACCAACTCATCAAGTACTTAACTCTCGTTCTTGATCCAAAGGTCACTATGTTGTCACTTGGATAAGTTGATTACTCTTTATTCTTTGAATTTTAGCATGGTTCCACACTAAAATTAGTGTTAAATTGCTAAAACAAGGCTCAATTAGTAAAATCCTAATGACATGAACTTGGCTTAGGTGAGAGAAATGAAAAAAAAGGATTTTAATTGATGAAATTACTTAAAATAGTAATAAAAACTGTATAGAGAAGAAGCAAACCTAAATTAATGATTGAATTTTTAAATCAATGGGCAAATCTTCAAGATATCCACAACCAAGCTCACTGTGTAGTCATGGAAATGAAATACCTCTAAAAGAATGCTTCTATTGTAAGGAAAATTGAGAAAATATAAAATTTAGGGTCTAATGTAGTGTGTAGTTCTTATATTTTTAATATTGTTACCTTTATAAGTTTAACTACCTAAGGAACTAACAACTTCAAAAACACTACCTACAACAGGTCAATCCAATGCCAATAACAGGTTAACTCAAGTGTAAGAAGTTATACCAACTTCTACAAGTAGCAAGTTTCCAGGTCAACATAAAAAAGATGTCATCAGTGAATGCAGATCAGCCAGCTCAGCGAATCTGCCTCGTGGAGTTCTTGACAAGCTGGTCCAAGTAAGTATGCTAGTTAGCTTAAGTTCCAATGTGGTAGCATGTTCAGATGACTTGCAAGTATGGTTATATTAAAATGCTTTAATATTCAGTATTAGCTTGGTTACATTCCCTCATGTTAACTATACAAATACTTTACAATAGTCGCAATTCACTTCTAATTCTTCCAATTTGTCAGTTAGCTCATATTCTCCTTTGTATATTCTTCATTCGTAAATTAATGTGACATTTCATCAAACACATGTTGCATTTTAGTTTTTCTTGTAGGCATTTCATCAAACGGGTTGCATTTCAACATCTATCCATCATTTTAGCTAGTTTTAAAGCTTATAATAGGTTTCATATAATTTGTTAATACATTGTAGGCGTTCATATCTCATTTCCATGCATTGTAATTCATTTTAGCATATTAAACTTTATCATTCACACTATTTTGGAGTAATTTTGAGTTTAGACATAGAAATATTTTTGTTCATCTTCTCGTTTGTAATGTAGGATCATTTTAGTGTTCTTTAAAGTTTTATTTCAAATCTCCCCTATTGTTTTGCATTAAAATCGGTTTTACACATTTTCATTCGCTCAAAATTTTGCACTCTCCTTGGATTGATACCTTAGTTGATTTCGTACTACATTAAGGGAAAAATTGAGTTTTATATATATATATATATATATATATATATATATATATATATATATATATATTAACTTCTTTTACCCTAATTCATTTGTTTTTTAATAATTTACTCCAAAAGCTTAGTAAAAGTCGTAATTTAATCCAAAGAAATTTGATTAACCAATAGAAAATCACAACATATGTTGGGAATTATCCAAGTATGAGTCTAAGTCCTACATTGGATACAAATGACAACATTAAATACCATCTAAGAAAAAAAACCCATAAACTCAATGCCTCAAGGTTTTAGGTTAAAAGTAGTGTCAATTCGTTATATGGATTGGACTATTGTCACATATATAATATATCCCTAATGAACCTGTACGAAAAAAAAAACCATTTGTTGTATAAGAGCCAATGGTTCGTCTTTGTGATTGACTTAAACCATTATTTTTCTTAACTTTTGCCTCTATCAATATATTCTTTACATTTTTCAAATTAAAATGTACTATTTTTTTATAAAAGTGAGAAGAGTTTTACACTATATGTGAGACCCCATTTTTTCTGTGTTAAAAAGTTGGGCCAGCTTTGGTAAAAAGGCCTAAGGGTAGCCCATCTTGTTTTCCAAGATCCCTTCAGCTGCCCACATGCTTCCGATTCTGTCTCATTCCCCCAAACCATTTCACTCACCTTCTCCCTTTTTTGGATCAAGAGCTCTGCTAGGGCACTGCGAAACTCCCCTCCGAGCTAGTCGAAAGCTCCCTCCATGTAAGTTGAATAAACAAACTTCGTGTTTTCCCGTCCTTTTCAGTTTGGTTGTGTTAGTTCTGTCTAGGGTTCATCCTTATAATCGTTCGTGTGTGCATCTTTTCAGCTCATTAGTTTGTTCCTAGAGTTGTGGTGTTGTTCCTGTTAGAACTCTCCTTCCACAGTTTGCTCTATGTTTTGAGGTAAGGGAAACTAGGGTTTTCACATTTTTGAAGTACATTGCTTACGTTTGCTTCTATTTCATGTTTATAAATTACTTGGATGATGCTTATGTTGGTGTGAAAATGAACTTCTTGTGTTTCGATTTGGGATTTTGGCTTTGCATGCGTGAATGCAGATGTGGATCTGTTTTGCGCACTTAAGTGAGTGGTTTTTCGCCTAAACGAGATGCTCTTTCCTAAGTGAGAATAATATAAACTTGTCCCTGCCCTCTGCCTCGAACTGTCACCTAAGCGAAGGCCTTTCACTTGAACGAGAGAAATCTCGCCTGAGCGAGATGGGCTAACCTAAGCGAGAACTCGTGGTGTGCACAATTTGCAATCTTGCCTAGGTGAGAGTTTCTGACTTGAGCGAGAGACTCCTTTAGCTTGAGCGAGAGCTCGTTAGCTTGAGTGAGATTAATAATAGAGTTGTTTGAAAGCTTGTTTGCTTCCATGATTCATTTGTTTACCCTTTTTATAGTATAAAGTATGATGCCACATATGTTTAATGCAATGTGATGATACTGTTATATGTTGTGCTTGGCATGAAATGAGTCGTGAATTGGCTGGCTGGTTGGGCATGAGCATGAAATTATAATGCTTGAGATAATTTGAGGATTTGGTGTGAGAAACATGGACATGGCATGAGTAGACGTAATTCCATGAGACTCTTAGCGAGATTTCTTGGTGGTGTTGTAGTGTATATAATCAGATAAGGATTCAAGCAAGGTTGCATCCTGAAACTCTAAAGAATTAATCAGACTCACATAGAGCAAACTGATTCAAGTGGTGAGAGTAGCAAGAGGTCCTAGTCTTTGGCAGGATAATGGCTCTTTCTCTCTGTGTTTTTGTTCTCTATTTGGCTTTTCCTTTTTGCAATGATCACCAAATACATGGTGTGAGTAGATGTGGAGATTCTTGGGGATTGTTCAGATGGTGGTGATGTTGCTGTCTCATTTTAGACGTGGTAGCTAATGCTCTTTTGAGCACCTTTTATTGAACTGTTTTACTGTGCAACTCCTACTCTGTAAGCACTCTCAAGTTTAACTATTTCATGTTTAGTATATGTTCCAGGCATTGTGTTGTGCCTTTGGGTATCCCTTTTAGTATATTATGAATAACTTTATAAAGTTAATCCTGATATACTTTGTCAGTGCTCTATTTTTTTATATACTATAAACCTGCGACTTTTTATTTATTAGCATTATTCTATTAAATTGGGACGTTACAGTATATCGTATGCCAAGTTGATACTAAAAACGTGAATGTTGGAATAGATGTGCAAACACTAAAAGTAGTATTATATATATATATATATATATATATATATATATATATATATATATATATATATATAATGGTTAAATATATTTTTTGTCCCTTAACTTTCAGAAAAAATTGGAATTAATTTTTCTTTGAAACTTTGGCGCAATTTAATTCTCTAACTTGAAAATGTGTGAATTTAATTCTTTTAACCAAATTTTGTTAATTTTTTTTTTTACATTTTAAATGCATTTCAGAATAATATTTGAATTGTTTTCACTGTTTGATACATGTTTATTTTAATGTTAGTGGATAAATACATTTTACGTTAAATAAAATTAAGAAAAAATAGTTAAAAGATACTAAATCTATACATTTATAAAGATAAGGAAATTGATTCAATATTTAAAAAATTGACTAATTTCAATTTTTATCGAAAATCATTAAATTTAAAAGAAGTAAAATATATTTTGGAAAAGTCAAATTTAAAAAATGTAATCATTAAATATTAGTTGAAATAAGGTCATTCATTGCTTATAAAATACATTTTTTTCTTGTGGCCTTCGTTGAGTTGACTTCTTAGTCAACGGGTGGTTGCACCTTAATGCTATCATTGAATTACAATTTCTGAAGGATATCATCTTTTCCATTTTCATTTTTTGAGTTCAGACTTTGGAAATGGCTGAAGTTGTTCTTGAATTAGTGCTTGAAAATTTGAGTTCTCTTGTTGGAAAGGAGTTGGCACTTTTTTTGGGTTTCCATGATGACTTGGAAAGACTTGCCAGTTTACTGACTACCATCAAGGCAACTCTTGAAGATGCTGAGCACAAACAATTCTTAGACCGAGCTATACGGATTTGGCTTCAAAACTTGAAAGATGCAGCTCTCACTTTGGATGACATCATGGACGAGTGTCGATGTGAACTTCTGGGGATGGAGTTCCAAAGACGCTGGGGTGTATCAAATAAGGTACAAATCTTTGGTTCATTATCCTCTTTTCATCCCAAACACGTTGTTTTTCGTTACAAAATTGCCAAGAAAATGAGAAGGATAAGTAAGAGGTTAGAAGAAATTGCTGAAGAAAGGACTAAGTTTCATTTTACAGAGACGGTCTCCGAGAGAAGTGGAGCCAGTGATTGGCGCCAAACCACCTCGTTTATCACTGAACCGCAGGTGTATGGAAGGGAAGAAGAGAAGGATCAAATTATAAACTTTTTGGTTGGTGTTGCTTCTCGTTCTGAGAATTTATCCGTATATCCGATCTTGGGTCTAGGTGGACTAGGAAAAACAACTCTTGCTCAACTCATTTTCAATCATGAGAGGGTGGCCAACCACTTTGAGCTAAGAATTTGGGTTTGTGTCTCTGAAGATTTCAGTTTGAAGAGGATGACAAGGGCTATCATAGAAGCACTTACCCAGCGTAGCTGTGAGTATTTGGATCTGGAACCACTTCAAAGAATATTTCAAGATCTTCTTCGAAGTAAAAGATATTTACTTGTTTTAGATGATGTGTGGGATGATAAGCAAGAGAATTGGCAGAAATTGAAATCTGTTTTAGCTTGTGGGACAATGGGTACTTCCATTCTGATCACCACTCGTCTTTCAAAGGTGGCTTCAATCATGGGAACAATACCTCCTCATGCACTGTCAGAGTTACCAGATAGTTATTGTTGGGAATTGTTTAGGAGTCGAGCCTTCGGAGCAAATGAGGTTGAACCAGAAGAGCTAGTGTTTATAGGGAAAGAGATAGTAAAGAAATGCAGGGGAGAGCCTCTTGCAGCAAAAGCACTGGGAGGTCTTTTACGCTTCAAAAGAGAGGAAAAGGAGTGGCTCAACGTTAAGGAGAACAACCTGTGGAGTTTACCCCAAGATGAAGACTCTATAATGCCTGCCTTGAGATTAAGTTACTTGAACTTGCCCATAAAACTCAGGCCATGTTTTGCTTTATGCGCCATATTTCCCAAAGATAAAATAATAGAAAAGCAATATCTGATCGATCTATGGTTGGCTATTGGTTTATTTCATCCAGTGAAATATTAGAGGCTGAAGATGTCGGTGAAGGTGTGTGGAAAGAATTGTACTGGAGATCATTTTTTCAGGATATTGAGACAGATGATTATGGCAAAGTTAAAAGTTTCAAGATACATGATCTTATCCATGATCTAGCACAATTTGTTGCGAGAGATGTTTGCTGCGTTTCAAAACACAATCATGTAGCTACTTTTCCTGAAAGAATCCACCATCTCTCAATTTATAGAGAGGATTCAATTTGTTTGAGGACCAACATAAGGCCGCTACTATCCGGCCAACGTTTTCATGATGTATTAAATTGTCATTCTTGGCGGGTTCTTCACTACCAACTGTGTGGACCATTGGTCCCATCCTCAATTGGTCATTTAAAACACCTAAGGTATCTAAATCTTTCTGGGGGAACCTTCGAAACTCTTCCAAAATCAGTATGTAAATTATGGAATTTGCAGATATTGAAATTAGACAATTGTAGACATCTCCAAAAGTTGCCTGACAATTTGGTACTCTTAAAAGGTCTACAACAACTATCTTTGAAAGGTTGCTTCTCCTTGTCAAGCTTGCCTCCTCATGTAGGGAACTTGACATCCTTAAGGATTTTAAGCATGTACATTGTCGGCAAGCAAAGAGGGTCACTTTTGGCTGAACTAGGACCACTGAAGCTGAAAGGAGACCTTGAAATCAAGCATATGGGTAAAGTGCAAAGTGTAAAAGATGCAAAAGAAGCCAATATGTTTAGTAAGCAACTAAATAAGTTGCGGTTATCATGGGACAGATACAACACAAAGTTGGAAGTAGAAGAAATACTTGAAGTGCTTCAACCTGATCCCAAACAACTTGAGAGTATGACGGTGGAAGGATATAAAGGTGCTTATTTCCCACAATGGATGTCCAGTTCTTCTCTCCATCTCTTAAGCTTTTTAGAGCTCAATGACTGTGGACACTGTTTGAAACTTCCACAGCTGGGAAAACTGCCTTCTCTAAAGACTATTCGCTTGTGTGACATTAGTAATGTAAAATACCTATACGAGGAGTCTTGTGATGGTGGGGTAGTTTTCATGTCTTTAGAAATTCTGTCACTAAGGTATCTGCCAAACCTGACAAGGTTATCAAAGGAGGGTCGGGAAAACATGTTCCCTCACCTTTCCACACTTGAAATCATTGTGTGTCCTAAACTACTGAACGTGTCAGCAGGTTTTGAATGCCTTACTTGTGTTAAGGATTTGAGGATCAAAAGTTGCATAGAAGAAGTGGAAGGCGTGCATGTGGCTTTACAACATATGACTGCCCTGAAGAACTTAACCTTAGTTGATCTTCCAAACCTTGAATCCTTGCCTGATTCCTTTGAAAACCTTTCCTTACTTCACGAATTGACCATCCGCTACTGTTCCAAGTTGAGGTGTCTTCCAACCTCCCTAAGCCGCAGTTTGGAATATTTGACAATTTTTGGTTGCACTGAGTTAGAGAAGCGATGTGATAAAGAAAAAGGAGAAGAGTGGCCAAAAATAGCTCACATTCCCCATTTAAATCTTTCCATGTGGAGGTGAATATTATGATTGCTTCTCATTAAGGAGCATCCTGGGTCCTATCCTTCCTTATCTTTTCTTATAGTTTACCACATTTAGCTCTACAATGCTAAGTTATTCTAACTTGTTTTTTGGACCCCTTTTAGTGTTTTTATCAATGCAATTAGAAAGTGGATGATGGAGTCACACATGATTTGATAGTCATATTCACTCGATTCCTGAAACCGTAATAAGGCTTATTTCTGCTAAACGTTTCTAATGTTCTTCCTCAGAAAACGGTCTGTCATTTGTGCACTGTGTATTGAATAAAATTCATAAACTCCTTAGTTTCAATGAGTGTATTGACAATGAAAAATGGTTATAAAAATGTCTATTGTTTATGCAAAAACGATAAATTGATGGAGAATTTTCTTATTAGAGAAGAAAAATATAATCAAACCTGTCATATTAGTCAAAGCTAACTTATGCATTTTTGTGTTCTTGAACAAGTTAAATAAGAGAGCTATTAAAAATTGTATATTAATGTCCATTTACAAATAGGGGATTTGTTTTATACCTTTCTCTTTTCAATTTCTTCAATCAGTTTCGATGAATTTTAAAATATAATAAAGCTAGCATTGTATTCTTTTCCTGCTGCGGGTATTCGGTTTTCTGCTTATATACTTGACTTGGTCTCTCTGTCATTTTGTCTAGTTGTGGTTGAATTCAATATGTTCAGTGTCTTTGAAATCAAAATCTAAATAAGTCTTATTTCAATGAAATTCAAAATTATTTTGATTACTTTCCCTATAATGTTTCCTCTGCTGATACTTTAAGCCAAAACTACATAATCCCTCATTTTTACAATGCAAGAAGGAGGTTACATTCATGAAATCGTGCCTTGTCCATTGTTGGTTAAGTATAGAAAGCTTACAAGAAGCAGGGAGAATGAGCAACATGAAGAAAAACCCAAATCGTGACAGATGGGAATTACTCCTATCTATTTATAGTTAGTTGAGAAAGTAGCAAATGGTAAGTAGAAAAAATATCTAAAACTAGACGAAAATCTAAGTTCATCCATCTTAGAGGGAAGTTACTAGAGATATTGGTTATTATTTTCCACAAAATATGTTATAGTCGGTTAAAGTAGGATTTGCTTTAAAAGAAGAGAAATAAAGTATGATATTTGCTTACGATGTTGTGTCCGACGAATGAGATGCTGGTTAAGGATTCTGTTCACGTGAAAGGAGCAACGGACATGAGTTGTGGTGGGTGAAGAACATATATAATGCATCGAAAAGGGCACGTGTTGTGGTAACCGCTGGAGAGTGTTGATTGTGGACAAAAAGTTTCAGAACACAAGGACTGTAAGGCTCGAAAGAGAGGAAATGGGACGGTGATGAAGATCAGAATTATGAGGTTGCAATTTGTGTCCTAAGTGTGGTTAATATGTATGAGAGATTTTCAATGTTTTTAAACTATAATATATAATAGGCTAAAATCTTATTTTAATCCTCTGTTACTTATAAAAAATTTAATTAGATATTAATTTTATTTAATTCAATTTATTCTTTTAAAATTTTTAAAATTAATTCGACTAAATCTATGTTAAATTGACTTAAATTTTGGTTGAATATTAAAATAAAAAATTAAAAGTATAAATTGAATTAAATAAAAATTAGATATTTAATAGAATTTTGTTTATAAGAATTAGAGACTAAAATAGGATTTTAACCCGTTTAATATAATATAGATTATGGTCTAATAAAGTTCATTCAATATTATTAATTTAGAGTTAGCGAATAATATTAACATATATATATTTGTTGGTCTCGTTACCTTATATTAAATTAATATATGATTAAATCTAGGTAGTTTGATTATATGATATATGATTATCATAAATATCTTTTTATATTATATATCAAAAGAATATATGGTTAACTAATATATTATTGTTAATATCATACTAAATTATTATCTATGTGGTCAGTTTTATTATTTATTAATATTCTTTTATACTTTCTATCTTTAACAAATTTCATGGGCTTAAAAACTTTTTAAATACGTATAGTATTTTATTTAGGAAGTACAATCCAATTCATACTCACTACTATTCTCCTACCATACTCTTACTGGCATGAGTATTAAAGAGTCTTTTGTAGGTGGATCTTCTCATATTGGACAACGAGATTCCATTCCAGCCATTCAGGAGTGCTCAAGCCACCACTTGGATCTTGTCACCTGTCCAAAATGTTCCGGATCCCAGACTTAGGTAAAACTTTATCCCACTTACTATCATTACCTTGCGTAAAGATAATCATTACCACTGACAATGATCTTACCATGCTATCTATGAAGCCCGAATACAGATACGACACGGACACAGAAATATGGCTAAATTGAAAAAACATATAAGACACGGGACACGACATATATATACATATTAGTTTCAAAATTTTAACTGACACATCGTCAACTAATACAAAATTGAATCTAATCTATCTATCTAATATCCCAAAAAGTGAAAAATAGTGATTATATATGATTTTTTCCTTATTTTTAAAATCATAATAGAAACTTATGTGTTACGTTTACAAGTTTATTGGTTTTTTAGAAAATCATTGAATTTTTGGTTATTAACATTATGTTGGAGTCATATCAAAATCATGTCAAAGACAAAAGAATGTCTTTCAAATTGAACACTTTACCTATACGTGTCGGACATGGAACACGCTATTTGATATGATGTGTTCGGGCTTCACAGGCTATCATAAACATTTATAATTAAAATTTGGCAATGTATCTTGACACTCTATATCTTGTTTACATCAAATATTTTATTATAATATGACATTTTATTCAACATTTGTGAGAGATGTTGGATGCGTGAAATAGGAACCTTTATCTCACTCACAATAATGGCAATAATCACTCCTTCCTCAAACATAATTGTCTTAGTGCTTTCAGTATTTGCATCTTCATTAATCTTAAAACTATCATAATTTAAAAGAGAATTCAGGTGAAAGAAATCACCAACGTTACTGCCTAAGTCGTAAATAACATCTATAGCAATAGGTTCAATGGCCAAACCTAAATCAAAATCTTACAAATGAATTGGCATAATTACAACTTTAGTTATAATATTTTTAGGCTCATGTAGACCAATTGGAACCACAAGTTCAGAGTAAACCTAGACTAGTTTTTTTACTAGCCACTTGACCTAGTGTACCAATAGCATCTCAACAAAAGTGGAATCAATTTGAATTTTAGCCCTAGTATAATCAGAAAAATCATTGGATAGTTTCAAACTCTGGATAACTTTCAGCAATGCCTCCACTCATTCTAAATATCAAAGGTTAAGCTTCAAGAATGGTTTTGTCCATGATTGATCCACCACTAGCTGTAATTATCTTAATTTGATCCTTTATGCTTAATCCTTATAAAAAAATGATATAATAAATTACGTGGTGGCAATTTTGTAATTATTGTGAACTATATTACATTGGTTGTTGATTTAACCGATGTAATACATCATTTTTTAAAATTAAAAAATTAAAAAACATTTTAATCGTCACTTTTTTAAAATTAAACTTGATATTACATTGGTTATATATGGGAACCGATGTAATATATCTGCTTGATTTTAAAATAAATCGTCACTTCTGCTTCCCCTCATTCCATCTGCTTTCGTTTTCGTGTTAATTTCACTTCTCCGTTTTCCACCTTCGTTTGCATTGTTGCTCTTCCATTCGAAGCCGTCGTTGCTCCTCCATCGTCCACATCGTCGCTCCGCCGCACTACCGTTCAGTCACACCGTTTCACAGACCCAGTCGCGCGACCATGGAGTATTGGGTCTCAATCATTTTGTGCTTTGCACCGTCCAACCCTAGCCCTAAGCCATCGTTGCATCGCCCTCAACTCACGCCTCTTGGTCATGCTTTTTGGTGGGCTTCATACATGATTCTATAACGTCGTTCTCAACCACCACCAATGATGTCATTCTTCCCACCCACCACCAACGAGAGGGATTTTGTGTTCAGGTGTCGTGGGTTGAAGTGTGGTGGTTTAGGCGTTGTTTTCGGTGAACTTTCCAATGCTTAATGGCTTTTGTTGGCATCTAGGGTTTGTTTCAAGCCAATGTAACAATGTTTTGTTGAATAAGGAAAAATTTATTTGTGTGTGTTTTGATTTTGTTATGGGTTGTGTGTTAACTGTTGGTTTCTTTTGGCAGGTGAAAGGTTAGGGGTGTTTTACCCACTGACTAGATGCTTGCCATCTGTTTGAAGAAATAATGCCATGCTCTTTTGTGGTTCTTACAAATTGCTCACCAAGTGTTTGTCTTATTACATCTTAGATAAAGTTATGTTGTTTCAAATCTTCCTAAAAAAATAATGGATGCAAGTTAATTCATTATAATTTTAACTCTTTATTGTTGCAGGTTTTGGTTTAGAAGCTAGAAAAATCTGTATTCTATTTTTAAAAAAAATAGTATAGGATATTACATTGGTTCCCACGAACAACCGATGTAATATTTGCACATCATATTACATCGGTTTAGACAACCGATGTAATATGCCCTAAAAAACCGATGTAATATCACTTTATTGTACTAGTGCTTCATAAAAATAGTGAAACAGTAACAGCTCACTAAATTGACCAGGGCAAACAACACATAAATTCTTGAATCTCTCACAATGGTGATAAATACTCTTTTCTAGAAAATGTTGAGGCTAGGGAAAATTTTGCTGAAAACTTTCGCTACATTTCATCCTAAGTACTGAGTGACTGGAGTTGGATATTACGTAAGTCATTCCTTATATTTGTCACTCAAAAAAATTAATGCCTTCCTCTTGATAAAATTCTCATGAACTTCAGTTGTCTTCCTAGTTAAGCACACATCGTGGAACTTCAACAGGTGGTTGTGTGGATCTTCTCAAACCAGTCCATGATTATGGGTAGCCTCTTGATCAATTTATACTTCAACTCATAACTAGTTTTTGCTCGTTTAATATTTTATGGAATCTGCATAAGTCTAGGTAGGCAAGCATCAATAAACTCATTCGATGTCTTTTCAAGTGCAAGGCCATTCATTTTAGATTAGAATTCTGGTTCAGCAACTAATGCAGTCAACTAGACAATTTGGTATGGTCTTGTTGATTCTCTTCCTTTTGATGTAAATGATCTAGCAGAAACCTGTTCATGCGCTACAATAAAGCACACAAGAAAAAATAGCACTAAAATAGTAGTAGAAACAATATCAGAGCTTAATAAGTCCCTTCTCATTATTGTTTTTCCTTTGCTAAATACATTCTTTTGGGTCAATTTAGTGATCTATTCTTAGTTTTTAGATTAGATTTAGGTTAAAAGAGCATTCTAGGTTAGTTTTACAAATATAGCTTAATTTGGTGTTTTTAGTATTTTTTTAGTGTTAGTTGTAGAATTAGTCTTATAAATAATCTAGGTGAGTAGATCCTTAGTCTCGATATTAGTTTCGTGGAAAGTTAAGTTTCGACTTTATAAGTTAGTTTTATATTATAGATAAGCATTAGTTATTTTAATTGATAGTAAGTCTTAGCATAGAGTGAAGGGTTAGAGTACCGTTAGTTAAGTCGTATTAGAATTAGAAACTCAGTTTTAGTTTTGGTAGAGTTAGACATTTCAGTTCTTAGAATTAACATAGTTAATAAAAGTGAGTTCATCTAGTTAAGTCTAGCTTTAATTCCTTTAGGTGAATAAAAGTCTAACTTGTGATCAGTAACTTGTGTGCAAGATAACACATTCAAATCAAGGGATAAAATTTGATTGGGAATCTGAAAAGTGGGATCCAACAACTGCAAAGGAAGCTAAATAAAATTGGAAGAGCATTTGAAGTATGGAAGTTTGACTTTTGTGTTGACTTTCAAATCAGAAGTTCCAATCAGTGTTATTGATATCGGATAACAGAAAATATCGGATACCCTAAAAATTCTTTATAAAGTTATGGCAGAAATATTAGAATTAAAAGAAATATAATATATGGATATAGATAATTAAAAAATATATTTTGTCTAGAAGAATGTGAGAGGCGATCACTACCAGTGAGCAGCGGAGACCGGCAGCAACTGGCGTTGGACGGCGGTTATCGGCGATGAGCATCGGCGACCAGCAACAAGAGTAGTCCAAGAAAAAGAAGAAGGTAGACCTGGAAGGGTTAGTGGGGGTATTAGGTTAAAAGAAATGTTTATTGGGCCTGGCCCAAATTTTTATTAAAACATTAGTTGGGCTTTTAACCCACTTAATACACAGAAAAGAGAACGTATTCAGCCTTATAATTAAGGTTTCGTTGTGCTCAGCTGCATCTGGTAGGTAAGCTTTCTCAACATGTCGTTGCCGCTATTTCTTCTCCACTTCTTCTCCACGCCGTCCCGCCTTTTTCGCCGTAGCCGTTCCGCACCGGCCACCCATTATAAAAAGAGTAGCGGCAATGGCCGCCATGAGAAACCCGCATCACCACTGCATTTGTATGGCGACAAGCTAAGAAACCACCCTCGGTTTCCACCATAACGCCATCATAATTGATTTTTAATAACACTGGTTCCAATTGATGATTCCAGAATTATAAGCCCTCAAGGACATTAAAAGGGTTTGGAATAAAGTAATTGGTTGAGAAGAAAGCACCAATTCTACCAAAGATAGAAGTCAAACTAGTGAACAATGCAAAAGTTTAAATGTTGATCAAAGTTTGACTTTTTGATTTGGAGCTTGGAATGAAAGTGCAATTTGTGGAGACGGTTCCAGTCACTCAAACACATTTGTTGAAGGCTTAATCAACTAGTGGGAATGCTTCTGAAGGATGCCATCAGGCTGAAGTTACCCAATTTGAGGTAGTTACCAACCATAGTAATTCAAAGGAGCTTGGTTTATTTTCTTCTAGAAACTTGTAACTAGAGTAGTTAGCTAGTAGTTATGTAGTTGGTAGCTCTATATAGGAGTGAAAAACACATAATTTTTCATTCATCCACCATGTTATTAGATTCACCGTACACGGTTCTGCATTTTCTCTATATTTTTAGGTTTCATAGTTCATTTTCACCTTGATTTTGAGAAGATCTCTTGGAGTAGACTGGACAATAGGCTATTCACAAGGATTTGATCCAAGTTTTGGTACATTTTACAATTGTTTTTTTGAATTGTATGTTGCTTCTACCATGAATTTAGTGCATTTTCACCATTTATTTCAATTGATTCCTTTTCTTTCCACTTTTTCATGAGCAAACAACAAATGTTTAATGTTTGAGCTTTTGATGATTCATTTCACTTCGTGAATTAGTTTTGATTATATAAAAATGTTCAAAATTGATCAGAGCAAAAAGTACCCATACTAACCCAACTGAATGCACAATCATCCTTGGCTAAAGTGAATTAAATCATCATGAGAATTCTTCATCTAAGATTTTGAGTTTTGTTTCAATTTTGGTTTTCCATTGTTTAAATCATCGTTTCTAGTTTGATGAGTTTTTTTACCTATTAGAATGTGTTTTGGATGTTCGATTGGTAATATAAAGTCTTAATTCAAAATCCAATATGCTTAATACTGTTTTTCATGTGTTCATCTCATTGTTCAGCATTTTTGATTCATATTCATTCATTCGTGCATTGTTTTCCATGATTTTTTTATTCCTATAGCTTTGTTTTAGTTAGTCGAACATGTTTGAACACTTTCATTTCATTTTTTACCCGTAATTTCTGAGTTCTTATTTCAGTAGTTAAGTTTGTTGTTTCTCGTTAGCTAGTTAACCTAGGTTCTGTTTAATCCAATTCTCACTTGACATACAACCAAATGCTTTCGTTCCAATTCATTTATTCAATACGCATTGAAACGAGTTTATTGAGATGTGGAACTCATGATTTCATGTACTAAGTGAGGAAAACAAGTGTTGCCCACTTTCGAAAAGAGGAAGCTTCTTTGTCAACTTAGTTTCACTATTTTTTATGTTTAATTTGTGATTTTCTAATTCCAGTTGTTTCAGTGTGTTTTAATTACACTTTAATGTAAGACCCGAGAAATTTAAATAATTAATTAAATAATTATTTAATAAATACGGGTAGTAGGAGCCTTTGTGGCATTTAATGCAAATTGTTGTGATGTGCAAACGTATTAGCTCAAATGGTTGAGAGTACTTTATTATGTGAGAAGACTTGGGTTTGAGTCCTATGTATGCCAATTATATGATATTTTAAAATGTACATTATTTTAATGTTATGATTGAATGGGAGTAGTGATAATGTTATCCTAAAATCATAGAAATTACCATGAAACATGATTGGTTGAATTAGTTTTGCACTTGCATTATGAATGGTTGTGGTCAAATCTTGCTAAGAACGAATTTAACTTTCTTTTTGCCAAAATTTCCTTTGGCATGGAGATGAGAAGGCAGAGTAACCCTAGCTGCCAAGAGAGGCAGCCTAGTGGACTATGAGACAACCAATAATGGTCCTTGAATGGTCATTAACACCACATTCAAAGCTAATTTCGTTTTCTCTATCATTAACAAGCATTAAGGCTTGGTTAATGGTCTAACTAGAGAGTTTTTGGTGAAAAAAGAGAGACAAACATGAAAGGGCAGAGGAAAAACGAAATTTACAATGGAAAAGAGGGTATGAAGGTGTTTTTGAGTGGAATTGAGAAAAGCATCAAGTGCATTGGGAGAAGGCCAAGGTTAAACTAGTGGGGGCACAAGAGAAGTCACAATTCTTCCAAGTGAGCAAGAATTATCCAGGTAAAGGGAGCTATTTTGTGTATTCTGTATTATGTATGAATGAATGTGCCTTGCCATGACATGATTGCATGGATTTTCCCTTGTTTTCGTGCTATTTTCGTAGGTTTCTGGGTTTCCGCCTAGAAACTGCCTGACGGGCATGAGGATGCCGCTAGGCAACGCATCCGACTTTGCTTGTTTTTATGGATTTTGATATGAACCGCCTGGCGGCGATGAATATCCGCTAGGCGGCGCGACAATATTCGCATTTTCTTGGCTTGTTGTTGATGACTTCTGAATATGATTTTGTGAATAATGTCATGTGTTTGATATTATAAAAATTACAGAATTAGGGTCTGATGGTGCTTTGAAGATGTTATGTATTGTTAACAATGGATAGAGGTTGGGTTTTGGAAGGGAAGAACCCAAAACTGAATTATCATAGCTCAACAGATGTATGAGATATTGAGGATAATATCATTAGACGTTGGGTTGATAAATTATTTTTGAATACATCACAGGTACAACAACCTGGAGATTCACCCAGGCTCTAATGTACCGCCTGGCGGTACCCTGCTTGCCACCAGGCGATAGTTGGTATAGAGTCAATTGAGTGCATTTAATTATTTAGTTGTGAAAGGGATTATTGGAGCGAATTGTACTAGAGAAATTAGTCAATGAAATTTGGAAGGATTAATGTATAGGAATGCATTGTGACTAACGCAAGGGGAGAATTTGGATGGTATATCATGGTAGAAGTGGTTTGGTAATGAGTATAAAATCCTGTCATGGTGGTTTAATTAGTTGAGTGATAAGAAGAAATGATATAAAGTACCTATTAAAAAGGGTCAAGAATTTCGATACCTTAATGTGGGGATTGGTGACTTTTGTCCTATAAGTAGAAGGATGGATGTGAAGGTTAAATAGAAGGGATAGGTATAGGTTGATTGAATGTGTTGAATCATCATTTGGAATTTTGATCAGAATGGGTGTTGTTGGGTGTGGTGTGTATTGAGGACTTGGTGAGGTTATTTTGAAAGTTTGGAAATAATTGGATAAGAGTGGGGAGTAGGTACATAAGATTGAGGGATATTAGAGATGTTTACGTGTGTTGGACTACAGATAGGTAGGTCCATAGAGCAGGATTACGAGTAAGGAAGTTCGTAGAGCAGGACTACGAGCGGGGAGGTTCGTAGAGGCAGGACCATGAGCAGGCAGGTTCGTGTGAGCATCATAATTCTGAGTCCATGACTAACCATTTGTGTGAATTGAAGGTTGAAAAGCCTTGGGGGTTTAAGGTCTTGGCCAAGAACTAAGTATAATAATATAGCTGAGCGTATTTATATTACTTAACTGATGTGTTATTTAAATGATGAGTTCACCCTTTTTGTTTTTGTTTGGCAATGATCGTGTGACTTGTCACACGGGACCAAATGACAATACAGGTGATGCTGTTGACGCATAGCGACAAAGAGGGGGCTAGCTTGGGAATTTGAGTTAGGAAATTATTAGTGTTTTATACTATTTTTGATGGATTTTGGAAAATTGTAATAACTGTATTACTCTTGTTTTATTAAATTATAGCGCGTTGAATAATGTTTCAAATCTTCCCGCGTTTGGGATTAATAAAAGTTTGACGTTTGAATTTCTATTAATTATATATTTATTTTAATTAAGTAATTTCCAATAGGGATGTTACATGTTCTTCATGTGTTCATCTCATTGTTTGGCATTTTTGATTCGTATTCATTCATTCGTGCATTGTTTTCCATGATTTTTTATTCCTATAGCTTTGTTTTAGTTAGTCGAACATGTTTGAACACTTTCATTTCATTTTTTACCCGTAATTTCTGAGTTCTTATTTCAGTAGTTAAGTTTGCTGTTTCTTGTTAGCTAGTTAACCTAGGTTCTGTTTAATCCAATTCTCATTTGACATACAACCAAATGCTTTCGTTCCAATTCCTTTATTCAATACGCATTGAAACGAGTTTATTGAGATGTTGAACTCATGATTTCATGTACTAAGTGAGGAAAACAAATGTTGCCCTGCACTTTCGAAAAGAGGAAGCTTCTTTGTCAACTCAGTTTCACTATTTTTGATTTTTAATTTGTGATTTTCTAATTCCAGCTGTTTCAGTGAGTATTAATTGCACTTTAGGATCATTTTAATTGTTTAGATTGTTTGTTAATTAATTACATTGCACAATTCATTTTCATAGTGCACCTAAGCCTTTCTACAAAGCACCTTGTTTTCATATAATTTCATTGAGGAGTTTTTAAAAATTGTTTAGTTCGTGACTTTTTATCCATTGATTTGAGTATTTTGGCTTTCATAGTAAATATGTTTCATTTATTTTTAATCCATTTTCATGCATTACGTGTTGTCTTCGAATAGGTTTCATGCATCATTCTCAAGGCTATAAATGAAAATGCGAAATAATAGACATCGCTTTATGAAATAAATGTTGTCGAAATGGGTACATATAGATAACCCTTTTTCAAATAAACGCTATCTATGTTTTAATTATTTTAAATAAAAAATTTATTATTTTAAATAGACCAAATAGAGAGCGTTTAACTAAAAAATGGTCTATATATTAGAAATAGACAACGTTTAAGTAAATATTCCTTCATGCCATACATTCACATTTTCTCTTCTACATCCCTCATGCAGGAATAGCATCCGTGACTCCAACCATAGTAGCATCTGCGCTTTCCAACCACAACAACATATGTCGTTTCCAACCACAACAACTTTCATTCTTTGAGCGGGCGTTATCGATTATAGGTTTGGGAAAGTCTTCCGTCTTGTAGTAGCGAGTGGGCGCTCTCCAACAATTTTTGCAGCAACAGATGACTTCTCCCGTCTTTCGGGAGCGAACTAATATCAACGACAAGCAGCCACTAAAGTGGTCCTTCTCTATGTACCAAACTCTCTTCCTTTCTCTTTCTACCTTCTATTTTGTTCATTCTTTGTTCTTTTTTTATCTATTTTGGCCATCAAATGTTTGGGCCCTAAACTCCTAAAGTTACATTTGAAACTTGAAACCAAATATGCAAATAGGTAATTCTTGAAATGGCAGAGGGACTAGGATAGTAAATATAAAGGTCTAATAGGAGAGGAAATAATAGTGTATCCCTTATATCTGCTAATTATTTTTTAGGGAATTGATAGAATGTAGGGCAATTGTAGAATCTGAGGGGAAAAGAATTGATATTGAGGAATATGTAAATGACATTGACCCTAGTATTCTTCGATTCTTGCTTGTAATAGAAAAGAGGTTTGTTGTATTCCTGTATTTTATTGTTTATGTATATTATGTCTTCATCAATGTTTGTTGCTATATATTTGAAATGTGTATACATCTTCTTACTTTATAGAGAGTTCAACTGAATTAGACGAAGTTTTCAGTTGTCTGTTCCTGTTAATACTAGCTAGTATTGAATCGTTGGAAAGGTTAAGCGGTAGTGCTATAGATGAAGTGATGAGTATTGTATTGGTTTTATGGATAGATTAATCATTGTTAGTCAATACTGAGCATTCTCTTCTAGGTAGTTTAAGTTGTGATCTTGATTCATCATAACTCATTATAGTAGTTGTCTTCTTGTAATTCTTTTCTATTGGATTGGGTAGGTTGACATTGTAGTTAACTCTCAATTTTGTCCATAGTTGATTAAACTCATGTTCACACCATTATTTTGATTTTTATATAAGTTTGTTTAAGAGATTTATCTCATAGGAATTCTAATGGGTGCACATAATTTTATTGCATTTATAATTGCATGATAATACTTCAAGTTTATTCCATTCATGGTGGGATGCTCAACACGTGAATCAACTCTACAATATAGATTAGGGTGCTTTCATGCTTATGAATTAGTGGTAGGTGCATTCTATTTGTGAAGAAAATTCATTCATTTAGGCATTTGAATGTTTATTTCATATTTTCACTGCATATGATTTGGTTTGAACTCATTTTGCATATGCCACAGTCTAGTATAAATTAATGGGGATGTGCTATTGGTGTAATGTGATAAATTCATTGTTGTCTTGTGTTATTTGCCACTATCCTGCACTGATTTAATACTATCATGACATTCAATGCATTTTCTTATTTAGCTTAGCACTGCATCTAGGTTTATCTTCTTCTCAATTAGTTTAATTCATCTTTCTATTTTTTTTTTCCATCATTTTGCATTGCATTTATCATTTTGATGCATAAATCTGGTTCTGAATTCAATTATTTCTCTACTACTAAAATCTAATTCTATGATGTCATATAAAATCTAGACTTTGATGTTGTTCTCATCCTATAGTAGCACTTTATCAAAACAAATCTGATAATGCATAGTGGATTTAATTTTGTATTATAGCATCATGACAAAGCTTTCTGCACTTTTAATTGCATTTTCGTTGCACGAGTTGCTCGAATCGATCGAAATCACATTTTTGCTCAAATTTGAGAATTAAGGTTCACGAAATTGGGTACTTTGTGTGTTGTGCATGAAATCGAGTGATTTCCGTTTCTAAATGCAATTTAGATCAATTATAATTATTCTACACCATTACATTTTCAATTGCATTATCAAAAGATCCCGATTCGAGGTTACCATGCACTTGGTTCATGAACATGTTCTTGATTTTCAGCAGAGTTCGAGTTTGATGAAATTAGACCAATTTAATCATTGCATTAGCCTAGTTTTGATCATTAAACATTTTTTGAGCAATTATTATTAGCTAATTCATCATTCCCTACCATTTTGTGCATTACATGTCATGCATTCATGCATAGTTCTTAGCACTTTTTGCATTTGATGATTTTGAGTTTTATATTTTTAAGTGTTGATTTTGAATAAATTTCCCCACTGCAATTCAAGCATAAATATTGCATTTGACTTTAGCCATTTCCACGGATTGATTCCCAAGGTTCTCCCTATATTACATTTTTAAGGGGAAATTGGTTTTGACTAAGTCTTTTAGACGACAAAAAGGCTTTATCAATCATACATGGCATATCAAGCTTTGGCATTGCATCTAGAAGTGGATGAGATGAATTGGTTTGCTGTTGTGATTTGAATCTCGAATCTGTCTTGGGCTCTTGTATTGTGTCTTGATATGAATTGGATTGGGTAGGTTAACATTGTAGTTAAGTCTCAATTTTGTCCAGGGTTGATTAAACTCATGTTCACACCATCATTCTGATTTTTATATCAGTTTGATCAAGAGATTTATCTAACAAGAGTTCCAATGGGTGCACATAATTTTATTGCATTTATAATTTCATGATAGGACTTCAAGGTTATTCCATTCATGGTGGGATGATCAACATGTGAATTCAGTTTTGCAACATAGATTGGGTTACTTTCATGCATTTGAATTAATGGTAGGTGTATTCTATCCGTCGGGATAATTGACAACGCTATCGTGAATCAGTCAAATTAATACTACTTATCTATAACAACTTCAGTATTGTTAAAAAAATAGTCAACAAAATAGAAAGGGTAAAGTAACCCAAATTCGTTTGCCAACGAACACAGAATTACTTTTTAACAAATTAGTTGTTATAAAAACTATACAAAAGAGTTAGTCAAATTATAAAAGGATTATGATAAATGAAAGAAATAAAATTTAAAAGATAAAAAGAGATAAAAACAATGGTAAAGAAAATAGGTTGATTCCATTACTTTTACAAAATAGGATTCATCATTGGTTTCCTAAAGATTATTGTTATTGATTTCTTGTTTAAGATTTCAAATTAATCAATGTAACTTTTCAATTAATTTGTTGGCGTCCTCACTTTTAACCAAATTAACTTTTCAATCAAAAACAATAACTTTATAGATTAATCATGGTAAATTTAACCAAAGTAACTTCTCAATTAAAATCTAAAAACCCTTGGACTCATATGATTGCTATCTTATGTAGATTTAACACTATGCTAACTTGCCACAATGTAAAAATTATTACTTTTACTAGATTAAGAACCAAAAGACATAGATGAAAATAAATCACAACAAGAATCAAAAGAACAAACAAATTTATTCATCTAACCTTAGAATTCAATTAAGAAATTACAATGGAACTAACCCTTTAAGTTTAGCCCTCCATGGAATGCAAAATAAAATAAAAATATAAGAAGAAAGTATATATATATATATATATATATATATATATATATATATATATATATATATATATATAGAGAGAGAGAGAGAGAGAGAGAGAGAGAATCAAGGCCCCTCCTAAGGGTGTTTTAGCACTTCATTTTGTGTTATTTTTCCTTTCTAAAACTTTTTTTATTTAAATAAAATATTTATTTGTCTTTAATTAATTAGTTTTTATTGTTAGTGTATAAAAATAGTTTTCAGAAAAATGTGATAAAAATGTTTATTTTAGTAGTCTTTTATTGCATTTTAGTTCTCTTCTTCTTAAAACTCACTTTTTAATAAAACTAGTTTGTTAGGATACCCTCTTAATTGTGGTAAATTGAATTTGACCCCTTGATCTAACTTTTCTTTATTGCAAGGATGCCCCTAGTCAATTAAAATAGTGGTGGTTAAAACGCATAGCTCAACTTAAGTGCCACGAGCCCAATCAGAAGCATGGGTTGTTGTGACATAACTAACCTTTCTCAAAGTGGAATATAGATCTATTGAACCTGGTTTGAGAAAGAGGTGAAGTTGGTGCGTGAATGCCACACAGGGTTCGCAAAGGCAAAGTTGGTGTGTGATGAAGATGATTTGAGGATCAAATGGACCGTAAGCGTGGCTGATTTGGAACGTTGAGAGAAGATCAAGGTTGATCAAGAGTGCCACAAAATTGGGTGCAAATCTACAATACTGATGCGCGAAGGGAGCAAGGATCATGGTTAGGCAAGTTTTGGTTTTCTTTTCTGTTTTTTTTAGGGGTTTAAAAAGGGGAAGATTTAGATTTTTTAAGGGGGGGGGTCTAGTAGTGAGCGAGGGAGAAATTTTGGGGCTAGGATTCGGTGTTCATGTTCTTGCGAGAGAGGGGAAAAGTGTAATGTAAGAGGGTTTCTCCATATCTGATGAAGCGAAATAGTAGCCTTCATGAGATTGGGGTTTCCCCTTTGTGTTAGGTAACTCTACTTAGTTCTCCCACTTAGAATTAGTTCTTCCACTTGGAAATAGAAACCGGGATTGGGCTAAGAGAGTTCCCTTTCACCATTTAAATTTGCAGCAATTTCATTATCTCTTGTAAGCCCTTGATTTTGCAATGAAACACCACTATATGTCATTTTTCAGTTTTGATTTACAATTGCTGAGTTCATTTGCTTATTGTTCACTTGCAATTTTATGCTTCGGCCTTTAAATTCTGCAGCAGTTTAAATTCTCTTTACTGCTTTCCAAGTTTAATGTACAGTTTGTGATGCTATGATGGTGTTTGAGCTTGGTTCATATTTTGCACACAATTTTGGTTCCTTTTAGGAATCCATGTGACACCAAAGTGGGCATAACCTCACGAGATGTCTTCTCGAGTGCAAAGAGGGCCATAGGTTGATCACCAAACTAGTATTCAACTAGTCATTCTGTAGTTTTTGATTCTGATTTTTCCTATGCTATTTTAAGATCATGCATCAATTTACCTTTACTATCTTGCTTTAATTTTCTGGAGTAATTAGTTTGATTCAGGTTTCTATTATTATTTTGGTTGAATTCCTTCTTCCATGCACTTTGTCAGTTTCTTTGCATTTTAGTAGCAATCTTGATGTTGTCATAGGATGATTATTGTTGCCATCAAGTATCTATCTTGCATTTGCATTGTGTTAATCATAATTTCACCACTCTGCATTAGTTTTCAGCTATGCACCCATTTTGCATTCATGAGTTGAACTGATTTGAAGCTAAAATTAGAATCTCAAGCAGTGCATGTAGATTCTATGGAAGCACATTGTATCCTGCATAGATTATTGACTCTATCATGATCTATCACTTTTGCTGATTTATTCTTCTACTGACATGGTATGAAATTGCCTGCTGCCATATAGTGTTTGAACCTGCCTTTGAGTGATTTAATGAGAATTTCTACTACTAAGGTCTATATATATATATGTATATATATATATACATATATATATATATATATATATATATATATATATATATATATATA
>Ga0214544_1000580_pt1:2500-68877 | contig 68877 bp, 25 predicted proteins | sample CNSS3metaG_FD_160074 | JGI IMG/M metagenome (GOLD analysis project Ga0214544, IMG submission 160074) | Root nodule microbial communities from cowpea collected in UCLA plant growth center, Los Angeles, California, USA - CNSS3 | ecosystem: Host-associated > Plants > Roots > Nodule... | reverse complement strand
CCTAATATTGAATATTTGATAATATTATGTTTCCTTTACCGTAATTTTTTATTTTTTTATAAAAATTAATTAAAATTAATATTAAAGTAGTAAGAAAACGGGTACGGGTATGGGTATGAGATTATACTCGTTACCCGGTGGGGATGGGTATGGAACAAAAGTTTGATACCCGTTAGATTTAGGTATGGGGATGGTGATGAATTTTTTTTACGGAGATGGATATGAGGTAGTAAAACCCGTCCCCGTCCCGCCCCGTTGCCATCCCTAAAGCCACCCACATTTATATTTAAAGAGCTCGTATTTAAAGTAGTTAATTGTATTTTTTTCCTTTTTTTCTTCTTCATATATAATGGATAAAAAAGACACATATACACGCATTCACCCATACTCACCCACCCCTAATACATATGTATACACACACATTGATTAGAAGTTTGAGTATTGTTATCTATTACAACTCAAAAAACTTTCATCTTTAACTCAAAAGAGATATACACTGACATGTCACCGTTTACATTGACATCACTTAAATTAAACCAAATAGTGAAAGATGAACTTATTCTCTGTTTTCAAGTCTAATATGATATAGAAAGGTAACTTTCTTCATTAGGATGATGAAGATCACCCTTGATCTTCAATCAGGACAACATAACGAATAGAGTTTTAGACAAAAGCAAGAGAAAAGAAGATGATACAAGTTTTAGAAAGAGATAGAGGTGAAAAATGGAACTCGATTTAGTGAACGTTCTTATTTATAATGCAAGATTTTTAATATTAATTCATTATGGGATCCGCTCACAGTGTTAAAATAATTAAGTTTCACTCATACTAATCTACTCCTACATAGGCCATGATTCTGATAGGTGTAAGAGTTATAAGCTTGTCCCCTTTTAAGGTTTCTCTGCTTGATTAATTATTCTTAATCCTTTAATATCTAATGTAGGCCATACCTCTTAAGGTAATATGTCCAGCATGGATGTCTGATGTCATGTCGTCGAATGTTGATATGTTGGCTGACGTGTCCCCCTCCTAGGCCCCTAATATAGTAGCCCTTAGGCTCGAGGTCTTGTAGTCGAGAATCTATCAATTCTCCACATGTTGGCTGAGTTGCTTTGTTTTTATTGAGAACAAATTTATGCTTGAAACTTGCAAGAAAAATTTGTTTATCTTGAGGTGTTGGTCCTTATTAGTTCATATCGGTATAATTTCTCCTCCAACTTCAACCTCCCTTTATTTATTGCTTTTTGAATTATATACTTGAAATGAGTACAATTGCCAGTGAAATAATCAAATATATTACTATATTTATAATATCTCTTGCCCTTTCTTTTATTTAGGAAAATGAATTTTATGATCATTGCTCAATTGAAGATCACAATATCTACAAAAGTTTTAGGAATATTAGAAAAATCCCTTCTCCGTCAAAAAATACATTTCCTTCTTGAGTTTCATAATCACCATCTATTTCAACATCCAAAAAGGTACTTTATCTTTTCTTGTACGCTTTCAAATATTTTGAATCTTTCCTTCTTAAAAGTAATTTGTTCAATTGTCTTTACTTTTTAAACCAATTGATATATATTTTTAAAAGATTGATTTAATATTTTTTTCCTTCTAAAATATTCTAAACCAAAATTGTCACTTTTATCAACTCATGTTTAGGATTTGAGTGAAACATCTAGCCTTCAATTGTTTGAATGGATTTAAATAATAATTTATGTTCTTGCTATTATATCTTTTATTATGAATTAAGTCAATTAGACCTACTCTAGCCTCCATTATAAAAAAATTGTTTATGGTAACTTCTTTGGATTTGAGTTCGGTTAAGGATATTGATGATGCTGGTCACCACAATCACGGCTAAGAGGATGAAAGAAGATGGAGACTTAAAGAAAAAGACTCTCCTAAATTGAAGGGTGGAACATTAAAATTTTCTTCTTTCTTCTTAGACTTGTATACATTGTTTAAGTGTATATTCTCTATAATTTTCTATGATTTTGAAAAAACACATATGGGCTTTCTTGGGCCTTAATTGGACTTGAAAAGTTAGCCAAGAACATTAGAAAAGCATGGAAAATTGGGCCAACACATGATGAAGAAGGCTTGAGCCATGGAAGTCCCACATCACTTGGGAGAAGCCTTTTTTATGCTATTTTTGGAGCATCTATAGCTGCACTTGGACATCCACTTTGGTTTCTTTTAGTCACACATCTTTTATTTCATGAAGTGCCAAGGAACAGGCATTTATAAATAAGATCTATTGGTTCATGTAAGACTAACATTTCGATGAATGAGAATTGATTTAAATAATGTTCTCCTATTTAATTCTCCAAGGAACCTTCCTTGGGAAAGGAGCAAATCAGGTTTGTTTTTAGACTTGGAAGTTTTAATAATTTTCTTTGGTATTTCGTTGTGTGGAGGAGAACAAAATAATCGATTATTTGTTTCCTATAACTGATTAAACCACATAATGTTTCAAGCGTTCTCAGAGTTCTCAATATTATAATTGATTAGAATTTTTTATAATTGATTAAATGTGTTTTTGTAATTAATGAGGAGTGTATTTAATCTATTAGAACGTGTTATAACCACTTATAGCAGACATTGTAGTTATTTTTCAAAATTTAGTTAGATAATCGATTAGGAGATTTTTATATAATCAATTAAATACATTAATATATATTGCTTTTAATGCAGTATTTATAAAATCCTATAAATAGAGACATAATCTCAATCGATTAGGAGCTTTATAATAGATTTGAAATAGCTTTTGCAATTATATACAGAGGATTACACAAAGATTAACAAAGTTGTTCTACACATTTTATAAAGTGCTTTCAAGTTTATAATAATCAAAGATTGTGCTAAATTCTCAATTCCTTCGATGCTTTTTACTATGTTTTGGTAATCTCATTCAATTTTGTTGTTGCTTATTTGTATCACTGTTGTCTTCTGGTATTTGTAACAAATGTTGATGAAGCCTATATCCTCTCAAGTGGTTCAATAGTTGGTTTCTGTGTTGTGTTTGTTATTGTTATTTTGCTTTGTACAAAACACTATTTAATAGTGGAACCAGTTTTTCAAGAGAGAAAAATTAAGAACTTGATTTGGAATCAGTTAAATCTAAACTAATATAAACTTGTTGTGTGATCTTCCTCTATTGCTTCATCTCTCATTTTGTATTGTTTTTCAATTCTTGTATTAATTGGATTTTCAAAGTAATTACGTTATGATTTTGAAAATAAATAGTTAAAAAAAAAAAACTCATAAAAGAATTATTTTCTAACAATATCTTTTTGGTGTTGTGTATTTTTGTTTTGTTCTTTTGGTGTCTTAGAAAATGTTTTCCATACAATCTCGTTTCCTAAAGCAAATTCATAACTTTCACTTGAACTTTCACACTAAAACATGTTTTTAGAAACTATAAAATTGCCTTAATGGTATACCATATACCTTGAATGGAAGTTGTGCAACTATTATGTGTTCCAACCTTTTGGTAACTACTACATCAAGAATTCTCAGATTTCAACTAGATCATCAACCTTCAATAATTGTTAAAATAGATTTCAACTAGATCATCAACCTTTAATACTTTTTAAAATATAGTTCATCGAATTACATCAATGCTTGATTTTTCATTGAAAAACTTTCCCAAAAAATCTTATCTGATTTATTGTCATTTTTTTCGAAATACATAATATACTTTTAAAACTACCTCCATTGTCATCATTCAAACTTTAACCGTCATTTATCTAACATAGGGATTTCAATTGCGCGGGTAGGGTACAAGTAGTAGTTTCCTCGTACCCTATTCGCTGGATAAATATCCACCTCGTACTCATACCCATATCCGTTGGATATTCGTTATGTGGGTACTCGCATAATTTTGTAATATTGATGTATCCGTGGATACCCGCGAGTATTTAAAAAAAAAATATTTAACAACATATTTGAATGGTAAATTTAAATAAAATACAATACATAATATGCATAAATTTTAAACAAAGTCCAAATAATCCATTTAAATAGCATTGAATGATAGTTTACAAAAAAATGAATTTTTTTTAAAATTAATTGATAAAAAAATTATTCATTCAAAATCAATATGTTAATATTTTAATCATTTTTTTAATTTTTGTTTTAATTTAAATTAGAGTGTATCGTCCTATTAACATGTAGGCATAAAAAATATTCGTACCTATTACCCGCAAGTATCCATTTACAACAATATCCATTTCTACCCGTTACAGATTTCATCCGCAAATACCCACATATACAAATTTTTTTGACATTCCTAATCTGAACTAACATTTCTTTTAAGATATAATCATTATTTGCACTATCTCAATATTTATTATACACCTTTACATTAAACATTACTATCATAACACCTATAACAGGAATATAAGGTAATAAGGATATTTTCCAGTTTCAATCCCCTTTACTATCTACTTGTTCATATATGGTGTTTGCGTGTACAACCACTCACAGGGAGTAAGAGCTGAGGCTTTAGTTTTTATTTGTACAAGCAGTCTACCACCTTTTATCTAACTTTTAAGATTCTATCTAACTAAAAATAAATAAAAAACTCTTAATTGTAATAAATAATTATTCGAATTTTTATTTTGTAATTTTCGAATACATAAGAATAAAGTAGTTAAAGACTAAGTGAAAAGCAAAGACATATTTAAAAAATAAAATTTATACTATCTCAAAATTAAATCTGAAAACAATATATATAAATGAAAATATTTTTTAAATCAAGTAAAAATATTGAGAGAGTAATAAATAAATTCTGCAATATTTTGAGGGTAATCTGCTTTAGGAATTAAAGTCACATTAAACAAGACAGCAAACTCTCCCCTTAAAATTCCTCCATTATGAGCAGACATATCTTTAATTAAGTCTGAGAAAGCCCAGACAAAATAATATGGACTTAATATTGAATACGATAAATTAGTCTTTAACCCTATTAGTTTATATAAAAAAATATATTCATTTTTAAAATTTAAAAAATATAATTTTAGTCTCTATGTCAAAAATTTGAGAGACTGAAATTATTTTTAAAATATTTTTAGACTTTCAAATTTAATGTTTATAGACGAAAATCTATTTATTTTAAATGAACAAGCTAAAATAAAAATGATAATTTAAGGAATTGAAATAAAATTAATTTGAATTTTTAAAAACTAAAATAATTAATCTAATCACACTAATGGACTAGTTCATGGCTCTTATTACAGTGTCAAACATATATAAAATATTCATCGATTTGAAAAAGTTGCAATAATCCTTTCATTCTATGTAGCAATAATTTTGAAAGGTGATCCCCTCTAAGGAGGGTCTCTTCCATTCTTTAAAATAAAAAGTGACCTAATTATATATATATACGTGACATTAACTTTATAGTTGCATGATGAAAATTCTATCCAGAAGAACTTTAGTTGCATGATAATGCAGTTGGATAGATAGATGTTTGAATACTTTCTAAAAAGTATATGTATGATAAATGATACTTTAAAAGGTTTATACAATGAATGGGATAAGGATTCGTGATATTTTTTTTTTCTTCTGTTTTGATAGACATAACTTAGTGGAAAACATAAATGATGTCACTAACGTGCAAAACTATGGATTCACAAAGTGGAGGTTTTAAATACAATCTAAGTTGTTTCTAATGACATAAGAGTGAAATATTTAATGATTCTATCATTCTAACAAATGAAGATCTTGTTTGAAAAAAGCCAATGGGAAAATGGAATATTCATTAATAGACATCTTGAATTAATGATGTGTTCATTAGTTTATAGATTTTTATTTTTAAGATTTTACCTATGTGTAAGTGGTTCTTTTATTTTGACTCGATTATTCCAACGAATTAAAAAGCTATTTAATGATTTCTTTTAGCTCGTGTTTTAAAATATGTTAAAATGTTTTAAAATATGTGGAAGAAGTTAAAGAAATTTTTTAATATAAAGATTTAATCGGTTAAAATCATATGAAACTTTAAGTTATATATATTAAAAATATAAATATGAGTCTAAGTTCACGATTTAGGAAAAAAAGTAAATGTGCAAGTCAAAATAATGCTAGCTAGAACAATTTAGGAAAAGGTTTTGAGCACAAGTCATGACATCCAACATAAAGTATCAAAATGAAAAAGAAAAAGGGAACTAAAATACTTCTAACTAAATATCAAATACGCAAAGTTATGATATAAATAGCATGTAATCAATGATTCTATAATCTAACATCATTACTAGGGATGTCATTAGGGACAATTAGGACATAGGTAGTAGTTCCTCTCTATCAGTGGTGGATGTTCAACTAATTTTTTTGTGGTGTCAAAAATTTTAGTTGAATTATTCTTTTAGTCCTTTTTTTTCATTCAAAAATATTACATTGCTCTTCTAGTTTTTTTTAATCTCAATTTAGTTTCGATTTTTAAGAGATTGATGTACTTCGGTCTTTTTCGTTAAATTTTTTTAAGCGAAAAAAAAATTCATCAAAAATTGACACACTAGTGCAGATTTGACATTTTACTTCGCCTTATAGGCCTCGGTTATAGCGGAACCGAAGCCTATAAGGAGGCGGTGGCATTTTTGCAATTTCGTCCAACTATATTGCCTCGGGTGAATGCAAAACCGGTGCAGTAAGAGGTTTTAGGCCTCGGTTGCAAAAGAACCGAAGCCTATAAGACAGCCCAGTAACCAAAATTTCAAAAATGTCATCAGCGTCAACACTTTTGGCCTCGGTTATTAATTGAACCGAGGCAATATGAAGAGGTTTTTGGCCTCGGTTAAAAAAGAACCGAGGCCTATAAGTCAGCCAGTAACCCTAATTTCAAAATGTCACCTGCGCCGCCACATTTGGCTTCGGGTCTTTATTGACTGAGGCCAAAAAGGGACTTTTGGCCTCGGTTATTAATTGAATCGAGGCAATATGAAGAGGTTTTTGGCCTCGGTTAAAAAAGAACTGAGGCCTATAAGTCAGCCAGTAACCCTAATTTCAAAAATGTCACCTGCGCCGCCACATTTGGCTTCGGGTCTTTATTGACCGAGGCCATAAAGGGACTTTAGGCCTCAATTATTAGTTGAACCGAGGCCATATGCCCTATTTAGGTTCCCAAATTCGCGACTTCGCATTGTTCACCTTCGTCCCTGAGCGAAAACTTTGTGCGCGGTGGATGCATTCTCATCTTCGTTTTCTCGTGCGGTGGTGTTTGGTTCGTCATTGGTGAAGGAGGCGTGCTCGCGGCTCACGGCAAAGGCGTGATTTGGTGGTCATTGTCTTCCTTTGTCTGCGGTGGTGATGGCGGTGGAGTGGTAGGGTTGCCCGCAACAGTGGATTGAAGTTATGCTTCGAACAGCGGTGGAGGTGCTGGATCTCTAGATCTCTTGGCTCTACTGGTTCATGGTGGTTTGTCGTTGTCGCATTCAGACCAGTGAGCGTCGTGGTGAGTTGCTCGTTCAGTGCTAGTGAAGGTCTGGCTGCGACAGCGTTTGCCGACGATCTCGGTGGCGAGGACGAGCGCAACAGTGCTAATGGTGGTGCGAGCGAAGTACCCCTATGGCTTCGGGTCCCAGGGAACCGAGACAGAAAAGTACCCCCTATGGCTTCGGTTGACACCCGAGGCCAAAAACCACCCTTTTTTGCCTCACCCCAATATGCCTCGGTTCTGGAACCGGAGCAGAATATCAAAAACAACCGGGGCCAAAAGCTCTTACTGCACTAGTGACACTAGGATTCTGTCAATTACATCAACAAATAATTATCCTTGTTTACAACTTCAATTTTGATGAAAAATCCGACTCAAGAAATTTAACAATAATAACAAAATTGCATCATTTTTTAAAAAATCAGAACCAAATTGAGACAAAAAAAACTGGTGAACCAAATTTTTGAACAAAAATAGGAATCAAAAGAGTAATCTCAAAATTTTTATATAAACTAGTAAAAACATTATATTTACTTTTTTAATGGTAATAAAAAATAATAAAATTATAATTATTGTTATTATTATAATTATAAATCAAATATAAATATTTTTTATAATTTTACTATAATTAATTTTTATTTATGATGATTATGTTTAAAAAAAATAATCAAATCAAAAAATAGTTAAATTACACAAATAATCATTTAAAAGATAATATTAATAAAATAATTATTTTTATTTAAAAAATATAAAATTAAAACATAAATGTGTACAACCTAAAAAAAACTTTTCCTAATATATAAATATAGATGTATACAAATTTTTAGAATATAAATATATGAAATATATTAGAAATATTAATTTTTTTAAAAATATTTAAAATTATATATTAAAATATATATGAAAGTTCGTCAGTGCTCTGCACCCTACCTGCTGGATAAATACTCGTCCTGTAGTCATTCTCATATTTGTTCAGGTATCCATTCTACGGGTACTCGCATATTTTTTCTTAATATCTACGGATATCTACAGGTACTTTGGAGTATTTACAAAGAAAAAAAAAACTAAATTATTTTACAAAATATTTTAACCATGAATTCAAATAAAATGCAATACATAAATTTCAAATAAAGTCCATATTACTCATTTAAATAGTGTTGAATGACAATTTATAAAAAAATATTTTTTTTTAAATCAAATGATAAAAAATAACTCATTCAAAATTTATAGGTTAATATTTCAATCATGTTTTTTTAAGTTTTTTATAATTTAAATTAGAGTATAGCCGGTACAGGTATCCATGGGTACGAATATTATGATACACATACTCGTCCCATTAACATGTGAATATAAAAAATATTTGTATCTGTTACCCGCAGATATTCATTTATAATATCAATTTCCTACCTGTTTCAGATTTTATCCGCAAATATCCGTAATTACAGATTTATTTTTACATCCTTAATCATTACAATCTAAACATGTAGTTGTACTAGTTGTGGGTACGCTATGGCATAACATAAGAAATTTAATATTAAAGTATTGTAAGATAAATTCTATCTAATCATTGACGCTTTTTTTTTCCTTCCTATCCTATTTATAGTTCTTACCAAAATTTGATGGAGTACATTCGAGCAAAGAATAAGATTCTCAAGAGCTAAATTATTAACTTGGTGAGATGTGTATTTGTATTATCTTAGTTTGGATTTATTTTTATATAAATTAGGTTTTTTAGTCGAGAATGTCATTCTTTTAAGTACATCATTTCACTAAATTCAAGTATACATGACATTCGCAAGCTATAACTAACGAAGAATGATAAAAACTCCTTCATCCAACACACTGCACATGCACCTTATTTTTGGCATCTAGGTTGGGGACTTATGTACATACCCCAAGTATTTAAAATAATATCTTATGATATAATAATTTATTATCAAATTTAGTTATATTCCCAAGATATTATATAATTTCTCCAAGATATTTGCAATTAATATATTATGATATAATAATTTATTATCATATTCTATTATATCTTCAAGATATTATGATATAATAATTAATTATCTAATATCTCCAATATAAACTTGATTATCTTAAAGTAATATAATGTCTTTAAATATATTTGTTTACTCATGGTCTAAGAAGTCTATAATACATTATTCCATTAAAGGGAATACTAGATTAGGACTTAATACTTAATTGAAATAATGAGATTGATTATCTTTTTATTTGAGAAAATATTATACTTGGAGATATCAAAACTAAGTTTATTAACTTAAATGATTAATTAGCACATATTTTTACTAAGTCTTTATGGGAACCTTGTTGATGTTCCAATGCAATCAATTTTTTCAGCAAATATAATGGGTAGTTTGTAATACAAGAAGTGTCGTATCCATAGGCATTTGGTGGAAAATACAAAGTCTAACTAGTTTAAATTGAATAAAACAGTGTTTGAGTTGCATGAAGAATATAAAAACATATTTGATGTAAAAAATAGTATTAATCTAAAGTGATAAGTTGGATTAAAAACATATTTAAGCAAGGATTCATTTCAAAGTTAAAAGTCATGTTGAAGCTAGATTTCACCATATTATCCCTCTCTTGTATTGATACAGATAATATTTACAAAGATACAATCAACCATGTCCTGGAAGTTCTCTTTGAATGTAACTCTAGGTTCATTCCTAACACCTAAAGCCTAGGATCATCAAACTTTAGTATGATTCCATAGTGATTGTTCGAATAAATCACCTACATTAAGATCAAGACTCTATAACCAGTTAGAGCCTTAGATCTATTCCTAACATATAAAAGCAGGAGGAAAATTAGTTAGACCACAACTTGAAATCAGTTCGCACTCAATCCCAAGCCAGTGAGATAAGACAAGTGATTAGTTTATCCAACAATAAGCATAAACTAATTCACAAACATGTAAAGCACATTTTAATAAATGAAATAGTACCAATACAAGAGAGTTCAAAGGGATTACATCTTTGCTTCAACACTTAAAGATAGTTCCTTAGACTAGATGAGAACAATACAACACATGGAAGAGTCATCCTCTCTTTTACTCTTAAATAATGTTTACTAAGTATACGGGAAAGTGTCCACAAAAAGCTCTATAAGAATCTCTCAAAAGTACCCTTACAAAAAAAGTCTCTCTAAATAGGGATACAACTCTATTTTTATAAACTATCCAAGGTAATGCTCAGCAGTGCACTTGTGACTCCAACTGTAGAGGTTTTCTCCCTAGGTGGGTTCCTTTATGGCTCAAGCCACATGCTTTGGTGTTGCAGCTCCTAAAATAACTTCCTAAAGAAGGGATCTTCATGGCTTAGCCTCAAGTTTTGTGCTTGAGGTTTCCTTCTATAATGGGTTTGCTAGTATGGCTCAAACCTCAACTCTGCCGCTTAGCTGCACCAGTGTTAGTTTTTTCCAGAATTGCTTGAAATTCATTCATTTTCTTTATTTTTCCACTTTGACTCTCTATTGATATTGTGAACTACAAAAACAAGCTTAATTGGGGTGATTTAAACATAAATTCATTAAAATCAAAATAAGATAAGTGTCATATTCATCTTAAATTTATCACATATTGGACACTTATCAGACTTAAAATTAATTATATTTGTAAGCTTGGAACATACAATTTATATGAACCAGCTTGAGGGGGAATGTTAGATATTATTAGATATTGTTAGATACATTGTTATTTATATTAATCATGAAAGGGTTTAGCCTATGTTTTGTGTACGATTTTTTATTATACATTATCCTATGTTTGCATTTTACACAAGGGATAGCCCATACTTCTTTCTCTTTTTCATTACAACAAGGTCAATCATCACATCTAGGTATTATCTATTTTTGGAGTTTAGAGCTTTGTCATGGTTTTATTTTTAAAAGGTGCATTAGTGGATTAAGGAAGGAAAATGTATATAATTTTTTTTTTTACCTCAACTCTTAAGAAATGTGTAACTATTATGCATATTCGAACAAGTCTGTCGATGGTTAAGGGGAATGAAAGTTCTTCTTTTGAAATATCTTTTCATCCTTGTCGACAATGTGAATGCTCTAACCTCAAGTTTGTTGAGATCACATTGTTAGGATGGATGAGGTATTTTTGCTTGGGACATGAAATCTATGTTATGATTGTGTCTTTAAAAGATACCTCAAAAGTTTAAAGAGGAATATATATTCAAATTGTCCTTGGTCTTAACTCCTAATTAATGTGAGACTATTGAGTCTATCAAAAGAAGTCCCTTGTTAAGGGGTAAAGGGAACGATGGTTTGTCTTTGGAACCACTTTTTCATGCATTTGAGGCTTCTTTGAAGTCTAGAGCTCTTTCACGCTTTTGTCATTAAAAGGTGCTTCCATTCCTTAAGGGAGAAAGATATAAACATATAAATTGCCATTGACTTCAACTCCTAAACGATGTTTGACTATTAGGCATACTAAAATATACTCACAATTGAGAGTTAAGGGAAAGGAAGGTTTGTCTTTAGTACCATTTTTTCAAATGGTGCCAATGTTCGACCTCAAGTATGTTGAAAAATAGTATCGTTTAGGGTCAATCACCACATCAGAAATATTGTCTACTTTGGAGCTTAGGAATTTAGGAAATAGAAAAGTGGTTCTAAAGTTAAACCATCATTTCCTGTAGGCTTCAGATGAGGACTTATTCCAATATGCTCAATAGTTTCATGTCGTTTAGGAGTCAAAATTAAAAATAATTTAAATACACCTTCGTCTTTTAATCATTTAAGACGTCTTTTAAAAATAAAATTATAACATATCTTTAAACTCTAAAATGAAAAATATCTTAAATATAAATATCAACACTCGTGAACAAACTTAATATTAAACAACAACCAATTTATTAAGTGGAAATTTAAACGTAACAAAGATAAAGTAAAACCTCTTATTTGCACTATATGATACTTCTCTCCACATAACATTTATCAAAGCATTATATCGTATCACTTATAATTAGCAATAACTAATACATAACATTTGACTGATGATACTTTTCTTTCCTTTTCTCTCTTAAAGTGTCACTATGAATATCCAAATAATTGTTTTCTTTTCCATACTTAAAACACATGCACGAAAAGAAATATTTTGGTAAGATTAACTCATCAGTCCGTACAACTGATTAATTGTGACAAACAAATGGTCGGAAAGGTTAAGTTCCTAACCACCTTGTGATAAAGACTTGACGACATTATCACATCAACATCAACACTTTAAAATGGAAGATTAAGAACATCTTTAATATATTGCTAACAAACCTAAATGTTTGTTTTGAAACAAAGAAAACAAAAGAAAAGATGTTAGCTAACACATCATATCATGGCCTTGTCTATGTAAACATTAATTTTACATTGAAATTAGTGTTTCATGGAAATTATTTGCACAAGTAAATGTACAAATAAGACACAAATATTTTGTTACTCTATTTCTTATAATGAATACAGTAAAAAAAAGTTTCAAGAGTTGAATTTTTTACTTTGAATTTTTTAAATTAGTTCCTATACTTGAAAAAGTTGTGATCTCCAAATTTATAAGTATTTGAATGACTGCCAGGTACATTTATATATGAAATTAAAAGCTTTGTTTTGAGAAAAGTTGTAAGGTAAATATTTATCTCATTTAAAGTGATCGAATCTTTGGAGAAAGAAGTAAAACTAGGTATCTAATTAAAAAAACAATTTAATAGTTTATAGAAATATTTGAAAGCTTTGTCAAAAAAAAAAAATTCTAATTAAAGTAGTTAAAAAGTAACAGTGTCACGTTTTATGCGAAAATGAGGTTTAACTTTCAAACTTGAACCCGGTTCTTTAAAGACAGAAGCAACGTTTAAATGTTTTACAATGAATAAAATCAAGTTATTTTTTTAGAAATTTATAGAATTTTTCTTGACAATCACTTAATGAACTCAGTTCAATACGGCATATTAGATTGATGAAAACTTTATAGCAGTTCCACAGAATATTTCTTCTTATGTAAATTTTATATTTATTTATTTATTTCATTTTCAAAGAATTTGTTTGTCAAAACTCTTCGCATATTTTCAAAATGGGTAACAAGAGAGATAAATTTAGTGGTATGAATGTATTAAATCTCACTAATATTAAAAACATATTATAAAATAAATTCTAAATTTTTTTATAAGTCAATTTTGTAATATCTAGTTAACCTAAATTCAAACTCTAGTAATTTGTGTTGAATCTTTGAACAACAGTAAGATCCTCAATCTTTGAACAAATCTTTCTTGCAGAGAATTTATTGCACCAATTAATTTCCAATCAAACTCAACAGATAAAGTTGTATCCTTCTAAATGTTTCTAAACATGAATCAGTTCACTTCATGTCACTTTAAACCAAAATCAATTTTGTAAAACCAACATCCACCAAAATCAAGTTTACAAACTTCGATCAAACATAAATTAAACTGCATCATAACACCATCCAACAAAAATTCAAAGGTATCTTAGATATATATCTTTATCTTTGTTACTTTTTATTAAAGAAAGGATCTTTTCAACGCACCAAACAACCCTTTTATTGATTTTTAAAGATCACCAAAACCACACAAAAGTAAAATCCAAAACAACAACATTACTAACATTCAACATATCCCTGCCCATTTTTATATTACTAAGAATGACAAAGTAGCTATCAAACAACAAACTCTGATAAAAGACGTTAAAAAAGAAAGAAGAAAACGCATTGAAAAGACAACAATTTTGTCACAAAACCAAGTTCATAACCTCTAGAGCGTAACATGAAGGTGCATTTTAGCTTGAAGGTGAACCTTTGGTAACTTTTCCAATAACTGGTGAGCGTGGACTAGGTGTTTGGATTAACTTGATCTCCTTCCCAGTTGGTCTCAGACTGCTTTCCCCTCTCAATTCAGTCACTCGAGGGCTGGGAATGCTTCTTCCTATCCGAGGGCTACTAGCTGGTCTTATATCTCCAGTTGAAGTTGGTGTTGAACTTGTTGTTTTCGGGCTTTGTGTGCGGCGAATCTCTCCACGACTCCGAGTAATAACTTCATCAAGAATCTCCCCACCACTGATATTTACTGTTGGTGCCTGCCCACCTGGACCCTGTCAGGTTTATAGGCATTAAACTGTCAACAAGAGCTCTCCCAGATAAAACCTTTATCTTACAAGTCAATTTAAAAGAATAAGGAGAATCCAAATTCATTACGAGTACAGATTTTCTACTGAGTTTTTTAATGTTATTCTTTGTTGTGCCTTCAAGATAGATCGATATTGGTACTTTAAAAATCTTTTTAATATATTTTAAAACATCAAAATCAGTACTCATAGGTGTATTTTGAAGGCACTACAGATGAAACAACATAGAAAAATCCAACTGAAAATCCAAATTTCTTACTAGGTGATATAATACCAATAAGACATGAGTTCAACTTAGACCACCTCCCACCCAAACAATGGATTTATAGATCTTTATTCTTATATGGTGCTTAACTTTCATGTTTTTACTCAATATAAAACTTGGACTCATACTCACAAACAAGCTTTTATAAAAAGTAAATTTTATATTTGATTTCTCTAAAAGTCAAAGTATATAAAGGTTAAGGAAAACTTAATGTGGTTGGAACTACTTACTTCAAAGGACATGTTGAAAGCAATGGCAGGTGCTTCTTCATATGCTGCTGCATCCAGTTCTTGAAGATGGGCACCTTTGAAAAACTTTGGAAGGCAATATTGCCGTACTGGGACAAGAAGCATGATTAACAGTGGGAAAAGGACCCCAGCGATTGGTATCCAGGTTAAGCCAAAGCAGAGAAGCAAGTACACTGTCTGGAACACAGTAAACATGGCTACTGTTTTGAAGGGAACGGTCTCAACAAAGGTGGCATGGTATTCCTCCAGCAGTCTAGGAAAGTAGAGAAGCAAAAAGGGTAATCAGATAAAATGAACTGCCAATACTGAATGTGAACGCAAACACACACAAGCATATGTTAATATTAAGATTGATGAAATTGACTATAAGTATTGATATACTTGTATCTTCGACTTGGGGGAGTGAAAAGATACAAGATTCGCTCCCAAAACTGATTTCCTGGTAAGCTTTCAATGGCCATGAAGGCAAAGTAGCCCCAGAGCACTGAAGTGGGTATCTTCTTCAAAAGGGGCATAGCAGCCACACAAGCTGCAACCATCAATGCCTGAAGCAGATTGCTTAGACGTTGCTCTTTAACTTCAACTGGCAAAAGGTCATCAACATCCTTATTCACATCAAAGACAACCTCGTCAACAGGGGCATCAATATATCCATGACTTGAAGCCAGTTCAATGGTAGACTCCTTCAGTTCTTTCAGCCCCTGCTTGATGAATAAACCAAGGATAAGGATAAAGAAGATCACAAATTTCAAATCAATTGGAAATCATGCAGCACATTTACCAAGGTAGGTGGCATTTGGGGAACCAACGGAGTCTGCATTTCATCATATGCTTCTTTCATATTTTGGTACAACTGGCTCAAGTTAACATTCCTCCTCATGCTTTTTCGTGCAGTAGATATAAGCTTATTCCGTAAAAGCTGTTTCATACAAATCAAAGGTATATGACAGTCAACTAGCTTAGACAAGAATGGGTGATGATTTTTTGTCTATAGATAGCAAAAGGTCAAATTTGAGAACTTTTAAAATGATAATGAAACAAGAGATTATACGTAGCCCTACACTCGTTACCTACTTCTTTTAATAAATATTTTATGATTCTATTACTTAAAAATGAAAATCTACCACTCTCCTCTGTTTCCACCAAACTCTTTCATCCTAACATAATTGTCCACTTGTGACATGCATAATCAGACAGGGTAAAAGATACCAAAAAAATAAATAAATACTCAAGAATCAAGATAGATATATAATTCAACAACATATCCGAACAAGTTAAAGCAGAACTGAGATGGTTAGATTCTGAGAAATTTGAAAAACAAACCATTTCCTTTCAAACTTAAAAACAGAAAGTGAAAAAAAGCATCCATGATGTTGAGATATATTGTACTTAAAAGTCAGTAAAAACTATATTACCTGATGTTTTAGAGTAGCTAAGCTCTTCGTGTGCATTGGAGATTGAGGAATCACACCATTAGAAGGAGGGATTCCAATAAGCCCACACAATATGGTCTGGCCAACAATGAATAGGAATTGAAAAGGAAAATTAGGCAGATGCAGCAGAAATCATTGCACTGGTACCACAATTGAATGTGAAAGTATTTTAAGAAATTACATACCAAAAATCCCAAGAGCAGCAAGTCATAATGATAAGATGAGGGTTTTCTTAGATTGAACTCCTTCTGCTGAGCAAGTTGTGATGCAACACTGTGATCGAAGTAGTAAAGCACAGCAATCATAGTTGCTGGTATAAATGCTCCAATAATATACAGGATGGGCACATTCAACATTTCCTGCAAAATTTAACAAAAGTAAGCAACAATGTAGTTTTCTGTATAGAGACGTTATCCACAAAGTGCTATCAGAGTAATACAAACATAAATAATCAGAATCACCTTGACAACAGTCCAATTTGAGTATGCACCAGGAGACCATGGATTTGGGCTGAAAAGTCGCCTAGGAATTCCCCTTGGAACCTCATTGACTGGTATGTAAGACACAGCAGTCCATACCAGAACCATTAGAGGGACTCCATAATCAGCTATGAATCCCCGTAGCCAACCTATAATATAACCATGTTTCATAACAATGAAAATGTTGATAAGAAGCTATTGTGGTGCAGAGATTACTCAGAAGAATACATTAAGGAAATATTTGACTAATGGGGAAAAGGAAACAGACAGCTGAATTACCACTCAAAGTCACAAAATTGGTTTGTCAAAAGTTATCCCAAACTTGTGCTCAATCTTGTAATGGAATTAACTTCCCTACTGAATTTGCAGATCATAATTCATAAATCTAATCAATACCTGTCCCGTAACGCCAGGATCTAGCTTTGCGGCTTTGTAGACCAGTAAAAAGAAGACCAAATGACAAAACCAAAGCAAACATTCCATTGCCAAACAACCAAGATGACTGGAGGGCAATCTGATTGGTACCTTCTCTCTGGTTCTTAGGCACACCAAACTCTTCCACAAGTCCCTTTACAATAGGGAATATTAAACATGAGTTTCGTTTCATGTAATTATGAATGAGAGATTCCTATTTGGGAACCACATATACAAGATACAAGTTGCTACATGGTTAATGGCTGATGCAAACTCACCTTTATAGCCTGCTGCATAAAGAGCATTGCAATTAACAAACCAAATAATTCACCAGCAACACGAGTGAATCTATTGATTATGGAGCATGCACCAAGAATGGCCAGCAAGAAAAGCAACAGGGCAGTCCAAACACACACCCTAAGTTCAAATAAACGAATAAATCATTAAGACGTAACTTCAGTTCAACAGTAATGCTCTAAACAAAAAGTAAACCACTCAAGGAGCTCCAAAGATACCATCCAGTCCAAGGTAGGAACAGTTTGTGTCCCAAATCCTTGCGATCCTTAGCAAAGTTATACATGAATGTATACATCAGAACTGTTGGCTCAGCTACGCCAAGTATGAGCAAAGGCTGGCCTCCAATGATTGAGTGGATAACTCCACAGAGTGCTGTTGATGCAAGAGTTTGCACAGCAGTGAGAGTTCCATCTGTGTAATAAGATCAAAGATACATTACTTAGCAAACAATGACTAAAATACCAAAAGGAGACTGAACCTGAAAAATGTTGATGTACCAGTATTTCTCTCGAGTTGCTCGCCAAAAGAAATAACAGGAATTGCAGAAGCAAAAAATATGTATGTAGTTGGGGCAAGAATCCTATATAAGACAACATAAACATTAAACCATTGACAAATTTTAAGTTTGCACGCATTAGGTGGGATTGATTTTGAGGAGAGGGAAGAGAACTCTTGAATACTAATCTAAAGTCAAGTTATAACCAAGGTTTTAAAACTTAGTCCACTGCCATGATTTTGGCCACAACATGAAGCTTTTTGGGATCTCTGGGACCACATTTGTTAGCAATTTATTACAATATCAATGAGTGCAACAAAACCACGACGGAAATTTAAAACCTTGGTTATAACAGTAATATTTTTGAATCAGAAAATTTATAGCACAAACCTGACTCCTGCTTGGAATCCACTGCTCCAATCTTGTCTGTAGCATGTGATTCTTGCTTTGAGGTCATTCTTAATCCCGCGGAAGGGAACAAATGTTTCCTCCATGAAAGTCTTGGAATACCAAGGAACTGATATTGATCTTAAATTCTGATGTGTAGAGCAAAAACAGAAAGGAAAAAGAGAAAAAAAAAATACTTGGAAGGAGCTCTAGAGGTTTACATAGTGATCAAAGCTGAATGTGTGAAAATATCAAATATAACTAGGGCAGGGATACCAGAATCCTACATATCATCCCAAACAGGAAAACTTGAAGAAGGTATACTCATTGTTTTTATTGTTGAGCCTTCAGGCCCTTGATGAAGAAATTGAATGAATGAATCCGGTAGAAGAATTTACATTTCAAAGAATTTATGAAGAACTTTTGGATGTATTGTTATGAGTAACAAAATAACAAGTCAGTAATTGAGAGAAAAAGAAATTGGATTACATATCCAAGAGAAACTGAAAGAATATTAGAGAATTTATGCTATAGTCAACACTTGAACAAGAAGAGTAGACACTCTGCTCAAAGCTGAAAATCAAGACTAGCGCTCAGCCATAACAAATCCTAGATCCAACATTTCCCTCCATATGCTATCCATAGAGACCAAACGAACTCCTAGAAATAACACAGTAGAAGCAGATTGGCAGCACCAAGTTACATGGTACAGTTAATACAGTCAAACGAATGTTAATCAAATTTCAGTTCTGCAGCTATAGCTATGGAGGGCAATCCAACACAACTAACGGAAACACATCTTCACAACCTGCATTTGTTACAATTTAAAAGAACTGAGAAGAATGCTCATCAAAAGATCAGAAAGGTCAAATATGAGTCAGCTAGACCCAAATGGGAATCTGGCATAGATTAACGAGATTCCATGAATGAGACCATGATTGGAAAGATTCAGAAGACTTTTGAGGATTTGGGCATTGATTGAAAAGCAAAAGGGTATCTTAATCCGAAATCAAATTTACATTTTTCTGCAGGGAGACTCCAAAAGGAACAAGAACAGCTTGAAGTGAACCAAAGAAGGGGAATGGATTGCAGTTACATTTAATCACTGAGATACACAAACAGTGGACACTATTGTAGACAAGATTGAAATAAACACAAGGCAAAACAGATGAGCTAACGAATTTCGAGGATAGGAAAACAAGACAGGTCTCTCAGAAGAACAAACAATTACAAATGCTGCCGTGAGGAGGTTTTGTATGGTAGTGTTGTTATGCTGAGACCAATAGTTTATTTATATAAAAATAACATGGGATTAGAGGGAAAATAGTGAGATAGTGATAAAGTTGTAGAAAGAACATAGTAGTAAATAAATAGTGTGACATAGGTGCAGAAGAGACAAAATAGTTAAAACAAACACACTTAAGATACAGATGAACAAGTTGTTTTGTTCTTTCGGTAAACCGTTTAGGAAAATGATAGTTGCGTGTTAAAAATATTTTATTAATGACTTAAAGAAATGATTGTGTTATCGTTGCAACCCCAAAAATTGTATTATTGAGTAGTTTGGAAAAGTTTATCATGGCCTGCGTGTGCAAAAAGTTTGCTGTTTTGTGTTTACTTTTAAAAATTGTCATAAAGGTATCATAAAATTAACTTTATTTTTTGTTTAATAAATAATTTTCAGATTGCAATTTTGAAAGTTAAACAAGTAGGACGTAAAGAATCATTTTTCTTACATATATTTAAAAATAAAATAAGTGAAAAGTTTTATGACAATTAAAAAAAATAAATAAAGACAGAATTAAAACAGGATTTTTTTACCAAAAGAGCGTAGTAGCTGAAGAAACCTTGATTTTGTAACATGGGAATAAATTTGAAAAAGTAAACAAATTAGTGACACAGTTTTTGACAATTATTTTGATATTTTTCCTTGGTTGTTTCTGTGAGACTAATGGAACAAAAGCCCATTTCTTTCTTTCTTTCTCTGTTTTTCATCTTTTTTCTTTCTATTCTAAGATGAGTTTAAGTTGTGTGCCTGAAGTAAGCTTTTCTAAATATTCTCTTAAATTTTGAAATCAATTTCCTTAATTTTTCACAAATAAATAATACAGAGGATATAAAGCTTTTGTATTCGATAATAATTTATTTTAAAATAACTTCATTTTTTTTCTATAATTCTGTATTCTCAATATTGTAACTCTATCAGTGAATAATTCACATATTGGTCATGTTAATCGATAATTTTTTATCCTTTCTGCTAGTTTACCTTTCAATTTGTGTTTTTAATTGATTTAATGATAGGTATGTAGACACATGGGTTCATGGAGGTTTTAAAGGTTTTTCTTTTTTTATTACTCGGACTCAAAACAATTTTTAAATACGAGAGAATATTTTAAAGTTTAATCTGATTTGACCTAGTATTGTTTGATTATTTGTTTGAGAACATTTGAATTCATGTTACGGTACTTCTATTCAGCATCTGAAATTGGGTTCACAAGTTACAATTTATGTTTTACATGTTATTTTTTGGAATGAATAATTTGATTAGCTTAAAATCAAAACTAGTTTTCAGAATATTCTGCAAAATTGTTGATTCTATATAATTTGTCTGAGCAAATTTCATCTAAAGAAACTAGTTGATTACATACTTGATATGCTCAATAAATTTTTATTTGTCGTACGAATCCAAACCTGAGAGTAATTAGGATATTAAATTCAGTCAGTGAATTTTGTTTCACTATGTAGATGAAGACCTTTGCGTTGCGTGTGTATGTTTCCTGATGGGAGATATCTCTTTTTTACTAATAGAGTGAATCATGTAAATTAATACATTAGTCGGTGAAAAGTTGATGGAGAGCTAAAACTACTCGAACATGACATTTTTTAATATTTGTGCAATAAGTTAATACTAGCCTATAAAGTTGAGTTGAAATTTGTAGATTGAATGTGTTCAAAATCGGTTAGATGTTACTCACTAATAAAATATATTTAATACGAGTCTTCTTAAAGTAATTTATTCGATTGTTATCTTATATCCATATTTTAAGCTTAGGTTCGCATATAAATCTAAAATATTTTGAAATAAGTTAAATAAAATTTGTTGGATTTGAGATGAATTTGTTTATATATTAGTATCACCACGAAGATATTTAGGTTAAGAAAAATTTTGAATAAAAAAAAATGAGATTGACGAGAGTCCTTAATTTTTGTGATATTAAGAAGTGAATTTGTATTTAACTCATCCTCACAAAATAAACTTGTAAGATGTAGTTTGTCTCTATTTATATATTATAAATTAACATTATTTCTAGTCATGTGAAATCTCCTATACACATTCCTTATATAGAGGTATAAACATCTTGCATGCAATATTGCATATTTATTTTGAAAGTGGGTGACATAATAAACTCAACAAGTCTTATTAGGATAGGTTATGATACCATATTAGAAAGTAAATTTAGGTCTAACTCATCTTATAACACAAAAACCGGTTATAAATTGATTTTATTTTTAATAGAAATGAGATTTTTAACATGTGAGTCGTATATATTGAAAAAAGATTCAAATCCTTTTTAAGATTAACGACGAGGGAGAATTCTTGAATTGATACAAATAAGTCCCACTTTTCAAGGAATTTGTATTGAACATTTGTTTTAAAATAAATTACTCATGATTATTTATTAATTTTATTTTAGTAATAGAATATTTTATCCATGCTTCTATATAATCCTAGCAATTATAACTAATTGGATCAAAATGTTGATAAAACCTTTTTAAAAAGTTGGTCATCTAAAACGAGGTTAAATAAAGCTTAAACTTTATTGAAAAGTTTTTCACAATATATATCAGGGTAAAAAGTCTAGCAAGCATTGTCTACTTAGTTTAAAAAGTCTTATCAGATATAATCATTGCTAGATGGTGTGTTAACCCTTTACTGGTCTCAAAACTTTTCCAAAATTGTTAGCCTTTAAGTTGACACCTTTTACGTTGCACTTAGATTGCTATGCTCGAAACAAATTTCCTTATGATAATTCATTTCTTATACTATTACCAAATTCATCATGCACAAGCAATGTCCCTTATTTTTGTAGTTTTGTATTTTTGAATTTTTATGTGTCTTGTTATAGTTGAAGTAATTACATCAAATTGGACGGTTGTGTTAATAGTTTGATGCTAATGTGTTGGTAGATTGTATTCTATTATGATCAAGCACATATATGAAATCATTCACTTTTTAAAACTTAATATTATTTGTTATGATTAAAACGATTTAGATTATCATATCTTACCAAAACTATATTAGACTATTAAGACTAGATTGTTGAGAGTAAATAGTTTGTATCTAGCACATTATTTTTTATTCCATTTCATCATTTGTTTTTATGGCTGAGAAAATACTAGTTATTTCTTTTCAGTGAGATGTCCACCATCGTTTTAGTTGATAAAGAGACACGAGACTGTGATATTGGTTAGTTTCTTCTCATGAATTATGAATTATTTGATAGGTCGTACAAATCTTGGTCATGGTACCATAATATTTTATTATATGTTTTATCTTCTATATTCCATTTATATATGAATTCAAAATTAAAGCTTTTAAATGATGAATCTCTTTCTTTTAATGTTAAGTCAATAACAAAGATCTTCCTATATAGTTTGTCCTTCTTGACATGTGAAAATGCAAGGCACCAAATACTCTAATATTGTCATAACTCTTCCATTCCATACTTTCATTAGAGACTTTCAACCAAACACTTTAATGTTGGACCCCACAAATCTTCACAAGGATTGCTCAAAGATTTTACTAAACATAGGCTTACCGACTTCAAACTTCAATATATAGGACTCCAACTCTTTCAACTTATCACCTCCTAGCAAGTTCTACTTATTCAACTTTACTAACCCTCCCCACAAACAATTTAAATTATTAGGTTGTCTGAGTCAATATACTAGAGAAAGTCGATACCTGATCTAAAAGACATTGATCAATAAGTCTTAAGTCATGAGTTACCCCATATATATAGGCATGTCATCATCACCTTCATTCTAAAATCTTAAGTCATTAAGTTTGTGAGTCTTTGTCCTTATGCATTTCTCATCTCAACTCAATGTTGTTAAAAATGTTACAACCAATATCTTTCAACTAAGAAGAGAATGAATTAGTTATTTTGAAAATTTGATTATTTTTAATTATTCAGAATAATTTTCAAACACGTTTTTAATCGATTAACAAAATGTATGGATCTCAGTTTTTCAACCTTTACTAGAATAATTAATTATGTTATGTGCTTAATCTATTAAATTTCATAGAAAAACAATTTTATTATTTTTGAATTAACCTAATTGATTACATTATTAACCTAAACGATTAAAAATATATTTATTACAATTATATATTTAAAAATGATTTAATTTGCGTCATAACTAACTTAATTGATTATATTGAGATTAAAATGGTTTTTTTTAAGAATATCTAGCTTGGCTTTCAAAATTTCTAGACACAACGCATCCTAATACCAATCATCAAAAACTTTGAAAATTAGGTAATTAGAGCAACAAATGTGGAACTCCACACTTGAATTTCTCAAAAATAATAGGACTAGAAAAATACAAAAATAAGATTGAAATGAAATAATTTATTATCACTAGAAGAATATATACACAAAGAGTGTAACACTATAATTGTTTTAGATTGCATATACATAGAACCTTCCAATGATTATATAATATTTAATTTTAATTTGGTTTTTGTGCTTTTTTTTGTTATGTTGTTATTGAGAATCAACAAATATTATTTGACATTGTATATATAATAATAAAATATCAAATAACAATTTTAAGTGAAACATGATATAATGTTAATATGTTATACCTAAATAACCTTTTAAGAGTTGTAAAATAAAATATTATTTATTTATTTCTTAAGTGAATATTAAAGATGAAGAATAATGAATTGAAATTTTAAAGAAAAAAAAGTCAAAGTAAATATTTTACCTAAGCATACATGAAAATTCTCAAAGATTGAAAACAGTTTGTATTATATATTGTAAGAATGAAAAGCAGAAAAAAAAACTATAATAACCATAATCAAAACTCATCTATCTTGAAAAGCTAAAAAATATCTAAGTTTTGAAGAAAAAAAAAAAGTTAAACGTTTCCCTTTCTTTTTTTAAAAGAGAAATAAGTACACCCACAACAAACAAACAAAAAAAAAACTGTGAAAGTAAACCCATAAATAAGCTTTAAGTCTCTTATGTTAAACTCCACTCTACAATGTTATACGTAAAAATCAAATAAAGGACCATAATATATGTGATGTGTTTATGTTGGGTTGGTATAACATTACTTTCGACCATTAAAAAGAGAATGCTTTTTAAAACTAACAAAAAAAAAAAATGAGTTAAAAGTTCAATAATTTTTAGATGGTCCAAGGGTTCCACATTTGATTTACGTTCCCTTTCCTAACGAAGTTGAAATTAAAACGTGATGACTTTATATATTATTAGAAAAAATTGAGACAGAAAGTTTTTAACTTAAATTTGTTCACAAGCATGCTGGATAATTCTTAAAGCACTTTCTGTCTTATTGTCACCTCTTGCCCTTCAAACAAAAATTTCTTTCTGTCTTTTCGTGATGATTATATGTGTTTAATTCTGTTTATCATATTAATTGGATGATAATGGAATTTTTGGAGTAATGATTAATGTTTACATAATAATTTATTTAACAAAAATTATCATATTAAACTCTTATATCGTGTTGAGACCATGTCATCTATTTTAATGAAAAACATTATTAATATTTTCAAGCTAAGCAACACCTATAAACAACCTCAAGTTGTTCCCATATAGAGATGTCAATGGGGTGGATAAGATACGGTTAGTAGTTTCTCCGTACTTTACCCGCTGGATAAATATCCGCCTCGTACCCGTATCCATATTCGTCGGGTATCCGTTATGCGGGTACCCGTCTATTTTTTTCATATCCACGGGTATCCACGGATAACCGTGGATATTTACAAAATTATTTAAAAAACAAATATTTAATCATAAATTCAAACAAAATAAAATAAAATACATTATTGTCATAAATTTTAAATAATGTTCAAATAAACTCAAGTTCATACAAGTCCAAATAATTATAAAAGTAGATATAAAATGACGTTCAATACAATGAAAATTTTTTAATTAGTGTTTTGATCAAAAAGTCAACTTTCTCCAATTAATTCCTAAAAAATAAACAAATAATAAACCTTAATTGTCACATGCCAAATATTCTTATTTTGATTCCATCATTTGTTAACAAGCATACCATAAACGTCATTGTCTATATAGGATTTGATGTATATGTCCAATTTCAAATAAAGGAAAGAGAAGAATGTCAAGGGGTGTACTTGGAAGAAGACAACATACCAATACTTGAAGTTTGAAGAATGAAGACAGAAGACTAGATGTGCAACTTAGAAAAAATTAAGCCAAAATGTTTTTTACTAATATATATATATATATATATATATATATATATATATATATATATATATATATATATATGTGAGAGTACTTTTGTAAATTAAAGATTAGCGAGTACGGTATCCACGGTATCAAAAATATTTGTACCCGCGGGTAGCAGGTATCCATTTTTAATATTCGTTTCCTACCCGTTGCGGGTTTTATCCGCGGATACCTGCGGGTACGGATTTTTTTGACATCCCTACTATCATATGACTACGAAGCCATTAAATATAACCATATATAATATGTAATATATAATGAGATTTTCCATTTTAATTTATACATTTCATACTATCATTTTATTTTTTTTATTTTAAAATTAGTATATATATATATAATAAAAATAAAAAATTTTGTTTTATTCATATATTTCAAAATTATAAAATTAAAAAAAAAACAAATATAGTTAATTTTATTTTAAAATTTATAAATACAAATATAATATTTTTACTTTTATGCATTGATTAGGTCACGTATTCGTATCCGACACATATATGTATCCGATATTTTAGCATATTTTATCGATACTTATTAATGAAGTATCTAATTTATAAAGTTGTAGTACACCATAAAAAAATTTTAGTGACAAAAAATAATCACTCACTATATATATATATATATATATATATATATATATATATATATATATATATATAAATATATATAAAAAAAAAATAAAAAAAATAAAAAATTATAAAAAAATAAAAAAAAAAAAAAAAAAAAAAAAAAAAAATCTCACTATATATATATATATATATATATATATATATATATATATATATATATATAGTGACCAATTTAGGTACCAATTTAAAAAATAAAAATTATTGGTAACTAAAATAGTTCCAAAAAATTATAATTGATCTCTAAATTGATAATTAAAATATTTTATATTATGAATTAGTTTCTAAATTTATCACTAACATTAGCTATAAAGGTTTTGACTACCAAAATAATTTATTTCTAAATTGGTCATTAACATTAGCCACCAAGGTCTTGCCTACCAAAATAATTAGTCTATAAGTAGAAAATTGGTGTCTAACATATTTTTTCTATTACTAAAATTGGTCATTTTCTTGTAGTCATACTTTTATAATGACAATAATATATATTTTTTATGTTGACAACTTTAGTACATATAGTTTTACTTTGGATTCACACAATAACAATTTTATATTTATTATGTTTTTAAGAATTATTATACTCTTTTCAAAATTCATATATCACATATTCATCACGTATCGTATCTTATTATTTTTAAAAATAAACGTATCGATGTATCGGATACGTGTCGTATCCGATACACGTATCATATTCATGCATCATAACTTTTATATAATTATTATTTTTTATTTTATTAAAAAAATAAATTTATTGAGTACCTTTATCCCACTAGTAAAAATAAAATAAAGTGTATAACAAAGACAAATTCAATTATATTTGTGTAATTAAAATATCGAATGTATATGAACATGTTGATTGCCACAAATGCCAAAATAAATGACTTGTTAAGATACACAATATAAATTGTTAGTTTTGATCCACCAATGTTTCACAACCAGGGGGAGTGAATTGGTTTTTCAAATTTTACCCAATTTTAACAATTACGAAAGTGTTTTGATAAAACTTTTACTTGTTGAATCAATTAAAATAGTGTGATTGGATGCTTAATGTTTGGAGCATTTATACCATGTCAAAATTAAAAGAGAATGAAAGAGAGCATAAGAGAAAACAAGATTCATACTGGTTCGATTCAAACGAATCTACATCCAGTCTCTAGCTTTCCTCACTATAAATTTCACTATATCAACAAGAGAAGGAATACAAGAAACACCTATGCAATTCCTAAACTCTAAAACCACACTTTCTTGAAAACACCCCTTCAAGAAATGTGCAAATTGTAATGCTTCTAACAATTACACACAATTACCACAACCACAGTGATAACACACAAAATTTCATATTCAAGAAACTACAAGAAACTAATACAAAAACAGTGACAGTAATGGAACAATAACACCTGATTTTGTACAATGCTTTAATGTCAATATTACACTCTCTTCACTTGATCTTGATGATGAATCTTGATGAACAATGAGAGCTTGATGCAGTATATTCTCCAAGAACCTGTTTCACACCTTTCTTTCTCTCTTTGGGTTGAACAACTCTGAAAACAGAAGGTGCAGTGATATGATTTTATAAATCAGTTGCTGTCAGCACGAGCCTAGTCGACTACATTATGCCAGGGTCCAAATTCAAGTTCCAGAACTAACTTAGTTAACTAGATTAGTAGCCTAGTCGACTATCAAGACAATAAATAACATTTTTAGATTATCATATACATACATTTATGTCTTGTTCTAATTCCAATCATTCTCATGCTATTATGAACATCATAAAAAATATTTCAGATACACTTAATCAACAATATAAATTATATATTAATTTTTTTTAATTATTTATTTTTACTCAATAACAAAATTATATCCTAAAATGATTTTTACTGTAAATTTTAATTATAAAATATAAATATCTTGTGCGTGTACCAAGATAGCTGGTTATCAAAAGCTAAAAAAGATATTAAAAGTTGTAGTTATGTATTTCATGTTTTAATTATTTTAAATTTAGTCTTATTTAGTCAATTGTAGTTATGTTCTGACCTCTGTACTAAAAAAATGTTTGTGAGGGTAAAACTTACAATTTTTTTAAGGGTTAAATATATTTTTATCTCTCAAGTATTAGTGAATTTTAGAATTAGTTCATCTTTAAAACTTTATATTAATTTAGTTTTTCATCTTTAGAAATGCGTGAATTTAGTCCTTCTTACCATATTTTGTTAAGTTTATTTGACATTTTAAACGTATTTTATGATAATATTTAAGTTAACATTTAAACTAAAATATGTTAAATGGTGCAAACAATTTAAATACTATCATAAAATACACTTGAAACGTCAGATAAACTTAACAAAATTTGGTTAAAAGGACTAAATTCACGTAATTTTAAAGATAAATGACTAAATTGATCAAAAGTTTTGAAAAGGAACTAATTCCAAATTTTACTGAAATTTGAGAGACAAAAACATATTTAATCATTCTCATAATGGTTTTCTCATTATAATTGGTGGATAATGTGACTTTTATATATATATATATATATATATATATATATATATATATATATATATATATATATATATATATATAATGTATCATATAACAACCTCTAATTAATAAAGAAAATTTTGGCAGCTACACAGATTTTGTTCGACCATTTTCTCTATGAAGAAAGATTACACAATTTTGAAGTTGAGTATAGAACTCAACAACACTGCTAAATGATGCATCCATGTGGTCAAATTCTTTCTTTTATCTCAAGAGGGTTCAACAATAATAATTGTTTAAATTAATTTATGATTACAAGTAGAACAATAATAATTATATAAGTAAATTTTTTATCTCAAGTGGGTACAATAATAATTAATATAATTATTAGATGCCTTCATTTTTTATGGTAATAAGACAATAAAAATTAATTAGTATATTAATTATTAAAGTAAATAAGACAATAAAAATTAATTAGTATAGTAATTATTAAATTAAACAAGACAATAAAAATTAATTAGTATAATAGTTAAATTGAAATTATGAAAAAAGTAATATATATATATATATATATAAATAATTTTTTAAATTAATTTTTATGATGTTATAATTTAAAAGGGACAATGCGATAAGGACGGACAAGTGACTTGCATAAGTTTTGAGACTAATATATGTGGTTTGTCCCTACATAACTACAGATTGTCAGCATACATTTCTTAAAAAATTGGGAAACAAATTAGCACGCTTTTATAATTTTTTTATCACAAATTTATCTATTTTTTATGAATAAAAATTTATAATTGTAAGTATAATTGTTTTTAAAAATAACAATTTCTTATTCAATATAAGAAAATTAAAAAGTATAATAAAAAAAACATTAGAATGAATCATAAAATAAAATATAAATTCATACATGTAAGCATATAATATCAATAAAATAATAAATAGAAATATAATCATATTGCTCTTACAAAACATTATTATGATAATAAAATATTAAAAAAACATTTAGCATAATAGCATGGAATAGACTCATCCCCAACTTAGGTTGCAATTTAGGTTATGTGCGTTGCAAGTTTGGTCTGTAGCAAGTGCTAACCGACCTTAATAATAATACATCTCTCATATTATAATACCACAATAAAATCAAATAAAATTACTTGCATTTACAAAGATAAAAATCCCTAAAAGCAAATACAAAAGAAAGACGATTATAAAAAATAATTCGTCATTAATTATTTATTAATAAAAAATATGTATTGACATTTTTATTATATTAAAATAATATAATTTGTTATTGTTTAAGTGTTCAATAATCTTATAAGATAATTTAAATATAGTTTTCTTTTATAATTTTTAAAAAAATAAAATTGTGAATGCATCTTTTGAACATAACGAATTTAAGATTTTAAAATAAATAATACATTAAATACAATAATTTGTCTATGATCTTAAAAAAACTTATTCTAAAACTCTTCAAATTGCATTTGAAGTTGATTTTGAAAAATGAAACTCTTTCAAAATTTAATGATATAAATTAGAGCTAATAATGATAGAGAATGTTGTCTCATTCAGGGGTTTGACTTTGATTATGAAGATAATATTCTGAAGTTGGGTTTTGTAGTACGTAACTTCAGTAACAAAATTTACCATTAGTGGAGGAAAATAATTACGTATTCCAACATATTATTAAAATGGTGATACGTGTGAAAATGAAAAAAACAAGAGAGTGTGCGTGTCATCGGCTACTTCCCCTTAACTCCACACGTGCAAATTTCACTCCTTCCTTTCTCCTCTTCTTTTATTTTAGATCATTCTCAAAGTAGTGAAGGTGAATTCAAAATTAAGGGTCATTTTCTTCAAAATTTTATTATGTAACAAAAAAATTGACTCATTTTAAGCTGTCATTTTTTATTATTTTTGTGCAATATTACTCAAACATTATAACTCTAATCAATAATTAAATAACAATGGTGTTGGTATTGGTCATGTTTTACTTGTTCACAAAACAACTTAACATCATTAAACAAATAATAGTTTAAAAATTCAACCTATATGAAGAATAAAAATAGGGTTTATGCATAAAACTACGTGTAAACTTTTATGTATTAAACTATCATTAATGTTGTCTATAGTAATTAACTAGTGTTATTTGATAACATAAAAAATGTCGTTGAAAAATTTAGAAAGTAAAACTCGTTAATTTTTATTTAAAAATTAAAAATCCAGAAAAGTTTAGAAAAAAACAACTCAAGATAAAGATATGTGTTTTTGAAAGTAATGAATTGCGAATTGGTTAATGGGGGTTGCATTTCCTAAAAAACAAAATATGAAGATATTTTGCATCAAATGGGAGATGATGTATGCATGCATTGGGTTGGGAAGTAAATTTTAATTACGTTCGAAGTTTCCACATTCTCTTTTTTCTTTATTCTGACGATTTGTTTTATATACAAACCATGAAATCATGTAAACCAAAACAAATATAAAATGCCTAGGAAGCAAAGATTAGGTCAATGATTAGAGTTTAATTTTTTTAATGAAGAAATTTATAAAATGCATTATTGTAATATTGAAGAACCTAAAGTCAATATTTTACCCACAATTATTGTATTTTTTTAACAGTAATAGAACTAGACCCTAAGTATTTACCAATAATGAAATCATGATTAGATTATTTCTAAGTTGGTAGAAGTCTTAACAATTATTATAAATTTCCATGGAAGTTATATTCTAGTATATGTCGCTAGCTAGAAACAAATTTTGTTAGAGTTGAAAGGTTTTATATATGAGTATCTAATTACAAAACAAAGATTATATTAAACAAGAAATTGATTACTTGATGTAAATTATTCTAAAAGATAATTTTTTATATTACTTTCTAGGTATCCATTACCTCAGTCCTACTAAGCTATAACAAACAAAGTTGTAAGGCTTTTTCGATCTAACCTAAAGAGAGAAAGCAAATATTATATTGTGATGATAGGATAGGAGTCGGTGGTTGAATATGAAGATAATAATATTTTTTTTTTGCATTACACCCATACTTTAACAAAATATTATTATTATTATTTATTATTACTATTATCATTATAGACTATTATCCAAATATATGATACCCTTTCAGGATTAGCCTTTCTGGATTAGGAAATCATTAATTAATGATTGATCAACAAACTTTTTCATTTATTTATTTATTATTGGCATGGTTAGTCAAAATTACATCACGCGTGATTTTATTCATTTACTAAGAAAGCATAAGTTAGGAGTAATTAAAAAAAAAAATGTGTACGGCTTCTTTTGTTTATTATATCACGTACGTGGTGTTTGTTTGTAAAATAATTAGCCTATTTGCATTAGTTTTTAATAAGCATAATTAAAGGTAAATTTAAGTCGCATTCGAATTCTTTTATTTTCTAGAGTTAATAGTTTTATAATTTTTTTTCATTTGTGACATATTTTCCTTATTTATGTTACATATTTCTTCTTTGTTTTTGTGTACTTTTAGTGATTGTTGGATTTGAATGCTTGTTAATTACTCCTTACCTTCTAGTACTCTTTTGTCTACACTCCTTAATTCCTTCCTTTTGGTTTAATATACTTAAATAGAACCTAAACTAGAATTATTATGGAAAGAAATAAAAGACAAGTTTTATATTTTATGAATAAAAAAATACAAAATAAAAGACTAAAAAACTATTTTTATAAGTAATAACAAGTTTTAACAACTTTTATCTTACTGAAAATAGTTTATTCCTACTTCTCTTTTATCTTCGTTCCTGCTAACTCTTATGTTACGTCATCATTTAAATAATAGTAATAATTGAAGTTTTATTCAAGATATAGGTAGCACCCAACCTCATCGATAGTTTTTCATATGAAGAGTTGTCCATATAAAGAAATCTCATTTAAAATATTTTTATCTCCACTTCAGACACCTTTTCTAGCAAAAGGAAAAAATATTATAATTATAATCATAATAATAGTAATAATTACTCTTATTATTATTACTATTATGATATATCAATCAATGGAATTAAAATGACCATGGTCTATTATATATGTTTGATTTTTTTGATGTATATTTCATGGAATTATCGATCGCTCCGCGAGACTAATCAAACTCTGAAATCAAGGGATGAATATCCTACTCCCACATCCATGTTGATTACGTCGTAGATTAAAATAAAACAAAATCTAACCTACAAATACTCTCTAAAAGTCGTTAACAACGTCTTGTTATTTTAATATAAAATCCCGTGCTTAATTAGCCGTCTTTATATTCCTTGGCAGCTTTAAATACCATATTTTGTTAGGAAGAAATTAGAAAATGGATTATATCCTCGTGTTGTCCAATTTTAATCTAGAAGAGCATAAAAACATAAATTCATTAAAAATTTCTAACAATTACTTAATTAAAATATATAAGTAAAAATGTTAATTTCATTACCTTCCATGTTCGTCCATAACCAGTCTTAAATACACATCAATGCCTCCACATTATCTAGAAGTAATCTATTCCGAAGTGAAGTAAGAATTCGACTACCATTACTGAATGAAGACTCAGAATGTTTTTTACTAATATATATATATATATATATATATATATATATATATATATATATATGAGGATATTTTTGTGAATTAAAGTTTAGCGGGTACGGGTATCCACGGGTACGGATACTATGATACCCGTACCCGTCCCGTTAACATGCGGGTATCAAAAATACTCGTACCTGTGGGTAGCGGGTACCCATTTTTAATATCAGTTTCCTATTTGTTGCGGGTTTTATCTGCAGATACCTGCGGGTACGAATTTTTTTGACATCCTTAGCCACCACCACTATCACTGCCACCACTAACACCACAACCGCAACCACACTAAAACCACTACCACCACCAAACTAAACCCCTAACCACCACCACAACCACTCTGCAACTACCAACACAATATTCACTCCTTACAACCACACCACCACCCCCACCATCACACTAAAATCACATTCACCACCATTACACTAAAACCCTACCACTATGAGTGTTGTTTTTTATTGGTTTAGTGTAATGGTGGTGAATGTGATTTTAGTATGGTGGTAGTGGTGGTGGTGGTTGCAGAGAATGATTGTGTTGGTCGTTATGGGGTGGTTGTGGTGGTTGTTGTTGTTTTAATGTGGTTGTGGTGATTATGGGTTTGGTTTGGTGGTGGTTGTGATTTTAGTGTGGTGGTGGTTTTGGTTGTGGTGTTAGTGGTAGTGGTGGCAACAATAGTGTGGTAGTGGTGGCGGTGGTGGTGGTGGTGGTGACAATGGTGAAAGGTCATGAAATGGAGGTTGAGACTAAATTGAACAAATTTAACTAAAATAGGGACTTATTTGAACAAAACACAATCAAGTATAACGTGAATAGTGTCACATCATGTGAACAATGTCAACTTATACACTCAGTCATTATCAATTTAAATGGTGTCAACGAAGAGGAGGGAATTGAACATAATTTAGCAAATCAGGGACCAAATTAAACGCACAAAAAATGATCAAATTGAACAAACTATACCAAAATAGGGACTAAAGTAGTATTTAAATCAAACATATACTAAATAATAAACACGCACACACACTCCCACTCCCACTCTCTCTCTCTCTCTCACACACACATGTGTGTGTGAATATATATATATATATATATATATATATATATATATATATATTTGGGTATTAAAATAAACACATGTTTAATGTGATATTGAATGATAATATGCAATTAGTAAGTTTTTTCCAATTGAAACTACTAAGTTTGAAATGTTACATTTGTGTTAATAGTTTGAAATGTTGTATTTGTGCTATTAGAGCATGTCATATCCTAGATATAACTATGGAAAATATTTACCATGTGTAAATATTTATTTTGTTTAGTAAAAAAAACTTAATTAGAAATTTGAATTTGATTTTATAACCTAATTTGTTTTGTATGCTTAGAAGCGTCATGCAAGTGTCATACTTCTCCTCATCTACAATAGATATGCCTCATTTGGCTAAAGCTATCAGGATGATGGTTATAACTTACCAATAGCATTGTGTCACTATGACTCAATATTATCAAATTGTCTCATATTAATTGGAGTTTGTTAAGATGGTAGTTCAGGCAACCTAAATAGTTCATCAACCTTTTTTTAAGTCTAAATTAATTTATTTTGAGGTTTCTTTCTTTTGTAAAATAATCCAAAATGGACAAAGACATTAATAATAGTAATATGATAATTCAATCTCATCCTAATGAGTCTTCTAGTGATAACAAGAATAACATTAATAAACCATACTATAAACACCAATTTTAGAATCTCTTTAAAGTAGTAACATAGATCAAATATTCAATGTTTTAGATATGGGATATCACATTAGGCTAATTAGTGTTCCATGCCAGAAACAATTAGAAATTACTTCATCTATGATAAGCCAAGACATTTAGCTAAATATTATCCATGAAAGAAGAAACTAATTATTGTTACTTATCTTTAGAAGGCAACCAAAAGAGTATTTGCTATCAGTGGAGCAAATACCTCATAATTTGATCTTTTGGTAAAAGGTTTATGTTTTGTAATTGCTCAAGTTAAGAATATTATGTGGCTTTGGAGCCACATACCTTTTTTTTTTATCTTTTGATTGTTTGGATGTTTTACATCTTAGGAAAAATCTTCAATTTGAGTTGATAGCTTTTGCATCAACTTATAATTTAGGAATGATTTTTACAACCTTTATTAGTTGCTTAGTGTCGATTGTTTAACAAAGAATGGCCATTTCTCACTTGTGAATTTGAGGATACATATGCAAAACCTTGCTCGATTATACATCAAAGGGATTGTATGATTACACAATATACCTTCTAGTATAGTCTCAGATAAAGATCCTAAATTTATTTTTATTTATTTCCTTTACTTAGTGTCGATTGGTCTAACATTTGTATTAATAAAAATAATTTTTTAGCGCTAATTTAACCCACACAATGTTCAATGTTATTACTTTTTATTTATTGGTTATTTGTCCTTCTAGAGTGGGTTTTATCTATTGCTTTTTCTATTTTATTTTGTGTCGTGTTATAGTTGGATTGATTGACTCTAATAATATTTATTTTTTAGTCGATAGACTTAATATAAGATTATTCGTAAATTAATATTAATATTTGTATATTTAATTAAGGAGTTAGTCCACTATTATGTTGTGTTTATTTTGTGTTACAATTTTAAATTAATAATTTCACATTAACATCAAGTGGTTAATTTAGAATCATCATAAAGACTTACAATCAATAATATTAAATGTACTATACTACGCGGGCAGGACCGGTATGACTAACTATCCAATCTGAGCCGCCAACTTATAGTCCTACATAGAGGAAATCATTGATAAACTATACAAAAAGACAATACATACATAGCGGCTAAGGGTACATACCTGTAAAGGCCCCCTATTCTAAACTTAGGAAATAACAATTGTATTTACAAAATCAAGTCATAAGCCTGATGCTTGGGCCTTGGTCAGGCCCATACAAGTCCAAAAGAGGCCTAGCAAACCCAATAGAGGCCCATCCCATAAGCCAGATAATTTGTGATTAATGTTCTATAAATACAGGTGGATCCCAATAATTAAAGGTACGTAATTCATTAATTCGCTAATTTGTAATTTGACTTCTAAGAGCTCTTGCTGACTTGATCATCATAGTCTTTTCCACATGTAACCCCTAAAACGTTTAATTTGACAACATTACATGAAGACGTATCCAATAGAACCGAGAAGTATCCATCTCAGGAAATCAAGGATTGGGTAAGACATAATTTGTGGTCCCTAATATTTTGTTATTGTTTCCACAAGAACAATTGGTGCCCACCATGGGGCCCGAGTTATTATCTTATCAAAGCAATCCGAGAACATGTGAAGATGGTTTCAACATGCAGTAAAGATGGTGTTATGGAGGAGCCTGAAGCAAGGCAAAGGGACGTTGTAATAAACCAGCTAGATTTGACCGCCATCCTATAAGGGCAGGCTAGGATGCAGCAAGAGTTTGTTGATTTTAAGAAGCGCAACACTAATGAGATGGAGGCGCTAAGACAAGAGAATTCACGGCTTAAAAGGAAGATAAAAGTAGATGCCACCTAAAAGGGGAAAGAGAAAGAGGTCCAGGGGACTCCAAAACTCTTGTGTGTCATCCTACTGAAGAGGAAAGTGAATATAACCCTACTCCCCAAACCTTCACCACGACCCATCACACAACTACCCTTCCTACCTACCATACACCCACCATCCCCACCAATCATATCCCTCCTCATCATCACCCCCACAACTTTCCTAACTATCATCCGACACCCCATACCAGCACACCCACACAAACGCCGCCATCCCTTCATCGATGGCATCACTAAAACTCCTCCTCCTAGCCAATGAGAGGCCTTCACGTTGGAACGTTAAGAAGGAGACATAAACTCTGATGAGCATGTCAAGATATATTCCACTTATGTCGTCTTATACACGAATGAAGATGTTGTCATGTGCAAGGCTTTCCCTACCACCCTCAAGGGACTAGCCCTGAAATGGTTCACATCTCTACCACCATACTCCATCGATTGCTTTGAAACCTTATCCCACCTTTCCATAACCCAATTTTCCAGAAGCCACCCTCACCAAGCCACCCATTATCCCTTCTCAGCTTCATGCAAGAAAAAGATGAGACATTGAGGGCCTTCATCGATCGCTTCGGTAAAGCGACCCTTAGGATGAAAAACCTTACGCAGGAGATGATCCTTTAGTGTATGGCCCTCACACTGAAACCCGGACTGTTTGTAGATAACTTTTGCCTTTGACCACCGACCATCATGCATGAACTCAAGCTATGTGCAATAGATTATATATGAATGAAAGAAATGAAAACCTTGCAAACCAGATTTTGTACTAACTTCCATCCCAACGAAAGTAGACTCTAGGTCTAGGGAGCCTAGACCACCTCGGTATTTGAGGTATGCCCCCATAAATGCTTCATGATCGCATATTCTTAACGAAGCCCAACAAACGGACCTCATTCCCCCTTGCAAGACCCTCAACCCACCCAACACCAATATGACTAAATATTGCAAATATCATCGCAATAACAGTCACACAACGAATGTGTGTAAGGCATTGCAAGATAAGATCGAAGAATTGATACGCGTTGGTCACCTTAGGCGGTTCATCAAAGGAGAGGGGGAACACAACTCTGGACCAATAGGAAATCGCGACCCAACCCATGGTTGAAAAAACGCCCATCACCACCTAGAAAGTGAACAAAGAAATAACCCTTAAACCTACACCGACATCAACCGCGCAAACCCTTCCGAGTTACGCAACACCATAAACACCATATCTGGTGGATTCGCAGGTGGATGATCAACCTCATTTGCTAGGAATAGGCACCTCAAAAGTATCCAATCCGTTAATGTTGTCACCTGCTCACATAGATGACGGAGAATACCTCCAATAACCTTCACTAACGTTGACTTCTAGGGCGTAGACCAGGAGCAGGATGACCCGATGGTCATCACCATATAACTTGAGAACTTTGCGGTAAAAAAAGTACTGATAGATTATGGAAGCTCAGTAAACATTCTATACTGAACAAACTACCAAAAGCTACATCTCCTCGTCGAGGCTATGGCACCTTATGATGAGCCTATTTACGGATTCTTAGGCGAAATAGTGTGTATGTGTGGATACATCAATTTGCATACAATGTTCCGCGAGGGGCACCAAACCAAAACCATCGTCGTCCGCTTCCTAGTAGTTGAAGCGCACACATCCTATAACGTCCTTTTAGGTAGGCCTTCCCTAAACACACTAGGCGTGATAGTTTCCACACCCCCACTTCGCTATGAAGTTTTCATTCGCATTCGACGACATCATCACCATCCACGGTGACCAATGACTTATACACAAATGTTATATTGCAAACTTACGGTCAAAAGAGTCAGTCCTCACCATCAACAATATCAAACGATAACCCGGAGCCGACCTCACCTTAGCCGGTGAAGATCTTAATCCAAGGATAGGGTGTAACTTGCGTATCGAATCAGTAGAGGAAACCAAGACATTGGAGCTATCGCCAGAAAAAAATCTTAAACTTGGCACAGGCCTGAGCAACAACGACTAATACTGGATTGAAACAACGTTAAAAAGTAACGCAGATTTGTTCGCCTAGTCTACGACAGACCTGCCTGGCGTTGACCCCCAAATAGTCATCCACAAATTATCAATTTTTCAAGGAGACAAGATATGTCTCTCAAAAAACGAGAAAATTAAGAGAAGAAAAAAGATTGACAACTAAGGTAGAAGCAACAAAACTCCTAGAGGTCGGATTCATCGCTGAGGCCCATTACATAACTTAGTTGGCCAACGTTTTCCTAGTAAAGAAATCTAGTGGCAAGTGGCGAATGTGGGTTGATTACACTGAGCTCAATAAAGCTTTCCTGAAGGACGTATACCCTTTACCCAACATTGATAGACTAGTGGATGGAGCAACCGGAAACCAGATACTAAGCCTCCTTGACGCCTACTCTGGATATAACCAAATACTCATGGCTCCATCTGACATGATTAAAATTGCGACACGCAAAGGATTTAGTTGAAGTATTTGTGGCGCTACAAAAGCACAATCTCAGACTTAACCTAAGAAGTGCGTATTTGGTGTTGATAGTGAAAAATTCTTGGGCTTCATGCTAAAACAACATGGAATCAAAGCGAACCTTGAGAAATGTAAGGTCATAATAGAAATGCGCAACCCAACAAATGTAAAAGAGGTACAACGTTTGATAGGCCCCCTTGCAGCCATATCAAGATTCCTACCCAAGTTGGCGGACAAAACGCGACCCACCATTCATCTCCTTAAAAAATATGTGAAGTTCTCACTTCTCCAGGATACATTGAGTGTCAACCTCTCTTGATATCCTTCTCAATCTCCTCCAAAGATCGAATCTAAACTGTAGTGAATAATCAACAAAACACTCACAACAGGATTGTACAATTTAGCTCACAGGTTATAACTTCACTCATTGAAGAATATACAATATGTAAGCTCTCGACCCAATTTACTAATCACAAATGATATAACAATTTTTTAGCTCTTTTATCTTTCTCGTTAGCTTCATAGTTCTTCTCATAAGGCTATGTATAATTGTTGTATTTGATAGCCATTAAGAATTTGAATTGTAACTCTTCATCACCATCTTATTGATATGAAATAACTTGATTAATTATTTAATTTGATTTTCCAGCTTGAATGTTCAAGGTCATTCTTCAAAACATCAATTCTGAATTTGTTGATGCTCTTCAAGATTTCTTCTTTCCTTTTATAAATGAGCTCATACTTGATTTGAATTTTGCTCTTTCATTAACATTCACAATTTTCCTATTAAGAAAACTTTGTGCAATATGTCTTTGTATTTGAATTGTTAGAGCAATAATATTTCACATTCAATCAAACATTTCGTTCATCAATCATTTCCTAATATTCATTTTATTTGAATGTTTGATTCAAAAACTTTCTTCTTTCAAAATTTAATTATCGAAAGATGATTTTCTTGAGCGTTATAGCTCATATAATTAATTCTTTATTTCGAATACTTAGATCAATTCTCTTGATCAATCAAAGATTAAAGCATTCATAATAACAAAGCGCATTATAGTTTGTTCTGCTATTTAGATCATCTAACGCTTTTAGTCATCTAATACCTTGTTTCACTTAGGTCATTTAACCCTTTGTGTCACTCAAAGGCAGATGGGTTGTTTAATGACTTTGATCATCTAATGCTCAAACTTGGTGATTATGATTTTTGTATACTCGTCTAACACCTTGACTTGTCTATTACTTTGACTCGTCTACTACTAAGACTTGACCTTTGCATTTTCCAGGCTTCTTGCTTTCGCTAACATATATGATATATGAGTATTAATCAATAAGCATACACAAGCAACAAAATTGATCATGTATTTTGATCTTCAGACCATATGGATTAATTTCTCAACCTTATTATATCTGTTAGACGTTCTCTCTTGATCGTCTAACATAGTTTCACTTCTAACTAGAGACTTATTCATCTGGTAAAGTGATTGTTTTGTTATCATGAAACTAACGGGGCTTGTTTAGTTTAAAATACTTAGATAAGTCAAAAGTAGCTTATGAAAAAAATACTTGATCAGGGTTAGTCAGAAGTAGTTGGGAGTTGAAAGAACACTCAAGCTTAGCCAAGAATAGCTTGTTGAAAGAATACTTTATTGAATCAAAAGTTACTTATTGAAAAGAACGGAAAACTTGAATAGGGTCAATCATAAGTATGAGAGCCAAAAGAATACTTGATTGTACTTCGCAATGTTAGCTTGTGAGTGGAACTTGAATGGTTGGTCAAAAATTAGACGTAGTTTGTTTGATTAGACGATGCAGTATAAAAATATTGTGTATCTTTTTATTCCTTAACTTTTATATTGCATGCTATAATTGTTTATTCAACTAAGGAAGGAAGAAAGTTAAAACCAATCCTGTGAAAATATTTTATACATCGTCTCATATTTATTTACACCATATTTGACAATGTATACTCATAGATATAATAAAAAAATCGCAAAATTTTAAAAGAACAATTAAACCCTCTCTTCTTGTATTATTTCTTGCTTTCACAAGGGAAGATTGTTAAATCATGTTGACATGCGTAGCCTAAATAGTGTGTTACTTGAAGATTTGATGAAGCTTTGATGAAGGAACTTGAAGCCATTGCCTTGGAACCATGCTTACATTGATGAAGACATGGATATTTGATGTTACTCGAGTTGATCAAGCCTTATTTGCATGCCCTCTATCCAGTTCAATCATGGGGAAAACAAGTTTGAAGTTTGTAATTCATTTTGTAGACCATTTAGCATAAATTAGATGTATAAGGTCTTTTTTGTGTCTTTTAATCTGTTGAAATATTTTTCAGTAGGTTAAATGGTGTATTTTAATCTATTGAATGAATTTTTAACAAATTAAAAGGTTAGCTGCAATGGTCTTAAACTGTGACTTATTCAATCAGTTGATTTATATTTTAATTGACTAATTTCACTTAAGTTAAGTGAAATCAACCGATTGATTTGAAAATTAACAACATGTTGAATTTCGTAACAGTTTGACTATAAGAGTTGTATTTTTTGAAAGAGAGGTAGCAATACCATTTTTTAGCGCGAAATCATTCTGGAAACCTGGGAATTCTCTCTTTTTTGTAACCATACAGATTGCAGCTGGTGAAGATTGATCTTGGATAAATTCTTGGAGCCTTTTGCTTGGTATTTGAAGATTGGAGAAGGTGGTTATGGTAGGCAAGATTGTGCTACTACTGAGGTTTGATCTTTATCAAGCTTTGTGTGTATGCCTGGTGGTTTTATAGGTTTGCAAGAGGTGTCTTGATGTGCTGGTGTGATTCTTGTGTGATTTAAGAATCTTTTGTGTGTGTTTTTGCATATTTTTAAAATGTAAGGGTGTAAACTTTGTAAATCTTTTGAAATAGTGCAAAGTCAGGCTCATGTTGCCTTGACCAACTAGATGTAGCCCAGGTTTGAGTGAACTAGTATCAAAATTTTGTGCATTACTCTTTTCTCTAACCATTCTCTCTTGTATTATCATTTAAAGTTTAAAGAATTGTGATCTAAACCATCTTTTTGACATTCTTGAGTGTTTTGGCATCATCTGTAGCATTGATCATGTTTGTATAACTCATTGAAACATGTCTTGACTGATCTTTTTAAATTGATCTTGCTTTAAATCAAGAATCTACATTTCTTCATTTTTTCATGTATTTTAGTCGACTGTTTTTGTTGTTTAATCGATTGATTATATCAGTACTACATCTGTTTAGTAAAATCAATCAACTAACTATGTTTTTGATCGGTTAAAAGTGTCCAGTCCAGAAGTGTTTGCATCCTTACTTGTTGGTTGGGTTGATTCAATTAAAGATAGTTTTTATCCTTTAAAGGTTACCTAAATTTTTAACTAGCCAATTCAAACCCCCTCCCCCTTCTTGGCATTTCAACCATTTCAAAACTTACAAATCAAAATTCAACAAACACTATCTTTGGTTTGGGTTATGTGCTTAACAACAAAGTATAAAACATAATTTTATAAGCATCAAGTCTCGACAAACTCAAGCACTTCATCTAGCCAAACATGTACAAACATTTTGCTTATATGCTTCACTTGATAAGCTTTTACTTAAACAAACATAAGTGGTTTACTTTGCTTGATAAACTTTTCCTTGGATATATGATAAGTTTACTTTGTTTGATAAACAATAAGACTGAAACATTTCATGGTACATGTTGATCTCTTTGTTTCTTATAAAACAATATTGCATTAACGTCTCCACAACAAAAATCTCTTGAAAAATGCGCCTAAAGAATCACCTTTCAATAATTTTTCTAAAATAATGGAATTTTAGCTATTTCAAATATAGTTAGACGTATCATACTTTACATTTTACTTAAGTTTGGAAAGAAGATACCTAGCTAGGCTTGATAAGTTGTGTGTGTGTTATAAAGTTGAATAATAAAGTTACATGCATTTAAAGTTGTTTCAAGAGCAATTAATTTATATACGAGCATGAATATGGACAAACACAAGAAAAAGAAGGAGGACCTCATAATACCTCACAATAACCATAAACCCTAAATCCTAAACTTTGATATTGTGTATTTTGGAAACACTTTACAACTTTCGAAATTAGAATTTAAAATACTCCACTACTACTCGATTTTGTACCAAAATCTCAATTAGGTCATCAGATTTCTAATAGTCTCAATTAGGTCCATATTTTTGTAAATGAGTAACAATTAGGTCATTTCCTTTAGTATGGTACTAACAACGTTAAGTATGTGACACGTGTCAACTTCTCCTTTTTTTTACTTTTTAAATTTTTTTTAAAATATTTATACCACGTGTCACGTCAGTAGTGTGCCATGTGTTAAGTCAGTATGGTGACATGTATCAAGTCATTGTTTGAATCTTAATTTGGTCACATATTTTTTATTTTAATTTGATTCTAGTCCCATTTTTTTAATTTTTCAATCTCATCCTTCCAAATTAAGACTAAATTTAAATATCACACACACACACACACACACACACACACACACACACACACATATATATATATATATATATATATATATATATATATGTTATAATGATACTTTTATTAAAATTGAGATTAAATTTAACTTTCATATATATATATACAATGATACTTTTATTAAAATTGATATATTTATTAAATATTTTAACAATATTAAGTTAATTTAAATTTAAATTAATAACTTTCTTCATATTTTATTTTAAAAATTTAAATGATATTTTGACTTATTTTTTTTACCCATTTTTAATTAACCACTTTAATCGTTCTTAGATCTCATATCACTAAAAAAAATCAAAATAGATAACTGAATGATGATTAAAGTAGTAGATTAAAAGTGGGTGAAGAAAAAAAGATTAAAATATTATTATCTAATTTTAAATATATTTATTTTAACTTATTATAAAATTTTTAAAATTTGATATTTGAATTATAAAATTATTATTTTTAAATCAACTCTGACGTTTGTACAAAAATCTGACGTTTGTATAAAAATTTATGATATACAATGTTGAGAAAAAAGAGCAAATACCTTTAAAAAAGAACAAAAAAACAAATCAGGCATAGAAATTGTGGCGCAAAAAGTAAAAGTCGTCCAAAGGGTAGGAAATCCGTTTCTATTGAGCGGCAACTAAGGCCCAATGGAACGATCAAAACCAACATTGTTGTAAGAAATATTGAAGAATCTCCACTCGCCACGTATCCGATCAAAACCGCCTCAAAGGGAATCCTATTTATTGTCTTCCTCATCTGTGTCTCTCTCAAAACCACTCGTCCACACCCAAAGAATAAATAGAAAATGCTGAGAATCGCCGCGAGCGCAAAGAGACTTCTTCGAACGCCGTCGTTGGAGGCGCCACCGTTGGGGATTAGGGTTCTGCCGCGCCTCTATCACGAGAGGGTGGTGGACCACTACGACAACCCCCGCAATGTCGGATCCTTCGACAAGAACGACCCCACTGTGGGAACTGGTCTTGTTGGGGCACCCGCGTGTGGCGACGTAATGAAACTCCAAATTAAGGTTGACGAGAAAACTGGAAAGATCATCGATGCTCGCTTCAAAACCTTCGGATGTGGATCCGCCATTGCTTCTTCGTCTGTCGGTAATATGATATTTATTTAATTGATTAGTTTATTATCGTGTTAGTTTCAAGCTTATCTTTTTTTTTTTTTTTTTTTTATGTTAGGGTTTATGCAATTTTTGGTGTTTGAATTTTTGATTCTTTATTTCTTTTTTCCTGGAAATTTGTCTTTATGGTGTTGAATGAAATTTCGTTGTTACTTTGTCCATGGGTACCTCCTGCCTCCGATGACTGAGGGTGTTTCTGATTTGTAGCTTTGTTATCCTTTTGCAGCTACTGAATGGGTGAAGGGAAAGCAAATGGAGGAAGTTTTGTCGATTAAAAACACGTGAGTTGGAGCTCTTGGAAACGTTTGCTACACTTGGTTATTATTTGTTCTGGACATGGCTTGTATTTTATGTGATTTGTTATATTAATTACATTCTTTGGATTCAAGGGTGAGTGCTTACTACTAGGTGCTAGACAATGTTGGCTCTTTCAGAAAAGTAACGTAATTGTATCTTAGCCGTTAGAATGGTGAGAGTTGACAGTTATAGCAAGTTTAGTGCATGGAATTGAAGAAGTAACAGGTGAACTATGTGGAAGAATTTACTTTAGATGGTATTTTTGGAGAAAACACAGCCTAGTTCAACACGAAATTTACACATTTGTTTTATTGGTCTTGATGATTAATATTTGATGTTTTATTTTTTTTCTGTTATATATATATATATATATATATATATATATATATATATATATATTTGTGTGTGTGTGTCCTCTTTAGATTACTGTGAGCTTATGAATCTAAGGACTGCCAATATTATTTTCATCTTTCCTATGTTGTTTAGTTACACCTTTTGGTTTATTGATTAATGCACCGTCTCTAGGACTTCTAGTCCTGCTAGATGATATTATTCTTGCTTCGTTTATGCTTTTTAATGCTTAATTGCTCCCTTCTCCGTTTATTAATTGTTGAGGAACACATTGCTAATTTTATGCAGTGAAATTGCAAAGCATCTTTCACTTCCACCCGTCAAGCTTCACTGCAGCATGCTTGCAGAGGATGCTATAAAAGCAGCTGTTAAAGATTATGAAGCTAAACGTGCCTCAATAACTACTGAGGGGCAGGGAACAACTGCAGAGAAAACTGCCACTGCTTGACACTCTTGCATTTGTGAATTGTATGACGGTGAAAACAGCCATTGCTATGGCTTTTTGGTGACAGAGTGAATGGACATTGTATGAACATCTTGAGGTCAGATATGTTTGGTTGGAGCTAGTTGTAGGATTTGAATTGTCTTAATTTGAAGTAAATACTTGTCTCCCAGGCTGTAGTTTGTCATTTGTCATCTGTTTAGAGAAGCTTTTTTACTTAAAAATATGTATATGTAATAAAATAAAGCTATGATATTGTGTTGAACCCACGTAAATATTTTGTTACTGAAGCTAACACACCATTTTACCCTATTTCGTTTTGGATATGTTTGTCTGTCATTCGGCTTTATACCCGACAATGAGTATAGGAATATCACTGTATAATGTGTAATGCATCCTTCAATCGAAGGATATAACCCTTGGAGCTGGGAGAAACAAAGAGCTTATTGTTATAAAAGAAGCGTTGAGCAGAGTATTTGCAAAAGATAATGGCCGGTTAGTTGCAGATTTGCAACCTCTATTGTCGTTGCCACAATTCACGAATCTATGCAATATTTTTCTCTGCAAATCTTGGTCCCACAATTACTGTTGCTTTGAACGTTGCTGATCTTTTCTTCTGCAAGCCACAGTGGTGAACGTTGGGTTTGTTGCAAAAATTTTATTTGATTCATCATAAATCTCTCCTACACCTGTTTATAGGTGCATGCTTCCTCCGATAAAAGACACTAAACACATCTCTTTTCTCTTTCTCATCTTCTCTCTATTTTTTCTTCTTTTCTCCTAGATCGGTTATAAATTGTTTTAGATTTTCTTGTTAGTTTTTGTTGTATCCTGTTGTGTTGTATTCTGAAAAACACACAGTGGATAAGTCTTAAAAGCTAAGAAAAACACAAACAAACTGGGTTTAGACGTGTATACTCACTACCCCACTACCCTTAAAGGATATATCCGCTCTTTCATGATACAATAAGAATTTTCTTTCAATATCTCCAAGGATGAGAAGGAGAGAAGAGATGTGTGTTGGGTGTGTTTTAAGGAAAGGAAGCATTAGACATTTATTTATAGGTGTAAGACGGGTTTATGATGGAGTCAATTATCCCCCGACTTAGGAGGAAAACTTTTGCAACAAAACAAACCCACCGTTCACCACTGGCTTGTGAAAGAAAGATATGCAACGTCCAAAGCAGCAACTGTGGTAGGGACCAAGATCTGTGGAGAAAAATCTTGCATAGCTTCCGTGAATCGACGAGAATAGAGGTTGCAAATCTGCAACTAACCGCCTATTATCTTTTGGAATAACACTTTACTCAACGCTTAATTTATAACATCCGAGTGTTGGGTGCTTACATAGAACAGGATTAAGAAAACGTTCGTATCATGAACCTTCATAAATATTTTTATGGCTTCTCACTTGATCACAAATGAGCTACAGGCACGGATTGAAAAAGGAGTTCTGTAGGAGTGTCCTTGAATCAATATGCAGCAGTTGATTAAAACTATGAATTTTGTATCTGTGATAGAGGATAAGAGTATAAACCTTTGATAATCTGGATTGTTCACGGTTGTTTATCAAATATCATTGGTTGCGTATTTTAACAGTGTGCTTTTAGCTTTAGGTCTTGTAATCTTTATCTTTAATAGAATGAAGCCTTTTTTTTTCTTAATTTATTTTAGTTGTTTGTCAAACCACATTAGGTGGTTATTTAGTTTGCCTCTCGTGTTCCCATTGTGTAATTGTTTAGATTTTTCTGGCAAGCCTGTCCGTGGGTTTTGTGATCACCTTGTTGACAGAAGTTATTATGCCTTTCGTGCAAATCAGCAGAATAATTGGTTACGACTTGTTTCTCCATAAACATTTTTAAAAGAAGAAAATAAGCGATATTATTTTTTTACAAAATTAAAATTAGTTTATGCATTAATTAAAAATAAAATTTTAGAGAAAATATGATAGTTTTTACAAATTTAATTATGTATATTTTGGGATTTTACTGATGTGGGTTGTTTTGATCTTCTTTCTATATCTTTAGTAAACAGTATTACTATAAAATAAATTGATTAAATTTTTTTAAATGGATTTAAAATTTTGAATAAGAATATTTTTAGCTAATTTAACTTTACTAATAAAATTTAAAAAAAAAAAACTAAGAAAGATAAAGAAATAAGTCCAAAGTAAACAAATAACGTTAATGAAAATATATTTAAAAAAGCTAACAAAAAAGGGAAAATTGAAAAAAATCTTATGTCTACATCTCTTCTATTACAAAAATTTTAGAGACAATATCTATGATTTTAGAATTCCTAACAGAAGTTAAAGAACATGTCAAGACCACCATTACTTAGAACAACAACTTCATCTATCACTTCATTATCAACATATTTCGTTTCAGGAATAAGAAAATATTCCCAGAGCATTCAATATTATCCACAAACATAGGATGATTTTCCTACAACGGTATTTTAAAGAGTTAGTTTTTATCACATATTATTAGCGTTAAGTTTACAGTCATCTAAGTTCTTGCCTAAATCTGCATTTAGAAGAAATAAATTTTTAAATCAAGTTTTGAACGATTTTCTTATTAATTCTGTATTGTGGAGCATAAAATACAGATTACTCTAACAAAATGATAATCATTTAGACTTTGCCCTTTACATTCGGTATCTCCCTCACTATTCATATTTCATAATAAAATATATTATCTTTTTCTAGTAAATATAAGATTTATTATACGATTTTTTATATTCCATAATATATTCTATAATATTATATAATTATATAATCTTAATATTTTATAATTATATATAATTATATGATGTTAATATTTTATAAGTTTACACTTTACATTTTATTTAAATATTTGTATATTATATAAAAATTAAATTTGATTAAAATTTGAAAATGGACAAAATTACTCAAATTTATAAAAGTATGAAACTCGATTGAGATAAAAATTATATAAAAACGAAATTAAGACTAAGACAAAGTGACATGTAGTAAACCACATCATGAGAATGTTAGCTTTATGCATTACAATTTTTTTTTTATAAAAGGAATTTAAAAAATATTTAAAATTAAAAGAAATCAAAAGGAGAATTAGACATAAGAGCTTAGGGTAAACTGATATAAAATATTTAGTTTTTTATTTATTAATGTTAAGCTAATCTAAATTACTTATCTCATTCATGTATCTACTGAATACAACACTTTTTATATTCTCATAATTACTTAGAAGAAATAGAAATATATTTCATATTATTCAGATGTTTTTTTTTATTTAGCATATCACAAGTTATTATTAAAACATTTTATTGATTTGTGTGTATGAAATGCATTTTCAAGATTTTGTGTTTAATTTTTTCAATTATTAGTTATCATATTTTTATTGTTTTTACTTCTTATTGGTTGTTAATTTTTATTTATTTAATTTAATGTATATATAGAAATAATGACCAAAAACTAATTTAATCATTTGATATACTTTAATTTACAAATCCACTCTTTAAGATTTTATCTTTTAAGCTATTTTTCTGTAGGCAAAGGAGAAATTTTAATTAACAATCTAGAATCCACAATTGGTAATCTAGGATGACTTCCTTATAATTACAAAAATAAAAATAAAAAATACATTAATCCAATTGTAAACTAATAAAATTTAAGTTTTACAGAACGAATCATACAACTTGTGTCCCTTTAGTATGATAATATTCAAACTAAGAAAAAAAAGCATGAACCAACAACCCAAATATTGAAGAAGCCAACGTCTCCTGCAATTCAAAGGCCTCACTTTTTCACATGTTTATTGAGTATTTATTTCTATCGGCCGACTTCACTTCACTTGTGTAATCATCATAACAACTTAGTAGTATCTAGAGCCACACCTTTCAATCCAAAATTTATTACCCATCCACACCAATGTCTACGGCTGAATTATAGATCAACTTGAAATTTTCTTGTGTTGTATTTCATTTGATTATGCAATTGCTTGGTCTCTAATAAACTTGATTGGCAAACCAACTTATCATCACCATATACTATATTCATAATGATGCATCTCAATAAAGATATTGACCATGGTCAATATGTTTCCTTTTCACATATCATCTCACCTATTAAATTATTCGTACAAAAATATTATATTTATCCCGAGTCCGTACACACTTTTTTTCAAACAGAAAATATCTTAGTAAAATATATAATTGTCTTTACAATATATCTCATTTAAATTTCCCTTCTTCCTATTCTCTTGTTAGGATTTATTCAAATAAAAAAGTTAATGAGATAATTGAGAAAAGAAAACTTTAATTTGAATATTTTAAACAAATAAGCCTTTATAGCTTAAGGTTAGAGTGTACTCTTGTAAAAATTCACCAATGTAATTACAAGGAAAGGATTTCTTTGTACAATTTTGTGAAACCCTGTAACATAAAACTTTTATGTAAAGATCCCGTTAGATACCTTTTTATGGACCACCAATGTCATGGTTATGAACCCTATGTAATTTAGTAGCATGAGTATTCAAGAAATAAAAGGCCAGAATAGATATGCTAAATAACTAGTGCACATGTGAAAATATGTGACGCACATGAAAGGAGTTTTTGTACAATTTTATGAAACCCTGCAAATAAAACTTGAGTAAAGACCAAGTCATAGTAGTTATTATGGATCACCAAAAGTTATACAATTAAATGGTTATGAACTCTAAGTAATTCAGTAATGTGAGTGTTGAAGAAATAAAAACTATAACAAAATTGATGCACATGTGAAAATAAATGCGGAGCAGGGAAAGAGTTTTTGTACAATTTGATGAAATGTTAAAACTTTTGTGCAAAGACCCATAAATATGTATATATTATGAACCACCCTTGTCATTAAAATTGAATGGTTATGAACCTTAAGTAATTCAGTAGCATTCGTGTTCAAGAAATAAAAGGCCAAAATAGATATGCTAAATAAAAGGCATCAACACTAACCGAGGGAAAATTATCCTTGAGAACCTAAAGTAGACCTTTCTCCCTTTGTGGAGAATACAACATTGACGAATATTTATATTGGGAGATGAAGGTCGAATAAATCTTTTAATGCCTCAAAATCGATTAAGAGAAATAGGTGTCCATGGCTACTCGAAGATTTTAGGGGTATGCAATGTATTGGTGGACTTCCTTGACCAAGGACCTAAGAAATCGTAATAATTGGAATGATCTTATGGTCGTCCTTAGGAAAAAAATATGCCCTCCTATTATGATAGGGAGTTGATGGATAGACTCCACCGACTCCAACAAAGGTTCATGAGTAGAATAATATATAAACATAAAAAATTACTTTTATTGAGGGTTGGAATTAGAGAAGAACTAAGGATTAACATAGTTAGGTTCCATAGTGGTTTGAATTAAAAAAATCAGGTATAGAGTTGAATTATTAGATGATAATGATCTAAATAAATTGGTTCAACTATGCGTGAGGGTAGAACAATAACTCAAAAGAACGTACGAGAAGTTTGTACCTTTCACGGGTTAACTAGTTTTTATAGAAGATTTTTGAAGTACCTCTCTACCATTGTTTCTCCTCCTCAAATTATGAATGAATTTCCATTTATGTGGGGTGAAAAATAAGAAAAATCATTTCAAAAAGTTAACCCATGCACCCATTCTAGTTTGACCTGATTTTACCAAAACTTTCGAGCTAGAGTGTAACGCCTCTAGCATTGGCATAAGTGAAATATTATTTCTAAGAATTCATCTTATTGCTTATATCAATGAAAACTTTATGGCCCACCTTGAACCATCCTACCTATGACAAAGAGCTTTATGCTCACATTCATGCCCGCACAACTTGGGAGCATTACTTTGTGATTAAGGAATTCACCATACACACTGCTTATGAGTCACTTAAGTATCTTTGATGATAAGGAAAATTAAATAAAAGGCATGCTAAGTGGGTGTAATTCTTAGAACAATTTCCTTATGTTATCAACAAAAGAAATGGAAGAGTCATGTAGTTGTTGATGCCTTATCAAGACGACACACATTACTTATCTCTCTAGGCTATTAGATCTTAGGGTTTGATAATAGATCCAAGTTGTATGACCACGACAATAGCTTTTCATCCACATATAAATCATGTCTCAAGAAGCATTTTGATGGACTTTACATTTCTTAAGGGTGTCTGTATAAAAAAGGAAAACTTTGTATACCTCAAGGATTCATTAGAAAACTTTTTGTCTAAGAAAGTCATGAGGAATGTCTCACAGGCCCTTTTAGAGTTAATAAAACTATAACTCTTTTGAGAAGTCAAATTTATTAGCCACACATGAGAGTAGATGTTCAAAGGGTTTTGACTACGTGTATAGCTTGTCTTCAAGCTAAATCTAAAGTAATGTCTCATGGACGCTACACACCTTTCCCCATAGGTAGTACCCAATGGGTTGGTATTAGTATAGTTTGTACGCTTGGTCTTCTAAAGACCAAAAAGGGATATGATTCTATTTTTGTGGTAGTTGATTGCTTTAGTATAATGGCTCAATTTATACTTTGCCACAAAAAGTAGATCATTCTGGCTACATCGCAAGACTATTCTTTAAAGAAGTTGTAAGATTGTGCCTGATAAAGATGCTAAGTTCGTAAGTCATGTTTGGAAAAATTTAGGAAAAGCTAGGAACTAAAATTTTATTTTATAACACATGTTTCCCTTAAATTAATGCTCAAATTGAGAAGTAAATAGATCTTAATCCACTTTTTTAGGGTCATTTTAAAGGGAAATAAGAAATTTTGGGATGAACATCTTCCTTAGATAGAGTTTGCATATAACTGAGTAGTCCACAAGACTACTAATCTTTTTCACTTTGAGGTTGTCTATGGTTTTAACCCTCTAACACCTCTTGATATAATGTCACTTCTTGATGAAACTTCTTTCTTACATAAGGAAATAATGTCTAAAGCGGAGTTTGTTAAAATGTTCCATGAGAAGGTTAAAGACCAAATTAAAAATGAAACTAAAAAGTTATATGGAACTCAACAACAAAGGGAGAAAGAAATTAACCTCTAAATATGGAAGAAGTCAACATTTGTACATAATTAAGAGGTGTGACTTTCACATGTATATTGAGCATTTCCTGCAAATCATCACAACTCGTTGCATATACAATCACAAATCTCAATCTAAAATCTATTACCCATCCACAACCATGCCCAATAATGAATTCTTCATTCAACTTCAAATTTCTTATTGTATTTATTTCCATTGATGCAATTACTCTCTCTCATATAAACTCAATTAGCTCAAACCAACCTATCATCACTATATACTATATTCATAATAATGCATGTCGAGTATGGTCAACCCATTACCCTTTCAAAAACCACCTTATTGATCGAATTCATTAATATAAAAATATTATATCTATCATATACCCTTTTTTCAAAAAAAATATGATGTCTCTATAATATATCATTTATCTGACCTAATTTATTACAATGTATCTCATTTAAATCTCTCTTCTTCATATCATTAGACAAGACTCCTCAAATCCCAAAAAGTTAATGAGATAATTCAGGAACATAAAATTTAATTTGAATAGTTTAATCAAGCAAGCCTTATAGGTTAGTAATAGAGCTATAAATTTCTCTTCTCCATATCATCGTACAAGACCTCCTCCAATCCAAAGAATTAATGAGATACTTGACGAACATAAAATTTAATTTGAATAAATTAATCAAGCAAGCCTTTATAGCTCAGTGGTAGAGCGTCAGTCTTGTAAACTGAAGGTCTGTAGTTCGATCCTGCATGAAGGCATTTTTAAAATAAATTACATAATTTTATATGAGTATTTAAATTAAGTTATGACCCAACTATTTGACCTTATCAAACTATGAATGAGGTCTTATTCCTTTTCATATCATTTTGTTGATATATAATTCATTTTCTCGTTATTTAAGTGAGGTCTTATTTTTTTCACATTATTTTGTTGATATATAACTTTTTTGTATTGTCTCAATTCATGTTACTGTTGGAATAATTTATCCGAGATGGAAAATACTTAGAGAATGAAAATTATTGGAAATATGTTTTATTGTAAGAATTGTAAGATTCATTATTCAACATATGAAACTAGGTAACCCAAAAAAGATGGAAAATTATGTTGTAGATTTGAGATAGCTTTGATTTTACATTTTTGTTATCAAACTATTACTGCCATTTTTTACTTCAGGCTTAACTTTCTTCGTTGTTGGACAACTTGGTTGAGGACCATCTAGAACAACTTATATTGAGCCTTTAATAAGGACCATGCTAGAAGGGTTGAGGAAGAATTTAAGAAATAAAAAATTCATATTCTTTTGAGTTTAGAGAATTCTTTTTCCCCTCTCCAGTCTTAAAAGAACAAAGATACATGTATAGCTACAATTGTTTTTTTGTTGTAAAAATAATAGAAGCATAAAAAGGCCTTTGTTTGAATAAAAAACAAACACCCAAGAACAACACAACATGCGCCTACCACACTCTTTAAAGGAGGCCACATCTCATCCACAAAGTCTTGTGCTTATAAACACAAAGCTTTGAATGATCTGCATGATGTGGGACCTATTTCCCAAGTAGGCGACGAACTCACTCTTCACAAGTGCAACTGAAGTTTTGTTTATTCTCACATCCTTCAATTCATGGTGTGCAAGAGGGTTCTAACATCTATATATAAAGCCCTTTGCCTCTGGTAACCTTAACCTTAACCTTTCAATGAACTTGAATTCATATTCTATTTTATTAGTCTTCTTTTTTCTATTAAGGTCATTAAATGATAGTATACTAGTTCACCCTCAACTCAAGAGTTGCGTCCAATCTCTTAAGCAACACACTTAAGAAGTTCAAACAATCAAATATCCCAATTTGATTACAACATGAGTATGAACCTCTCCAAGTATCACAAGTATTAACCTCTTCAAGTATCACGGGTATTAGCCTCTCTAAGTTATAAGTATAAACCTCTTTAGGTGTCATTCTAAATCCCCCTAAGATTGAAAAATCTCAATTGAATAAACCAAAATCACACTCAAAGTAAGAGAGTACAATCAAAACTCATAGCTTAAACTACACAATGTGAAGGATATTAAAATGATTAATCACACACCCAGTGTCTCTCACACCTAATAAAATTTGACTTTATAGGCTCATTACTTCTTCTTTGAATCTTCTTGATCACTTGTATGTTGTAATTTTGTTTGCGTGCTCTCTCTCTCTCTCGCTCGCTCTCTCTCTCTCTTCCTTTTCTTTATCTAAGTCTTGGTATTTATATTCACTTTGAATAATATGGTTGTTGATGTGTATTCATTTATGAATAGTTTCTCTTTGACATTAATATTTTTATCTCACTTTCTATAAGGAAGGTCTTGATATAATTATCAAAGTATTTGTTTTACTGAATTATCCATTCTTTCATTTCTTATATTTCTTCTTCAATTTAAATTTCTCCACTCTCTTATCCATATTATTGTTGTAATTTTGAATATAATCTCCAAGATATCCTTCATATATCTGCAATCTTTAATTCTGTATATAATATTCAAAGTATATTTCATCTTTAGTGTAGATTATTTTTTAGATATTCTTTTTCTTCAATCAGATCTTCAAAAAATGATTCTTTCTTGAATTTTTGATTTGTATAATGATGAATTTGATATATTTATTATTGATTAAATCTTCCTTTCCATCGTTCAAATTTGCTTCACTAAACTGAGGCTCCCTTCTTTGTTTCGTATTATGTATAATTTTCTCAATCGACTTTGACTTTCATGTATCGTTTGGTCAACTCATATTTAAAGTGTCTGGTCAATGTAGTCTTTTGGTCATTAGTTTGACTTTCATAAGGTCCAATTTTTATTCACTCGTCTAATAAGCTCTATTTATCTAGTGAGTATGACTTATCTCGTTAACTTCACTCATTTGTTCAACACAATTTGTTTGTTAGCTTTGACTCGTCTAGTGATGCTCTTTGTTTTGTATCATCCAATGGTCACATTTTGACTTGTCTCGTCTACTCTTGTTGTTTCATCTGGTCTTTACTTTCAAAATTGTTTTTTCTATTATTCACAAATATAATTTTGATAAATCTTGCTTCAACTTATGAGCACATGTTTGATATAATAATAATCAAATATATCTTAGATTAATTCACATTTTCTAATCAACACATTATACAATCATAATTTATGATTGGCATATCTTAGATAATGTCTTATTAGTATATAGCTTAATGGTTGATTTGTCCAATCTAATATTTCTTTATATGGTCTTTACATTAATATATTGTATTTATATTGACTAATCTAAGGCTTAAATTGTTGAATCATTCTAACTTGTGTATTTATTTCTTTATAAATTTTCATTTTATAACACAAAATTCATATAATCATACCTCACATACGAACGAATAAAACTAGAGTTGACAACAATTGTTTATAACATATGCTAAAACTAGAGTTGACAACAATTGTTTGTGACAGTGACACAAACTAATAATCATCATAAACAATACTAAGTTAACATCCCTTTCAACATGCGTTTACCACACAAAACTTCATAAGAAAGAAATAAAGTTAGCTCCCCGTGCCTGTAATCTCAATGTTTCAAATGAACTCTTTAACATTTTTTCAAAATACTTTTAAGTCCCCAGTTTCCTTTAGAACTATAACATTTCAAGAAAAACTCTCCTTACTTCTTTGTTTATCTATGAACTACGTTAAGATACTTACCTATATACTCATCACTTCTCCATGATGAGTGCATATTTTTGCCATCATTTAATGTTTAATTTTGGATTCTTAATTAAATTTTGTTCCTTTTTAAAAGATTAATTTGATTGGGATTTCTAAAAATTAGGCTATTTGAGCTTATAAGATAAAAATGTCTTAGAAATTTCTTTTTATTTGTATAAATTATTTTTGGATATTCTAATGTTTGTTCATGCAGCTGAAGTTAAGGTTAAGCTTATTTAAGGTGTGAAAATAAATTGATTAAAGTTATAGAATACCTTTAAGGCTAAATCAACAAGTTCCGGAAAAATCACTTATGCACCCCTTACATTACTTATACACTCCCCTATTTCAAATGGGCCACCCAAAAATCTATTTTTCACCCCCTAATACATCTATTTTCACCCTTCTACCACTCACTAAATCAATTTAACTAGATCTGTCATGTGGCAATCCACCACTTCCAAATTTGTCCAACCACATGTTGACAAGTTGCAGATCCTAACTCACAAATTTTAATCAATCAGGTGCGACCACGTCATCATCCTCAACATCTCTCCAAGTCATACAACCAGAACCTGCATGCGCGTAACCAACATCAGAGTTCGTCGGAATAATGTTGGCAGATGCACGCATAACTCGCCAGACTTTGTGTAGTCCACCATTGAAGCCACCAACCATCAATGTTCCACCACCAATGACACAGAATAACACCACCGTCGAACCACATTAGCAAATGTGAACTCAGCTGTCCTTCGTGAACCAAAAAACGCCATTGTGTCGTTCAAGCATGTACCAACCCATCTACACTTTGAACCACCACAAATCGCGACCAATATCAAAATAGATCGGAGTGCCTCGAACTCAAACATGAGGCACCAACCTGAATGCAACTACCTTAAAACTTCATAAACACACCAATAGCACGACTCTTAGCGGTAGCAGCTTCGTCAGAGATCTTTTCCACATCAGAGTCGTGCCCTAAAATGTGTTAGAATAGGTCCATGTTTTATGCCTATTTACTATGGTTTATAGGGTTAGCTTTGTTTGTATATATAACACACCTCTTGTAACATTTTATACACACTCAATAATATACAATCCCCTTCTTCATATATTTCTTTGTTTTCTACATGGTATCAAGAGCCCCAAACGATCCATGATTGAGAAGAGATTCTTGTAGTAGTTCCTTTTTTCTAAACCCTAAATCCTAAGCCCTAAGCCTTTTCACAAATTTTATGATTAAAAAGGGATTCTTGCAATAAGTTCCTTTTTCCTAATTCCCAAGCTAGAAACCCTAAGCCTTAAGCCTCTTTTGCAATTTTGAAGATTTCACCCGATCACAATTTTATTTTCTACTTTGAGGCATTTTTTTGCGAGGTTATGCACCATGCTCTAATGTGTTTGTATTTTATTCATTGCTTCTATTGTGTGGTTCACATTTTTGTTCTGTATTCGATTTATTATGACAATTTGTAAAGATGATTATCTTCAGTCTATTAGTGCGCAATTGGATGGTAAAAGTTATGCCGACCTAGTTATGTTATGAAAAAATTTCTTCTTGGGAAGTCCATGTGGTGTTATATTTCAAGTGTTAAGGCACAACCGATTGACACTAAAGTTGATGATTATTCTACTAATTTAGAGGTTTGAGAAGTTGATAACTCTCAAATTATTACTTGGGTCAATAATTCTGTTATACATTCGATTGTCGCTCAATTGGCAAAATATGGTACTACAAAGGAGGTATGGAATCACTTATCTTGATTGTGCACTAAAGTAAAATGACATGAGCATTCAAGACTTCTATTCTGTCATGACAATCCTATGGGATCAACTTGCCTTGACTAAGCCTACAAACTTGTGTGTTTTTGCACCGTATATTACTCGTAGAGAATCATAACGTTTGACTCAATTTCTTATGGCCTTGCTGATGAGTACATATTTTTGCCCTCATTTAATATTTAATTTTGGGTACTTGATTCATTTTTTGTGTTTAAAAGATTAATTAATTAGGGTTTGTGATAATTTGAGTTATTGAGTTTGTGGATAAAAATCGCTTAAAAAGTGATTTTATTTGCATAAAATATTTTTTTATATTCTAACGTTTGTTGATGCAGCCGAAGTTAGGTTTGGATTCATTCAAAGTGTGAAAATAAATTGTTTCAAACTACAAAATAAGGCCAACATCAGTAAATTCAGGAAAGAAATAAATCAGGAGCTAAATGCACACCTATTTTTTACTCATACACTCCATCTTTCCCAAATGGCCCATACAAATTTGTCTTGCTCCTCCTAATTTATTAACTTTCACCCCTCTTATCACTCACAAAAGTAGTCCAACCAGAGAATGCCATGAGGCACTATCTTGCACTCACAAATTTGACCAACCACAAACTGCCACCTCATTATCTCCAACCTCTCACTAGCCAAAACACATCTCTATCTTCTCTAACCACCATGAAACTTGCACGTCGTCTTCAAGTTGCAACAAAACATGAAACAACAGGCTATCTCCACAACAACACCTTCGAGCCACTATTGTTGCACTCACAAAACGAGACCTCCTTGCATCCTGCACCATTGACATCCAAGCCTCCGCAAGCACGCACAAGTAATAGGAGGAGTCAAACACGAACAACAACGACCCTTGACTTTGTCAACCATGCATCTGTAATAACCATTGACGCAAAACCTTCATTGCTGCGATGAACCATATGCGCGTTGCACTTCATTGGACGAAAAAGAAACGCTGCAACATCATTCCTGCACATAACCACCACGAGACCTCCGTCTTCAGCTCACTATAGCAATGTCAGTTTGCTAGATCACCCCACTAGAAACGTGAACACAAAACGAACACCATTGTAACAAAACATTAACTAAAACCCTAATGGAGGAGGAAGAGGTCAGATTTGGGAGAGAGAGAAATTTGCCACATGTCAAAGCCTCATTGCACAATCAACATGTCAAATAACCAAAGTTTGGTCAAAATTTCAAAGTCTAGTCAAAGTTGGTCAAAGTAAGAAGGGCTAAAGTGCAAATATTGATATATTTGGATTTTTCCTACAAATTTGGACTACAGGATTGCAAAGGGCTGATTGAGAAAATTAATGAAAATATTATTTGGTGATAATATATTAGATATCTTTAAGTAATTAATTATATCAGAAATTATCAACCAACTATATTTGTCAAATAGGTTTAAAATTGTTTATATCTCTCCAAATATTTTTAGATATTCATAACAATTATAAAGATAAATGATATTTATAATTATTTTAAAGATATTTGATAGATCTTGGCAATATAAAAGCTTAGTCCAAGTCCTATATATAGAGATCAAGGGGATGGAGAAAAACAAGCTCGAAATTTTGGAGTATAGAAACCCTTTAGGGGCGGCCTAATCTCATCCTTTCTCTCTAACCTCTCTTCTTTTATCTTTATGTTACTTTTGCATTTCAAGAAGGGCTAAGCTTTAAGAGTTAGTTCCACTGTAATTTCTTAATTGGATTCTAAGGTTGGATGAATAAATTTGTTTGTTCTTTTGATTCTTGTTGTGATTTATTTTCATCTGTCTTTTTTGTTCTTAATCTAGTAAAAGTAATGATTTTCATATTGTAGCAAGTTAGCACAATATTAAATCTACACAACATAACAATCATATGAGTCCAAGGATTTTTAAATTTTAATTGAGAAGTTACTTTTAATTTAGAAACTTTCATATGATTGAATGAGTTTTTGCTAATAATTGAGAAGTTAGTTTGATTAAAGGTGAAAACTTCAATTAGAATTAATTAAGAAATTACTTTAGTTAATAAGCTTTTTATTAGATATAAGAGGTAAAATAATAGACATGATTAGGCACAATAATATTTAATTGAAAAGTTACTTTGGTTAAATTTACTATGATCAATCTATAAATTTCTTACTTTTGATTGAGAAGTTACTTTGTTAAAAGTGAGGACACCAACATATTAATTGAGAACTTACATTGATTAATTTGAAATCTTAGAAAAGAAATCAATAACAGTAATCTTCAGAAAAACTAATGATGAATCCTATTTTGAAAAAGCAATGGAATCAACCTATTTTCTTTCTATTGTTTTTATCTTATTTTGTATGTTTCCAATTTTATTTCTTTCTTTCAATTATTATTTTATTTGACTAACCCCTTTTATATAACTTTTATAAGAACTAATTTTCCAAGAATCAATTTTGTGTTCATTGGGAGACGAATTAGGGTTAACTTTACCTGTTTTATTTTCTTGATTACTATCTTAGCAATACTGAAGTTGTTATAGCTTATTAGTATTACTTTAATCGCGTCAACGACAACATTATCACTTGCGTAGCGATTTTGAAAAATGGTGGGGGTTCAATTTTGCATCATAATCCTCTGCCTTTTATTGATGATGTTGTTAATGAATTATTAGTAGAGGAAATTAGACTTCCTTCCTAGTCCCAGGCCAATATAGCCTTGCAATCTCAGGGTACGTCATCACCAAATATATCTTCTAACAAATGGATCATTGACATAAGTGCCACTAATCATATGTCATATCAGTTTCCTTCTTTTGTTTCGTTAACACGTAACTCATCCATGTCAATTGCAACTACTATTAGTGAGTCAGTTCCATTATCTAGTATTGGTATCATTGTCATACCATCTTTTTTCTTTTTCTGATCTTTACTATATACCTGGTCTTGCCATGAATCTTGTTTCCGTTGAAAAAATTTGTGATTTTGGATATAATGTATATTTCACTCCATTTGGGTGTTTTGTACATGCCCGCACATCTTAGAAGATGATTGAGATAGGTCGTAGGCAAGGTGAAATTTATGTCTTGAATTAGTTCAAGGAGTCAATAGTTGTAGTCTCTAGTGAAGATTTATCTTTATTTCATTTGTCTTCTTCTTCTTCTTCTTCTTCTTTTTCACCCTTTTATTTGTGGTATTCTTGTTTGGGTTTTTAGCGTCTACAAGAGTCTTGGGTACTTTGGACAATGGTGATATTTCTGATTATAGTGGTTCTAAATTGGCAAATTTTTTTGCTTTCCCTTTTAATAAAAGTATTTCTTCTTCCTTTACTCCTTTTGATCTTGTGCATGCTGATGTGCGGGGAACTTCTCTTGTATCCACCAAATGAGGTTCTAGATATTATGTCTCTTTCATTGATGATTTTACTCATTTCACTAGGATATATCTTAAGAAACGCCGGTCTAATTTTCTCACAATTTTCAAAAATTTTAATGCTCTAATAAAGACCCAAGACTCTGCTACCATAAAAACCTTTCGTTATGACTTGGGGGTAAATACACTTCTAATAATTTTACCATTTTACTTGCCTCTGATGGAACTATACATCAAACCTTTTGCACTAACACTGCTCAACAAAATGGTGTTGCTCAAAGAAAACATTGTCATCTTGTTGAGACTACAAGATCATTCTTGTTATATGTCGATGTTAGTGTCTTGTAGGGGGGAAGTTATTCTTATAGCAACTCATGTTGTGAATCGAATCCTGACTTCACATAATTTTGGTTTGTCTCCTTTTGAAAATTTGTATGGTCATGGACCTGATTGCTCTACTTTGCGTGTTTTTGGATGTACTTGTTTTATTCTAAAACCACTTGTTGAGAGTACTAAATTATCAGCTAAGTCTTCTTTATGTGTCTTTTTGGGATATTGTCTTAGTCAAAAGGGATATTGTTGCTTTGATCCAATTAGTCAAAAATTGTATGTCCCACATCATGTTGTATTTTTAGAACATAATTCGTTATTTACTATTTCAGCTAGCTCACATTATTTGACTACATCTAATGTCATTAAAATTGATCCTTTTGATATTGATGGCACTATACTTACTTTCGTACCAACTCCAGAACCTATCTTAGCACTAATTACAAACATTGCATCAAAGGTTGTACCTATTGATTCCTCTACTATGCCTACTTCCATACCAACTCTAAAACTTGTCTTAGCACCAATTACAAACATCGCACCAGAGGTTGTACCTGTTGATTCCTCTACTACACCTACTCAATCATCTCTTGAGGTTGTGGTTCCTCTGCCACATGTTTGACCCAGTCATAATCGTAAGTCTACTCAACTACCAGATTTTGTTTTTTTCTCTTATTTTCATTCATTTGTATTGCTTCTATTCATCATCTTCATGAGCATTCCTCCTATAGAGAGGTTTTTTGTGATCCACTTTGGCAGAATGCTATAGTTGAGGAACTTACTACCCTATATCAGACTCATACATGGAATTCAGTTCCATTGCCATTAGGAAAACATCTTATTGGATCTCGTTCGGTATATAAAATCAAGACAAAATCAGATGGCTCGGTTGGAAGATATAAAACTAGACTTGTTGTTAAATGATATACCCAAAGAGTATGACATGGATTATGAGGAAACATTTGCTCATGTGGAAAAAATGACTATTGTTTGTAACTTGATTGTTGTTGCTTATATTTTTCAATTGAAGAATTTTCAAATAGATGTGAAGAATGTCTTTTTGAATGGGGATCTACATGATTCCAATACTCTTAGCTTGCTAAGAGGCACGCCTAGATGAATGAAGAAGGGCCTTGGATCATGGCTCTACACCTTGGATGAAATTAAAATGGAGAGGAGCCTTGGTTGATGTTCTAGATGGTGAAAGACCATGAGGAGAGGAGCCTTGGTTGACATTCTAGATGGTCAAGATTGTGAGGAGAGAGCCTTGGAGAGCAAAGGATACTTTTGTTGACCTTCTAGATGGTTTGGACAACAAGAAGGTGTGTATGTTTAGCTTAGGTTTCTTTAATTTCAAGAACATAACATATTATAATTGCTAAGAGGTCCCTACCCATTCCTATTTAATGGAACCTCAAGATCACTTGTAAAAGGTTGATTAATATTGAATTTAAGACATTTTAGTGTGCTTTTGTGAGCTTTGCTCTCGTGAGAGTGTTTACTCTTGGTTTTATCTTGAACCTTGGTTCAAGCAGCGACAACCACCACTTATCTTGGGTTTGGTTAGACTTTGTTTCCCCCAAGTGGTGTGCCTTCCTTTCTCCCCCAGTTCCCCTTCTACTATCTCCATCTTTTTGCTATTTTAGTTCATGTTCTTGTGTTCTTTATGTTTTTTTTAATGCTTATGCACCCTTATTGTTCATTGTTGTTATCTTCCATTTCTCATTTCAATTGAACCCTCTCTTCCTCTCTTTTGAGCCCTTTGAAGCGCACCTTTACATCTAGATAACCATTTGGTTATCTTAATGTCCAATGGGAATCTTTTTGGAGTTTTCTTAAGAAACATTAACACAAACAACATGCACTTATTAAAATTGTAAGATGAACTTATCTCATAACAACATCATTTTGATATGGTGTTTGTAAGACCCGAGAAAATTTAAATAATTAAAGAAATAATTATTTAATAAATGGGGGTAGTAGAAGCCTTTATGGCATTTAATGTTAATTATCGTGATGTGGAAAAGTACTAGCTCAATTGGTTAAGTACTTTATTGTGTGAGAGGACTTGGGTTTGAGTCCTATGTGTGCCAATTGTAGGATATTGTATTTTGCGCATTACTTTAATGTTATGATGGAACGTGAGTAGTGATAATGTAATTCTAAAATTATAGGAATTATCATTAAACATGTATTGGTTGAATTGTTTGTGCATTTGCCTTGTGATTGAGTGGTTATGTGTTCAAACCTTGTTGAGAACGAAATTGACTTCTTTATTTTTGCTAATATAGTTGTGACCTGAATGTGAAAGGGTGGGAAAACCCTAGAGGCAATGGACAACCAAGGGAGTAGGGAAAAAACAACCTATAATGGCCTTTGAAATGCAATTAGAGACATTTAAAGATCAAATTTCGTTTGTTTACCATTTACCATAATTAATGACCATATAAAAGGGCAAAGTTAGGCAATTAGGAGGGTTTTTGGAGTCTGAAACCTAGAGTGTGGTAAGGAGCACGAGTTTTGGAGTGAAAAGTGAGTTAGAGGTAATCAAGAGAGTTGAATTTGGAGGGCACCAAAGGAAGTTAATTTTGGGGCAAGAAGAACTATCACCCTTCATTGTTTTAAGCAGAGGAAACCATGTAAAGGGAGCTATTTTCGTGTATGTTGTTATGTGCATGTTTGAGAGCCATAGTCTCCTAATTTTATGCTTTATTGACATGAAATTTCCATGCCTGTGGGATATGATGTGTGAATTGTTGTTTTGGCATTGTTGGAAAAGCCTCTTATACATTTGGGTATGAATATGATGGGGGTATTTGCATTATATGGCGGTTGTTGTTCAATCTCAAATTGTGATGGTTCAATTAGGTCTAAAGCATGTCCATAGGAATTATTGTTGTCTAAGAACTGCTTCATAATGTTTGGTTTGGGGTTTTGGCTTGAAATTCTGGTTTATGTGCGCGTAAAAAACAGGGAGAATATCTGCTATTCTCGCTCAGGCGAGCAAGGCTCGCCTTGGTGAAAATAGCAGAAACTCAAAACCTAGTGTTGTTCGAGCATCTCGCTCAGGCGAGAGCATCTCGCCTAAGCGAGAAATCGAGAAGTTTTGAGGTTGTGCTCGAGGGTCTCCCTCAGACGAGGAGCCCATGGATTTGGGCGACAAAGCACCTCGCTCAGGCGAGAGGTACTCGTCTAAGTGAGAAATCGTGATCTGATGAGTGTGTTTTTTATGACTCGCCGCCTAGGCGAGAGATGTTTGTGTTGGGCAAAGGCAGATCTCGCCCAAGCGAGATGAGCTCGCCTAAGCCGAATTCACAAGTAAGCCATGGTAGCACGCTCGCTCAGGTGAGAAAGCTTAGCCTAAGCGAGACAGGCTTGGTCGCTTAAGCTAAGGCTTCTAGCCCAAGCGAGTTTAGTGTAGTTATGTGCGTTGTTTGTACGCATTAATGCAGACATGGATCGGGAGATGATGTGCCATGAGCGGGTAGGTTCATGGATGGTGGTTAACACGTGATGGTATGAGCGGATAGATTCATGTCCAGTTACTCTCGTGTGGGGATACGAGCGA
>Ga0214544_1000579_pt1 | contig 68908 bp, 35 predicted proteins | sample CNSS3metaG_FD_160074 | JGI IMG/M metagenome (GOLD analysis project Ga0214544, IMG submission 160074) | Root nodule microbial communities from cowpea collected in UCLA plant growth center, Los Angeles, California, USA - CNSS3 | ecosystem: Host-associated > Plants > Roots > Nodule | place: USA... | reverse complement strand
ATATATATATACTAACCTGGATTGAAAGTCATTTTTAAAGAAATTATATTTAAATATCAGGTGTATTTTGGGTATAAATTAAAATATCTTAAATTTTCCCAATTTCATATATTCTTTATAAAAAAAAAAATTGTTGAAACAATTATATATTAATATAATTTTTTAACTTACTGGATAATATATTATGTAACATGTTATACTTGTATTCATAAGGTTGGCTTATTAGTGTTTAAAAGAGCTATAGTTGTTTCAATTTTTTAGAAGTTCAAAGTAAATTTAAAGTTTCTTAATACTTTGAATGAGTTCTTATTATAACAACGGACTACGAAATGTTATTTGTATGATTGTAAGTAAAATAAATGTGATTTTTAACCTCTAAAAGGTATAATTTATTTTAAAAAAATATTATTAATCTGCTTACAAATTGACGGGTTAATTATCTTAGAATAAGAATTTCCTTAATTTTATTTATAAATACTCCTTTGATTCTACAATTTTATCGTATTAATGTATTATGCCAATAAATCAAGTTGAGTCCGAATTGTTTTAAATATACTTTTATTTTAATGAGGTCCAATTTATATTCCAATAAATAAACTTACCCAAAATTCTCTTAGTGTTTGGATATACACAAATTTATACATTGTTTGGTAAATTATCTTTAAGCTAAACTATTTTCTTAACCATGCAGATTTGGGTAGCCTTTCAAACTGCTATAACTCATGCTTTTAAACAATTTTACTACTTTATGTAATAGACTAATTCTAGAGTTACATAAGGTTTAGTCAACCATAACATAAACTTCCCTAATTGATTATCAATTTATTTTATTTTATTTTAATAATGACATTAATTTTTAATAGCTTTTGAAAAGTATTACTAAGTATAAATAATTTTATATTACATTTAATTGTAGCATTTATTTTATTTTATATAAATATATATTCAATTTTATGTTGTACAAATGTTTACTAATTACAATTTGTTATTATATAAAATTTAATTTATCTTATATTTCCCTATAGAATAAGAAAAAAAAGTCACACATGGTGGACTTTAATATAAATCAATGTATCTACTTTTATTTTATTTATAATAGTTATTTCTAAAGCACATTAACAGCATTCTATTTATAATGTCAAACTTGAGTAAGATATACTCTAAAATTTAATTTTGAATTTAAATGAATAAAAATAATAAATATTAATTTAATTTAATTTAATTAAAAGTAAAATTCATATTATATTCACATTTTACTTTTCATGAAAATTGTCATTTATTATTTCCGGTGAATAAGGCCACAATTTATAAAATTTATGATTTGAATTACTTTTTATATTTAGTGACTTGTGATAAGGTTAAAATGAATGTTAATTTGTATATTATTTTAAGTTTGAAGTCTTTGATTTATTTTTTAAAATTACAAGAGTCAAAATCAAATTTAGTAAAGTTAACGGAATATATAAAGTTGTTTTTTTTTTTCATGTGTGTTACAATACTGGTATGGGTCAAAATAAAAATAGTTTGGTCAATAACTGATTATTCTGACAAGGTTAGTATGGAAAATAGTTATTTGATATTACTTTTGTACCACAAATCATCCCTGGAAGTATAAATTTAGAGAAACAAATAATTTTGAATGGAATGAACTAAAAAAACAAAATAGATAATAAACTGTAAAAAGGGGGAAGAGTAGTGTAATGTAACTGAAGCAGTTGCTGAATCGTAGTTTGACCTCGAGATGAGTTTGGTCTTAAACGAGTGCCCAGGATTCGGTACCTGAAATTGCCCACTCCAATGTCACTGCCTGCTCAAACACGTTCCTAACGGCCACGCACCAAGAACCACGTGTCTATCACGCGCACATCCGAGAATAGCGAATGTTGTTTTAAACCTGGGGTTAACTTGAATTTTCAAAATAACTGAAGTTAGTTGTTTCACTCAACAAATTTAACCGCTTTTAAAACAAACTCTCAGCATATTATTTACCCATTCCTTTATCTTGTTATCTTGTTAAAACATACAACTCACGTAGGATGAGAAGAAGAATAGACTGTTCAAAATCAAAGGTATGCTGCAGACAAGAGAAAAGCATTTTCTTTGGCAGTACAAAATAAGAGCAATTTTTAAATTTTTAATATTCAGAGCATCAAGTTATGCAGGACGAGGGTGCGGATCTGGGTCAACCAAGTTTGACCAGCACAAACGACAACATTAGGGCTGTTTAAGTAATTAAGTAGTTGTGGTCCCACCTTAACATTTGTTGTGTCCGGTTACATATACATACTTATTTTTGAAGAGGTATTTAAAAACCTTGGCAGTGTCTTTGATGTTGTTGTGGTCCAGGTTTGGAGATTCATACCATCACATTGCATTACCTCCTATATATAACTTGCTACCTAGGTTTTCTTCCCTTTTATCTCTCAAGGGAGAGACAAGAAAAAAGAGAAGAAGAAGAAGAAGTGGTTAACGAAGGACATGAGAACAAGGAGAGGAGCTTGCTATTCTGGAGTAGTGTCAAGGATGTGTTCGGATGTGAGGCTTGCCAATAAAAACAAGGATCTGCACATGCATATGCGTGTGCATGTCGCCGGAGACTCCTTTATTTATAGCCGAAAAAGGCAGAAGAAGACGCCGGAAAAAACCGTTACCGATTACGATTTTTTTGAGTCTTTGCCGGATGACCTTGTAATCTCTATCTTCTGCAAGCTTAGTTCTACCGCCACTAAACCTTCCGATTTTCTCAATGTTTTAATCACGTGCGTAGTTTTTCAACCATTGTTTTCTCTATTCTTCTTACATTTTTTCTCTGGACGGTGTCTGATTCTAGTGTTTGTGGAACAGGTGTAGGAGATTAAACAAGTTAGCACTACATTCGCTTGTTTTGTCCAAAGTCTCACCCAGAGCTTTCGCTATTAGAGCCAAAGATTGGTGCGATTCGGCGCACCGTTTCCTCAAACACTGTGCGGATGCCGGAAATGTTGAAGCCTGTTACACTTTAGGCATGGTGAGTTAACCTGAAATTCAAGTTAGGAAATTTCAAAAATACTTTCTTCTGTGAACAAATTCTTAATTCTTATTGCTTTTTCAAAAATCTAACTTGTTGATTTCTATCTGTTTTGTGTGCAGATTCGGTTCTACTGTTTGCAAAACCGAGGGAGCGGCGCGTCTTTAATGGCGAAGGCAGCGATAAACTCCCACGCGCGTGCTCTGTACTCGCTGGCCGTGATTCAGTTTAACGGCAGCGGCGGAACCAAAAGCGACAAGGACTTACGCGCCGGCGTGGCGCTCTGCGCCAGAGCGGCGTTTCTCGGCCACGTCGACGCGCTGCGCGAGCTCGGTCACTGCCTGCAAGACGGTTACGGCGTGCGGCAGAACATCGCCGAGGGGCGGCGGTTCCTCGTGCAGGCAAACGCGCGGGAGCTCGCGGCCGTGTTGTCGACGAGCGCCGCCGCGCGCCACTGGCTGACGTGCAACCTTCAGCCACAGCTTCGGCAGGGGATCGGATGTCCGTTGCTCAGCGATTTCGGATGTAACGTCCCGACGCCGGAGGTGCATCCGGCGAGCCGATTCATGGCGGAGTGGTTCGCAGCTCGCGGCGGTTCGCCCGGACAGGGGCTGAGGTTGTGTTCACACGCGGGGTGCGGGCGGCCCGAGTCCAGGAAGCACGAGTTTCGAAGGTGTTCTGTGTGTGGCGCGGTGAACTATTGCTCACGCGCGTGCCAAGCGCTCGATTGGAAGTTCCGGCACAAGGCGGAGTGCGCCCCCGTGGAGCGGTGGCTGGACGAAGACGGCGAAGACATCGGAGACGAGGATAGTGACGGCGAGGTCATGGCTATGGCGGATAGTTAGGCAGTTTTTCTCATCGTATCAGTGACGGTAACGGAAAGGGAGGCTGTGTTGGACGGAGGAAGATTTGAATCTATTTTTGGTGAAGAGAGAGAAAAAAAATATTATTAGTTGTCCGTCTCCAAAAAAGAGGTATAGAGTACTTTTTTTTTCTTGTATAGTGAGAGAATTCTCATGGAAAATCGAGAGTAGATTAATTTTCTCTATCTTTCCAATTTCAGAGTTTAACTTTAATTAGAGAATCAATGCTAAGATCTTAATGTGAATTTTAATCCATCTGAGAGTAATTGATACCATTTAAATTTAATATTTAAACATAATTTGTAGAAAATATATGTTAGTTTGGAATTGAGGTGTTGTAGATATGACAAAATTAAATGTAATTAAGTTGAAGGTGGAGGATTTGGTGAGGTGTGATTTGTCTCTATTGATTTAATGCGGCGCCATGTCATAAGTTAAAAAAATAATTCAACAGTTTCACACAATTTTACCTCCCCTCACATGCATGATACATCATTAGGGAGGATTCATTATTTGTGATCCAACAACTTGTTAGTAACTTGATGAAAATTATTACAAAAATGTGTCAATGACAATTTATGCAAAGCAACCTATCATATCATTACTTGGTACCAATAGTTATTCGGAAGATACGATTTTTTATTTTTATTTTATGAAAGACAGCAACCAAATCGCATGGGAAAGGTTTAAGTGAGGTTAATAATAATTACCATTTATGTGTTCTTTGAGTACAACACTAATCTTCAACCACACATTTGTTTCACCTGTTTACAGCATGTTTCTAATAATTGTGATCTATATTTATAGCAAGTTTTTAAACGCCTATTTCAAAATTAAAAAAAACTGTTGTTCATCTGTAAAGTTTTAACTTTAAGACTTTGTTAGTGCAACTCCTTAAGCAAATTAAAACAAGAAAAACATATCTTAATTAGATAGAAATACGAATCCTATAAGCAAGCATGTGTAGAGGACAATAACATGGATGACACATTAAATGTTTTGGTACTTTTAGTCAGCTCTAAAGTTCACGACATTAACTACAGTACAATGTACAGTGTTTTAACTTTGATTAATTTGATAATAGAAGTCAACTAGTGAAATAACTAAAGCAGTTACTCGTTACAAAAATAGACAATTATGTTACAAGATCATGAACTTACTTTTAGGTGAAAAAAAATTGTTATCAACATTACATTTTATTTTTCAAAGTAGATGTATTGTTAGTAATCAATTATATTTTTGGATAGTTTTTTTTTTCTATAAATATTTTGTTTCAAATAAAGGTTTTTTACTTGCCTTGCACCATGGCTCCGAAAAGTGTGTAGAGAATCAATTGGCATGATTTAATAGTTTTATGAAGCTGCATTAGTAGATTTAAGCGCATTAACTTTTATGCACATAATCGGGAAGTAGATTTATTTCTATTTCTTACATTTGACCTAATTTATTATTAGCATTATATTAAGCTTTTATTATTCAATACCTAATAAAGTTGTACAATAAAATTATGTTAATGGCATTGGTAGGATTACAACTAAATGCTACTCCAGAACCAGCTTTCATCTAGCTTTAATTATCACTTTTTTTTTTTGGTCAAAAGGAATAAGAAAAGATGAAAAAAGAAAAGTAGGAGAAACATTTGCAAATTTCTTGTTGGGTTTCAGAAAAAAGTTAGCTGGCAGGAACTCTGTACATATATAATAAGTTGAAAATAAAAAGGGAAATTTTAAAATAAAGATTCGATTTTGAATAGATTATTCATGTCAAATGGGAAATAAATTAATTAAATGGGTATGAAAAGAAGGTGAGGGGATGATGGAGTGCACTTATTCTTTCTGCAATGCTCTTTATTTATTTATTTATTTTTGGTCCAGCTTCATTATTTATTTCAGATGCACTTAACCCCATATAGTAGTGAATGGGTGGACCAGGCCCAGTGCAATAACTAGTCACATTTTCCAAATTCATTCAAATTTTAGAGTTGAAATTACAAAAAAGAATATCTCAAAAGACATTATGGAGAAGTATAAAAAAAAGAGTTACATTTTGGCATCTTTTTAAAGCAACAAACATTGGATTTCATTTTATTAAATCTTTTCATGAGTGAAGTATAAAATTTATTGATTCAATTTCACTTGTTTCTTATTTGAATTTGAACTAGAAAATGAAAAAGTGAGTAAAAAATTTGGATTCTATGTTGATCTTTTATAGTTTTTATTCTATTGTACTTTATTTTGATGGTCACTAATTTTAAAATTTTAAGATATATTAAAAAAATATTTAAAGTATCAATATTATGTATTTTAAGTGTTCAACAGAAAATAATAATAAAAAAATTAATAGAGAATATGGAATCATAAAAAAAGGCATATATATGCTTTTAAGTAAATTATAATATAATTGGTTTATTATAAAACAAAAAGTGGTTAAGTATGGTACGTGCTAACTACCAATATTTTGTGTAAATATGAAGAAGCTTCTAGGACAGATAGGTTTCTTATGCCTTTGATTTGGGTATCTAACTCTTAATTTTCATTTAAAAAATTTATTTCTGCCTTTCTTCTTGCTTTGGTATCTTTTCATTCCATTGCATATAGCATTCACCATCTTATGCTTTCTTCGTGCCAGAATTACAGGGAGAGACACTTATTAATATCATAATCAGAACCAATCTTTAATCGATAATGTATCATGTTTTTAAAAAAATTCTATAAGTATACATATTTAAGGAGATTAATAGGACCGTTTGTTTGTCCCTTTTTCAGAAAAATAAATTTGTCCTTTTTGAAATGAAAATACATCGAAAATATTTATATTTACAGAAAGCAGAGCTAATAATATTAGAAGTTAGAAAAAAATTAAAAAAACAGAAAAAATTACTTCTTTTGAACTATTGCTTTCAAAAGGTGTTTATAAACGTTATAAAGAGAATTTGTAAATACAAAAGAAAAATACCGTACTTTTTTTTAAACGATTACTTTTAAGATAAGTTTATAAAAGTTAGAGTGGTGTTCGGTAAAATTTCATGGATTAACTAATTAACTAATTTTGTACGGATTCGAGCTTTTGAGGTTAAATTATTTTTGTTGTTTATTTTATTTTATTTTCTTAGAAAATTGATTTTTATCTTTATTTCATAATTTTCTTTTAATTTTTAATAAACTAATTTGTTTCTTTACCGAAATCAAATTAATATACCCTTGGTTTAATTTGAAAGTTAAAAGTAGAGATAGTAGCGTATTTTGACCAATAATTTTAAAAAATTAAAATAATATATTCAAAATTTATAAAGTTGTATAGATACAAATACCACACTAACACAAAAGAGACTTTTAATGTCTGTTATTTTCAATTTTTGGCGTCTGTCCAAACTCCGACGTCTCATTGGCTGTCGTCAAAATTGATGTTTGAGAAAAAAGCCGACGTCCCTTGAAGTTGGTTATAAATGAAACAGACGTCCTTTGGCTGCACTTTCATAAACCAGAACCCACATCCCTGAACCAAAACCGTGAATTAATTGCTAATAACTCTTTTCCTTATTTTTCCTAGTTCCCCCTTAATTTCATTCAAAACCCATGTCAAACATAAACAAACTTACAATCAGTTTAAAAAACAAATAAACAACCAACATGTGCAAACAATTAATGTCAAAATCACAAAGCATGCTTTTAAATATATACCATTTCGATAAAGATGACAGAGGAATCAAATTCAAAGCAAAACCAAACAGAAATCGAATCTACTATTACAGGAAAACAAAAACAAAAACTCACGCTGTGCAATAAGAAACATTTGATAGTTAATCCTTTGGTGGTTGTGGTTGTGGCTCATCAATCTTAGGCAACGAAGCTCCCCCACCTCCTGCCATAACTCTCTTTCACAAACCTTCTACAAAAAACTACAAATATCAATAAATCAAAACCCAAATCTAAAAAAATAAATAATAAAGCAGTCATATGAGTGACCTAACAATGAAGGTAAATGGAAAAAATGAGGTGAGCTAATAATAACAGAAAAACATAGAGTGATATTAAGAGAGAGTCCCTTTGAGTAAGCAATAGTTACAACATAATTGTGCAATCAAAGGTCGTCACGCTGCTGAAAGTTTTGGAGCTCGTCATCGCATTGTCGCCTAGCACAAATCACGTTGCTGCAATACGAAAAGGAGAAAACCATTGGATCAAAACTCAAAAAAACCCCAAGCGAGCACATCCTCTTACATGCATTGGAGGTTTCATGACCAAAAACTAATCTTCCTTCGTCCTCCCACTCATCAACAAAGGTGTTGGTTAACCCTAAAAATGAAAGTGTGCAAAGGAACAGTGTTGTTGGCGCTGCCTCTGGTTTCTTTATAACATTTAACGTCGGGATATCGAGAAATAGACGTAATTTGACGTCGGAGAATTGAAAAACAGAAGTCATTTGACGTTAGGGATTTGAAATCCGACATCCTTTGACGTCTAACCTGTCGACATTGATGTCAAACTGAATAAAGACGTCTCTTCCTTAGGGTGCCGACGTTAATTTTGTGCTTTTAATTGCAAAAACGCCACCGGTCATTTTTTACTTCGGGACTTTCGTGGACTGACGTCAAATAGGTGACGTTATAGGCCCATTTTGTGTTAGTGCCACTTTAAATAAGCTTATCTAATTTCATCTTTTTTACTCATCGGATATCCTCATCTTTGATGACGTTTCTTCTTATATCCATTAGAAAGAGTTAATATCAAACTCATCCCTTTTAATTCTTTGAAGAGTAAAGAAGAACTCCTCTACTTGAACAATTAGATTATTTATATGATGTTTCAAATTGGGTAAAGAAGTTGAGTTTTGTTTGTTTTCATATCCACTATAGCTTCTCTTTCGTTACTTTTAACAAAAATAAATTTATTCTTCTATTCTTAATCAATCTACCTATTTAAAAAAAGGATTTAAAATTAAAAAATAATTTATCATAATTTAATCGAAAATTGAAAGACATATTTTAAAAAAAATATATGATAATCAAGCCACAATTAAAAATTGGTTATGAAAAAAATGTAATATCCCTATTTAAAGAAAAATAATTCTAATAAATAGAATGCATATGTTTATAGTATAAAACAAAGCACTGACAGAAAGTAAAAAAGAAACAACCATTACACTTATCCCAAATACGATACTGGAATGGAAACCCAAAGGCACAACACAATGCCATGAACAAAATCTAAACACAGATTAAATTAAGCTGGAAATTTTCTTACCGAGCAAGAAACTACAAAATAAAAGTACACAAGGAGAAAGGCTCAACAATGAGCAATAAAGGATCTAGAAAGCCTACTAAACACTAGCTTCCCTGCCAACATCACGATAACCAAGAGCCTCCACGTCTGCTCACACCAAGGATTTGGTGATCATCGTAAAAAGAAATCAAACAGAAACACAAACACAGAGAGAAAGGATAAGCTAGAGATAAAAATATCTTTTATCATATAAGTATACAAGCGGATTCTTAAACATGCATTTCAGTAAGCACACAAGGCATGTGTGAAGGCAAGCAATGCAAGACCCTCAAACTCAATTATCTAGATTATGCGTTTGATATAGAATTCTAAAGGAAGTATGAACCTGTGCTGGTTTCTAAACTCTATAGAGTCTAGACACAAGAGCTTATCACCCAATCACACACCAGGTTAATCCCATTCTGTCTCAAGCTCAAACACCTCCCAATACTAGGACCTCCTACCACTCTTACCACATAATTCATTCTACTCTATATGAGTGTGAACGATTATCAAAGTTCAGGATACCTTCCTTTATCTATATACATCTCTTATATCAAGGCATACACTAACCACACTGTCATCAAGAGTTTCCCATGAAACTCTTTTACCAACAACATTCCACATGTCATCTCAACATTATAATCTCATGCTAAACACATCAAATACAGGTCAAAAAAGTGCCACACCATACATGTATAACTTCATACATCATATTTTTAACATTAACTTAGTTAATCATAAGTTAAAGTAAGGAATTTAAAATTCTGCAACAATTCTCACCTAAGCTAGACTGATTTTGCTTAAGCTAGAAATTCTCGCTTAAGCTAAAATTGAAACAAAGAGAAAAGTGAAATTATTCTATTCTCGCTTAAGCTAGAAATTCTCGCTTAAGCTAGACTGATCTCGCTTAAGCTAGATTGATCTCGCTTAAGCTAGAATATCAGATTTCCACTAGTTTCAACATGCAAAAACCCAAAATCCCCAAAAAACAAAAAACACAACCATGAACATCAAACCATAATTTTAAGCATGATTTGAAACCAAAAGCATGCAAGAGACTAAAAAAAGGGGGTTTCTAAGCCCTAGCTTCCCTTAACTCGACACTAGGAAAACGACTTGATGGAAGAGAGCTCTAACAATAACAATACCACTGTTCCAAAGACATAATATAGAGCTGAAAAGCATGCACACATGAACGAGAATAAGGCTCTAAAGAGGAACCCTGGATAGAACCGAAGCAACTAAAATGGAAAGGGAGGAAAATGGGAGTTTGAGCTCAACTTACATGGTGAAAAATAGTTCCACTAGATCGGAGGAGAGTTTTGCAACTATCCTAGCACAACTCCTGTTTCAGACAGGGGAGAAATGAGTGAGATGTTTTGGTTTGATGGTGTAGAATGGGAGTATTTGGGCAATTGAAAGAGATCCTGGAAAAGCAAATGGACTGACTCTAGGCTCTCTCATAAAACCAGGCCCAACACTTTTTAAATCAGAAAGTAGGTTTTACAATCTCTCCAACAACAAAAATTTTCGACCTCGAAAATTCACTCATGAGGTAGAAGGAAAACTATGTTCTCTTCCCTTTCTGTAACAACCACCACTTAGACATGACTAATTTAACAACTCAAACACTTATACTCATTAGAAGCTCTGCCTCTGTGCTAAGTGTTAGATGTTCAACAGTGTAGATTGGTTTAGCCACTACTCTCAAAGCAACTCCCAACCTCCAACCTTAAAATTGGAATGATCCTTCATACCTGACCAACCAATTCGTATATGGTATACTGACTCACCTTCCATATGCTCTCTATTACCTTTTCTAGGTTTTCACCAAAATCTTAGATAACTTCAAGTCTCAAACTACATCATGTTAGTTGTCACTACACACTATCTTGTCCTTGAAGCATCATTCCACTAACTTGATCACCTTTATTCATAGCAACACTTATAACATCTTGCTTCTTTTACTGACTTCAACCAAGCGTAACAAAGTTCACTACCAAGGTATTCCATTTCCAAATTAAAACTTTCAACTATTACAACCACTAGATTCATTTGGCATCCTATCTTCATTTCTGATCCCTTAACTTGTAACCATCCTTCTACAAAACCTCAGAACCATATCTTCCTTGACTTGAAATCTCTAGTTTCATTTGTACCTAGCAACTCTATGATACATTTCAAACTAAGATTGTTCGATTTTCCTTTTTCCAACCTTTTTGAGAAACTCACTAGTTCTAGTCAGGTGACTAGACTAATGAAATCCCCTCCCATCTTCTCTTCCTAACTCAATCACTTATACTTCTCCACCAACTCTTACTCTTGCCTTGTCAAGCCAAGATCTTGATTTCCCTTACCTAGTTAAGCATCTACTTTTACTTTCTCACTTCTAGGTTGACACCCTAACTTGAAACCATAACTCAACCATCTCATATTTCTCTTGTCCAACTTCCTCTGTGCAACTCCACACTTTCAACTCTAAATGATCATTGAACACTTTTGACTGATACTCATAAGAGTGACACCTTTGTTGTTTTTAAAGAACTGATTATTGTAGCAACCACTAGGTCATGAGTAAGATAGTTCTTTTCACACACCTCATACCATTCATAAGCATCACTTGACACTATCCCGTTGCGCTACTCTAATCCATACACAAAGTCACTTATTTGTTTACTCAAAATGATGATCCTTTCATGTCTGCCATGACAAGGAAGCAATCATCGTTGAGAAACCTTCCTCAAAACCTCTAAAAAACTTACAAAACTCTTTAAAACTCCCTTTTTGATAGCCTTAACATTCCATTTTCTCAACATCATATCCATCCTTTTTAAAACCACATGCTCTACTAGCCACTCCAACCTTAGTCAATACTCATCTTGAATGGTTTGACACACCACCATTTCTCTTTAGAGATCCACCAAACTTGCAGTCATTCCAGTGATTATATTGAGTCTATGTCATTATGTCTCCAACAATCCTTTCACTTGGTTCTCTTACTTCACACTCACAACATAAACCATCCAATTAGGAACTACTAGCATGAGTTCTACTTCAGACACTAATACAAAAGTGAACTTCACCACTCCAAAGCAAAATTATAATATACTTTAGAATACGCCTATAAACCCTTCTACCACTAAGATCCTTTGCATTTATTATTCTCTTGCCTCTATCAGATAATTCTAATTCATATGACATTCTGCCCCCTTTCAGCTTGATCCATACTTAATACGCCACCACTGACTTATCTCTTTTAATCAAAGGAAACTACTTCGTTAGGTCACATCTCCTAAGAATGAGATTAAGAAAACAACCAATTCACCCTTGAGATTATGTCCCAACCTTGAAAAGGAAACAATTCAAATTGAATTTGAATTTAAATCCTTCGATCACCACGAAACACGTTACACATCGAAGTAAACTTCACTTGACCACAATTGTAGCAAACCACCATCTCAACCCCAACTCCCTCTTGTAGGCAACTATGACTCCTTTACCATATTGGCGACACCAAGAAGTATATGATCCTAAACAAAACCAAACCCATATCGCAAGCACCACTTTTATACATTGTTTCCTTGAATTTGATCATCTACGCTAACCGCTCCAGCACTAACTATCACGGACACCATTTCAACTACTTCAGAATTTTCTTCTCCTTTCATTCTTTAGTGTACTTTGCCTCCACTAGCTTTTGTCATTCCCACAATATCAAACCTAACGATATGCTTCTTCTTCCAACACTTAAATTCCTCTATCTCAACCCAAGGTCAAATGTTCTGGTCATGCGAACTACTTTTCCTTGAAACATCCTACTATGAACTAAAAAGACCAATCATATCCTTCTGGCTGTTGAACCTAGTATGAAACCTTTATGCCATTTCATTCTTATCCACAAATTATTTTTCCCTCTACTTAGGAAATATCATCTTACTTGACTAACCCAAGGTCTTTATCTTTCTTAGCTTGCTCGATTCCAAGCAATCTCACTATTTTCTGCAATCTAGGATCTGCCAATTGCTCATCTTCCACCAATCCAAGAAAGCACTAGATATGGCCATATGACTATATCCAATAACATTCCTCTTAACATTGCATGTATATGCATAACTCTAAACCTCAACATTGCTGGGATGTAGAACCAAGTTGATTTCCTCAAATGTTGTTACACTTGCATGCATTGACATCTTTCATTGTTCTAACCTCTGAATTCAACTCCTTTTGGAAAACTTGTAGTATCTGATTCCAACGACCTATCCTTGAAGCTCCCTTTGCCAAAACATTGTGTTTTGAATTCTAGGATATTCTCCCAGTCTACTAACCCAAAACTTAGCTTTTCTTGCTTAACGATATACATCATAAAATAACTCCCTATCTTTGAGGCAAGAAATTGTCTTAGAGGCCTTATCCAACCCTTATAAAGGTAAGCAGACCGAGTTGACCTTGAATCTGCATTCCTCTATCACCATAGGCACCAAACATAAACCACAAAGGCACAAGCAAGACAAACTAGAACATACAAAGCAAACTCCATCATCTACTAACAACCAAACCTTTTGTTTGTCACCTTTCTTTCCCCAAACCATTAGAATTAAGAAAGAAAAACGACATTTGATCTAGTCATGAGTGTGCAACCTCATTACTTTATCAAGACATTTTCTGTTCTTAATACTTTTGGTTCAAAAACAAACTGAACTAAACTTGGATACTTAAGCCCACAAGACATGACAAACCCACAACTCTAAGATCATCCTGAGGACGAACTACTCTGATACCATAAATGTAACGTCCCAATTTAAAAGAATAATTCTAACAAATAGAACGTCGCATGTTTATAGTATAAAATAGAGTACCGACATAAAGTATATTAGAAACAACCATTACAATTATCCTAAACACTATACTGGAATGGAAACCTAAAGGCACAACACAATGCCATGAACAGAATCTCTACACAAATTAGATTAAGCTGGAAATTTGCTCATAGAGCAAGAAACTACAAAATAACAGTACACAAAGAGAAAGGCTCAACAATGAGCGATAAAATTCAAACAGAGAGCAAAGTGAAATTCTGCTATTCTCGCTTAAGCTAGATTGATCTTGCTTAAGCTAGAGCAATCTTGCTTAAGCTAAAAGTTTTCGCTTAAGCTAGAATAACAAATTTTCACTAGTTTCAGCATGAAAAAACCCAAAATCCCAAACAAAAAAAAAACACAACCACGAACATCAAAGCATCATTTTAAGCACGATTCGAAACCAAAAACATGCAAGAGACTAAAACAAAGAGGGGGTTTTAAAGACCTAGCTTCCCTTACCTCGACAATTGGAAAACGACTTAATATAAGAGAGCTCTAACAGTAACATCACCATAATTCCAAAGAATATTAAAGAGCTAAAAAACATGCACACATGAACGAGAATAAGGCTTTAAAGAGGAACCTTGGACAGAACCGAAGCAACTAAAATGGAGTGGAAGGAAAATGGGAGTTTGAGCTTAACTTACATGGTGAAAAATAGTTTCGCTAGTTAGGAGGAGAGTTTCGCAACTGCCGTAGCACAAATCTTGTTTCAGACAGGGGAGAAATGAGTGAGATGTTTTGGTTTAAGGGTGTAGAATGGGAGTATGTGGGCATCTGAAAGGGGTCCTGAAAAAACAAATGGGCTGACTCTAGGCTCTCTCATAAAATCAGGCCCAACACTTTTAAATCAGAAAGTGGGTCTTACAAAAACCACATAATACATTTTTTTCTATATTCATAATAAATAAACATAGAAAGGCTAATGAGATAAAAATAAGGCTTAAGTAGACTTTTGGTCCTCTAATTTATATGATGGGTTCATTTTGGTCCTCTAATTTTTTCGGGGTTCAATTTAGTCCTCTAGCTTGTGTAGGAGGTTCAATTTAGTCCTCGACGTTAAGAACATTAAATAAGTTAACGACAGAGTCATCTGATATGATACTGTGGCAATTAAAAATGACGTGGCAATGCAGGGAGATCAGATTATGTGGACAGTAAATGAGAAATTGAATTGTAATTGGGTTTTGAAAGAAATTAGGGTTTGAGGGTTTTGAAAGAAATCAGGGTTCGATAAAGAAAGAAATTAGGGATTCGATGAAGAAATTGCGGATAATGGTTGAAGAAATTAGGGTTCGAGGAAGAAGCGAGAAACAATCAATAGATAACGATTCGAAGAGGAAGGATTTGCTTTCTCCTTCAGTGTGGCATGGGGTCATCGCTTTGTTCTTAGTGCATGAAATTGGAGGTAAGTTTTTTGGTTTTTTAATGGATTCACTTTCGCGTTTTACTTATATAGTATTGAAATTGTGGGTGTTGGTATTGTTTTTTGTGTGTTATTTTGTCTGTGTGTGTTTGTAATGGTGTGTGGGTTGTGGTCCCGTTGGTTTGTAGTCAGTAGGTTATGGTCCCTTTTTAACTTTTTTGGGGTTTGGGTTGTAATATGTATTGTATCTATGGGCATTGGTAGTGCATATAGTAATTTGTTTTATGTTTTTTATAGGTTGGGATGTGTGATGATAGATTTGAGGTGGTGGTCCACCATGGGAGATACTTTGAAACGAATGAAACATTGAGTTATAGTAATGGGTTAACGTCCACGTTGGCTTGTGACCCAGATAGGTGGAGTTTTTTTTTTGAAATAATGGGAATACTTAGGGAAATGGGTTATATAAACATTAAAGATTTGTGGTATAAAGTTAGTAAGTCAGTTGTATTGGAGAACAATTTGAAAATTTTGTCTGATGACATAGGTGCAATGCACATGGTCAATATTGCTAGAAGGAATGGGCAAGTTCACATGTTTGTTAGTCACTCAATTTGTGAAGCTGAGGTTGTGGACAATTTTTTTGGAATATTTCCCTGAAGAGGTGGTGGCAGAAACAAGAACTAGAAATGTTGAGGTCTAGACTGAGGTGGATGGTCACATTGGTTGTGGCGATGGAGATCACATTAATCATGTGCAGGATAATAATGTGGTTCATGAGGCTGAAATGCAACAAGATAATAATGGTTGTGACATGGAATATGAATTGGAAGATGACGCTGATAGTCACCATAACATTAGGGTGCAATCACAAACTGAAATGGATCCTGAAATTGAGGTTGTTGTCAATGTTGAGGTTCAACCTGAAATTGAAGTTGAGGAAAATAATGAGGTTGAAGCAGAAGTTGGTGTCCAACTTGAAGTGGATCAAATTCGGGTTGAGGAAAAAAATGAGGTTGAAGTAGAACTTGGTGTCCAAACTGAAGTGGATCAAATTCGGGTTAAGGAAACTGGAGCTGATGCAGTAGGTAAAGGTGAGGAAACTGGAGCTGAGTCACAAGAGGTAGTAGGTGAAGGTGAAACTGATTCTGATCATAGCATGAGTGAGGAAGATCTACATGATGTAAGTGTCCATTATGAGGACAATTTGTGGGAAGGAAATGGGGAAGAAGATGGTGAGGAGGAAGAATTAGAATTTGATGGTAGTGCCCATGTTGATATGCATGATAGGGGTTTATTTGATGATGGGTGGGAATTACATAACATGTATAGCGATGATCCAAGTAGTTATGAGTCATTGGCCAGTGGCAGCCAATGTAAGGCAAACTTTGGGACCTTTAAAATGCCCAAAAGCATGGCCCCATACCAATGGGAAGTTGGAACGCATTTTCCAGATAAAGAGACATTTGTAGAGGAAATAAGGACATATGGAGTGCAATCTAGAAGAAGGCTAAAACTTCAAAAAAATGATAAACATAGATGTAGAGTGATATGATTGGGTGGGAAAGGAAAATGTTCTTTGTTTGCCTATTGTGCTTATATGGCTGAAACAAACATATGGCAGTTAAGGAGAATTAATGACAAGCACAAGTGCAACAGAGAATTCAATGTGGAAATGTTAAATGCTAAGTGGTTAAGTAGTAGGTTGGAAAACACATTAAGAGACAACCCAAGTCTGAGGACAGTTGATATTCAATAAAGTAACTAAGAAGTGGAATATTGTTGTGACCAAGTCCATAGCTCGTAGAGCAAAAACATTGGCTGTTGAGCAAGTTGATGGGTCATTTGTAGAACAATTTAATAGAATTTATGATTATGCACATGAGATTCTTCGTTCTAATCCTGGTTTTATAGCAAAGATGAAAGTTGAAGGAAATGAAGGGTAAAAATATTTCAGCAGGTTCTACATGTGTTTGAAAGCCTGTAAAGATAGTATGATTTCAGGTCGCCCTTTTATTGGTTTAGATGGCTGTTTTCTGAAACATAACTATGGGGATGAACTCCTTACTGCTGTTGGAAGGGATGCCAACGACCAAATGGTACCAATTCCATGTGTTGTCGTTGAAGTGGAAAATAAGGACACATGGACATGGTTTTTGGAGTTGTTAATTGATGATCTTGGGGGACTAGATATTTGTGCATCCTACACGTTCATGTCAGACCAGCAAAATGTATGTATATTATTTTCTCACACTTTTGTTATGACCTTTTAATGCTGAGATAGTTGGTGGCCTGCCTAAGTTGATTTAATTCTATTTTATAGGGTTTATTACCTGCCATTCAATTTCTTTAGCTTGGGGTTGACCAAAGGTTTTGTATAAGGCATTTATATGCAAACTTTAGGAAGAAATTCCCGGGAAAGAATCTGAAAGCTTTAATGTGGGAAGCAGCTCATAGCACATATCCATAGCAATGGCAGAAAGTCATAAAGAAGATTAAAGAACTTAACAACGATGCTTTCAAACATCTGTTAGGAATACCCCTAAGGTAACCTTGCTCAACTTTGTTGAAATTGATTGTGAAGCATTATTGATTTGTGTGTGCCACTTGAATAGGTATTGGTCAAAATCAAGCTTCATCCCCAGACCTTTGTGTGACACACTCGTGAATAACATGAGTGAGACATTCAATAGTATAATTGTACAAGCAAGGAGTAAGCCAATAGTGTCCATGATGGAGGAAATATGTCTTTATATGATGCAAAGATGGGCTGAGAATAGATCAAAGGCAAAATCCTTCAAAAACACAATATGTCCAAGAATTAAGACAATAGTGGACAACGAAACAACAAATTCCACAAATTAGATTCCCAAGTACTTGTAATTTGTTGCATACTCATTCTAATTTTGTCACCATTTCCTCATTTGTGATTTATACTTGTATTGAATTGTGATAAACAACTGGTCAGCAAATCAAATATTTGAGGTTAGGTACAAATAATTTACTGGGGAGAAATTTGTGGTCAACATAGACAACAAACACTGGACCTGCAGGAAGTGGAGTCTAACAGGGATACCTTGCTGTCATGCAGTGGCTGCAATTAAGTTTCTGAACTTAAGTGAAGAAGATTTTGTCCCTCATTGGTTCAGAATCTCAACCTATGAAGAGATCTACAATTCCATCATATACCCTTGTAACGGTAAGCAAATGTGGATTCAAACAGAATTTCTAGATTTATTGGCCCTTCCTAAACGAATTCTACCTGGAAGACTCAAAAAGAAAAAAAAAAGACTTGAAGCTTGGGAGATGAACAAGAATGGGAAGCAAATTAAAAAACATGGCTTGACTAAAAAATGTAGCATATGTAAAGAAGTTGGTCACAATAGAAAAAGCTATCCCCAACAACCTCAACCAGCACCATCAACTTACCCAACACCACCAACTCAGTCAACACCACCAACTTAGTCAACTCAGGCAACAAATGTGGGATCAGAACAACCACCACCACCACCTATGACTCAACCAAGTCAGTTATCACAACAACCACCACTAACACCTATGACTCAACCAACTCAGTCATCACAACAGCCACCACCAACATCGAATCAGGAAAGTCACTCTTCACATCAGCCATCACAATCATCATAGCAGCCACCACAACAGGCAACACACCAAGCAGGATCACAAACAGTTGTAGGAAGTCACCCATGCCACCTTCTAATTCCTCGTCCAACCTCAACCATACCCAATAGAAGGCAGAAACTCCAGCATAGGAGAGGACATGTGTGGAAGCCATGAGGCTTACTTATGCTTTTTTTATGCTGCACCATTTATTTTGGGGCTTTGATGTATTATGCAGCTTTTAGATTTCTAAAGTCAAGAATGCTTTGTCTACTTTTATTTTGCAGCTTTTACATTGTAAGTTCAAAAATCCAAAACAATATTGGATGTCTTTTGTGCTGTAACAATAAGTACAATGATGTGTTTATATAATATTGACTTATGACTGAAAATTTCTCTTCATTGAATGTTTGTAATGGTTGTATTTGATACCAAACAAAGGTTTCTTTAACACCAATTTTTCATTAATTAACTAACTGATACAACAATTCACCTTTCCAATTACGTATTTCAAGTCAATAAAATGAAATACACAAACTGATACCCCCAATACAGATTCAACACCACCCAATACAGATTTAATCACACACTTTTCATCAATCGTGACAACACAATGATGTTCACTACAACTAATAAACCCACTATCCCTAGTAAAACATTAACAAACATTCTGGATCCCTTAAGTTCTTTCTCCAGAATAAATATCTTCCTTCTTTACCTTATAATAATGTTATCCCTTTCATCAACAACATCTTCTGAACACCATTTAAAGTAATCACAATCAATGAAAGCTTCACTTCCCCTCTGTTATTGACAACATTCAGAACACAAAACAACCTTCATGTTAGTTGCAACCACTTATTGATGAACGAATCACAGAAAAAGGGTGATGGATCTAACCTTGTAATTAGGACAACCCCAAAATTGCTTCCCACCATTTTTAGTAGTTCGAGCTATTCTTAACACAACAACCTATCCACAGTTGCAAGTGGGTGCTCCACCGTGCGACAAAACCGCACCACCGTGATTAGATAACCTAGGATTTTGTATACCCCACGAGTTACAGGAGCAAGATGAAGAACAATGGCCCCTAGACATCACTCAGAAATAATAAAGCTTGTCAAATTAAGATGAACTCCAGCAGAACGAAGAACAACACTGGAATTAGGGCAAATGAACAATTCTATCTCCATAAATAAACTTCATTGCCACCTCATTACACCACATTGATGACAAGGTATTCAAAACTTGCCATGTTCCTGTTCCAAACCGACACAGTGGCACTATTCTGACGCCGTTTAACCAAAACTAACGGAAGGGGCTATTTTAAACTGTTTTAACAAAGTGGAGGACTAAATTAAACCCCGAAAAAATTAGGGAACCAAAATGAACCCAGCATATAAATTAGGGGACCAAAAGTCTAATTAAGCCTAAAAATAATAATGTTAACTATTGAACTAATATTTTATTATCAAGTGAGATAAAAAAAAGATGTTTTTTTTTCTACAAGAAATGGAAGAGAATACAAGAAATGAAAATAAAAATAATGAATTTATATTTAATTTTTTTGATAATATTCAATTTTATATTTTATTATTTATTAACATTAAATATTATATTTCATAAGTAAAAAAGTACCTAATTTAATTTTCATCAATTTGCAATACATATTATATATAATTTAAAAATTACAAAAAGCATAAAGAAAATTTCAATATATAAATTTTCAAATTTTTGAAATTTTGAGAGCACATCCGCCGCCGTTGAGTAAAGGAATTAAAAAAAAGATAAAAATAGAGTAGCAATTAGTAAGATAATTTGAATTAGAGAAGAAAATAGGAAAAATAGATGAGAAATAAATAATTAAATGGATGTAATAAAAAGAAGTATATAATAATTTGATAGTTACAAAAATTTAAATATATTTTACTGTATCGTCAAAGTTTGTTTTGTTATAAATCGAGTTGTACATATTCAATTAATAACAAGAGTTAAGTCATTGACTTTAAATGATATATATCAAATTGGTGTTGTCATTCTTAAATTAGTAACCATAATTTTTTAATTAAAATACTCATCCAACCAATTATTCAATACACTTAACCCCATTTGAAAATAATGTTAACCCAATTTTAGATCAAAAAGTTACACCAAATTCTAACACCTTAAAACATGTTTTCATTGGCTTTTCTATGTCTAATTTATGGATATTTATATAATATCAGGAGAGATTAAAAGATAAAGCGAGTAAAACACTTGATTTAGGCCTAAAGGATAAAAAGTATAAATTTTTTTTTATTAATATTTTTTTATTAAATTAATTATTAAATTATGTTTAAGAAAAAAAAGGCCTCAAATTTTTATTTAATACTAATTAATATACTTCTATTAAACTAATTATAGAATTATGTTTAAGATAAAAAAGGTCTCCAAAAAATATTTTATTATTAATATAGCTCTATTAAATTAATTATAAGTTTATGTTTGTGAATAAAATTGAATTAAATTATTATCAGTGTATGTTAATTTTTATTAGTAGTAAAAATGATAATTAATGAGTTAAAACATATTTTTAGTAAATTATAATTTCGTTTACAAGAAAAGGAATGATTAGCTATCTTTATTTTCTTATAATAAATCTAGATTCTATTTACTTCTTTTGTCTCTTTATGACTTATCTTACCTCTCCTTACTTTATTTTCTTCTTCTAATAATATTTTTTCCAAGGTATTGGTAGATTACATCCCTTAAATCTCTTGAATCTCATGTTGCTCGTGTGTACCAATTTTTTCATCCTCATTTCTGGTTAGTATGTTTTTCTTTCTATGTGTGTTGTTGTTATTTTTATTCTGTTTTGGATTTGCATTATAATTAGAAATGTGTTTCTTTTGTCTAGTTTTGTTTTTCGGTACTTTTATATTTATAGAGTTTTTTTTGCATATATCTTAAGGAGAAACTGATTTTTTTTTTTACAAAACTATTAATTAGATTATGGTTTACTCTTTCAATAGATAATAGATTAATTGGAGCATATGTGATGCTGGCGCTGGTTGAATTAACTACAGGCTCAAATACTGACTCTAAAGGTATTTAGAAGAATACGTGTTGAAGACATTGAGTTGTTCTAGGCTTAAAGGGAAAACACCAGAAAGAAATAGAAACTCTAGACCAAGAAAACCATGTTGAAGCTGTTGGTAAGTTGGGCTTAATGAAATAGGAAGCTGGTTGATGAAAGCTCAATGATTTGGAGAGGGGCTTCTCCTTGTACCCCTAATCCTTTCTCTTGTATACCCAAAAGCTTATTTAATTCCTACTTTGCCCTCCATAGTAAAAAGTAAAGAGTAAATTTTCTCTTTCCTATATTTAATACAACAACCCACTCATGCACCCCCAATTTTGAATTTGACCTAGCCCCCTTTTGTGCAGTAGGAGCCCCTTTTCTCTCCCACATCCATCATTTTCCTTTTCTTTTTTCTCTCCCCTCTAATTAATTGGCATTGCAGCAGTCGTAGCCTCCATATAATTTATTTTGTGTTGCGTTGTGCTTCACATCCTTTCAAGCTTCCTACCATTCAAGTTAAGTTCATTCTTTGCCTACTTAATCGTTTGTATGTTTTATCTGTGCAATCCATGTTTACATTTGTAAGTGAGACGGTGATTGGTTTGAATCTGTTATTTGAAATAGTTAAAATGGACTTCCATAGCGTACTTTTTTTCTTCAAAAAAAGACCATTACAAATGTTGACATTTGGTTCAGGAGTTGAATTACGGATGTCGACATCCGGTTCACATGTTTTGAATTTTGTTTTGGATCATTACGGATGTGGACATCCGATTCAGGCAATTAAGTTGCGGATGTCGACATCCGGTTCACATTTTTTTGAGTTTTCATTATGGAGGTGACAACTGAAAAAGACCATTATGGATGTCGACATCCGGTTTAGACAATTGCATTGCGGATGTCGATATCTGGTTAACATTTTTTTTAGTTTTCATTACAGATGTAGCAAGTAAATAGGATTATTACGGATGTCGACATCTGATTTAGAGAATTGCATGTGGATGTCGACATCCGATTCACATTTTTTTAACCCAAAAAATTGGACCTAAAAGTTAGTGAACCAGAGGTCGACATCTGGTTCAAAGATTGACATCCGTGCTTTCCATCAACACTGGATCTTGACATCCGGTGTAAGGATTGACATCCTTTTTTTCTCATGTACACCTAATAAGTGAATCAGAAGTCGACATCTGGTTCACTAGTTGACATTCGTGGACTTCATAAACGTTGGATCTTGACATCCAATGAAATGCATAGTTGACATACGTTTTGTATATCAACTAGAGGTCTACATCCATAATGTAAAAGGTACGAACTGTATCGCCATATCCAAATTTGCGACATACCGGATATCAACATCCGATAGTCATTTCAAGGCATGTATTTTTTGTTTGATATTGTAGATGAACACATCCGTAAATTATGCAAACTGGATCTCAACATCCGATTTTGACCATTATTGGATGTCGACATCTGATACGTTCCTTATAACTTTTTTTTGAACCGGAGGCCCATATCTGGTATTTAATCAAGTTATTTATTTTTTCAGTCACTTTCAATGCGTCATGAATATAAAAGAAACCAAAGAATGAATAAACATTGAACACCTTATATCAACAAACAACCAAAAACATATATATGCATTACAGAGCGTTAAAAAATATACATACTGGTGACAAAAAAACTTTCAAAGAACTCGTACTTGATGAGGATGAAGAAAGAGAGAAGAGACACGAGTGCAAAGGACTAGAGAAGATTCAAAGAGAGGGACTACAACAAAAACTCAAGGGACCACAACAAAAAAATCAGCCATAGTAAAACGTTATAGTGGAAAATGCCGTTGCAAGATGAAAGAAGGGATAGGTAGAGGTTATGTTTTGAAAATGTGAGAAGTTTGGAGGTGCAGGTTTCAGTTAAGAAACAACAGACAAACAACGCGCAATAATTTTTTTGTTATTATCTTACCTACCTCGGTTGGTAAGGATATAAATGTAATTAATGAAGGGATTTAAGAGTACAAGAGAAATGATTGGGGATACAGGGAGAAGTGTAAAGCCCACTTTCTATTGTTAAGTTTTGGGCCACTTGTTTTCTCACCTTCAGTTTCCCCTTAGTTTCACACTTAGTTTTCTTCTCCCATTCACAAAAAAAAAAAAAATTGTTCTCACTCTTGCTCTCCTTGGAATAGAAGCTCAACTAGGGCAGTTGCGAAACCCTCCTTCAAGCTAGCAGAATGTTCTTTTCTCCATGCAAGTTGAGCTCAAACTTCCTTTCTTCTCCTTTACTAGCTCTATTGCATTGGTTCCATCATTGGTTCTTCCTTAGAGCCTCATCTTCGTTCTTATGTTTGTGTTTTTCAGTCCTCTGGTGTGCTTTTGGAGCTGTGGTGCTCCTTTTGTTAGTGCTTTCTCTCCCTCAAGTTTATCTATCAATTAAGGTAAGGGAAGCTAGGGTTTATAAGTTTTCGAAATGATTTGCTTGTTTTAACCCTTGCATGTGATTTAAGATAAATTTGATGGAAATTGAGACTGTAACATGAAATTGGAAATGTTTCTAACTTACATGGGGCTTAAAATGGGGTTTAGGTTCATTTGACGTTGTCAAATTGTAGAATTCGCGTTTCTGCGTTATGTAAACTCGTTGGACGAGCCCAATATCTCACTGGGCGAGCTGAGCTTTCTAGCTTTAGCTTATTTCGTGAAATTTTGAATTCTCACTTTGTTAACTGTTGGATCGAGCTAAAATTTTTACAATAAGTCCTAGACATGTGATGCTTTGTGAACTCTGTTTGGAAGTCTATAGTGAGAGCAGTTTTTTTTGGAAAGGTTCCCTTAGATTAAGTTGTCGGCAACTTTGACCTTTGTCACTTTTTCAGTGCATAACTTTTTCTATAGGTACCCAATCAAATTGATTCTTTTTTGCATCGAGTTCTTGATTCAATCATCTTTAATTTGAATGTAAATGCAAAATTTTGGGAGCTTTACACAAGCTGCAATTTTATTTCTATAAGCCAACTTTTTTGCATAATGTGTTGTTAAGTTGGATTGGATAAAAATGATAAGAATTAGTTATTTTCCAAGTGAGACATATGTTGTATGGTTTATAATATGTGTTTTCAAATGCTTGTGTGAGAATATAGGAGATTCCATGGGGGAAATCCTATTTGATTTAATTAGTACTATGTTCATTGATGTAACGAGTCAGTATTGGAGGTTTATCCTGATATTCTAATGCTCATTCAAGACTCATGTAGAGTGGAATGAGTCATGTGGTGAGAGTGGCATGAGGTCCTGTCTTTAAGAACAATCTTAGGGTTCTTATGACGGTTGAAGAGACAAATCTTATGTGTGATAGGATGAAACCCATTGACAGTGACTTTGTAGGTAGTAGAGGTCACCACAAGTGCAAAAACCACAAAGAATCATACATCAATGTCTAGATCCGGATAATTGGATCTAGAGTGTCATCATGTGTGATGAGTTAGTTGATATTGCTTAACTTGGTGTAATTGGTGCATAGTTCTGCAAGTGTGTGTGTGTGTGTTTGTGTATGTGTGTGCGCTCTGTTTTCTTGTTTTGTGGTGTTTTGTATTTCCTTGTGTGTGTTTTGTAATTTCTTGCTCCGTGAGAAATCCTTATGGACAACTATTTCATGTTTAAGTTCTACTTATGACATTGTTCTGTGCTCATGGTACTAATGCTTTGATATATTTTGTGTGCGTGCTCTACTTTATATTATAATATGAAATATTTTATTTTAATAATTTTATACTACTAAAATAGAATGTTACAAGAAGTCCCATTTAAAGTTGTTGGTTAGAGACATTGCACGATGCAAAATGATATGTTGAATATTTGTTGAAGTGGGCTGCATAATAAAAGTCCAAACATTAGGCTAAAGAAATAGAAGACAATAGTCTAAAATTACAAGGCCAAAAAAATTATATATTTATTTAAGACAAGATAAACCATTGGCCAAAGCTATAGGTCCTTGGGTGATTTTCATCCATATGTGTTTCTAATTCTTTGGTGGTTGGTACTTGTGAGTTATCTGATACAAATTAATGTGCACAATTTGATTATCTGCTCACAAACTCACTCTCAACAGAGAAGGATTGAAGAGGGACAATGAATTCAAAACTTCCGTGTTCCAACAGCCAAAACAGAGGTGTTATATAAACCCGACATAAGAGTTTTCCCCCGTACATAATACACTTCCTATCGTCTTTCAGTTGGATATTGGCGTTCCACTCGTGTGTGGCTTTGCTTAATGTATCTTCGATCTATTATGTAAAACCTTATCTTGTGCCTCTTATCGTCGTGATGAGTGATAATAATAAAGAAAAAGGAAAATGATAAAGTGACTCCCTAAAAGTTACTACTTTTTTACTCCCTTACGTGTCACTGACGGGTGGAATTTTAAAAAGAATTTTGATTTATTATTTTAATTGTTGACATGGCATTGAATATGCATTAGAACTTAAATGTAGAGAAAAAGAAGGGTTTAGGTTTTGAGTTTGTGGTTCCTCCCTCTCACTGTCATCTTCTGTTTATGTACACACAATTGGAACCGAGACGAGACAGGGAGAAAAAGAAGGAACTAGGGTTTTATTCGAAAGAAAATGAGTTTTGGGTTTGCTTCGTCTCTCTTGCTCAAAGTAAATCGCTCTTCCCTTCCGCTCACCATCGTAGATCGTCAGACTGTCGTCTTTCCGTGCCAACATAAGATCTCACGTCTTCTCGTCGTTGCATCGATGATGACCGTTTTCCCCTGTCACTACTAGCGTGAGGTCATGTTTCTCCCTCTCTATTTCAATTTTTAATGGTGTGGTTTGGATTCTGATAATATTCACCACCTAAAGAGTGAGCATGCTTCTTCAACTTTCAAGCATCCATCTAATGTTCCATGTAGTTTGCCCCAAATTGGACAATTTTACGTCTATGTGCTAAATCCTACTTTTTAAGTTCTTGTAATTTTTGTAGGTGGCCAAAGAAGAATTATCGCGTGGTTATAGGTTGGAGGAAATGAATCAGTACCAAGATCTTCTTGATGGGGTCGAGGGATTTTATGTTCCAATAGTTGTGGATGCTACTTCAAGTAGAAGAGTATTAACTATCGAGCTTGTTTATGGTAATTATAAGAACTTTAGCCACTTATTTTTGATGCATTTTTCTATACATCTTTACATGCAGTTTTCTGATACCATAACTTGCATAGCTTGTTTACACACTTAAGTGATGTAAAACAATAAAAACATTTGTGGTGTTCGATGCAGCTGCATATCTTGTTTAGATGACAATGCTCTCAACATATATGTGGTAATTATTTATGTGGAAGATATAGTTTTCCATATTGGATAGCAGATTTTCCCTGTAGATGCTCTTATTTTATCTCACATAATCTAATTTGGTAGCCATTCACTCAATTTTTTTTTTGTAATTCATTAAAAGTGAGAAGAAATGTATGTTAACTATAAGAAACTTTATGTGATTAATTATATAATTATGTTTGGTGAAATTACCACCTTCAATCAGACAGTTTTATGAACATAAATTTGTCCATTTTTTAATCATTCTTTGGTACTTGTTGAGAGATGCTACTTGTCCTATTCATTAAACAAGGGATGCTTTCCTTATTACTTTAATTTGTTGGTTCAATTGGGGGAAAATATTTATGAATTCTTGATTGCTTATTTAGTTTGATAATCAAATTGTTTACAACATCCAAATCAAATAAATAGAATGATATTCTTGTGAATTAAATATTTTGCTTATCTTGGCACAGGAATTACAATTGAAAAAGTAACATCACTGGACCAAGAATTACAATTGCTTAGTCTTGTGAATTTTTATTATTGTTTATGATGCATAATTGATTAGGTTCTAGCATGTGCAAATGGTGATAGTTTTATAATTATTTTCATTTTGTTTTCTTGCATTCAATGTTAAAGAAAGTGTAGTACATTGTATCCATTGGGTTCTTTGGTGAAAAGGAATAGTGGTGTTGAGGTAATTAAGGTTGAGGATTAAGTGGTTGATTAAGTTTCTTGTGTAATTTTTGGATCTAAGTTAGAAAACAAATAAGCATCAAGACTGTGAGACTAAAAGATAGCAAGTAGTCATTTATAGAAGAAATAATAATATATCTTTTAAATTGTATTGTGCTCTACTTGTATTTCATACTGACAATGGTTCTTTGGGTCTTTGAGCTTTGCATTAGAGGAAATGAGTCCAAAGTAATAAGATAATATTCTTGTAAGTAGTAAGGTGTGATGATCTTACTTGCCATTCTTTATACAATCTTTGTATTTGCTGTGTATATTTAGATTCAAACGTGGTATTGCTTCTGCATTTTGGTGAACATTGAAATTAATAGATAATCTCTTAAAATGCAATGTTGTAATCTTTTGGAGGTAGAAATGTCAATAGATTTTTTAGTCTAGTTGATTAAATTGAAACTTAGACAATTAATTGTTGAATGTGCAGGAGTTTTGGACGATGATGTTGTTGACCTGGTGATTCATCAGTGGGAAGGCAATGTTTTGGATGCATGTAGCTCATTATATTTTTTCATTCCTATTTCTAAATTCGAGAATAAGTATGATAATTCACGAGGTGGATTTCACAAAATTGAATAAATATATCAAGACTTAGACTAATTTGACATATATATTGTTAAATTTTTTTATTTTTTAAATTGAATTGATATAATTTTGTGATATTCTTGTAATTAGTAAAATCATTTGATATTTTTTGTGAAATTTCTAGACCTGGTAATTTGATTTAATATTATTATAGGAACCATAACCATTTTAAAACTAGGTTTTAAATATAAAAAAAAATGATACATTTTTTTGTGGTGGTTATTTATAGGACCCATAACCATGCTATGTTAACAAGATTATGTTAACAAGATCGTTTGGTGTGACAAAAGTTAAACATAGCTACACATTTATTTTTGTCTAATCATAAGATAATGTTAATTGTACATTTTTTAAAGTTATTCTACAATTTTACTTAAAATAATTAATAAAGTAAGATAATAGGTTAATCATTATTTAAACATACTTATGGTACAATTCATGAGGAGGTCATTTATAAGAACCATGATCATGTTATCCTAACAAGACTCTAGTGTGAAACAAGTGGAACATGGGTATTCACTTATTTAATGTTCAATCATCAAATTATTGATAAATGTTTTCCCTCATTTAGATTGAATAATTGTTTTTCAATTGTTGAAGGTTTTTTAATGATGTTAATCATGTTTAAAGTAGGTGAGCACAAAGTATTAGTGTAGTGAGAAATCACATACCAAAGACTATTACGATGTGCAAAAACTAATACTCAGATCAACACTTAATATATCAAGGGTCAGCAATTAATAGTTTCAGAGTTATGATGTTTGTCATGTGGGACTTGACCAATTATCCCACGTCAAATTTTATTATGTTTTGAATAAAGCTTCCATAAACCTTAGTGAGGTATTTTAATTCCCTGAAACCAGTTTACATGTTGAGTGTCTTACCACAGACCACAAAATGTTACCGTGTGCAAAAAGTAATGTGTAGGTCAACACTTAATATATCAAGGGTCAGCAATTAATTGTTCCAAAGTTATGATGTTTTGCATGTGAGATTTATGGGCCAATTATCCCACACCAGATTTCATTATGTTTTGAATATAGCTTCCATAAACCTTAGTGAGGTGTTTTAATTCCCTGAAATCGGTTTACATGTTGAGTGTCTTACCACAGACCACATATTGTTATTGTGTGCAAAAAATAATGCACAGGTAAACGCTTAATATATCAATGGTCAGCAATTAATTGTTCCAAAGTTATGATGTTTGGCATGTGGGATTTATGGGCCAATTATCTCACACCAGATTTCATTATGTTTTGAATATAGCTTCCATAAACCTTAATGAGGTGTTTTAATTCCCTGAAACTGGTTTACATGTTGAGAGTCTTAACACAGACCACATATTATTATTGTGTGCAAAAAGTAATGCGTAGGTCAATACTTAATATATCAAGAGTCAACAATTAATTGTTCAGAAGTTATGATATTTGGCATGTGGGATTTATGGGCCAATTATCCCACACCAGATTTCATTATGTTTTGAACATAACTTCCATAAACCTTAGTGAGGTGTTTTAATTCCCTAAAACCGGTTTACATGTTGAGTGTCTTATCACAGACCACATATTGTTATTGTGTGCAAAAAGTAATGCGCAGGTCAACACTTAATATATCAAGGGTCAGCAATTAATTATTCCAAAGTTATGATGTTTGGCATGTGGGATTTATATGCCAATTATCCCACACCAAATTTAATTATGTTTTGAATATAGCTTCCATAAACCTTAGTGAGGTGTTTTAATTCCCTGAAATCGGTTTACATGTTGAGTATCTTACCACAGACCACAAAATGTTATCGTGTGCAAAAAGAACTATTAAGGTCAACACTTAATATATCAAGGGTCAGCAATTAATTATTCCAAAGTTATGATGTTTGGCATGTGGGATTTATATGCCAATTATCCCACACCAAATTTAATTATGTTTTGAATATAGCTTCCATTAACCTTAGTGAGGTGTTTTAATTCCCTGAAATCGGTTTACATGTTAAGTATCTTACCACAGACCACAAAATGTTATCGTGTGCAAAAAGAACTGTTAAGGTCAATACTTAATATATCAGTGGTCAGCAATTGATAGTTCCAGAGTTATAATGTCTATAATGTAGGAGTTGTGTTATCCCACATGAGATTTCATCGTGTTCAATATAGCTTCCATGTACCTTAGTGAAATGTTTTAATTCACTTAAACGAGTTTACATATTGAGTGACTTGCCACAGACCCTAGATTGTTATTGTATACAAAAAGTACTGTGTAGGTCAACACTTAATATATCAATAGTCATCAGTTAATCGTTACAGAGTTATGATATTCTTATTCTTTGTGAAAAAAAAGTAAGTTAGTTTACTCACATATATTCTTATGTTTTTTAATATTTAATTTAATTTAAAAAAATTAACATTAACTTAATGAAAAAATGTTACAAATTAATTTAACTCATCTTTTGATGAAATAATTTATTGGAAAAAACATACACAATTTTTTCTGATTAATTTTATGAAAAAAATGTTAAAAAAATACATTTTTTTACAACAAAAAATACGTTACATAAAAAATTGAAAATAAATAACATTAGATTAAACAATAACTTGGTGTTATTTTTGTTTCTCCAACAATTTATTGGCACTGATGTTTACATTAGAGAATCACATTAATTAGACAATTATAAATATGATAGCAATCTTTTCATTCTATTATCAATGTCTAATAATGCTATTAATCAATGAATCACGAATAAGGAAAAACATATAATAGTTATGATTTTCATCATGACACCAAGTGGCACCATGCTAGTAAAAAAAATGTTACATATTCATTGTTCTTAATCTTCTCTAATCCTGTACCATTTCAGATTCTTTTTGTCAATTGCATTCTTTGTCTTCTAAAAAAGTCTCTGTTGTATGTTGCATCTTTTCTAAAAAATTAATGGTTTTAACCATGTCATTGATCAAAGGTTGAGTATGTGCTTCCTCCTGAATGCACATTGCTACAATTGCTAGTTTCCTCTACAAGAAATTCTCCGATTCCTTGGAATCCATTCCTGTTAAGTTTGTTTACAACAACCTGCATCAAACTAACACAATAACAACCTGCATCAAAGGTACTTCTCATATTATTACTTTACTACTAGGACTGAAAATTGATACCTAAGTTACCTAAACAACAAACTCACATTCTAAACAAATTTTAAATGCTAAAAGAATGCTAAAAGCTAATCTAACTACAACCAAAAAATAAGAAATGCAAAATTTCACTATTAAGACCTATAAATGCATCTTAGAGTAGGCTAAAGCTAGAACTTCACTAAATCAAAGAAGGAAAACGTAAAACATCTATCTAAACAAATTTAGAATGCCTATCTTAGCTTTAATTGCAGAAAAACAACAATTATTGTACCAGCAAAACAAGTTTAGAAACCTTGGGAGAAACAAGCGAAAGACCGAGACTTTATCGAGAAAATGGAATGCTTGGAAGAACACCCCACCTCATTCGATTTTGAATCTCGCATTCCAAAAAGTGAAGAGTGAGGAAAGGGAATCAAGAGCTCTGAACATTATGGTTAAAGATAAAATTCAAAGCCTACATATGTTGTCAATTCCCAATTTAATTCCTTTACATAAAAACTTGCGGAATCGTTCTCTGCAAACATTATCAGTGTATTTAAAATTTATTCCTACCTATAAGGAACTAAATTAAGAATCTATAGGACCAAATTAAGAATACATAAAGAAAATTAACTTTGACAAAGGACCAAATCGGTAACCTTTACACCATTATATCTAATTTAGTAAGGTTTTATAAAAGGATCAAAGAGATAAATCTTAACAGAAATAGGGGCTGAATTATATTTTTAACCTAAAAAGATTATTTAAAACATTAGAATAACCAAGTAAAGGGATTATCAAGTCCTTAAAATTGCATCCATTGACACCAAGAAAAAGGAAGGCAAGGGATTAGTAGTACCATGGCAACCCAATGGTCATGAAATTTAGAAATAAGAAATTTAAAAAGAACATATTTTGGTGAGCATGGATTAAAGTACATGAACCCTGAAATGATTAGATACGAGAAATAAGACGAGGATTTAGGAGAATACATTTTGTATGAACTTGCTGAGGTTGCGGGGATTGTTGGTAAAAGTAAGAATGATTGGCATAGTCACATAATCACCCAACTTGCCAATTTCTCCAATCCCTTTGGAAGTGCCCAAAGACCACGTCGTAACTTTACCATCACCAACAAATACGACACCAACTACAACAAATTCAAGTACTATGTTGGTGTTTTCTTTGAAATATAGAAACTGCTTATAAAAAGGAATATGATATTAAAAAACGAAATAGAGAGGGAGAAGCAGGACCTTGCCCTAGTAACAACAGAGGAAATGGTTCTCATCGACGCAGCGACGAGAGGACGCGAGATCCGATGTTGGTCTGGTATGACAGTTTGACGATTTGCGTTTCTGTGTGCATGGAGATAGAAGATGAATGTGAGCGAAAGGGAAGAGCGATTTACTCTAAGCAAGAGAGACAAAGCAAACCCAAAACTCATTTTCTTTCGAAGGAAACCCTAGTCCCTTCTTTTTCTCCCTGTGTCGTCTCGGTTCCAATTGTGTGTACAAAAACAGAATATGACAGTGAGAGGAGAAACCACAAACTCAAAACCTAAACCCTTCTTTTTCATCACATTTAAGTTCAAATGCGTATTCAACGTCACGTCAACAATTAAAATAATAAATCAAAATTGTTTTTAAAATTCCACTGGCCAATGATACGTAAGAAAGTAAAAAAGTAGTAACTTTCAAGGAGTCACTTTATCATTTTCCAAAGAAAAATGTCAAAGAATGATGTTGGAACAATATACCACTAAAACACGCTAAAACCATAGGATGGTCCTAATCTTGGTCACACAAGCCTTTATTAGGCCGAGAAAGGATTGGATTGGATTATTTTAGCACAAAAAGGAAAGAAAAGAATGGCGTGCAGGAGCATGCTTCGTTCAGGGACTCTCATAGAACCCATTCTACTCCGTACTTTCAATTTCAATCCTCATAAGCATCACATAACCTCACGTACCAAATGTAACAACCTCACCGCAATTAGGTCACGCCGCTTTCATCCTCCAAAACCTCCTCTCTCTTGTTCTCTCAATCAAACGCCGTCGTCCCACCACCAGGAAGATCCTCCTCCGGACACCGTCTTCAAGGCCATTTCAGGTAGCAACCCACAATCCACAAAACCGTCACATTCCGTTATTAATGTTAGCTCCTTTTCTGTCACAGAGGTTTCCAAGGTCGAAGAGAGCGTTGGCCAAACGACAAACGTGGTTATTGGAACCACTGTTACAGATGATTCTAACAAAGAGTGGTTGGCTTTGGACGAGAAGGTTTTGTTTAACTGTTTCTTGTTAGACATTGTTTTCAATTAGTAGTTATCTGTGCATAATCGATTAATTGTTTATGTTTTGTGTTCTGAAGGTGAACTCCTACCCAACTGTTCGAGGATTCACAGCAATTGGAACGGGAGGTGAGGATTTTGTGCATGCCATGGTTGTTGCTGTTGAATCTGTGATCCAACAACCAATTTCTCAGGTATCTGTGTCAAGTCGTTTCTGGAAATTGTGCTTTTCATATTGGAAAAGTTTATCTTATTTGTATTGTGATCCTAATTAACTTCTTTCTTAATTGCATGATATAGCTATTACAAGTTGGGGTTGTGTTTGTGTGTGTATAATATAAACTTATAAGCATTTCATTAACGTGCTATTACAGTTTGTTAAGTTTTGTTATTACTTTTATATCTATTCTGTGTGTGAATTGGCTTCCTCTTGAACTCTACATGATGTTTATTATGGGTAACAATAGCCCTTGTTTGCTTAGCTGGGCTTGTGTAATAATTAACTACACTCTAAGGACGTTTTGATTGAAGCATAGTAAGAAAGTAATGGACTAAAAGAAAGCTTAAAGAAAATAATCTGATTATAGTTATAGTGAAATCTTTTTTGCGTGATCAGATTAGTATGACTTATTAACACTATTTATTGATATATACCTAAACTATCACTGAACAAGATTCTTTTACCAGCATCACAGGATAAATAATTAATCAATAAGCTAACAGGTTTGAACCAACCCACTACTCTATCCAGTACAACTTTAAACTTAAATACTTTTATGCCTTTGGTCGTTTGATGCTCCCCTGAATGTTGGTAGTCTAAGTAGTGCATCAGTTAATACAGTATTTAATTACATACAAAATATGAAGTTAGTAAACAATTTTTGGCTTCCCTAGGGCAGTTTGTCATCTCTGAAACTAGTTTAGGGCTATTTAAGATAAACTGTTCATATAAATTTGGTAATTATGTTGTGTATATATTTTTAACATAGTTGTTATAATAAATAGTCTTAAATTGAATTTACTGTAAAGGTGTTAAGGTGTGGTGTGCTTCAGATCATGTTTTTGGTAATGCTTCATTATTCCTTTCTTTTTCTCATCCTAAATATACCCTTTGTGGGGATTAAAACAAATATACGCTGGGATGTCATTGCCCAGATTCTTGAAGCCCTACTACACAGGTTAGATGTGTATATTTGGCCAAACTCTGAAGAAAAATATGCATTGAAGGCAAAATATTCATCAACCTGTATCTCCAAACTACACACTACAAATTCTACCCTTTTCTCATGCCAATCCCTTAAGAAGACTAATTTACCACCTCTTTTACCCAATCCTAGACAAAATTCTTAAATCACCTAGGGAACCTGTCTTGGACAAAGGAAGTTCATACAATTTTTCACAGTCTAAGCTTGGTCACTATTAGAAACTTCCTGGGGAATCTGTCTCCAATTTTCAAGTATTAGTTGGGAATGTTGGTACTCTTGTCGCTGAAGGATTAGTAAGATAATTGGAGGTCAAGATTCAAGGTTATTCCTTGAAGCTTCTTGTTTACATCTTGCCAATTACAAGAGCTATTTGGTACTTGTTGTGGCATTGCTAGCCACTTTGGGCCCACACAACTAGTTAACTGTGAAATTTTATTTAAACAATTGGTTAGGACTGGACAAAATTAATTGAATTGTACTAAACTGTGAAATAAATGCACTAAATTAAACTAAAATTACTGAATCATATATAATAAAATCTGAACTGAACTATTATACCGTTCAGTTTAAAAAACTGAACCTCTAAAAAAATAAGTTCAATTAACTGCTCTGTGATTGAAACTGACCCTGTCTACGTCTCGCGCACCCAACTGATCCCTCATTCTAGGTAAAATAAGCTGTTAAAGTATGTTCGATGATGGAAAAGAGTTATAAAATGATGCACACAAGAACTTTTACTCTCTTTCCTACCTTTTCGCAGAGATATTTGTATGTATGGGTGGCAACAAAGCATAAAATAAGGAGGACCTTTGCTTTACATTTATATAAATGAGTGAGTCATATATTTAATTACGATTACAGAGCTTAGAATGGTGCTTTTAAATACAATTTCATCCTTTTTTATTTATTTATGAAGTCATGCAGTTGTATAGTCAATGTGCTTACATAGCGAGAAATTTTATATATATATATATATATATATATATATATATATATATATATATATATATTAACATTTCAGTTCATCTGAACTATTTTTTAGTTTAGTCCAGTGCAATGAAATTTATTTTGGCCAGCCCTACAATTGGTTTATCACATTACATGGGGGCAGATCCAAACTTCCTTCTCCTGCTGCCTAATTTAACCAATTCCAAAGATTGTCTTTCCAACGATATTATTGAACTTTTTGACCCGCATGCTACAACATCTCAGTAGTTAGGATTACCCACTGATTTGGAACCTAAAAAGGCTATTTTGTTATATACTGACAAGGAAGTATTTCACATTTTTAAAGGATTACCCCTTCTAAGGTCACAAGATCATTTAATACAATTGTTGCCTGATATTGGACAAGCACAGCCTTAATCGATACACGCATAGCAGAAAAAAAAAATGAGACCATGGTTCAGGTCATGCCCAATGAAGGGATCATAGTACCTCGTACCAGCCCTTTTTCTTCTACATAATCCTTGTCAAGAAGGATGGAACTTGGAGATTTTGCACTAACTATAAAGCTTTAAATGACATCACAACAAATCATAGTTTCGCTATTCCGACTGTCAATGAGCTTCTTTTGATGAGTAGTTTTGCACCCAATTTTTCTCTATACTGGATTTTAGATTTGGCTCTCATAAGATCTTGGTACATCCGGAGGACAGACTTAAGGCCCCTCTAAAACTTACCAGGCCTTGCGAATGGCTTGTGATGAAGCCATTTGGGTTTACCAATGCCCTGTCACATTTCAATGTTTGATGAATGAGATATTTCAAGGCATCTTGCAGAAGTTTGTACTGGTATTTTTTGAGGAAATTTTGATATATAGTCCTACATGGTCTGCGCACCTGCAACACTTACAACACTTTGAGGTGATTCTCCAAATATTGAGAAAACATCACGCTGTGTCAGGAAATGGTGTGACAATGGACAACAAGAAAGTCCAAGCAGTTTTACGATAGCATAGTCTTACAGGTTTAAAACAATTAAGATGTTTTTTAGGCTCACTGGGTATTATAGAAGATATTAAAGGTTATGTAACCATAGCCTCTCCTTTGACTAATTTGTTGAAAACGGATAGCTTTCATTGGAACTCCTCCATTGCTATAGCTTTTGAGAAGTTGAAAACAACAATTACACTAGCTACAGTTCTTGGTCTACCTAGTTTCTCCAAGCCTTTTGTGTTAGAAACAGATGTCTCGAGTACAGTGGTGGGTTCAGTTCTAAGTCAACGTCACTTTAATGAGCTCTATTGACTTTTGTATACCGTTGGAAATTGATCACAAGCTTAAATTTTATTTCTCTTTCAACTATAATTGTTTCTCCGTGTAAGTTGTGGGCTTTGCAGCGTGATGTGAATGTAATCCTTCAAGAGTATGTCATGAGTATATTGCAATTTGCATCTATATACTTTCATGTAGTGATAGAACCTCTTTTTCCGAACGGGCTTTGAATTTTTAACATGTTGCTACAGGGATATGTGAAGCAGAAGTTATCATCAGGGGGCAAATACGTATCTGTAAATATTGGGCCAATTCAAGTTGTTTCCAGTGAACAGGTCTGTCTGTCTCGTTCTTTCCCCTCTTTTATCCCCTAAAAGAACCTGTGGGAAAGGAATGAAAGGTTGAGACGTGTCAAAATTTTATTTACATTTATTAGAAATTAGGTAATAATACTGTGGCATTTTTCAGGTCCAAGCAGTATATAGTGCCATGAGGAGGGACAACCGAGTGAAATACTTTTTATAATCTGTCAATTATTTTGTGGAGTAGTACACCACGATAGCAAGGTATGTACCAACACCTACTTTTTACTGCCGAAATTAATCCGTGATATTGGTGTAACACATGGTTTGGTAATAGTGTAATGTAATAGCCACTATATTCTTTTTTTACTTCGTACTGTTGAAAAGGGAATAATTTAGGATTGGATTAAAAAGGCGGATCTAGGGATCGGGGTGGTGGAAAATAATGAAAATGAAAATTTTTAAATTAAAGACAAATGGAAAGTGAGAAAAATAAAGAAAAGATTTATGAAAATACTAACGTAAACAACACTATAGTGCATGTGTATACGCATTTTTTAAATATGCATAATATTATATAAAATATGTGTATGCATTTTTTAAATATACGTTAATATATAAAATAAAATTATATTTATTAAAAATAAATGAAATATATTAGAAAAGATGAAAGAATAACCATTGATAAATAAAGAAGAAGAGAAAAAGAATTTTATAAAAAGTTTGTAAAAGTAACGGTCAATTTTAAAAAAAAATTAATAAATAAAAATATTTTAAAGGATATTTTAAAATATGGAAACAAAAGAGTGAATCGTCTTTGTATATTGTTATATATATAAATGATTTGATTGATATAATAAATTTAAAAAGTAAAGAAAAAGATATCCTTATTATTATAAAATAATAAAATAATCTTTATTATTAACTAATTTTAAAAATTATTCACTTTTATTACTAATTTGTTATCGTAAAAATTTATTTTATCAATTTTTTTATTATTTAATATTTTTATTTATTATTATATAAATTTATTTATTTATTATTATTATTGTTATTGTTATTATATTAGGTAATCGATTATATTGATTGTGTTTACTCAGGTAAAGTAACCATAATATGTTATTATTATATTGACATTGTAGTTAAAACTAGGTTTAGACCCGTGGTGTTTTTCTTTTTAACTTGTATTAAAAATGATAATATAATTATTATTCTATTTTTATAAATAATTTATTTATATAATTATAAATATAATACTGACAAAATTAGATATTATTAAAAATTAATTATGCATTATGGATTTCATAATAAAGTAATAATAATACTAATAATCATAACAATAATAAGGAAATAATGTAGATTATAAATTCCGTACAAAATAATAATAAAATAATTTAAAATAATAATAACAATAAATATTTATAAATACTAATTATATTTATATTAATTATAGTAAAATATTATTAGTTATGTGAATAAAATAAAATTGTTGTACGACTAAAATTAAATTTTTTAGTTATATATTATATTAAAATAAAATATGTATACAATAATTGTTGTTAAAATAAAATGTGCATTATGGATCTTTTATGGTCATGTACAAAAATAAATATAAATTTATGTTAAAATTTATTAACAGAAAAATAGATTAAACTAATATTTAAAGTGAATTAACTCATAAATATATAAAATTAAACATAAAATATTCTAATAAAAATAATATATATATGTATATATATATATAATTAAAAAATAATTTAAAATAAAATATATTTATTCATTCAAATAATAATAACAAAAATAATATTAATTATAATAGTATTATTAATTAATAATTAAAGAAACATGTTTAAATATAATATAAATATTTATTAAAACAATACTAATAATATCAAAATTAATAATTAAATAAGTTAAAATAACATATAATTGGTGATGAAATAATATTTATAATAAGTAAAATTATAATAATAGTAATAACTTTAATCTTTTAATAATTAAAAGAAGCTAAAACAAAATATAATTATTCAAGAAATATATTTGACAATATAATTAGTGGTAATATTAAAAATTATATTTGACAAAATATACTTTAATAAATAGAAGAATCCAAAAAATAGGAATATATGAACTCAAAATCTTAATTCATAAGTAAAGAAATTTAAAATAATTAATAAAATCAATTAATTGATAAAATATTTTTTACAACTTAAACATAAAATTATTAGTTATAGTTGTATAAATTTAAAAGATATCAAAACGTATAGAATAAAAAACAATCCATAGTTAGAAAATTAAAAATAATTAATGAAATTAGTCTTTCAAATAATAATAAAAAATTACAAACAAATCATTTAAGTATTGATTATAAAAATAATTGTTTTAAACCTTTAAAAATATTCACAATCATGTTTCAAAATAAAATAATTATTACTTTGAAAAGATTAAATTTATACAATATGGAGGACAACAAATCATAAAAGTAAGAGGGTCCACTATTTTTGCAATGAACCGAATTTGAACTAAAAGTGTAAGTTGTTTTTATTAAACTAAAACATCAATCTCTAGTTTTACTTCTCTAGTTTTATTGTTTTTCTTATTAAGAATGTTTGTAGTATTACATATTATTTTTCTTTGAGATATCTTTTAACAATAATTCTTTTTACAAATAACTACTTAACTTTATTTTATTACTGGACTAAGATTTCGTAGTTAAATAACCAAATAAAAAAAAGGTAATTTATAGTTATATAATAATTATAAAAAAATTGGTTAAAGATATTGAAACTCTTATACTTTTAGAATCAAATAATTATTTATCATCTAATAAAACCAGGCAATTTAAACAGTTTCTTTAACCTTCCTGATTCACATTTTTTATTTATTCCAGGATTCAACAGGTTTCAACATAAACTCCTCTGCTACTTCCTTCAACCAATTGTCGCATATCAAAATCACTCAACGCCAATAAAACTTCAAAATCATAGAATATTACTAAAAAAGAGTCTAAAATATAATTTAAGAACCAAAATCATGATAACAACAACGCATGCTACTATTGCCTACGATAATGGTTAAAATTCAATGAGTGGATAAAAATTAAATAACTAATGAGAAAGCTAATAAATCAAAGATGATACAACTGTATATTAGACAAATTAAGCTAAAAACTAACCACAAACATGTTGACACAATATTTTTACAATTTATGTTTGTTCAATATTCAAGCTACCAATAGTCAACATTTAAATTGCAAGCACAAGGCCCTACTTGATGTAGAGGATAACATTGTCAAGTAAGTAAATTACAGAAAAATAGTCTTACATCTAATAAACTAAATTGATTTGTATGGTATTGATGTGATTTTCAAACCATTATTTAAAACACTATAGAATTGCTTTATTTTTAAAGTCAAATATAATTGGCACAAATAATCACTTCAGACTTTCATAGAGCAGCAATTACAAACCCAACATATGAAATATTGACATATATTATTTGCATATAACCTTGAACAAAAGGCCGATTAGTATATAATAAAGACAAAAAATTTTATGCCTCGTCAATTTGGAGAAATTAACTAACAAACCTGCAAAAAGTTCCCAAAACATCAAACAAAAGGTCAATTAGTATATAACAAAGACAAAAAATTTCATGTCTCGTCAATTTAGTGAAATTAACTAACAAACATGCAAATCTACAAAAGTTTCCAAAGCATCAAAACACCAGTTCACAAATCATATTATATTTAAACAAAAAGAAAAACTTCTACTATTCAAAAGACATTCAACTTTGAAGAAGAGTAAGAAATACCTTTGGACAGACTCAGTTTCCATACCAACACCTGCGGTACACACGATAATGTCGATACCAATAATATTAAAGGAAAAACTAACTATCAATACCAATAATATTAAAGGAAAAACTAACTACAAGTAAAACAATTTTAGAACCCAAATAACTCTAAAAAATTTAAATGCGTATAAAAAAAGCCAAATATAATTTTTGTATTAAATTCGTACACATGTTACAAACCAAACATCATAGAACAAATGACAATCAAGATAAGGAACACAAATATTTAACTAATATGAGACCAATATGGTGGAAACCATAATACAATATAAGCAAAACACAATTTTCTCATTCTTTTTTTCTTGCTACCACTACAACAATTCAAATAAAGGAAACAAAGATAATTATATTAGTAAAATTATTGCAAATATAAGATCTCACTAGTTACTTCAAATAAAGGCAGAAAAGATTATTATATTAGTAAATTATTAAAGATACAGGATCTTACTAGTAATAAAGTAAGATGGGATCCATAAAATCTTTTCTGGAACATGAATCAAATGATTTTGGTTATTGGATGGAGCTAAATAATATACCAATTAAACTGGATAATAATAATTAAAATCATAAAATAAATTAAACAAGCAAAACCTCAAACTCTAAAAACTTACCTTGTCACTACCTGTAATTTGTGTTTGATGAACAAAATCACACACTGCCAAATAATAATCCCTAAAACCCAAAAAACAAAGAGTTGCAAGATCAAACATTATTACCTTTTCTTCACCCCAAGAATAGGTTTATGAAACACTTGAAAAACCTAAAAAGATTTATGAAAATGAGCCCGAAACAACAAAAAATATCTTCAAACAACAACACGGGTAACAATACATATGCAAAAAGAAGAACAAATCAAAAAACACTCAAAAGTTATTACCTTTATGTACTTCATCTTTTACATCTATTTTTGGTACTTTCTTTTTATCACTTTTTGAAATTTTACATAAAAAATAGCTATGAAAATTCTGCATTTGTCCCTTAATATGTATTAAAAGTATATTATAGTTCGTCCAAGAATCTTAGTGCTTAGGAGCTAAAAATAATTTAAATAGATATTTCAATATTAACGTTCTTAGACGCTCTTAATGACTAAGTCTTGACGGAGGTCTAAATTCTAAAGTAAACAGTAATTCAAATGTGGTGATATATAGTGTGTAGATAGAATATCAAAACAATTATATATACTACAAAAAAAAGGTATTATTGCGTGTTTCAGACGGGTTATTGATGGGTGTAAATCTGTTTGTAAAAAGATCGTAGGTAATATTTATCAATGGATTATGCCCTTCGGTAATTACCATGGATATATTTGTTGGTAATTACTGAAGAATATATAGTGAAGACGACGCCTGAATGTACAGATTAAATCGGTCCAGACATAGACCAAGTCGAATGTTACGGGGATCACTAGCGAAGGATTTATGCTTTCGATTGAAGTGCTTTCAGGATTCACCATCAGATGGATGACGTAACATTCCTTGAGTTTTGTTCGCATAATGTCATGACATATGTTGTGCTATTTGCATTGAAGCAAATATTCTTTGTAATCTTGGAATTATAGGCAAGTAGAACATGAACTTCAATGGAATTGGTTTTTTTTTTACCTTCATCTTGGATGAATTGTGTGATACTAAGCTTGCCCACAAAATTTTCATTCAAGCAAAGATGCATCATTTTTGCCATTATCATTGTCACAAAAAAGCATTCAACCATTCACAAAAGAATTAATCTTCTTAGAGTACAATCCTAACTTTGAAACTAATCTCTTGGCTTCATAATAATTATTGGGCAAAGAAGTATTTGGTGGTCTTAGATCTAAATAGAGTTTTGCCATACAGTCCAATGCTTGGTTGGGAACATTCCAATTAGATTTACAAGCCAAAAGTCCAATGCATACTGACAATTTTGACTCCATTACCCCTTTAAATACAGGTTGATTTGCCTCTGGCAATAAATTGTAAAACCTCTAAGTAACTTCATTTGGAGACTCTTCTAAATGACTATCATCTTGTTGTTCAAATGAAGCATGCTGGTTAAGAGCATCATTCACCATTTCTTGCATATACATAAATTGGTCCATCTTAGAGGTATGTGCAACAGTGCTTGAACTACGAAGGCAATTTTCATGTGTAGTCTAATCAACAAAGGGCATTTTGTCACCATGAAATGTTCAAATCTTGTAATTTGGCATGAAACCTTTTTGGTAATAATTTGTTCATTGTAGTAAACCTCTAGTTTACTTGATTTAAGCTTTTGCACCTATTTTGTAGTATTTTTTTAGTCCAATTGCAATTTACATATAAAAATCATGTTCAAGGTTGCAATTATATAAAGCAAATGGTATTTGCTATAATCATACTATAATAATATATATTAAAATAACAAAAGAAGATTAGAGTGAAGGCTACATACCAAAAACACTAAAGAAGGGTTGAGGTTGAGTTAAAGAAGAAGGAACTAAAAAGAAGCTAGTCAACGTACCTGCAAAGCAAGAAGCCATTTAGAAAGTAGACATTACACTTTTATGTGTACAAGAACTTGCTTCAATTTAAAAATTACTAAATAGCTCTAATGTATCTTATCTTTCTCTTTGTGATAAATGTATTATGAATTCGTGGACGAATTCCTCTCGAGAGGGGGGAGGAGGATGTCAGTAAAGATCATTCAAAGTTGAGGGAAGGAACTTAAGATAGGAAGGGCGAATCTAGAAACTAGGATAATTCCAAGTTGTTAGACGCATGGAAAATCTAAGACTCAGAATAAGCTTAGTTTTGGGGTCTAAGTGCACTTCTTTTGGGAATTTTATTGTCTTTAGTTTTTGTTTTTAGATCATATGCATTTCCTAGAGTAAAATTATAAGTTTTGTAGAAAATGTGTTAAAAAGAGACTTTTATAGTGATTTTTTAGTTTTAATACCTGGTCTAATATAAGTGGAACTTGGATCTAATTTTATTTAACTCCCTTGGTTTGCCTTAATTTAGACTTTAATTCTGTTTTTCAGTGGAGCTAAGATGAGTTTTAAAGAGAGGTGAAGCTAGGAGAAATGGGCTGGGAGCTACAAAGAAGATATCAAGCCAAAAGCAAATTGTCACTATCATTAATCCTATATGGCAACTAGCTTTGAGCACTTTTGGATGCAATGTGACAGTTTCACAAACATATCAACATCAAGCTTTTAGAAGTCAAATAAGGAATCAAAGGAGTATGTTAGATAATCTTAAATATATAGTGGTTAATATTTTTAATTAGTTGCAACATATTTTTGTTAACAAATTTAGTTTGTTTGTTTTTTCGTCTCGTGTGCGTCTCAGTTTTTATTCAACACTAAGTACACTTCTTCTTTTTCCCTTATTAAATGCCTCTAGAGATAGCAGAAAAACCATTCAGAAGTTAAAGAGAAAGTTGACCAAAGTTTCAGAAAAAAACTTGGAAGGATTAGAAAAGACAAAGAGATAAAGAAGTTGAAGTGAATAAGGAAGGTGGATATGGCCATTCAAGTAGGATTGCATGGCTTGATGTAATGGAAGGAACTCCTTTTGGTCTAGATTTTTTGAACTTACAGTTAAACTTTACTTCAAAAATTAAGTGAAAGATGTTTAGATATTTTTCTTACAGTATTGTTTATTCTTTGGTTAAATTACTTTTTTTGTCCCTCTATTTGTTATGAAATTTCATTTTGGTCCTCAAGTTTTTTGTTGTCTCAATTTGGTCCTCACCGTTAACTTTGACCAGACGGTGTTAAGTCAACGCCACGTGTCAATTTCTGGTTTTTTTTAATTTTTTGAATTTTTTTTTTAATTTTGACACGTGTCACTTCACAGTTGTGCCACGTGTCAAAGTGAATCAATTCAGTCCCTATATTTGTTTTTAGTTTCAATTTAGTCCCATTTTTTGTAAAAATGAAGCAATATTGTCTTCCTTAGATTGAGACTCAATTTAATCTTTGTATACAACTTATGATGATATTCTTAATAAAATTGACGTTTTTATTAAATATTTGTAGAAATATTTTTAAATAAGTTTTTTTTTAGTTTTATTATTAAACAAAGTTAAACCCCAAACTTATTTTCAAAAGTTAACAATTTTGTCATCATATATAAAGGCATCAAGTGTATCATATTATACAAACTTAGTAAAAATTAAAAATCAAATAACTTGTCACACATAAGTTTAGGAACTAAATTTCAAGTTCAAAACAAAATCAAAGTCTAATGTTTTGTGTAGAATTTAAAGTTAATTTAAAATACTTATAAAAATATTTAATAAAAACATTAATTTTAGTAAGAATATCACCATAAAATTTATAAAAAAAGTAAATTTAGTAACAATTTAAGGAAGGACAATATTGCTTCCTTTTTACAAAAATTAGGACTAAATTGAAACTAAAAACAAATATGGGGACCAAATTGAGTCACTTTGATACGTGGCACAATTGTGAAGTGACACGTGTCAAAAATAAAAAAAAAATTTTAAAAATTTTAAAAAAAATTAAAACAATTAAAAAAATTTAAAAAAATTTAAAAAAAAAAGAAATTGACACGTGGCGTTGACTTTAACACTGTTTGGTCAAAGTTAACGATGAAGACCAAATTGAGTCATTTTTAAGAAAATGAGAACCAAATTGAGACAACGAAAAACTTGAGGACCATAATTAAATTTCATGACAAATAGAGGGACCAAAAGAGTAATTTAACCTTATTCTTTCGTATTATTGGTCAATCACAAATGATGTTTTTAAGTGTATAGAAAATTATGATCGAATGACTGAATATAACAATTTAACTTAATTTTATGAAGTCCTTGACAATACTTTCTATTGGAAAAAAATGTGACAATTGCATGATTCTGCCAGCAATGTTCTAGAATTATCCAACAAAAAAAATTGTGCTAATTTATTACCTTGTAGTTTATAAAACATACTCACTTTATTAAATAAAGCAATGAAAAAAAAATACTCCATAACATTTACAAAAATATGATGCACAAGAGTTCAATCTTGCTTATAGTTATTTCGCTTTGTGCATAAACTACAAAAAAAAGTTATTGTGATATATAACTCATTTGACTTTGGAACAATTCACATAAAGAAATTCTTAGCAAAGGAAATTTTATGAGCACAAGCTATATAACTCACTAATGAAGATAGAATAGAAAAATCTCTCAAACAGTTCAACAACAAAACTTTATTAATAGCAGACATCACAATTCCACAACTAAAATTTAATTAAGATGCAAGAATTTGGAGATACTAATTTATGCAACTAAAATTAATGAAGGTTCAAATGTATGATAGCAACTGGGAGATAATGAAGGTGGAGACCCATGACAATATTTTTAATGAACATGGTGAAGAAAATAAGTTTTTCCAGGAATTGTTACAAGGCACCAAAGTCCACTTGGTGCGTGCAGTAACACTAATTGGACAATATTTGACAACCTATTCATAAAGAGATACCATTTAGGTAGAAAGTTTTACATGTTGTGGTTGGTTCCAACCCTATTTCACAACCCATTTATAGTTTTTGAGTTTTAATTTCGTTTTCAGTCATTGCTTGCTATTTTTACCCATTTTCTATCATCTTTAACATGTTCCAATTCATAGTTTTGGAATTAAAAGCTCAAATCATCAAAACTCCAAAAAGTAGTTAATTTTGGAATTTTTTTTGTTTTTCTTGATTGCAACAGTAATTTGATAATTCAAACATGTTTGTTTAGAATTTAGATTCATGTTGGTATCAAGTTTTAATCATTTTAAGTCAGTTTACATAATTTGACCCATTATGTAGTATTATATGCATCTACAAAATTAGGTATTTTTTATTTACTCCATATTCTGTCCAATTTTGAATTTTAGCATTCAATTCACATCATATTATCCAGGAAAGAATATGATCGTTTCTGAATTTCAATCCTCGATAGGCACGACACAAATAAATCAGAGAAGAATGCGGAATAAAACAAAGATGGAGGACGCCACAATCTAGCCGATTGATAAGTCAAGTGAAGATTCGCCACAAAGATGTTAATCTCTGATAAGAACCAGAGGCCTAAGCCAAGAACAAAGAGAATCCCCTCTTTAATGAAATCAAATTCAATATATGAAGTGTCTACATTCTTTTTGGTACCTCTATATATAGGCACATAAGTTTAAGAAAACCTGAGAACCCTACAAGAAGGCTCAAGCCCAAAACATAAAAACATAAACTAATTTATAAAAGAAAGGCCAAAGCCCAAAAATATAGAACATAACTAATTTCTAAGAGGAAACCCAAAGAATAAAAACATAAACTAATTTTCCTAAAAACTATCCTTCAAATGCTTTAAGCCATGATCTTCATATTCTTTGAATTTCAGATTGCTTGTAGCATGAGGAGCCTTGAATAGTTTTGATCTTTCAATCTTTTGCTCCTTGCCCTTGTCATAGGTCCTTTAAGTTGTAAAGGTTCATCTTCAAGTTCTTCTTGTATGAAATCTTAGGATAGTCCTCTATCATTCCCTCCTTCTTGAAGAGAATTGTCCTCAAATTTGTCTCACTTGAAGATTCCTTATCTTAAAATCATCCAAATATATCTTGCACTATATTAGAATTTAAAATCAAGAGGAAAATTTTGATGTTAAAGTTAGTTTAGGCTAGTTTGCTGTCAAATTTGGTCCAACCAATGATTTTGAGTTTCTGTTATTCCAGCATTGTTTTTTATCATTCTAGAAAGTTTATTTGGAGATTAGAAACATGTCAAAACCCTCAATTATGTCATTCCATGCATTTTACAAATTTTGACCCATTGAGTACATTTTAGGGCTATCTACACAAACTAGAATTGGAATTTTCTTGTACACTAGTTCTTTCAACAAATTTAGTGTTTTAGGAGTCTATTAACATCATATTAAACATATTTAGATTTTAGGATCATGCATTCATGCATAACTAGTTGACTTTGTTTGCTTTAAAATTCTGGTTTGGATAGTGAGTTTTTGCATTTGTGATTGTTGGAGAGTTCTGAACATTTAGCTAACTTTTTTTAGCATATTAAAACTTGTCCATAGCATTTACAATCATGGAATCTAGTTCCCCCATTCATATACATGACTTTACCCATTCCAAGAAGCTACTTTGTATTCATTTAAGTTCAATTAGCCATTTTCTAATTTCCTCCATATTATGTTCATTTCTTTGTTTATGCATTTAATTTGCATTATATTATATTTGTTCAACTGCTAAAAACACCAGTTCATTCATATCATTCAATTAAACCATGAAATTTGCAGTTAAACCAGAAGTTGTCAAAACTAATAGTGAATATCTTTGTTGTCAAGTGTGGTTTAATTAATGGTTTTACATTTTCTATATATTTGACTTTGTTTTTGCATTGTATCCATACCCTTAGACATATAGAATCTTAGTTCAATAATTATCATTGGATCACAACGTTAAAATTGCATGATCATAGTTGTTGTCACAACCCATTTTAGTTGTCTTTGCTGCCAATATTGATTCAACTAGTGATTTTGTGATTTGTAAGTTTTTTTATTTAGTTTGAGCATTCATTTACCATAGGATATCATATAAAAACATTTTTAGGTAATTTATATTGCATGATTCTCGAGTTAGTATATTCAAGCATTTCATCAAACACTTAGTGAAACCAAGCGTTTCATTGAGACATTTCATCAAACAGTTTTTAATTTCGCATTTAGGCATGAAATTAGGACAACCTAGGACCTCAAAAACATTCATGCCATGTTTCTTAATAGTTTTTCATATTCATATCTCATTTTAATTCCCTCACATTACCAATTCGTAGAGATTTGCACATTTTTGCCTTAAAATGTTGTGTTGAATCTTGGTAGTGTGAGTGGCTTGAGATTTTTTTTTTTTCATATTCTCAGCAACACTTTTGCATCATTTTATGGTATATTATGCATTCATTTTATTCCCCCACAATCTATTTGGTTTTAGAGGGATTATAGACTCAAATTAGCTACAAAGTTATTCAATATGGCATATCTTAAGTATTTGGTTGATTGAAATGGAACTAGGTCCCATCGAGCAATATATTATTTCTTTCTACCCCATTAATGTCATGCCTGGCACTAGAAATAACCACCTTATTCTAGTTTTTAGTAGTTTTAGACTAACTAGTTAGCCTAGTTTTGTTGTATATAGTGAACTAACACATTAATTTTTATTGTGTGACTTTGGTGAACCTTAGCAACTCTAATTCAATGAATTAAAAGTGATTAGAGGTTGTTGAAGAAAGAAATCCAACAAGGGTGCAAATTTCAACCACTCTAAAAATTACTAAAGATGGATAGTTGACCCAAAGTTGACTTTTCAAGTAAAATCTCCAAATCAAGGTTTGAGCATTTTAGCATCTTGGTTTAGTGATTTGAAACATGTTGAGCCATCAATTATCTCATTCCAAGCATTTCACAAGTTTTGACTCGATATGCTAATTTTAGGTTTTCTAGATGAGCTAGAATTAGGAATTTTATTTTGGGCTAGTTCTTTAGGAAAATTCTTTGTTTTAGTAACTCATTAGCATCATAATAATCATGTCAAGATGGTAGGATCATGCATTTGTACACTGCTACACGTTCTAACCCTTGATCACACAAACATGTGCATAATTAACCTAGTTTTCTTACTTGAAAGTGTGGTTGGGATAGTGATTTCAGGAATTTGTGATTGCTGGACAGTCCTCACTATTTATTCGGCATATTTCATCATATTGAAACTTGTTCAAGGCATTTATAGATCTTGAAACACAATTTTTCACCTTCATATGCATTTTAGCCCCTCTTTGCAAGCCATTTTGCACTCACTTTAGTTTAACCAATCATTTTTTAATTCCCTTTTATATATTGTTCATTTGTTTGTTTCTAAATTTCACGTGCATCATAGTATACATGTCCAAATGAGAAAAATACCATTTCATGCATTCTATACAAACAGGACACAAAATATGCACTAAGTCCCAAGCTTGTAAATCCTAGTTTAACTAGTTTATTGCCAAGCTGGGTTTAAAAGGTGGTTTTGTGATTCCAACCACGTTGGATAGGTTCTCTTCAAGTCATTTCTCTTTATTTTCCAATGGACTTGTTATCTGCTACTTCTAGGCAAAAGTCATAATTGACTTGTAGGCTTCCATTCTCTAATTAAGGGGAATGTAAATAATCAAAAAATTATTTAAATATATTCAGTTGTTTTCTATAACTTTTATATCCTCTTGTTTTCTTTGCATAATATTTTCTCGTGTATACATTATGTGTGTATTGGACACTTAAACACTTTTCACATGTACCTCACAAGCTTCAAAGCAAAAAAAATAGATTCAGATAGTAAATCACATGAACAACTAATTCAAAGCATAATAAAGAGATTGAAAACCAAAATCACATAGTAAAATAAGCAACTCACCTTTACGTTAAGGCTTCAGCAGAAAACCCTCACCACCAATCAACAAGCCTACTCACAAACATCTACATTGGCATAAATTAGAACCAACAAAATCAAACAATTAGTTTCAACAATTAAAACCAAACACCCTAAGCAATTCTACCAATTAAAACCAAACACCCTAAGCAATTCTACCAATTAAAACCAAACACCCTAAGCAATTCTACCAATTAAAACCAAACACCTACAATGGATCATCCCAGCAAGGACTTTACATGAATCTGAATGTACCGAACCTAGCCTCAGAATATATTATGCCTCCACCTTCAACAAAAACAATTAGTTCAAAAGAGGCACAAATCAGAAATCAGAACCAATAAAACCAAACAAACATACAATGATCCTTTGAGATACATACAAAAACCCTTAGAGGGAAACACATGGAAAAAAATAAAAGGAAAGTGATGGATAGTTAGATTATTTGATCATGAGAGGTGGGTTTAAAAGAATTATATAGAAGTTAGGGTGTGGAAGAAAAATAGTAGGAGAAATGCAGTAGTAGTAGTGTGTCGATTTAAGAGTGAAGTTTAAAATGAAAATTTTTTCTTTTTTCTTATAACAGTTCAAGTAACCAAACGGGGAGATATCAACTAATCAAACCTTGTTACTTTGGGATAATAATTGTAAACAATAGTTGCATTTATTCTGTTTCTTAAAAGGGAAATATACAAGAACAACTAATGTGTGAGGAGTGGGAGTTGTTGAAATTGGGAGGATTTTCGGAAATATCAGGAGGGGCTAGAGTGACCATCCGTTGGTTTCAAACAAAGGTATGAGACTTTCGATATGTGGGGAAGAGTAACGGAGGATTTTATCTCAAGATACAAAAATATGGATGGACGGAGATTTGGCTTCATTATATTGAAGCTTTAATCAGAATAAACTTGTGCAAATCATAAATTATAAGACCAATAAGAACAACTAATAAATTAAAGCAAAATAAGTGAGGTCCTATGATGCATGACTTAGCATTTGATGCTTGTAGTGTTTGATGCTTATAGCATCTGATACTTGTAACTTCTAGCTTCTAATGCTTGTAGCTTGCAACATCTAATACTTATAACTTGTAGCGCCTAATAGTCCTAAACTTACATCAACTAATCAATATCAAATGCAGACTTCATCTACTCCCCTTAAATCAACATCTATATTATCCTCCTTTTCTTTGAACTTTAATTTTTCTGCTCCCCGTTAAGGACCATTGAAAAGATGACCTTAGTCTAGCTGTTCGGCATCTAAGTAAGAGAGAAGCATTGGAGCACTTGATGATGTTGGTTGATGTGGCTTGGATCAAATATCAAGAAGATAAGTTTATAAAGAAATGATTTTTTTTTTTTAAAACCAATTGATAAAAAATAACTCATTTAAAATTAATGTGTTAATGTTTTAATAATTTTTTTTAATTTAAATTAGAGTATAACGAGTACGGGTACGGATATTATGATACTTGTACTCACTCCGTTAACATGTGAGTATAAAAAATACGCATACATGTTACTCGTTGGTATCCATTTACAATATCTATTTCCAACTCGTTACAGGTTTTATTCGTGGATATCTACGAGTACGAATTTTTTTTTGACATCCCTAGTCTTCACTTAAAGAGGGTAAAAGTACACTTGCTTCATAATGCTCATCATAGAGTTGGGGGAGGATATTCTTCATCCACAAAAGGAAGGTGCAACAACTCATCTACATTCTTAAGATGTTTCTCTTCTGGTGCAAGTCCATTGGTGTGAGCATTCGTTTATTTGAATTTGGTCGATGGACACATATCATATCATGTCCAGGACTTATGGTTCTTGTTCTTGAGATTTTGAAGTTGCTTTTTTCTTAAGCAAATTGGAGGATCCTTTAAAAGAAGAAATTGTTCATCACCGTTTTCTCTTATCACCCCTTTACCTTTGTACAATTTGAAAGGTAGACAAGATTGAGGGCTTAGATCACGATCAAATCTTCAGCAAGCCAAATCAGGAAAATGCAAGTGGGTACACTCTGTTGGACGAAACTATTTTGGCCAGATTGTGATTCTTAGATGAGGTTAAAATACTTTTTCACTTTTTTTTTGTTTTTGGTTGAAGGTTAGTTTAAACCTTTACTGGAACAGTTATAATTAAATTTGTATGTTAAGCAGGTTATAATAGGCCCAATAATCAAGGGTTCAAATATAAGATCCAAATATATATATTTAACCATCTTCAAATAAGGGAAATATAATTTTCAAAATAATATATGATTTACAAATAGAAACAAAATTTGTTAACTTGCATATGTAACTATGTTAATATATCCTTGATTTTCATGGGTCTAAAATGGTTATAAATACGTGTCTACATAACAGGAAGTATAACCTAACCTAGCATGTTATCGGAGAGTCACAGAGTCACATGTGAACTTCCCCTCTTTATGATTTGGAGTTCATCCACACCTGAATAATTTAATATACCCATCTCAAAGACTATTCGATCAAACTTAATAATGATAAGAAATAAGTATAGTTTTTCTAACTTGAAAAATGATGGAAAATTTAGATCCGAAGTATTGTTAGAAGTTAGATAATGAATTTCATTGATGTAAAAATAGTGACATATGATTGAATGTAAGGGATTTTTTCTCCTTTTACCACCTTTAATAAAAATTTAGTATTTATTACACTCTTTGTTTTTTCATAAACTAATGTTTATCACACTCTAAATACAAGAGGTTTTGCCAATAAAAAGTAAATATTAAATAAAGCAATTTTTTTAAGTTAGAATTTGAAAATAATTTATGAGCACTATCTAACTTGTGGTTTAAATACATTTTTAGTCTTGTTCTCTTTCAAATATGTCAAGTTAGTCCTCCAATTTTTTTTTTAGTCTCAACTTGATCTCAATTTTTTATAATTGATGCAATTTAGTCCTTTTCTTACATTTCTTAAAGTATATCAAGGATTTTTCATCGAAATTGACACTAGGATTATGTTAATTATTTCAACAAAGCAAGACATCCTTATTAACAGTTTAAATTTTGATGAAAAATACTTAATCTGTTTCAAGAAATTTAACAAAAAAGGATCAAATTGCATTAATTTTTCAATAATCGAAACCAAATTAAGTCTAAAAAAACCTGAAGGACTAACTTGATATTTTTGAACAAATACATGGACCAATAAATTAATTAAACCAAAACTATTTATACTTGGTGGCATCGTATAAAATTCACCGATTTTATGATTTTACTCTTGACAGAGGACATGACCAAATTTGTTGATAATTATCCTGAGTACAGAAAATGGCATGGAAATGTGACAAAATATGTTACTTTATTAACCGAAATGAGCAAGATAGTTGATGAGCGAAAGCTTATGTTAGTTTCACAAACAGAACAGGAGTTTGCTTCCAATGGAGGACAAGGAGCTGCTTTTGAGGTATATATTATATAGTCTTAATGTATTGAAACATTCTCCTTTGATTTTGCTCAATTTTCAGAAATTCTTGCTTGGAAATATTTAAATAGATCCATACTACACTTTAAATAGATTTCTGTTGGGTCATTGGACTAGGTTATCATAGGAACCAAATTCCAAAATAAGAATTGGAAGTATTATTTATATGGACGTAGTGACTGAATCAGAGGAATCATGAATGATCCTTTGTTACAAAACGTAAACTATATAAGGATTGAAATTTTGACTGTAAGTTTGATAGAGACTAAGGTATTATGGGGTTCCTAAGCCTCGGATTGAGTAATATCATATACTCAATTGAGTATAAAAGTGGCTTGGTCTCTTTAACTACCAGCTTTTAAGGGAGGGTTTATCAAGCACTTGGAAGCTTATCAATATGTATTACCGCTGATTTTTAATATTTGTGAAGTGTGGGCCATAAAAGTTGAGTGAAGTGTCACATTATGCAATGCTTAAGTCCCAAATAAACTTTTATATGATGCTAGGTGTACATTTATAACTCACTTCATTCATACCCGCTTTAATAGTTAGCATTTAAGGGAGGCTTCCCTTAATACTAAGGTCCTTATTAGAGCCAAACTCTTCCTCACAACACAAGTGTAAGAAATAATAAAAGTAAGAACCTTTGTATTAGAGATATGATTTTATTTTATTGAAGCTATGATTTGATTACATTAAATTCGGAGATATAATAATTGATGGAGATTAGCTCATATCAATCAGAATATGTTTGAGATCATCATATATCAATCAAAATCATTCAATTCTTATTTGTACACCCCATGTTAGGATTTAATGTAAATAAAATAAATTATTATTTTCTTATTTAGGTAGAGCATTAATAAGGAGAATCATTTACCTGATTTCAAGGATACATCGGAGTAAATTGTATTCTAATTTATACCTTTTTTTGCATTTTCCCAAATCAGAAAATAGAGTTAAGAAATAAAATTTCTAATTAAATTTAGTGTTTTTCTCCTACTGTTTTGTGCAGCGTAAGTATCAAGAATAGAAATATAATTACTATAGAAAATGATATTATGTGAAAATAATTTTTAAGAACGTGTGAAATGCAAAGTTAATATAAAGATTATGAAATGAAAGAGATGTGAAACAAATAGGTGAAATGTGATTGGCACTATGTAAGCCAACAAAATTATCTTCTTTGCTAAGAATGCTTAATGATTAACAAATACACCGATTACTTTCGACCATTAGTAAAACGTAATATTTTGTGAGCTTTCAGCTAATGAAAAACACACTTGTTGGCATCTTTGAAGTCATTTAATTAGAATGTTATTATCGATATCTATTCTAGTGTTTTCTTATCTCAACAAATTTTAAATAAGGAAAACAAGAGGGGATTTTCAATTATACACTAAATTAGTGCTTAAACACTCCACTATCGATTAAATATCCGAGACTATATGATAACTCCATGCATAAATAAACTAATATTGGAGATATGGTAGATGGAATGCTAAAAATGAAAAATAGAATGGTTTGAATGGAATCTACTTAAAAACTAAGAAAACAAACTATTAAGGATATTACCCAAATATCCTTACCTAAATTTTTTACACATGTTGTTTAGTTTGATTTTTTCATTTTTTCGAAGTGTCTCAAATCATTTGGACTTTTGTTGAGCAAAGCATTTGCAATGGCGCTAACACTATAGATGATGTGATTTGGCTTTCTTTTCAAAATGGGAAAATTGTTGAGGAAGCTTCTGGTCACTACTGAATTTCTATATTTTGTGGTAGTTTTATGGGATGAACTCGCAAACGATCCCTACTTCCTCTCCTGCTCATATTTTTGAAATTCTAGATTTATTTATTTTTCCTTTGCCTTTTTCTATTAAGGTTTTGTTCTCCTTAATCAGGTGATTGTTTTGTTTCCATTTTCTATGATTATTTTGTCTTCATCTCCTATTACCGTATTTCCCTAGATCTATCAAATGGGTTTGCGGATTGTTTCTTAATTTTGTGTATTTGTTTATTACATTGATGGTTGATTTGCTTTGTTGCTTTTGTTCTATGCACACAAGTTCAATTGTTTCAATAGCTTTAGGTTAGGTCAAGTAGAAAACCTGTGAAGCAACTGCGCACACGAGAAACAGCACACAACTTTGAAAAAACACAAATTACTGAACCTGAAGGCAACGCACAGATCATAGCTGTTGAACCTGCAATTGCACAACGTAGTACGAATTTGATGAAAGGGAAAGTGATAAATTAAGATGAAAGTGAAAGAAAAATTGAAAGCCATTACCAATTCGAAATTGTGGTTGAGCCAATCGGAGAAGACAAAAGCAGAGGAATCGAAAGCTACGATTGAGAGGACCATGTTTGCTGAAATCGAGAGACAAAGGAGATGAAGTGAAGAAACCCTCTGTTAGGTCATGCGAAATAATACAATGTACTGAAAACTGAGAAAAGAGGACGGTAAAAATGAAAGGAAAATGTGATTTCCTATTGTTCAGTTTGAAAACCTCCCATACATACCGGGGGTTTCAAAAACCTCTGATATCCATATAAATTACTTAAAGTTATCCTAACCTCTCTTAATAAACCTTCAGTAAGATTCACAATTTTTGTAGAGAGTGTGTTCATAAAATTTGAAATATAAAATAAAATATAGAATTTATTCAATTAAAACTACAAGAAATATTTTATTTAATTAAATTGTAAAATATAAAATATATCAACATATACAAAATTTAAAATAAAATAAAATTACATTCAAAATATATATAAAAAATATATAAAGTGTAAAATAACATCATTAGACCCCAAAGAATAATTATATATATTTATATATTTTAAATTTATAAAATGTTTCTTGCAAATTTTCTTGCAAAATTATTGGTAAAAAAATATACTTACAAATTCATTTTTGCAGGAAAAATACTTGCGATTTTTTTATAAGAAATTACCTGCAAATTTAAAATACACAATAAAATTACTTGCAAAATATAAATTTGCAAAAAAAAGTACCTACAATTTTTTAAATTAATTTTTTCGCAAGAAAAATTACTGTGAATTTTTTTCGTAAAAAAATTTGATACGAATATTTTTCATAAAAAATTTGCAAGAAATTTTCTACAAATTTTTAAATTTCATGATAATTAATTATTCACGAAGATATTATCTATTGATTAAAATTCGTGGAAAAAATAGTAAAAAATTCTTTTCCTACAAATTTTTATAAGAAATTTATAAGAAAATTTTCATATCAGAAGTTTTAGTAGTGTTCTCCCCGACTATCGTTAGCAATGTCCAGCAATGGTCAGGTCATCAAAATGCAAAGGTAACTCATCCACCCTTCTTATTTTCATTTTGTTCTTTTCAATGTTTCACTTTTTGTGTTGTGCATAGCTTAGATTCATCTCGTCCTTTTTTTTTCTAAGAAAGTTTTTGTTTTTTCATATTTGTTAACATCTTGAGCGTGCATTCATGTTATGGGCACTTCGAATTATACGAAAAACCCTTAATTCTTTATACTTTATTTGTGGGTACTACAAGTTGGGTCATTTCTGAGCTTTGAATTGTGGAGTAAGTTTTGTTGGATCTTGAAATCTTGTTTGCCCACCATTTCAAAGTGGTAAATGGTATTATAGAAGTTTGTTCAACGGACAGGTTATCGTTATTTAGCAATCAACGAGTGAACATTTGGTTTTCAAATTTTGCTTGTGGCTATAAAAGAATTGTCTTTTGTTTGAATTGAATGTACGTTGAAATGCATGAATGTGGCAGCTGCGGTAGCATGGGAGGCAGGGAAGCCACTGGTGATTGAGGAAGTAGAGGTGGCACATTGTAAGTCAGAGGAGAGCAACATGTGTGATCTGCTAAGGATCAACACTGATCGCGGTGTCATTATCCATGATAGTCAAACAAGATTTTCTGTAAAGGGACAACCTATTTACCATTTTGTTGGTACCTCTACATTCAGTGAATACACTGTGGTTCATGCTGGATGTGTTGCCAAAGTCAACCCTACTGCCCCCACTTGACAAAAATTGTGTTCTCAGTTGTGGAATATGCACAGGTTTGGAAAATCCTGGCCTTGACATAGTCTGTAACAATAATGTTAGTGAACCAAAACCTGGTTCTTCTGTTGCCATTTTTCACTTGGAGCTGTTGGCCTTGCTGTAGGTTAATCTTGCCTTTGTGTCTGAGCATTGTAGTTTTTATGCAAATTATGAAAGTCCAATATTAATTTCTGTTTCTTTGTGATCAAATCACAGGCTGCTAAAGGGGCAAGGATTTCCGGTGCATCAAGAATCATTGGGGTTGATTTAGTTTCAAGCCGATTTCAAGAAGGTAGAGTGGTTTCTTCTTCAAATAAATGAAGGAATTCAGCTAAACATACATTAAAGGGTTATTCACTTATTGACGGCTTCTCTCATTTTTGTTCTTCTTGGCAGCTAAAAAGTTTGGGGTCAATGAATTTGTGAACCCAAAAGACCATGACAAAGCCTCTTAAAGCTACTTTTTCTTTTATATTTTCAAAATTGTTTTTTATTTTGTTGATGTTGATTGAGATGTGAATGTTGGCTTCCAGGTAATTGCTGTTGAATGTACTGGCAGCATTCAAAGCATGGTGTCAACATTCGAATGTGTTCACGATGTACGTAAATCATTCCTTGCTTGCTCTATTTAGTGCTAAGAAATTTATGTGAAGCTTCTAAGGCTGATCCTTGATTATTTCTTCAGGGTTGGGGTGTTGCTGTACATGTTGGAGTGCCAAGCAAAGATGATGCATTCAAAACTCATCGAGTGAATTTTTTGAACGAGAGGACTCTTAAGGGTACCTTCTATGGTAACTACAAACCTCGCACTGATCTTCCTTCAGTTGTGGAGAAGTACATGATTGGGGTAAGTTTATATTATTGATTTGTGCAGTGTGTAAGGTCATTCAAATTGATGTGTCTTTATGTGCAGGAATTGGAACTGGAGAAATTCATCACTCACACCGTTCTATTCTAAGAAATTAACAAAGCTTTTGATTACATGCTGAAATGGGAGAGTAGAAAATAAAAGATTATGTATAATTAATCCCTTTTGGATTATTGAATTTGTGAGAATTTGTCTATGTTTGAATGTAAAGAACGATAGGAGGATTTGCTGCTGTTATTGTCTATTTCATGATAAATAAAATGTCGTTTTTGTGGTAATTTTGTTGAGATTTCTTTCTTAAGGAAAGAAATATATTTGTGGATTGTTTGAGTGCACGATATCTGAATTGAAGTGAAAGAAATTGTCATGAGACTAAGACGCGTCATTGTCCCATAACATAATCCTTCTTAGAAATAACTTTCAACTCTGATATATTCCAAAAATAAATTACTTGGAGCTGCTTTCAGTGCATTTTGATTACTTAAAATCCATCCCTTGGAAATAAGAAGATAAAATTAGTAAAAGTCTTTTATAAATATTATTTATTTCTAAATAATGTTGCCACTATTGACAGTAAAGCTTCACATGCCCAACAATTGTCATTAGATTGAGCACTATTGCTGCTGCAGAGGGCTTGAAAGGAGAAAATCATTGTTGACATGGACCAGTTGCACATCTTGGTTGAACACAAGGGACAAAAACTAATAGGCCCTTTTTTTTTTCTTTTAAATAGTAGTAATACATTTTTGCTAGTAGCTAGTGTAGTCTTAAGTAGTATAATAAATATTAGAATAAAAAGCAATCTTTTTTACATAAAAGTTAAGAAAATGAACTTTTACTTGTGGCCAACCTGAAGAAGCTTTCTTTTTCTTTTAATTCAATTTCTAGATTTAATTTTTTTGTTTTTGAACTCTGTTTTTCCTTGCAGAATAAATTTTGTTTGCTTGCTTTTCTTCTTCACACATTGAGAACAAGTGTCTCTCAAGTATGGGGGTGGAGAAGCTTGGATGTGCAGTGGTTCTTTTCTGTTTGCAATGAAGTCCGATAAATAAAAATGTTATAATAATAAATAATTAAGTCATAAACAAAAATCAAGACGAGTACAGAAAAATAAGAAAATATGAGAAACGAAAATGATATTTCAACATATTTTTTAAACTCAATTTTAACATGGTTTACGTGGCACACCTTTTTTATTTTTAAACTTAATTTTTTTAATGAAACCAAACTGTTGTACACATGCGAAAGTTACCCAAATTCTTTTTGACAAAATAAAAGTGTTGGTGAGACAAAGAGAGAAAGGGGGATAGCGAAAGTTACCCAAATTCTTTTTGGCAAAATAAAAGTGTTGGTGAGACAAAGAGAGAAAGGGGGACAGAGTAAAGTTCTCGTGTTAGAGAAGCGAAGCGGGAAGCTGTCATCGTAAGAGGAGATACCGGACGATACTGGACGGGATCGATTCTAGTGGAAGCGAGTCGACGACAACGGCAACCATTCAGTAAAGTTCTCGTGTTAAAGAAGCGAAGCGGGAAGCTGTCATCGTAAGAGGAGACACCGGCAATAGCGACGATACTGGACGAGATCGATTCCACTAGAAGCGAGTCGACGACAACGACAACCATTCCACCGGAAGCGACTTGCACCATTCCTTAATGGGTCCCCACTTTAACCTCAATGGTGCTATTGTATCTTTGATGAGAACATACTTGAAACTCTGTATTTATGTTTTATTAACTGGAATGTTACAGTACTTAGAATTATATGTTGAGTGTAGCACGCCTTTTGTGTTTCTGGAATGCTTGAAATATTTATATGGAACTGTTGTGGCCATTTCATTGTATTTGTTTTGTTTATGCTTTTACAAAGAATATTTGTGGCCATAATGGTGTATGTTCCATTTATGATTTGGAAATCTGTAGACCAAAATATTTTATGCCACTCCCCACATATTTTGACAACACTCCCCACGTCTGGGTTCAATTTTTCATTCTGTAATTTGAAAAGAATTGGAAGGATGATGATGCAATGTCGAACATTTAGGAACTTTTATTTAAGGTCATTTACAGGAAGTTCAGGTGATGATCTTGTGGTGAAGATGTATCTACCATTTTGAATATGGATATATCTCACCAAAATGTCGGATGCACTCCTCACATAATATGACATCATTCCTCACCTCTGGGCACAATATTTATTTTTTTTAATTTGAAAATGCATCCAAGCAATGAGGATAAAGGAATTTTGAGGATTTGAGAACTTTTATTGAATTTAATTTACATGAATATGAGGTGATGATGTTGTGCAAATTATGGTGTGTGTTCCATTTTTGATTTCAGAATCTGTACACCAAAATATTTGATTGCACTCCCCACATAATTTGAAAGCACTCCCCATCTCTGGGTGTAGTATTTATTTTTAATATTTGAAAATGCTTCCAATCAAGGAGGACAAAGGAATTTTGAGGATTTGAGAACTTTTATTGAATTTAATTTACATGAATGTGAGGTGATGATGTTGTGCAGATTATGGTTTGTGTTCCATTTTTTATTTGAAAATCTGGACACCAAAATATTTGCTAGCACTCCCCACATAAGTTTACAGCACTCCCCACCTCTGGGCGTAGTGATTTTTTTTATTTGAAAATGATTTCAAGCAAGGAGGATAAATGAATTTTGAGGATTTGAGAACTTTTATTGAATTTAATTTACATGAATGTGAGGTGATGATGTTGTGCAGATGGTGTGTGTTCCACTTTTGATTTGAAAATCTGAACACCAAAATATTTGTTAGCACTCCCCACATAATTTTATTCTCCTTACCTAGATTTTATCTTATTATTAGTGTATTGTTTGTATTGAATCCTAGTTAAGGAATAACATTATCAACTTTTTTGGATGATTATATTATTTTGAAAAATATTTATGTAAAATTAGTTTTACAATGACGAAATTATGTAAATATTACATATATGTTCAACATTTATCAAGTTTATATTGTTTAAAAAAATTTGAAATTTAAAAAAAAAATAGTGACCAATTTTGTTATGGAATCAATATTTTTAAATCGATCATTAATTTAGTCATTTGTAGAACAGATTTCATCGCATATTCAATCATTAATTTAATTATTAGTCACTAATTTGACTACAAATTCAGTCATATTTATTTAAAAATATGCAGTGTGCATTGGAAGGGAAATTATTTTGTGAATGTGTTTGTGTGTGTTTTTATTGTTGAAAACAAAAATCTCAACTGTTTATCCATTACAATAAAAGCTTCTAACCAATCTTTTTATTTAAAAAATTTTGCGTGACATTTACAAAATATCACTGCGTTATAGTGATGTCTTATAGTGATGTCCTATATAGACACCAACACTAAAATATCAACACCATGATCACTAAGTCAATGTGTTTGTTTGATACAAGTATAAAAATTATGTTATATCTAACCCAGATGAATGCGAGAAAAAAATTACCCACCCACCCACCCAATACTTTTATCACCACTAGAACCATAAGGTCAGTGCTTTTGAAATAATTAAATTATTTTAATTGTTAATAATTCGTATAGTGTTAATTGAAATAATTAAATTAATTGTTAATTGAAATAATCAATTAAGTAAGAAATGATTTTAAAATAGTGTCTTTTATTTGAAAGAAGCAAAATCAATTTTTGTACATTTAAAAAACTTGAATGAAGGTGAAAGAGAAAGATTTGTGTACCTTTTCAGAAGAAATATTGTTTACAAATTCAGACTATTATCTCTAACATTGAAACCGTAAACAACTTTCTTTATATAACATTTTTAAAATAAGAAAAATATTGTTCCTTTAATATATGCATAAAAATTGTTTTACCCAACTGTAAGCAATACAATATTGTAAAATCCATCCAACCAAAATTTTCTTCTCTATATTATACATCTTAATTGTATATTTATATTTCCTTAAAAGCCATTTTAAATATATACTAATTAAAAATTTTAATATTAATTTTTTCAGCATTAGAACATATTGAAACTCGGCTTGCATACTTTCCCACATTCGTCAAATAATTGCACATCTCAAACAACTTGTGAGCCGCCGTACTGGTATGTTTAATGGAAATACAAACAATTTGGTACAGCGGATGGGATGGGATGGAGGAAGAAGGGATATGGGAAAATTACCCTCAATGTTTTTTATTATATTTAATGAAATTATTTCTACACAAAATGTTATAAGTTGATTATGATTTTATCTTATATTCTAATTTTCATGACTTCTGCTTTGTTATACTAAAGTGAGTGAATTTATCACAGAAGCATGCCTAATTTTTTCCATCAAAATTGTCATAAATGTTTTATATTCAATGATATATTTACTTCTGAAATTAACTGGACTTTTTCATGTCACCAGGTTAAAGATATAAATAGAGTTTGTTAACTTATAAACTCTATTTAACTTAAACTCAGTTTAATCTCACATGAACCGGAAAGCATGAGTGAGGACAAAACAGAATCGACATTAACCGCCATATCCAATCCAAATTAGAGTAATAAGGTGTTAACAGAAGCCAAACGAAAAAGGAACGAAGCAGAACCCACAAGTTTCTCGTGTGTGAAAAAGTGTCGGTAGAGTGCGACGGAGCCTTCTTCATCGCCACCGTCCACTTGTAATGATTACCGTTTTTTCTGTGTTCAAACTAAGAAGATGCAAAAAAGTAAACTAAAATGGTAGAGCTATAATGACATATAGATATGGTCCTCTCACTATTCTTCAGTATTCACTACACCGTTAAAATAAAATAAAATAAAATAAAATAAGAAAAAGTGAAACCTAACAGAAACGCGCGTCATGACGAGAGTGATTAGCCCAGGGAGGAATCTCGAAGTGCCAGAGCCTGCCCACGCCTTTGACCAACTGCTTCCGGCAGAGAAACTCCTCGGCGTAAGCCTTCTCCACCTTCCGATCCACATCGTGCAGGAACACGTGCGTCACGCCGGAGCCCTTCCTGTCCCTCGCCATCACCGCCGCCGAGAAGATCGCCGCCATGCGTCCTGGCGCCTCCGCGAAGTACCCCTTCGGCGCGTCGATCATGATCAGATCCCACTCCGTCGAGTACACCTCGTCCGGGAGGTTCTGGAGCGCCAGCTTGCACCGCTCGTTGCCGCGGAGCGTGGCAGTGGCCGGCGAGCAGGCGGGCTCGGAGCGGTAAGACGAGAGGAGCTCGTCGGCTTCCCGGAGCTGGGTTCGGTAGCGGACGGTGTGGGCACGGAGGCCCGGCGCCTCTTTGAGGACGGTCTGGACCCACTTAGGGTCCTCCTCGAGGAAGAGCGTGGTGCCTCCCGCGTTGAGACCGGCCCACATGAGGGAGTCGTGGCCCAGCCCAAAGATGAGGAATTTGGCGGGCCGATTAAGGGCCTGGAGGACGTCGAAGGTGATGGTGATCTCCGAAAGAGACTGTTGCGGCACAATCTGCGAGGTGGCGTAGTGAAGTATCGCTCTGAGCTGCATCGATGTGGGAGGTCCTGTTAAACGCTGCTGCGCTCTGGTTATTGTGCATAGAAGACTGTTCTCAGAGGTTTGCATGAAACTAGCGATGAAGAGCGTGGCTCCAATTATACACAACGCCCCCAATAGCCACATGAACCATCGGTTCTTCATCCTCTCGCTCCCTTGCATTGCTTGATCCACAGACAGGGGTACGAGGATTTTGGAAATGGTCGTTTTATGCGATTGGAAATGTGAGTTAGTGAGGGGGTTTTAATGTCAAGAAGATAGATGTTGGTGGCTGGTGATGAGAAATGTGAGGGCACGACACTAATAAATGTCATTCAATATTATTCTTATTATTAATAATATTAATGTTAAGATTATGGGAATTAGGGGTGTGGTTTAGGCAAAACCGCTGCACGTCGCACCAGGCTCTGTCTTCGTGTTGTGTTGGGATTGGGTACACTTTGAAATTTAAAAAGTGAGGATGTCCGGTGGGAATAATCCTCTGTGCTCACCTCTATTACTCGGTCAAATCCTACCCATTCTAATCAAATTTGTTTACTGAATACATTAAGAAAATATAATTCAAAATATTTTCAGCCATTCGATGCTAACAGCAATTGAAGGACAAGGAACCCGGTCGGTGTTTGTCAGCTTCTCCACGTGTTGCTACAGTAGTTATGGCCTGTTGTAAGAATTTCATGAGGACTGGTGGAGTGTTTAACTAAATTTTTTAATTTCAGGTCTAATTTAAGATTTTTATTTTTTATATTTTTATATTTTTAATTCATTTTATGCTTAAAATTTTCTTATATTAAATATTCTAGATATTTATTATTTTTTGTTTAAATATGTAATTTTATGGTAGTTGAAGTATTCCAAATAAGTTGACTGACTAGTTGTAATTATTGACTAGTTACAAGAGATTTAAAAATAAACAATTAATTGAGAAGTTGAGGATTCAAAGATGTAAGTAATTGACTTTGACAAAAACAAAAGATATTTTAAATGTTTAATAGAACGATTTTTTAATAAAATAATTAAATAGTTTTTCATTTTTCAACAGGAGTGTTTAACTTTTTTTACTCCTTAGGCTTGTGATTCTTTGACAATTGTTCTATGATGCCGGATCTGGTACAGCTGCTATGTAAGTAATCGTTTGGTTTCTTCTAACTGAACCATTCACTTTCCTTGCGCGGTTCAATGTTCTGGTATTCGCCAATTCCGAATTTTATTTTTGACGAAGCCAATCTTAAAAGAGAAAAAAGAGCACACTATTTACTTTATTGTTTGTCTGAGGAAATGAGACTCAAAGCATAAAATACAAGACATTATTGCTTCATTTCATCCTTTCGGATACCGGTTGGGACAATGGGCCTCTTTACTCCATCCCTTCATATATTCCATCTCACTTTTAAAATCTTTACCAAAATAAATTTTAGATTAAATTATGTTTTTGATCGTTATTTTCGTAGCAAAATATCTATTTGGTTCCTTTATTTTTTTATCTTAATTTGATTCATATTTTGAATAATTTGATACGATCAAGTCATTTTCCTTAATAGTGTAGTAACAAAATTAAAGGGGCGTCACGTGTCAGTTTCTGGATTTTTGATTTTTTTTATGTTTTTTTGATTTTTTTTAAAAATTTAAAAAAATTTGTCACGTGCCAAGCTGGCATCGTGTTACGTGATAGTGACAGTATGATATAGCAGTGACAATGTCACATGTCACTATAATGTCATGTGTCACTTCCTCATTCTCAATTTGGTTCCTATATTTTTTATTTTTGTCTCAATTTTGTCTTAATTTTTGTAAAAATTAACCAATTTTGTCCTTCAGATTGAAACCAAATTTAATTTTTATATAAATGTACACAAATATTTCTACCAAAATTAATATTTCTAGTAAATATTTTTGACAAGATTAAGTTTATTTAGATTAAATTTTATATTGAATTTTATTTAAAATTGTTTTAAAGTTGTTAATAAAAAAGAATGCTAATAGAAAAAAATTCATAAATTATATTGATATTTTATTAAATCATACTTTAATATTATTTTTTTATTTGAATATATATTTCAAATAATTATATATTTTTAAATAGTGTAAAGTTCAATAATTTCTATACAAATGTTTGAGTTGGTGTAAAAATAACAATTTTAAAAATAATTTTAACTAGTTTATGTAATGATAAAAAAAAAATTTAAAATTTGAAAACAATTTTAAATAAAGTTGAATGTGAAACACAAATTTAAATAAACTTAATTTTGTTAAAAATATATAATAAAAATATCAATTTGAATAAAAATATCAAATTTAATAAAAATATTTGTATAGCATTTATGTAAAAATTAATTTTTGTTTCAATTTGGTGAGAGACGAAATTGGACAATTTTTACAAAAATTGTGACTAAATTGAGACAAAAATAAAAATACACAAACCAAATTGAGAATGAGGAGATGACACCTGACATAATAGTGACACGTGGCAGTGTCACTACCACATCACTTTGTCACTGCCACATTGCACGACATCAGCTTGACACATGGTAAATTTATAATTTTTTTAAAAAATTAAAAAAATTAAAAAATTTAAAAAATTCAAGGACTGACATGTGGCACCTCCATTAACATTGTTGTTGCACCACTAACGAAAATGGCTTGATTGCATCAAATTTTTTAAAATAGGGACCAAATTGAAATAAAAAAATAAAAGGATCAAATCAATATTTTGCTATGAAAATAAGGACCAAAACCATAATTTAACCTAAATTTTATTATGGATAAAGTGTATTCAGCACAACGATATTATCATGTTTCAATTGTATTATAATAAAAACAAATATTATTTCAGTACCAAAATTTTAATTTTATTTGAAATACATTAATGTTTTGGTTAATTGAATACATTGACTTTTAATAATTATCACACATATTTATTAAAAAGAAAGTTAATGTTAATATGTAATTGAAGTTTTCATCCTTTAATTTTTGCTTTTTAATTTCAAAATCTGTAATGATTGATTTAATATTAATTATATATTTTTTTTTCTTTAATAAATATATGATGTTGCTAAAGATGAAACACATTCTTAATTAATTTAAGGTAGTTCAATGATAAAATAAATAAAAACACTCGCTTTAGACCTTCATAAAAAAAGTCTCAAAATTATTTTTTTGACTACTAATATTTTTTTATTAAATTAATTACAAAATTATATTTAAAATAAGACTCAATTTTTTAGTACTAATATACCTCTATTAAATTAATTATAAAATTATGTTTAAGAAAAAAAAATCTCAAAAAATATTTTATCACTAATATAACTCTATCAAATTAATGATAAGTTTATGTTTCAGAATGAAGATTCATTACATTATTATTAGTGTCCGTTAATTTTTACTGGTATTAAAAATGATAATTATTAAGTTAATTTTTTCTAGTAAATTATAATTTTTTTTACGAAGGAGAATGATTAGTTATTATTATCTTATAATTAATCTGGATTATATTTTCTTCTTTGATCTCTCTTTGATTTCTTTTACTTTTCCTTACTTTCTTCTTTTTTAAGAGTTTTTTTTATGATTTTGACAAATTATATTCCTTGAATCTTATGTTGTTTGTGTGTACCAATTTTTTCATCCTCATTTTTTGCTAGTATATTTTTTATTTCTATTTGTGTTGCTGCTTTTTTTATTATGTTTTGAATTTATATTAGAATTAGAAATATGTTTCTTTTGTTTAGTTTTGTTTTTTGGTACTTTTCGATCTATGGGTTTCGAGAGTTTTTTTTTTTTTTTTTTTTTTTTTTGTATTTTTTGTTTTTTTTTTTTTTTTTGTTTTTTTTTTTTTGCATATATCTTGATGAGGAATTGAAATTTTTTTACAAAACTATTAATTATGTTAGGGTTTAGTCTTTTGGTAGATTAATTGGAGCATAATTCGAAGTTGGGTTTTGTGTAGA
>Ga0214544_1000577_pt1 | contig 68966 bp, 51 predicted proteins | sample CNSS3metaG_FD_160074 | JGI IMG/M metagenome (GOLD analysis project Ga0214544, IMG submission 160074) | Root nodule microbial communities from cowpea collected in UCLA plant growth center, Los Angeles, California, USA - CNSS3 | ecosystem: Host-associated > Plants > Roots > Nodule | place: USA... | reverse complement strand
TTAGAATAATAAATATATATATATATATATATATATATATATATATATATATATATATATATATATTAACCATTAACTATTTTATGCATAAATACAAAAAGCAGAAAGGAAAAGCTATAAATAAGTTTAACTACTAATACATACTATTGATTATTTTGTTTAAAAAAGTCATTTTTGTACTCTTTCTTTTCAATAATAAAGTTTAAGAATTAGAATATTGAGTTTGAAAACATTATGTTTTGAATATTTGATTATGATTTATGTTTGAGTTATCTATAGTAAATTTTCAATTTAGGTGTAAAAGTTTTTAATTGATATATTTATATTGCTTTTTTAACTTTATACATTAATAAAGGGTTGTAAAGAGTATAATTACTAGTATACAAGTACTCAACAGAAACGAAATTTAAAATTACTTATATAAATAAATAATGAAACAAGTATAAATATATTTTTCAAATACATTAGGATTAGTAATATAGTACATACATATAGTGTAAAAAATTAAGTAAATGTTAAATTTAAATATATTCAATACATTCTCGGGAATGTAACTCTTACTACGAAGACGAGTTTAACTCTCCGAACCAAATAATTGTTGAGAATGATTGTATTAATTGGATTTTAAGATTAACAACTCATTTGATGTAATCAAATTTATTTTATTTGTATATTTGTTTAATATATAAGATAATTTTTTACCTCTTACATCAGCAGCTTTTGAAAGAGAATTGCGAGATGGAAATGGGTGTAATTTAGAGTATCGTTTTCTCTAAACAAGGTCGAATTGATTTTCCGAAAGATTAAGCAGAATCAATCAAATGCTTCAAAGTGGAAAAGAAATTGATTTCATGGGAAAAATCAAGTGTGTATGCAAACGGTGAGATTATCCTTTTGGGTACATTTGGGGAACCAAGACGTAGCAAGGGTTGTATCTTTCACAACTATAGGATAGAAAAAGTTAAGACTTTTAAGAAATTGAGTTACATTCAACTTAGCTAAAGTTAAAAAGAAAATACGGTAAATATTACCGAAAAAAAATTATCATACGTTAAATAAGAACTGAAACATACTAACATAATGTTGGTGTCAACATGTGTCGCTAACGGGATTTAATAGAAATTGTCTTTGAATAAAAACATTATTTTAATATAAAACCTATATAAAATACTTTTATTTCTAGACGACTCTTACTGAATATTTTAGTACACTATTATAAAATTAATGAGCTTATGGAACAACAATTGTCGATTCACCATAATTGCAACTATATGTGAAATCAAATCACAATAAAACAGCATGCCAGGAAATAATTGATTAGGTAGAGCTTCCACAACTACGAAGTGAGGAAATCTAGGCCTCGACATGCAAAATCAAGCTGGTTGTTAAGGTCGTGAATTTCGTATATACTAGGAGTAATTAATTTTTTGTTTGGTCTAACTAAGACTAACTCATTTAATACAAGAAAAATGGTAGAATACAGAAATTTATGGTTAATTAGAACCAGCACAGCTCAAAAAATGCCTCGACTACAACCCAGAGAAAACAAACTTACAAGACCTACACAATCTAAACAGAAACTTCACTTATTTCAACTTGGAATCTCCCAGCACCACCAGAAGCAAAGAAAGAATGCTGCATCCAAATCACACAAGATATTCTACGCAAAACTTTGAAGTTTCGATACACCGATCTTCATAGGGGAGTTCACGCTATGCTTGCCATCATGGCGTAAATGTCAGTAGCTACTGCCCATGGGCGGCATGCCATAAGGAGGCATTGGGGGCATCCCAAGTCCACCCATTGGAGGGGGAGGAGCAAAGCCTCCTCCCATTCCTACTGGGCCTCCCATTCCAGGCATTGGTGGTGCAGGCAAAGCAAGAGGCAATAATTGAGCATACATGTTCTGCAACAGAAAACAAATCTCATTCATACTCAATCCTTAGAAAGGATTTATCGACACCAAACCTTTCTGAATAGTCAAACTGCTGACATAAAATGGCCACAATAATTACCTGTTGTGCAACTACTTCCTTTTCTTCTTGCTCCTTAACCTTCACTTCGTTTTGTGCTTCAATTTTGTCCTTCACTAGCTCATCGACTTTGCCAGTGTACTCACGAATAAACTACGGCAAAAAAATGACGATTAGAGAAACCTCTGGATACTACGAAACAATAACTGCATTAGTAAACCAAGATTTTTACTGCATAACTGTGTAATATCGCAAGTAAACAAGACCAACCACAATATTCAGAAGTTAAGCACCCATTACTAAGTACTAATTGAACATGTAATTATAATTTAAGTGCCTAATATAGATTGGTTTTATAATAAAGGAGGAAATATGATTAAAATGTTTCCCCATAAAAGTATTTTAAAGGGATTGATTATGATTGCAACCCATAAACTATCATACTTTGCAATAGACGAAAAAATTTACTATTAGTAGCCAGCATGCTTTTCAGGGAAATATCCAAAGCTTTGCTCTGAATTATAGCCAAGGTTACCGAATAGAGATTAAATCATAAATAACGAAGCTAATTTTTTAGTGAATCATAATTTGTTGTATCAAGTAAACAAGTTCAGATATACGGCATACATGATATATAGTGTTCAATGTAATTATGAACCAACAATAGACAACAATTTGTTAGTTGTATCTTAATTTTGTGAAACCTCTATTTTGGAAGAATAAGACCAAGTCAAATAGAGTGCATGTAATGAATGAGTGAGTGGCAAATACAGTTTTGCAACAAGTTCAGAAGTGCTCCTTCAATCCCTTTTCATTTAACAATTTAAGCTTGTATAACTTTTAAATTTCTCTATTCAGAATTGGAAAAAAGAAAATAAAAAAAAAAAAAAAAAAAAAAAAACTGTTGAACCGTTTTACCTTTATCAATGATAAGAAATTGTTATAATTCATTCATGCACCGCAAGATTTTAAATCAGTTTACATCTTATGATACAAATCGATGACTAGTTAAGTCATGTTAATAGTGAATCATAATACTATAAATACAAGTGATAAAACTAGCAGCATAAAATAAAAGCAAACCTGCAATAGATATGGGAAGGCAAAGTCAATCATATTGTGCATCCAAGCTAGTTCAAGAACAATGTCTGCCCGGATCAAATCATAGCAAACAAATAGACATGAGGCAAAACATTCCTTCTTTCCCTGTGTAAGATATGAGAAGAAAAATTAGAAAATGCACATAATAATTAAATTAAAATACTATGATCATCCATAAAGACAAACAAAAAAGCTTGAGCCCATAGGTACGAAGCTTCAATGGCAATCCTTCAATCAGTAATTTGGGTTGTAAGACTAATATGTTCTGGCTGAACAAACAAGAAGTGGGCTTTGAAAAAAGAAAATAATAGACTCTACTCTAGGAATCAAATAATTTTCATCCATGACTTAGAATTGCACATACTGCAAGAAATACCATTAGTTTGCAATAACCATTTCTGTGAAGAAGGATGCAGTGTACCTAACTATGTATGGATAGAAATGTACAAAGCATGATGGTATAATTATTAAGCAAAACCCATTATCCAAGAACTAGTGAAACACATGTGCACATGTGTGTTCACTTTTTTTATGATAATAAAAAATAATAAAATTATTAAATATAAATCAATTTTATATTTTTATTGCAAAGGGATTTTATTTATGTTTTAAATTTTTTTTTATTATAGATAGTTATTTGTTTAAAAATGGTTAAATTTAAAAAAGTTCAAGTTAAGAAAAGAAAAAACAGTTAAATTGTAAAAAAGTGTATGTTAAAGGGTAAAATAGTAAAACAATTAACTTAACTTTAAAAAACTGTTATATAAAGGGTAAATAGGAAACAAAATGTAGACACCAAAAAGAAGAATCTCCTTTATATAATAGTATAGAAGTAAAGATAGTACACCAAATTAAGTAAGATATTGCAAGAAAATGAATTGTATAAGCAATTCGAAACTGAATATAGTACCTGATCGATGAAATAAACAAGCAACTCCTCAGCAAGTTCACGTTCTCCAGATTGTGAGGCTGTCTCCATGGCGTCTTTGTATAGGTTATCCTTCTTTGATAAAGCAATAGACTGCTTCCACCTACCTGCCTTCTTGTAAATATAAGCAGCAACTCGTCTCATCTCAAGAAGCTCATGCTTTTCAATCTGCATCATTAATAACATTCTATAAGGTTTCCACAACTGAAACCAAAAATTAGTTAAAATTCAGAGCAAATGCCACTCACCCTTTGGGCAAGGCCTATTTGATCAAAGTTATCATACAGATCAATTGACTCGCGCAATCTATCATAATCTTCCTCCTCAACATATATCTCATTCAATGCTTCATTAACAGCAGATACATTGTTGCTTTGAACCGCAACCATATATGGTTTCACAAGACGAAGATGACCAGCCTATAGCATATTAAAGGGAAATTGAATGTTAGTTTTATGGAGAGCAACAACTAATATATAACAATTTTTTGCTTTACCTTCCGCAAGATGTCAACAACACGAGCATGATCCACACGAAGTGCAAGGACATTCAGAACATCATTTATAAGATCTGGATGCTCTTCCAAGTAGAAGTGGACAGCCTTGTAATACAATTCCACATTAGCAACTTTAACAACAACATCTTTGAATTGCATGTGATCCCATGCTTCAGGTGAATGGTTCATGATGGTAGTTGCAGCATTATCAAACTCATCATATTGTATATACAAATAGGTCAATTCCTTCCAGTGCTGTTGTTCATCACAAGCTCGTATGAGTTTGGGAATATTGAGCCTGGTTGAGAATAGTTTGATATGCTCCATAAGCTTCTCAGGGCGGTATCTAGCATATAGAACTCCTAGCTCGGTAAAGATGCCCATATGAGCCCTTTCTAACCCTAAACCACTCTCCATGAGCGATATTAGCTCATTGAAGCAACCTCTATTTTGGTAATATTCACTGACTTCCTCCAAGTCATCCACCTATAAAATTAATTAAAAAGAAAAGGTTACTGCAACAAGCATTGGAAAGTCAACAAGATAACGACCAGCATTATAACAGCACAACACCATTCCAATCATAAATCACGTGCATTCACTACATACTTCAAGGGAAATTGTTTCACTATGACAAACTGAAGAACCAGATCATCAAACCCATCAGAAATCAAAAAAACTTTTCAAATATACTTTATATGCGCACACACAGTTCACCAGAAAACAAAAATCAACACAATACCTGAATAATGATGTTGAGTCCACAAATCTGGGCCAAACGAAACTCCTCTGCATCAACACAAGCAAAGCAAACTTCCTTCCATGTCTTTGAGCTGTTAGCTTTCCTTGCTGCATCAACAGCACCTTGAAACTGTTTTAATTTGACCAGTGTGATGGCTAACTTGGCCCAGTTAGATATAAAAGCAAATATGATTTTTGCAGCCTCATATAACGCTTCATCATACAACCGGTCACCAACAGTTTGAAGATTAGCAACATTTGGCATAAGAATGAACTCCTCAATGTCACTTAGCCTATCAATCTTTGCATATGCATAAATGAGCTCACTGTCAACCTTGGGTTCTTTTGCTTTCTGCCTTACCATCAGCAAGTATTTCACCAAGTCATGGTAAACATTGGCATCTTCAGCAGCACGGATAACATCTAAAAATTGTGTAGAATCATCTGCTCGTATAAATGATTCAATTGCATCACTTACTAGCCCATCCCTGAGTTGAGCCTTGGCCACCTGACTCCAAACAGCATCTTCTTCAACTCTAAAAGCAAACTCCACAGCTCTATCAATGCTATGAATATTATCAAGCAACACATTGACTGCTTGAACATTCAAGTTGAACTTCTTAAAGATGGCAAATGCTTCCTCAAATAACTGAGCTTCTACAGCCATTTCTCCAACTGCAGGCCCATCAAAATTATCCAATCTATTGACATAATCCATAACTCTGGATGGATCGGCCTTTATAGCTGTCAAAATAAGAAGATTCTGCAAATTAAAGTTCCCACTGAATGCAGAATTCTGAAGGACAATCTTCTCAAGAAGTTCAATCAGTTCATGAGGCAGATCAGCTGTCATGAAAGCCTTAACAGCTGCAGAAACTTGTTCAGGGCTTGAGCTTTCGGGCAAAGCAGTGGATACAACCTGATCAATAAGTTGCCTTCTATAGTCATTATCAGGATCGAGAACTTTGGCCCACAGATCACCATCCATTCTCTCAACAACATATCTGTCATCATAATATAAGCATGTGAACATTGGACACAAGAAATTTGATTTGGTGGATTAAGGATCATACAATATAGGTTCTTTTAAATGTGAGGGAGTGCACTTTAAAGTACAAAGTGCAGTTATAACCATCTATTTATAGGAAAATCAATGGTTGAGAATATGATCAAACACATGTACTTGTATGACAAATCTCGAAGCTGTACTAAATTTTAACCATTGGTCTTCTAATTAATGATTGTAACTAGACTTTATTATTCAAAGTCACTTAGGAGGAGCCATGACATACCGTGCTTGCAGTTTGAACAAAGAATTTTTATTAGTGACATGGATAAGTTCATCATCACATTGTCCTCGCCGATAAGCTACCACAGCTAAGGTGGGATCACGTTTCTCACAGTACTTGCCCACAACTCTAGAATCGTAGTATGGGTTGGTCGTGAGGAAATGTTCTGGGTTGTTGTTGCTATCAATGATAATTTTACCCAGTGCATTGTGAACATGTACATCCTGGCTTCCCTCACTTACAAGATGTTCCAAGAATTGTGTGAGCAAACGAAGCCGATTCCTGCATACCAAAGAAAGGGACAGGATAAATAAGAAACGTGAGTGCAAAGCAGCAGGACATTGGTAAAGGGCAAACACCACCTCTTCTCGCATTCCTCCACAAGGGGCTCCACTGGCAGTAACGAGCGAACAGAAAGAATCAAGCCCTTGATAAAATCTTCCGGGCATTCATCATCCAGCAGCTGCCCCACAACTAAAGGAGCATTCCCTGGGTTTACCTGTATAGGAAGGCACAAAGTTTTACATAAGCAGAATGGAAGAAAGTGATAGCACTCATGAGATAAGCGAGGCTACTACACTATACCTTCTGAACATAGCCTTCGATGTAGCGAAGCATGTTGTTTGTGTACAGATAGTGAGTTAGATCTGGAACAAACCCAAAACGATCGCAAACATTTATCAAAGGCCGTGCATCTGGAAGCTTAGCCTCCATCAGAAAGTTTTTGGTTTTCTCGGCATCATAGAAATTTGATTCTCTTGTCACACGCTCAACCTCCTTGATTTGACCGGTCTTTGCTGCTGCCTCGATGTACTTAAAGTGAATGTCAGGATCCTCACTGGTACATATTATTTAGAGGACATACATCAGCAAAATACCCCAGACAATGTCTCAATTATAAGTGAAGTCAATTACCAACAACAACAAAAAAAAAAACATTTTTTCTTTCAGAATAAAAGAATTACCTGGAGCTCAAGTAAGATCCAAGGAAAAAATACAATCCCTCATACGACCTAAACTGCTCAAAAATTTTTATGCAGGCATCAACACCCAATTGTTCACAATATTCTTTAGCAACCTGAACACATAAGAAAGCTTTGTCAACAACTGTTGCTAAGTTCCACGTTATAGAAGACAAGGACACCACCATACCTGCACAATGATCTGAAGGTTCCCCCTAAGATTTGCCAGCAGTAAATCTTTCATGCACTCTAATGCCCATTCTCGTGACAGTGTACCAAAAAACTCTACAAGTGACTGTAAAATAGATCTAATAAAAACTCCACAAGTATTTTAAAAGCTCAAATGAAGAATTTTAAACCATAAAATAGATCTAAAAGCAGAACAGAAAATAAACCTGAGGTTCAATTGCATGTGTATTAACAATCACACGTTTTATATCTGGCAACTCTGTGTAATGCTGCACCAAGAATATTGCAATCAATCAACAGTTTAATTTAACTTTAAGATTAACACAGAAAGTGCCAGAATAGAGCACATTTGGACAATCCTTACTTGCAAAGCTCGCACGTAAAGACCAGCTTTTTCACAAAGTTGAGCAATACGAGGACGGTCATAATGGCTGAACATGCCATTAGCCAATATTGCATCAGCAACATTAGGGAAAGTCACCAGATTTATTTCCAACACCTGAACAGCAATTCACAAGATCGTATCACTTCAGAGAAATAAGTATGAGAGTAAGACGCCCATAAAAGATGGGAAACAAAGGATGCACCTTTGTCTGAAGGAACCCATGCTCTGGTAGGTTTGGTTTTAAAACATCAAGGAGAAAAGCAGTTGCCTCTCGGATCAGATTTCTCTGAGAAGAAAGTAACCAAAATAAAAAAACATTAATTTCAAGAACCACTCATCAATGACTATGAAAATAAAATATCACATTAACATCACAATTGCTTAATCACAACATATAATCAACCTGAAGAAAGAGATCAGTTATAGTGTTGTAATCAACTGGGCTACCTCCCTCCATTTGAGACATCATTAATGCAAAATTAACAGCACCCTGCATGTCAAAATAAAAATGGTAACTTTCAGCAGACATTATCAATTAGATGTACATGTTGAGAACACAGTTACCACACATCTAACAAGGAAGCAGACAATAAGGGAGCTACAAAGAAATGGTTTGAGTTCTACAAAAAGAATTATATATTATGAACTGCAGAAGTTTCTCTCACACCTGAGGATCTGTCCGGAGAATTGTTTGCAGAAGGAAGAGGTAGTCAGGTGTGTATCCAACCTATAGCAACAAAGATGTACCACAATATTCAGGAAAAGTTGTGTACAGAAAAATGTTATGCATGTTATAATAGCAGTAAATGATTCTATGAATTAAACATCAATGTTCTTTCATGAAGTAAACAAACACCTGTTTAGAGTATATCAGAATTTTGTCGAACTCCCTCCTCTCAGCAAACGCAGCAACAACTTTGGGTGTAGCTCTGGCTTTGATATATATTTTTAAAGCAAGATCATTATCCACAGTCTACAAGGGAGCATGCACGTAAATATTAATAGAATACAACATTTCACAATAAACCAGTAGGAATATCATCACCCTGTTTGGGATACAATTCAAAGATAGAACACATACAAAGCACTCCCTCTGGACTCAATTATAAGAAAATTCAACTAATTTCACACTTCTTAACAATAGTAGTTAAGTTCGTTAAATATTCTTGTTTTCGTACAATAAAGAGGTAGATTGCCTAAATTACTCATTAAGGATTATGCTTACATTTAAATATAAGGCTTACTTATTGAGGAACTAGAATTTCCTTACATTTAAGTCCACCAAATATGACCATTCTGTGCTTATCTTAAGAGTCCAAGGGAGTAATAAATAAGAATGAAATTTAATTCTTCAAAATTTTGATGCAACCCTAACCTTAACAAGATCTCCTAGTTCCTCGCTGCATTCAAGTTTGTCCTCTGCCAACCAGTTCTCCAACAGATTTTTCTTGTTCTGGTTCACAACCAACCGTGACAATTCTAATGATTCAAAGGAATTCAGCTTTCCCCTGGTCAAAAGTGTTCCAAAATACTGCAATAGTGGAGGAGTTTGCCCAGCTTGCACAGGAACACTCTGCCATATAAAGAAGATAATAACATTTTAAACATTTACAATCTTATTTACCAAACGAAAGGACAGCACCCAAAGGCTAAAGATAAACAACAGGAAAATAAAACTCTGAAAATGAAGCAGGAGGAAAAAAAAAAAAGAGAAAAATCTCAGATAGCAACATCCTGTCAACAAACCTGAAATTTTGCAACTGTATCAGGAGTTCGAAGGATTCCTTGTGGAGATTCAGCTGCAAGCTCTGCAGCTTCTTTATATTTTGTTTGGGCAAACAGTTCATGAAAACGTTCCACTACCTGTAATGTCAACAAGTTTGGATATCATATCCATGAATAAAAGAACCAAAAAGTACAACAATAAGAGAGATCATTTCTTAAGATGCTTGAACATAGCACAATCAAATAATCAAAATTAAAGGTTTTAGAAATATATAACTGAAGAAGAGATTAAAACATGTAAATTCCATTGGTGAAGGTAATAACTAAAGAAACAACAGATCAACAGCAGCATGAAGATCAGTCACATACCTCCCAAGACTCAAGCATAAAGTTTTTACAAAAATAGAATCTCTAAAATAAAAGAAGTTTAAAACAAATATACAGCAAAAACAGAAAGGAAAAGAAATGTCTATCAAACACCTATGAAATAAACTGAAGTAGGGTCAACCGAAAGGAAGAGTAATTAATCATCAAAGTATTGCACTTTTTATTGCAAGCTTCTAACAAGACTTCATGCAAGTGAACATTAGCAGTTACATCAAACCCAAGAGATTAATTCACAATGCATCCAAGTACTCTGGATCTCACTGATAACACACCCTTGAAGAAATATACTATTACTAGATGTGAGTTCTACATAATTGAACATACCAGTTTCTCAGCACCAGGTAGATTTCCTCTTTTGGCAAGACTAACGGCTAGCTCCAAATTGTTTAACTGTTACAATAACCATATGTAATTTGTAAAATTATCTTTTCATACTCCAATTTACAACAAAAAAATAACAAGGTCAGAAACATACTTGACCACTGACGAAATTTACAATGGTTTGTTCATTAACAGTAGCCAATAAGACCTGGCCTCTCCTGTTGATGGCATAAAAGCCTCCCACAGATGTAGCTTCTGAGGTCAAAAATATAGGATCAGGACTGATTCTGTTCCTGTATACAGCAGTGGCTGTCTCCAAATCATAGACAAATAGTAGCCCAAGTTTCGTAATCACATAAATCAAATTGTATTTGTGAGATATCTGCCAAAAAACAGAGTAGGTATCAAATATCTATACTGTTTATAAAATGAACAAGTACTAGCAACTTCTGTACCTGCATGGCAACTGGAAAATCATCAGCAAAATCAGGGGGGAAGAAAAGATCTGCTTGTTTCTTCGTAAATGACGGCCTCCCTATAAACAGATTCATAAAGTTTGTCATGGACCAACTATATAAAAAGATTAGGTTGTTAGGTGAAGTGAAGATGCGTGAGTGATTTCATATTGCATTTCCAACATGCCCCTTGTGCCAGAACCTTTTGGGCTTGAAGCATGGATAATCAAGAGGACAGCCCGTCCTGTGCTCATGTCCAACTTTTTTCTTAGTAGAATGGGAACAGAAAGAATAGAACTCAACCATTTTATTACTGAGGCTCTGAAAAATATTAAAAAGCTTAAGCCATTAGGTGGAGACACATTATTTAGTATTACATCTCTACCAATCCGGCTCAATAAGGATGATCAATTCATGCACATGGTTCAATTTCTTAATACCCTTACCCATTTTAAAAAATACTGAGTGGTTTCAATATAGTGCTATGAAAATTCGCTACCAAAACCAATCACATCTAATGAATATTTACTGATTCATCCACCCCCCACTTTCAAACTTATACGTCTTTATATTTACAATGGTAAACCCAATATAAATTCAATACAATTACTAAATGCATGATGAACTTTGTCTATCGCTTAAACACATGGTAACACATGGAAAATCCTCATAGCATGGCCTAAGTAACAATTAACAGTTACAGGACACACATTATCAACAATAACCAATTTCAACTTCTGCTTTACGATGAACATTAAAATTCATCAAGGCAAGATAGAATCAATACAGCACACGAGACAGTTTTGACAACACAACATATAGTGACCATGATAATTACAATAAGAGATAAATCATGAAGGAGCTGAAAAATATGCAGACCTGGCTGAGCACCCAGTTCTATAACATGCAACTTGGATGTAACCTGACCAGCATTAAGCGTCTTTGAGGCAAAAGAAATCAAAACAGAAGGGTTTTCATTTCCAGGAACCTGTCCAAAAACAATCATGATTTACCAGAGGCGTAGTAGCATATGCTATTAAGAAAATATTAAATAAATTTATACAAAAAATGAGCAAAATAGTAAATGAAACGCACTTTAAATTGGGCAAATGATGCAGCATGAGCCTCAAGAGCCTGACTGCGTTGTTGATCCACAGAGAAAAGTTGCATGTTTCCCTTAACCAATTGAGGCCTCTATGATGAAAAATAATATTAATAAATACACCAAAAAGGGTCAGGTCAGGTCTTGTTAAAATCACAGTAAAGATCACAATTATACACAAATAAAGCCAGCAGAAACATGGGTAAAAACTGGTAACGAATGAAAATCCTAAATTAGAGTAGAAAATTGGAAATGCGTCTCATCATGAGAGATAACTATCTCCATAGCATGTGATAGCAGTGCTATTTGCACCTTAGCATCACAGAGTGGAGAATAATACAGAAAGTCATAAACTATATCACAAAGCATGTTGCCTCCACTACACTGGAACAGGGAATCCTTGTATTCTGCCGACCATTTTCCAAGTTAAACAACAATTTTTTCATATATGTTTGTTATTTCAACCCCATATTTTTATCTAAACAACCTAACAGGTTCAAAACTTTATTTGAAGCTTCATTAGTGCAACACCCACAGTTCTCCCACCTGTTCTCATACAAACAGCCAACACACACAGTACTCAATGGTGTTGTCTCTGACCAAACCCTTCCACAAAGACTGAACATAACCACTTCTCTGTTGATTGTTCTGATATGTAGAAGAAAACTCAAGCCTGCCTTTGTCTCTGTTCAGTTGCTCCCTTTTTTTAATATTTTTCATTCATGTTCTACCTGCTCACCCCTATGATCCATCCAAGTGTTTCTCTTATGATTTTTTTTTTTTTCATCTCATTGGAAATCCCTCAAGCAATCATGTCATGGCATCATCTTCTTGTAGGCTTAAACTTGTTTGGTTCCTTTACATTTTTTATCATTGACCAGTCTGTTTAGTTTAAGCATATGATGTTTATTATTATGATTATGATTATATATTTCCTTTATGTAAATTTTGTACTTTTGAGAACTTATATATATTTGTAATGTAAATTATTTAACTTGAACCTATAACCTTCAGAATAATTATCATCCCCCCTATTCAAATTCTGTCATAACAATTTAAAAGTCAAGGACTCCACATCACTATTTGAGATTGATAACTATGACTACAACATGAACCAGAGATCTACCTCAGGGGAACCAGGAGCAATGCCAATCAGGACCAACCATTTTTCTGTAGGGTCACATCGATAATTAATTATCTGGTTGTTTGCCAAATTTGCTGTTCTCTCAAACATTTTAACAGGTTCAGAATCACCTACAAGTTGCATAGATCATGAAGCATATACTAGTCAACAATTTGTAGAAACTACAAGCACACTGTACATGAATAAACTGGAGAATATAGCACCAGTGTACCACACAAATTCATTGATTTAATCAAATTATCGTCCTACCTTCAATTGACCAGTGATATACAGAGGTCTGCGTTACAAGACCCAACATCTTGGGGCTAATCCACTTCCAAAAGACAACCTATACACGATTAACAACATATGTTAAAATATTGAACCTGTTACAATATATGTGTCCATATCATTATAGTTACCTGCTCAGGCATCTGATATGATTTCATCTTTGCTTTCAGCTCAATATTAAATATTTGTAGATGATCTTGAGTAGTCCCTTGCAGTTGGGCTTCAAGAGAATGAAGTAACTTGTAAGTGAAGAAAATCCAGAAGTAAACAATATTTCAAAGACAACATCAACAGAAGCACAAGCACAACAAACTGAAAACTTCAATGATTGCTTAACGTTTGGAAGCAATATGATCTATGAAAATTGCAGCTCATCTTAAATACGAATAATTTTATTTTAACCGTTGAGAATCTTTTCAAACGTGACATGACATCATAAAATTTATGTACTATTCCAATATTTGATAGGCCTATTGTGAAATTGCATGTTATTGAAGTATTAGCAAAAGAAAAAAATGGAGAAAAAACATTTATCACATAATGATCATATATTTTTATTAAAACTAACCAGACCAAAGTCATTGTTTAAACGTATTTTTTCCAATATCTACATATCTGCATTTATAAACCCTCATCTAATAGAGTCCATCTTTTTTCCAATAAATATTATATCACTTACTTGTATAAAATATCTTCATTGTATAAAATATAAAATACGGAGGATATCAGTTTACTTCATCTTCTTAAACCAATCAAAGATCCCTGCTTGACAGTTATGTGGCCCTAGTTATCAAGGCGCAAGTACACATGTTTAAATAACTAAGCATGTTGTAGTTGACTACACATGTTTATTCCAATCCATCAAACAATCTGGTCCACAAAAAGAAAAAAAATATATATATAAAAAGAAAATTGTGCAAAGAAATCAAGCTTCCAATGGATCTTGATATCCACAAAGACATAATTCATGTAAATACCAAGGTACCCGATAAACGATCGGGAGTATTAGTAACAGAACACAACTTGCAAGACATAAATTCAGGAGAAGATTATGAAACACGTGTCTTACCTTTCAAAGCAAGGATTCTAGAATTGGGATTCATAAGAGCCGAATCTGCAGTGATAGGCCTCCTCAAAGGCTGATTTGGCATGGTCATATCAATAATGACCACGCTATTCTGAGGAGAGGTTTCTCGAACACATATATACTTATCCGATTCCATCGTCACGTGTGTGAACGTGATGAATTGCGTATTGATGCCAATGCTCGGCAACTGCAATCACAAGTGAGATCATATGACACAAATCACGCCACTTAATACACTACTAGCAAAACAATTCATCAGCAACATCGAACAATTATGCTTCACACTCTCCAGTTCAGAAAACAAGAAACAAAAAAAAATAGAAAAAACTCAGATCTGCACATACGTAACGGTAAGCAAACTAGTAAACTAAAATTGCAAAATACTCGACTAGGAGACCAAAATTGACCGAGTTTGCAGCAAAACTGAGTAATTATCACATGGCAGTGCACTTGTTGTTACTTCCAGAAATAGAACTGTAAAGTGCATCAATAAAGAGAGAAAAACAAGGCTCGCGTGAAAGAGATCGAAGAAGGATGAAAACTCACAGTTAGGGCTTCTTTCATGGTGATCGGAGCATTCGCGGCCGCCATGGTGACTTAGATCGATGACCAGAAAATCGAAGACTCGGATCTGCAACCGGCGATTGAACTCGTGAATTTAGAGCGGAACAGGACAGTGAAGGAGAGTAGAGAGAGAGCTTGAGGAGGATCCAAATCGCTGCGAGATCTGGAAGCAGCGGAGCCAAAGACTTGGACCCTCTTCAAAGCGAAGAGGAAGGAGAGAGAAAGAGAAAGAAGTGGAAACGAAATGGGATATTGGACTTGTGACACGAATAAAACGAGGGAGAGTGTAATTGAATTGGCGTTTACACTGCCGATACGAGAAGCATAAATCTCGTCTCTATTAGACACACCGAGCAAGAGAAGCGAAAATATTTAGGAGCGGTAATAAACTAATAATAGCGCTAAAAAATGGAAAATCCTTTAAGAGGGACTGTAGGAGCCGTGTCAACGTGCCTTACTACGAGGGCATGCCCTTGATCTTGAACACGTAGGAGGGTGTCTTGTCTTTTTCATGTCCGTTTGAAATAGCGCAGCGAAAATAAAAAAAAAAAGAGGGCTTTTCAGAAAGAATTTGTTTCTTTCCATTTCAACGAACAATGGTTGATTTTTCTTCACATGTGTGCTGTACTAGATAGAGGTTTAACATGGATTAATCATTTCATGTTTAAGATGAGGAGAGGAAAATAAAAAAATATATTATTTCATAAGAAAAATTCATGTTTATATAGCTATAACTTTTTGAAAGTTTTATTTTCAGTTTAAGTTAATTTTAATTTATAAAAAATTATTTTATTATATTTTTTTGTGTTTTAAAGGATTTTAATAGATAATTTGTTTAGAGTACATTCATAATAAAAAAAATTCTAAAATTATGGGAATGTAACTAAATATTAAACTAAATTATTGTTTGCACTCCCAAATTTTTTATTACATTTTATTTTCTTTCTTTTGTTTACCTATTGTGAGTATATTTATTTGGAGTTTCCAAAGTGAGATTTAGTGTCTAAATTGGAAATTAATTAGTTGACAACAAATATTCCTAATTAACCGTCACTGTAATAGTAACATAGTTAGTGATTTATAAATTTTCATACATACTACATTACAAGCAGACATTTTTCTTACATTTTATATATGGATTCACAAGAGTAATATCAATGATATCTAAGAATCTATTTAGTTCATTCCTATATAATCAATTATCATCATAAATACTTGCAAAATATTTATATGTCCAATTAAATTCATAGATTATATAATTGTCCTATAACATTTCATTCATACAGTCATATCTCAGACTTAGATCGTTCTCATGTAATAGGTAAAATCCTTTCATCGGTAAGACAATGTTCATTTTTACATCATATTCTTTCAAATTATGAAAATACCAATCAACTCTCACCACCTAATATCTTCGTTTATATGAGTACAATATTAGTACGTTTTAAATAATCTTATTATCGAGTTGCACATTCTATAACCATAAACACTTGCAACAGACTTATATGTTGAATTAGACTCAAAGATTTCCCACTTGTCATATGACCTCTCACAAACACAAAGTCACGTATCAAAAGTTAAGTCTTCCTCAGATATAAGTTCATTTTACATGCAAGACAATGTTTCTTTTCACATCATTCTTTTAAATTATAAAAATCTCTTTCAACTCTCACAATCTCATATATTTTTTAATGTGAGTGTAATATTAGTAGAGTCTTAATAGCCTTACTATCGAATTGCACACTCTATAACCACACAATATAGTATTTTCTCCCTAAACAACTACATTCACATCAAACATATATCAAATCAAACATGTAATTATATTATTTATATATCAAACTTAAGTGAAAAAAAAAGTGTGGAAAAGCACATAACTAAATACACATTTATAACTACTATTGGTACGTAAATTTTTTATTGTTTGCTTTGATTTTCCTTATTCTTGCAACCTTACATAACGCTCATGAGTTATTTATTCCTCTAACTCATCTTTGCAAACATGTGAGAGAGTTTAAAGTAAAAGTGGAACAACCACCACCACCATAAAATGTGGATAGTTAAAGCTAAACAAACAAGTATTTTAAAGTCACAAAAGACAAAGATGAAAAGTAAAGAAAACTTTTATGAGATAAGAAAAAAACATGTTTGAGAAGAAAGGTAGGGTAAAAAATAAACAAAAACTTACATTAGTTAGATAAAAGAATAAGAAAGAAAGACAAACAAATAAAATATACCATTTTATTTAAGTCAAGTGGTGTATTTGTATACTATCATCTACACACAAGTTTATCATATAATAACAACCAACAAATTCAAATATATCATATTTTGGAGGCAAAATATTTTTGATTTCAAATATTTTAATAATATTTTAACAAAATCAGAAGGTACACCTATACACTACTCTCCCTCCCTCTCTCTATATATATATATATATATGGCCATTATTTATAATAGTAATCTTATCTCAGCTCCATACACACGTCCAACACCTCTTGACACAAAATATTTATCATTCTTTTTGACCACTATAGTTTTATATATAGTTTTTCTCTTTTCTTTCTAGTTTAAATATTGATTTGGTCATAATTTTCATTTATTTTTTCAATTTGGTTAAAATATTTTCTCTTGTTCAATTTTGTTTTAATATTCATCAATTTTATTTGATTTGTTGAAGTCATTTAAACAGGTAACAGACGGTGAAAAAGTGTTTGGCATATGTCATTTGTGGTTTTTTTGTTTTATTTAAAATTTATTGTTTTTTCTTATTTTGAAAAAAAGTTCACTTGTCAAGCTAATATCCTACCATGTGTTATAGTTTGCTTTTTATATTGAATTTAGTTACGATATTCGTTATTTTTGTTTAATTTAGTATAAATTCTTTAAAAATAAAGTAATTTTGTATCCCTTCATATCGATACCAAATTTAATTTTTATATAAATGTTTTAATGATATTTTATTCAATATTTTTATTTTAGAGTTATAGTTAGTTTAAAATTAGAACATAAATTTTAAAAGGGTGCACTAATACCACTAGTTTAAAATTTCAAGAAGTTAAAAATCACATAAAGTATTACAACACATAAAAATGTAATACAACATTATATTAATCGATTATATTACTTTATTTGATTTTTAACTTCTTAATATCTTAAATTGATGGTGTTATTTCTTACTTTTAAAAATTTCAATTTAATTTCAAACCAATTTTAAATTTAAATTTAAATTATTTAATAAAAATGTGAGTTATAATAAAAATATTAATATAGTATTTATATAAAAATTAAACATTATATCTATTTAGAAAATGACACAATTGTTTAATTTAAAAAATAAAAAAAATCGAATTGAACAAAAAATAACAGCCAATCTAAATATAAAAAGCTTAACATAACACTGATCGACACACTTAAAACGTGAACATGTTTTTAAATAACATAAAAATAAAGAACTGAAAGAATCTACAAATTGACAACGGTCTTTATTCACCTTTTATTAATTATTTAACCAATATTAAAAAAATAAAATTAAACAAAAATAAAAATGAGGACAAAATCATATTTAAACCATGTTTTTATATACCATTTCTTCATCTACTTGGTGTAATATAATAGTACTTTCCATAAATACTTTTTATTCTTTTCACCATTTTTTTTCCTTTAGGTTTTTTTATGTGTTTAACTATTTGTTATAGACATGTCAAAGAAGACTTGCCAGGCTAGCCTGCTAGCTCACCAAGTAAAAGGCGAGTCGGTTGAAGTTTCCAACCTACCAACCCATTGTGACCTGGTTTGCCTAACCCGCCAACCCATTTTTTTTAATACTTAAAAATTTAAATAATCAAAATAAATAATTTTTTTTATTATATAAAATAATTTATATATAAAAATTATAAACAAACAAATTTAAAAAAATTAAAAGAAAAAAAAAGAATATAAGAAAGAAAATGGCGGGCTAGCCCACCCTAAAGCAAGACAAGTTACAAAATTCAACTCATTTTGTTGTGACAAACCAGTCTGACCCGACCCATTTTGGATAGATCAAAGGCGACACGAACCAAAACCAAAACGGACCAGACTAACTCGTTTTAACACTCTTGCTTGATTCGTCATGCTTTGCATATCTCACGTGTTATTTTTTTTTTAGTTTTTCATTCAATATTTGCTATAAGGGAAGTCTCTCTCCTGGTATTGGAGCGGATATATTATCACAACACCCACCACTAAAATCATGATTTGAAGTAAGAAGTTTTCATACAATTCAGACTATTTAAAGGGTGTTTTTTTCTTCTTCTTTCAATGCCTTCTTCATGATCTTCCATAATTATTACATAACTATTACATTAAAATTTTTTAAACATGCAACCCATATAATAATAAATCAAAATTTTATTCAAAATTTATCAAAAATCATAAATTTTTTAATAAAAAAAAGCCAAAAAAGCCAAAAAAATAAACGCATACATGAACTAGAAAAAAATGAAAAACTAACCTCTTGTAGCAAAAACAAGGTTGTAGATAGAGAAGGGTGGATTGCCGGCAAACAAAGCTTCATAGTGCAAAGAAGAATTTATGGGTCGACGTTAAGATAAATTGACGTCAGGACGAAAAGAAATTGACGTTAAGTGACAAACGTCATTTTTGACACTTTATATATAAAAATGTCACCGGTCATTTTTCTTCATTTGTGTTCTCTCTAGCATCCGTTAACTAGGTGACGTTATAGACATTTTTTTTATTAGTGTATTATAAATTACACAATTGAAAAAGATATGCTTAATTACAAAAATATTACTTAGAAGTACACTAAAGGCACATGTTAAAAACAATTAATACGCATCAAAATCTAATTAAATAATTAAATAATAAAATAACTATATTTTAACGTTATTAAAATTAAAATATAATTAAATATAACTTTTTTTAATTAACATAAAAGACAACAAAAAATAATATTTAACATATAAAATATTTACAAAAAAATTAAAGTATTAATTTAAGATTTAATTGAGTTTTCATAATGCTTATTTTTTCTTTTAGAAATTTTAAAAGATATTTTGTTTTTATAAAATCAATTATATGTATTTATATTATTTTAATAAATATAATTAATTATTTTATTTTTTAATATAAAAATAATAAAGTTAATGCATATTTATTATTTCTTAAGCAGTGATAATTATCTTCCTAATTACAAAACCTAAATTTGTATTTAGTTATTATATTATTATACAAAATACATTCCATATGATATGATGTAATTTAAAAATTAACAAAATTTATTCCAATTTATATAATTTAAAATTATGAAATTTGAAAATCTAAAAATATATTAAATGTTACATAATTTATTATTCATTTTCAAATTTTACAATTTAAAGATATAAAAATGAACATTTTAAACATTTAAAAGTGTGTAGGAAAAATCTTTGAGCGTAAAAGGAGTTGCCTTGGGTAGTCTTCTCCATAACTTTTTTTTTTTTCCACTTCCATTATATTTTATATTTTAGTTTATGTGATTTGAAAGGTAAATTTTGTATTTTAAATTATATAATTCATAACATAATTTTTGTTTTGTATTTTGAAACGTGAAATCTGGAATGTAATTTTCTACATTCAGAATGAATAATATATCCAAATTACACAATTCAAATTATATAAGTTAAAATAATTTTTATTTTATTTTCTAAATATATATAACCTAAAATATAAAAAAATGCAAGAAAATTTATGAAAGTGAAGGTGGAAACTATTTAGTTACAGGAAGAAATGACCCTAGTTCAAATATTTAAAGCCCAAACCCGTTTTTTTTTTTTTTTTTTTTTTTGTATTTCCTGTTCTGAACGAAAAGATCAAAATAAACTAAAAATAAAGAGCGGGAGCCGAAAGCCTAGTTCTGCTGCAAAACATTTCCTTTCACTCTTCTTCTTGTGCTCCATAGTCGTTGCCACCAAACTCATGCTCCATAGGAACTTGCTCCGAGCTCCGAGTAAATGTCGATAGGAGTACGTTGCCTAACTGTGTTGGGCGAGTTCAAGCCGTTTGGCCTCGTCGCTGAAGCTCTGGACGGCAAACCCCCTGGCAGTGTCACTGACAAGTACGATTACTTCCTCTTCGATCCAGAAATCGCGCGGGAAAGAGACGCCGAAGATGAATGCGACAACGTTTCTTCAGCACCGAGCAGTTGTGGCGATCACGAGCTTTTCATCCGCGGCAATCGGTAATTTATCACAAAACCCTCGCTTCTCTGCTCAGTCGCTTCCGAATGTGCGGAAATGGAGTTAAAGGAATAAGATAAACGAAGTTTTTTATTGTGTTCTTTTGCTGATGTTCGTTTGCTCCTCGTGGTTATTACTTCGTCTGAGGCTGCACGCTTGGTGCATCGCATTGGATTGCTTTATCTAATGTGCGTGCTGTTTTGTGGTAGGATTACATGGTCGACGGGTGCGAGAGTGTTTAAGAGATTTTCCTTGCCGTCTGACATTGTTAAGGTACGAGTTTTGAGTTTCCATGCTTTGAATTTGAAACGAGACTGCTGTTTAACCCCCTATTAGAGCTTATTAGAACTCATGTACTATTAAATTTTGTTGAGTGAACTGAACGTTGTTCATGGAGCAATATTATGGTTTCTTTGTGGACGTTTCCTCTCTGTCATTTTTTGTGGGAATTTCTATTTGAAATAGTCCATCGGGCCTTCAAAAGTCCAGGTCACCTAGGAGTTGAGGTTAAGGAGGCCGCTTTATCTTCTTTCATCTTAATCCTCCTTTCCCCATAATAAAGTCCTCCTTCGAAACATTGTTTCTGGACTTGGCTTTGCGTTTTCAAAGATTAGGGAGGTTGAAATTTATCCAATCAGCCAATGGCTGCAGCACTGCCCGTGCAATGAGAACGTGCAACAGTGGAGGACCAAGTCTCAAATTTGTTTATTTCTTTTCACTTGTAGTAAGATGCTGTTTTTGTTGCATTTACTGAGCAGTTCTGATAACTAATTATTTTCAAATTTTAGGTGTGCTGGTGCCGTCTCGGTCATATTACTGAAGCTCTTCTGTGTATATTACAAAGTGATCGTTTGACCATCTATAATACATCTGGTGAGTAATAAATGAGGTTCAACCATCATATCATTCAAAAGAAGAAAAAAACACGTATGATATCAAAGTATGAATAACATTGAGCACTTTAAATGATAATCATGGACAAAAGGTGGATGGAATTAAAAGATATTAATAAGGTTAAATTAAAAATTTGGTCCATTTACTTCACAAGACTTTTTGTTTTCGTTCATACATGAAAAAGACATTTAAACATTTGTCCTTGCCCTTTGCCAAAATTATCAGTGTCAGATGTTTGCTGAGGAGCTATGTTTAGTAGCCAGTAATGTTAGATAAACATTACTCATTTCTGTGAACAGACATTAGCCAGTAATGCCTCTTATATATCAGATTGTCAATATTTCAAGTTTTCAATTTTGTTTTTGGTGTTACAGTGGCTGAAATTTTCTCCTGTTTTATAGGTGAAGTGGTATCACTTCCACTTCCTCGTACAATCACATCTATATGGCCTCTTCCTTTTGGTTTATTACTCCAACAAGATGTTGAAGCAAATATACCTTTGCGTGTTCCTTTTTCATCTGCAAGTCCTTTGCTTAGTACGCGTGATATGCTGCTTAGTTCATCTAATCCTATCCAAAAAGGAGAGGGTACTTCAGTATCCTCTCATCTCATTTTGATGGATCCTCTGGATGAACACCGAGTATGTTATAAAAATCTACAGATTGTTGCTGAAATTTCATCATTCTAGTTTTTATCTTGTTTCGTTGTGTTGTGACATATTTACTTCTATAAATTCTTGTCTTGGTATTTCTTTTTTTATTACTCACTGACATTGTTTTACTGTCACTGTAGCCAACTTTTATTGAAGAAAGAGGAAAATTGAACATGATGAAGGAATATGATGAAAAGACAATTTGGACAAGTGATCAAGTGCCACTCATGGCATCCTACAATAAAGGTTCCTTTCATTGAAGTTCTAACAATCAGATCCTGGTTCTCTTCTGAATGACTAGTTGTCTTGGTAATTTTTATGATGGTGTTACTCTGAATTCAGGAAAGATGCAGCACTCTCTGTGGGTTGCAGAAATTGTCAATTCTAATGTTGATGATGATTCAGCTGGTAGTTTGTTACCTGTAGATCCCATGAGTGTATTGCCAAAACATTTGTCCTTTCGGAAAATATGGCAGGGAAAAGGTGCTCAGACAGCTGCTTGTAAGGTTTGACATAGTCTATTATTAGACTTCCTCATAATTTTCTGGCTATTGTTCATCTATACATTGCGCATTTTTTTGTTTTAAACGGGAAATGCAATTCATCAGTTAATGATATCATTGTTTCCTGTGGTTTTCAAATATTAACATGTGAAAATAATGTAGATGCTTTATATGACCTCAAAGCTGTTTATCTGTTTTTCTAGCATAGCTGATGATTAATTAATAATTAAAAGTTTGTTAATTTAAATTTTCTCAGTTGAACATATTTAGTAAAAATAATTATTCAAGTTTTTCAATTTATTTGATTTTTAATCTGCTTATAGAAGCAGACCACCTTGATGCGGTGGTGCTTCTTGACCTTTGTTCTATTATATACAATATTGTGGTAGTGTTTTCCTTTACCCTTTTTATTCTTTCTCACTAGGTCAGCCATCTGGCTTTTGTTTCTTGAATTCATTCCATCTCGCTTTGCACATTCTTAACACATTTGTGTTATTTTTCAATATTTTAGTAAGATCCTACTTCTATGACTTTTACTTAGTTCCTTCTAGGGAATGTTTGGATTGCTCACTTTTTGTGAAAAAGTTACTCCTCCACCCGTCAAAAAAATTTGCATAATAAGATTTAATGTTATTATTAAGAGATGGTGGCAACACAAAAATCTGCCTTAATTTGGCAAATGGAACTGCAGCCTATGGTATAAGGCAGTCAAAATAAAATATATCATATACCTAAATACCATTGTTGAAAACTTCAGAATATAATAAATAAATTAAAACAATGAAATATATTTAGAAAAAACTAGTCACATATTTTGAAAAGTACAATTCACAGAAGTACAAATTATGCATTGCACAAACTTAAGAGGTAATGTTATAAGCCTCATCGCAAAGTTCAGAGAAAACAAAACTCACTGAAGGCAAAATAGAGAGACTCAAAACAGAGGAATTGAAAGAAAAATTCAGACAAAGAATGAATATAGAAAACAGAAAAGTAAATGGGGGTGAAAATAGTTGAGAAACAAAGAATCAATAGTAGAGAAGCAAAGAATCGTAGAAGGATCAAAGAAACAGAGCCTCATGAACAGAGAGGCAACTTAAGTAACCGAAATAGTCAGTTGCCATAGATGGGGTTTTTGTTTGAGGTGGATACGGGTTGTTTTACTTTGTTGGAGGTGGCCTCGTCTGCCAAAGATGGTAAGATATTTTGTTGGAATCCACTTCTCCCTTGTCCGATAGTCACCATTATTTAATGTTTTAACAACATTGTTAAGAATGTTATTGTAAGATATATTAAACACAAAAGAAGTAACTGGTTAATCCATTAATGATGTTTTGTGTAACTATATTATCCAAAACATGTCATTGCTTTATTGTTTGAAGAGTTATTTTATTCATTTAAGTTTCTAACTTTTGTTCAGAATGACAGAGTATATTCTGTTTAGGTTTACTTACAACAGCTGTCAGTTAGAACTGTTGTTTTATCTTTTTACAGTTCAAATACTTATCTAAATCTTTATCATTCAATGAAATGAAATACAGTTAGATCACAATCTAAATCTGTCTAGATTCTTTTTGATTTTACTTAGAACAGTGAAACTACAAGTCAATTAAATAGCCGGATGGATGGATTGGATTCTCCTTTTCTCTTTGGATAATTTATCAATTAGTTTATACACTTCAGTTATTCTTTTCTTTTGACTCTTTCTTCAAATGACTATTAGGTCTTCATGGCTACTGATGACGATGCAACTCCTGTTGTCTGCTTTTTTCACCAAGAACAAAAAAAGTTGTTATCTCTTAGTCTTCAGATGGTTGAAATAAATAATGAGATTGTGTTTGATGTTAAACCTGATATGGGATGGAACATACATGCCATTGCGGCTTCACCTGTGACAGTAACCCGCCCAAGGTACATATCCCATCTATTTCTGCATTGATTTTATAGTAATGTGCATAATTTCGAAGTTCTGTTCAAATCTATGTTTTCCAGGGTCAAAGTAGGAGTCCTTCCATATTCAGACATAATGGTTTTGTCTCCTGAAAATGTTCTGCTTCTCTATGTAAGCCTGCACTTAAATTGACACAAATTGATTGAGTCATTCTTCATATCCTTTTAATGTCCTTCCTGACTCCTGGTATTTGTCTCAGTCTATAGACTATCCTTTCTCTGCATGTGTTTTCCATTATATTGTGTTCTGGTTATTATTCTTTGCATAGAGTGGATTTGATACCTCTTTTGAGCTGATGCTTGGATTATTATTTTTTTTTGCTTGCTGCTGTGGCTTTGTAGGGTTCCTATTCTCCTGCTTTATTTTTATCTTTGTTTCAACTTCCAATTAATGCGTTTATATAAAAATTGCTCTCTTTCTATCATATTCTTTTATCATTTGAATATTTGACGTGAAGTTTCTTTATGTTTAATGGTAAATTTTGGGTATTCCCTCTGAGTATTGTTGTGGTTATAGTTTATTGATTGGCATATAACTGATGTTGTATATATGTATTAGTTTTTACTGACATACGTTTTTGTTCCCTGATATGTACTGGATATGGTTTCTCATAAATATGGCTATAAGCGTGGCAGCTTTAATTTTGGTTTGTTTGGAAGAGCTTCTCAAAAAAGACTTCTAGAAAAGAAAAATAAAAATAAAAAATGAAATTGACCTCTTCGTAAGTTAAATTTAAGTTTGTGCATAGGCTAATATGTAGAAACCTTCTCATATAATTTCTTTGAAATTTTATTTTTAACTTATTTATACACTAACTTTTACCTATGGAGAGGTCAATTTCATTTTTCTCTTCACATTTTTTCTCTTAGAAGTTCTTTTGGAGAAACTCGTCTAAACAAGTTCCATCAGTTCTTTTTAATATTTTTTATACATTTTACTGCTAGCGTCAGTTTTTCTCAGATTGTCACCCTTGTCCTCTGATAATTCATTTTTTTGATTCCATCAAGATTGCAAAAGCATAAAGCTTTATTTAATGATATGTCGTGTTTATATTGTAGTCTGGGAAGCAGTGCCTATGCAAATATGTTTTACCTTGCTTAAATAAAGATAAGATTTTGCATGATCCGGAGATTTCAGAAGAATCTTCTCTTCGCAATGACTTAAAGATCACTGGCCTTGCTGATGCTGTTGAGGGCAGAGTCAACGTGATAGTAAACAATAGGCAGGTATAATGACTTGTATTCAGAGATGATCTCTTTTCATTTTGTTATCTTGGAAGTTGGTATAATCTGTTTCTTTACATCTTTTGACATCTGCTCTGCATATGCAGATCTTTAGATGTGCTTTACGTGAGAGTCCTTCATCAGTGTTAGCCAATGATTGCATCACAGCACTTGCTGAGGGGCTTTGTTCTAGTTTTTACAGACATCTTCTTGGTCTTCTCTGGAAAGATGGTGATCCAGCTCATTCACCAGAAGCTGAACCCATTGTTGACTCAGAATGGAACTCCTTTTGTCATGTAATTTTGCAAATTTGCAGAAAAAATAGAATTATATCTCAAAAGGGCTCTGATTCAGTGCCACATTCTGCATGGGACTTCCTTATTAGTAGCCAATTTCATTATAATTTTTGCAAGGTAAACTCCATATTTGGAATGCCTTGCACAGTGTCACTTGATCAGCAGGAATCAAATTTCGACAGGTCATTTGCAGATGACCCACAAAATTCTGGAAAGCCATTCTATACTGATCTGTTAAGGGAAAGTATGGAATCTCTTCATGGACTCTATGAAAGCCTGAAACTTGATAATCTTCGCAAAAGGTATGTCTCTAATCTTGTGATTATATATTTAGGATGCCTTTTAATTTTAGTCTCTAGTATACATCTTATGCATTTTCTGGTTATCTCTTACTTCTATCATATTTGGTGTTTGGTTTTGTAATGCTGCCCTGTTGTCCGGGAAGCAGCTAATTGGCTGGTTTAGTAAATCTCGCCAATAATCAATATTACTTTTAGCTGTAAATACAGTGTTTAGTTTAGTGAATTTAGGCAATAATCAATATTACTTTTAGCCGTAAATTCAGCTTTAAATGGCTGGTAATGCTGCCCTGTTTGTTATATACTGGAAGACTTAAAAGATAAAGTGGGATAAACCTGTGAGATTATATTGTGACAATAAATTTGGAATCAACATAGCTCACAACCTTGTACAACATGATAAAACCAAACACATTGAAGTGGACAAACATCTTATGAAAGAAAAGCTTGACAGTGGCTTGATTTGCATCCCATATGTTTCTACTCAAGGACAGCTTGTAGACATATTCACCAAGGGGCTGAACAATGGTAACTTTGAGAGAATTATATCCAAGCTGGAAATGGAGAACACTCAATTACCAGCTTGAGGGAGAGTGTTGAGATATTTTAGGAAGTTTTATATTTGATTCCTGTTTTTTTTTTTTAATTTTGTATATTGGTGTATCTTGATTTTATTATTAGTATATCAATCCCACGATCTTAGGGATTTGTTTCCTAGAATATGCAATACTTATTTCTAAATTTATCCAATTAATGTATCTATATATAAAATTATTTATAAAATTATTTAATGAGCTTGCAATATGCCAGCCCTGTCTCTCTAGAATGTGAAGAGCATATTTTCTTTGTGAAATTACAACACCTTCCTATGACTGAGCCACTTCAATGCCTATGAAGATCATATTTTCTTTGTGAAATTACAACACCATCCTTTGAGATCATATTTTCATTGTGAAATTACAACACCTTCCTTTGACTTGAGTCACTTCAATACCAAGAAAGTATTTTAGATGACCAAGGTCTTTGGTTTGAAAAGGCCTGAATGAGTGTTCATTTAGTTGAGAAATCCTAGGGGCATCATTTTTTTTAATGACTATATCATCCACATTGGCCATTAGATAAACACTCCTCAGGGAATGTATGACATTGAAAATTTGGATGATTAGTCTCACTTTGTTTCGACACAAATATGTGTATAGTATGACTAAATTTACCAAACCAAGTTAGGGATGGTTGATTCAATCCACAAATAGACTGACCCAATTTTCAAACTAGATCATACACATACTTCCTCTGAGAAACAAATCCAAGAGGTTGCTCTATGTAGACTTTCTCTTCAAGGTCATCATAAAGGCAGACATTTTGAAGGTCAGGCTGGTGGAGTGACCAATGATGAATAACAACCATAGTAAGGAAAAGTTGAATTGAGGTAATTTTGGCCTGAGGAGAAAGCACATAACATTAGTCAATGCCATAAATTTTATTATATCTCTAGGCCACCTAGCGAATTTCAGGACAATCAACTTCAGTAGGCCCATATACAACCACCAATCTTCTTCTAGGGGAGGAGAGGCAAGCTTCCACGTGCCACTATCCTATAGAGGTGTCAATCCTTCTTGGTTCTAATTACAGCTGTCATAACAAAACAGTTAAACAATAGAGCTAGACTATTGCTTTACATGAGTAAAAAATAAATGTAAAGTCTAATAGATTCCACAAGAATTTCCATTCTGTCTTCTGCCTTTATGATTTATTCTCCTTCTGGACCACTGATTTGTTGTTAAGGTCTATGTCGAGGAGCAGAGCTGTATCATTTTATCTGTGTTATCCAAACAAAAAGAAAAGAGTACCATTGATGAGATGCAATGTTAATTTTTTGGATTTAAAAGAGTTCAAAATGTTGGGGGTGGGGGGACCATAGCTCCGTTCTCTGTTCACAGCATACCTATTAGTTCCCTTCCTGCCTCTATCTTCGTTCTCTCATCATTTCATGATGTGCCCATTGCTACTATAAGTTTGAAATCAATGCCAAAATTTTAGCTGAGATTTTCATCTGTCATTTACTACTTCATGATGTTATGCAAAATCTTAGATTTTAGCCTTGTGAGGATGCCACCAGACTTACCTTACTAATGATACATCATGTGACCAACAAAAACTTTTTCTGTTTTCTGAGTATCACAGCTAAAAGGTTAATTTGATTGTCTTTTGGTTTTCATATATTGTTTCCACCATCTGGTTTAAGTATTTCATTATGTTCTTTAGGCTGTAGCTTCCCCTGTAATTCCCACTTCTAGTTTTGTCTTAAATATTGATTCTATTTGATAATTGTTGCCTATGATCTACAGGGATTTGGAGCTTCTTTCAGTTCTCTTATGCAACATTGCTGAATTTCTGGTTGAGGAAAACTACTTGGATAATTATATTCGTGATTTCCCTGGCCTCAGTAAAAAGTTTCTGAAGCCAGGAATGTCCATTTCGCCTAAAATTTGTCCGAGTTTATTCAGATGGTTTGAAAATTGCTTGCAATATGGGTGTCATTGTGCTAATGTGAATGATATTCCAACTTTAGTGTGCAAAGAAGGAAGTTCTGTGGTTAGCATAGCCCGGAAAGTAGTTTGCTTTTATAGCATATTATCTGGTGCCAAATTGCAGGGAAATAAGCTGTCTACTGGTGTTTACTGTAACATTACTATGGGATCACATTCTTCAAAGGAGGAGCTTACTGTTTTAGCAATGGTTGGTGAAAGATTTGGACTTCAGCAGCTGGACTCACTACCTTCGGGTGTATCGCTTCCACTTCGTCATGTAAGTTTGACTCTGTTGGTGTCAGTCCGTCAGAGTTTTAGAACTTTTTATATAAATTAGTTAAATCATTTTACTAATTTGTTTATGGAGTATGTTCAACATTTCAAGTTATCTGTCATCTTACAAAATTCTAATGTTCATCTAGATGGTATCAGGAATTGCCTAATGTTTTTCTTATTTCTGAGCTTTTCTCATCTGACAGTAAAATTTTCCACATGTAATTTCTTGCTATTATAATTGATATGCTTTGAGCATTATGTCTTTCGAGTTTTGACATATTTTCAGAGCATTTATGTCTAATTGCCGTCTTGCCCTTCTAGGCATTAGATAAGTGTCGTGATTCACCTCCCAATGACTGGCCAGCTGCTGCTTACATACTTCTCGGACGACAAGATTTAGCAATGTCAACTTTGGCACGTGAATGCAAATATAGGGGCATTGAAACACCGAGCAATGTGAATGTAATCTCTATGTCCACACCTTATATGCTAAATCTGCATCCAGTGACAATATCTTCTACTATTTCTGATGCAATTGGATTGGAAGGAGCAAAGTTTGAGGATACAGATTCAGTTGACGGGTCTATGACTGATGGTATGGAGCATATATTCAATTCTAGCACACAGTTGCGTTATGGTCGTGATCTTAGATTGAATGAGGTTAGTTTTGGCACTTTGCATAAAGATTTTGGAACAAAACTGATTTGACTATTTTTCCTTGATATATATTTTCAATCCCTGTTGCGGCTTCTATTATATAGGATTATATAAAAGGTTATGGCTTTTGCTGTCCTATTGATTATCAGTCATTTCGGCAAAGTGCTGCTGCTCTTTATTGTCTGTGCTACTAGCGATTCAGAGGATTTTTCCCGTTTTTTTCACTTTTCTTCCACAACAAAAACTGATAGAAAGATGTATAGGGTCGCTATGGATTGGATTTTTAAAAGCCCACTCCAAATTATTTGAAATCCAAATCCATTTAATTGGATAAAATTGATTTGGATTTTTGGAATCTAATTGAAATTTGGATTTAAATTAGTTCAAATCCATGGTTGCGTGTAATCCATCTAATTTGGATAAAGTTGGCATTAACACCGAGACTATTATCTTTGAAAAATTTAAACTTAGTTTTATTTGAATTAGTTTAGTTGTTATATTTGTTTACTAAATAATTAAGATAATTTATAAAATTAAATTAAGTTTAGGAAAGGAGTAATCAAGTATAATGACTAATAGCAATATGGTTAAATAGGAAAATAAGTGTTCGATAATTTTAATTGATGTTTGTCCTTTGTGTATTACTTTTTCTCATTGCTTAATTATTTTTGCTTGTCAATTTTTTTTTTTTTGATTTTTGATACTTTGCCAATGTAAGTACCTATGTATACTTTATGTGTCTGTCAATTTAAAATGAGTCGTAATTTTCGTGTCTCTTTCAATCTGAGTCTTTAAAAAACAAAGGATAGTTTGTAATGAACAAAACTTGTTGGAGTGTTTAGGCTTGTTAGCCTAGTTAAGCTTATTAACTTGTTTGTAAGTCTTTTTATTAATTTGACCTTGTAAGCACGCTTTTAGGTCAAGCCAAACTTTTAAACAAGTCATATATAGGCTTAGAAAAAGGTCTATAGTTGGTGAATAGTTCAACAACATTCAAGCTGAGGCCAAGGATTCCTTGATTGAGGCCTTGCTAATGAAGCTCCAGTCGAGGTTGGGCCATGAGGCCGAGGGTGTATCACTAATGCTTGGTCGAGGTCGAGTTGAATCTTTGCCTAAGTTACCCCATCTAAGGCCAACTTGTCAATGCCATGGCCGTGGTTCAAATCAAAGTGGAACTTTGCGTATCAAATAAAAAATTTCTCGGCCAAACTGTAGAAAAGATTGTTCTAACGAAATGATTACTTGGGATGAACAGTGATTTTAGATTTTTTAAAATATAGAAGTGTCCAATTTGTATCCAACCAATTGGATTGGATTTAAAATCCGAAATTGATTTGAAACAGATCCATTAAAATGAGCTTAAAGTGATTTGAATATTATGGATTGGATTTGAATATTTAGATTTTTCGCACACTCATGGTGGTATATGGAACTTTATAATGTTAAGCCTTCTTATATTTTCGTATGACATCCGGTGCATCATAGTGTTACAGATAAGAGGTGTACACTCATTTATATTCTATAATTTGATCATGTTCTTAGTTGATGTGGAACTTTCAACACATCTACCACTCATGTCGAGGACATCTTGACTGTGGTACTAGATATTTGTTGATGGACCAATAGTAGATGACACGATATATTTAACAAATCTTGTTAAAATAACATCTTATACCACCTTAAAAAGTATACTTCAAATCTAATTTAACTTCACAAAATTGGTTTGTAAGGTGATGCTTGCACCCACTTCTTATATACTATAATTTGATCATATATCTAGTCAATGTAAGATCTCAGAAAGTGGATTTTAAACCTAATTCAGCCTCATAAAACTAGTTTGAAAGATAAGGTTTTGTAATTATTTACTAATTTCAGCAATGATATCAACATTAAAGATTGGTTTAATTCAAGATAAACGTGCAAAAATTACTAAACACTAAAGTTATGGAATAATTTAGGAAGGACTTCACCAATGTTGTTTTAATGAACCATACTAATGCAATATTTCCTACACAAGCTCTCTATCTTGTTCAAACGTCCACATCATAAGCATACTAGCCCCTAATTACTTAGAAGCAAGTTTTAAGTCAATATGCCAAAACATTAATTCCTTAACTATTTTAACACACGACTTGTATTAAGATTTGATGTATAGAATGACCTAGAGATTACGTCTATTCCTAGAACCCAATCTCATGGTTGTTCTATCCAAGGTTAAGTTCCAATTTATTTCCCAATGATTAGATACAACCAAATAGCAAAGATTTCCATCATGCACATTAATAATTGAGATAGAACATATGAACAAAAACAGCGATTACATTGCATAAGAAAATTACAGAAAGTACAAGTTCATTACATCCAACTCCAATGAAAGAGGAGTTTAGTGACTCCTAAGCATCTAGAAAACAAAAGATGGATGAAATTGATGGAATGAATGATGTGATTTGAGTTCTCCTTGCCCTAGAATGGCGTTTCTTGTGTTTTTCCCTGGTTTTGTCGTGTTCCCACACTCCAACACGTTAGTTTTGTGTAACTTTCGAAACTATAACCACTTCAGAAAACCGTTCTCTTGCTGGGCGACCTGGTTATCTCGTTGTGCAACTTGGTACGCTCATTGGGCGATAAGGTCCTTACGGTACAACCTCACTTCTTCTCCAATCTCCTATACAATAATCTTCAATAAAACACAAAATATACCTAACCTAAAAGAAACCTAAAACAACCTAAAACTTCCCACAAAACTCATGAATAAATATAATTAAGAGGTCCAATCAAACATGAATAATAAGTATTTTTCATACTTATTAGGTTTCTATTCACTTATACATTATAATTTGGTTATATCTCTAGTCCAATGTGAGTTTTCTACATACCCCCTCACACTGAGGATTGAACATCTCTAGCATGAAAATAAATATTTGTAGGTGGTCCTACAGCAAGTAACATGATAGATCAAATCTCGCTTACATAAGTTTTGATACTATCTTAAAATGTAAATTTGATACTATCTTAAAATGTAAACTTGAAGCATAACATAACATAACCTCACAAAATTGGTTTTTAAGGTAAGATTTGTGTCTAATATACTTGATCATATTTTTAATTGATGTGAGATTTCCAACACTATCAATACGTGTACTTTTATCTTAAACTAACAGTTTTTTACTAGTCCACTTTTTAAGTGATTGATGTATGTTGTGCTAGTGCAGAAGTTATTTACGAACTTATTTCTTTCTTTTTTTTTTTTCTGATCATGGCTATTGCTACTTTTACTAGGTTAGACGCCTTTTGTGCTCTTCAAGACCCGTGGCAATTCAAACATCTATTAACCATAGTGCTTCTGATCAGGACCTCCAGCAGGTATGTATTCTTGTGGTATTTGATTTATTTGTGTCAACAGTTTTGTTATAATATGATTATTCAATCACTTGATATGCTGCCAAGTTTCATCCTGCAACCTTCCTTCTTTTGTCAAATTTCTAATATAACCCTGTATACGATCTTGGTGATTGTGATATGCATGTATCTCAGAAATTAAATTTGCTGTTATGTATTGTCATATTAACTTTAACGGGAACTCTTGCCCATTTGGTGCTGTGCAACATGCCTGATTTATGTAAACAGTATCTCTGCAATATAATCTTCACAACCCACTTTTATGCGGAAGAACTTTTTCTTCTGGGCGGCATTGATATTTTGGATAGATATCCTACATAGACTTGGGATTTTCATAAGTGTCTTTGGTCACATAATCTGGATGTTTGTTCCCTTCATATTTTTGTCATAAATTTGTATTTCTTCTGAGTTTTCATGTTCAGTTGATTTTGTTATTATCATCATATTGAAGTTAAGTTATGATTTATATATTAGGTCGTACTATTTAATAATTATTGAGGTAAGAAAAAGTAATTAATGTACTCTGAACTTCACTAACATGAGTTTTATCTTTAATTATGAATGTTACAGCAATTAATAGTCTTAATTGTATTAAAGGAAAATATTATTTATTTACTTTTCACTTTTTGTTTTATCTTTACTCCCTGTTTATGATTTATTTCTATAGTTGAATGGGTATACTTTCTTTTTTCTTTTCAAAATCTGCTTTTAATTAATTTCTTTTACTTTTATGAAGGCTCAGTTGTGGCATCTTGCACAAAGGACCACTTCACTTCCTCTTGGACGTGGGGCATTTACTCTTGCAACCATATATACACTTTTAACTGAGGTTCTCTTTACATTTAACTTCTTTTTTAATTCCACTTTGCCTTCACTGAGAAATTTGAAATTACTTCTCGAAATGTACTCTTTCTGATAAATTATGTCTTGAATCTTAGGCTTTTACTGTCCCAAAGCTCGTATTAGCTGGTCGGTTGCCAGCCCAACAGAATGCTACTGTAAGTGGATATCATATTCATGGCAATATCTGTGTTCTGTAATACTTGTTATGACTTGTAGAACTTATTAGTTTTTTGTGTTTGTTGACATGAGTCATGTCTGTCTGTTCACAGGTTAATCTTGATCCAAACATCAGGAACATACAAGAACTCAGGTCTTGGCCTGAATTTCATAATGCTGTTGCTGCTGGACTTAGACTAGCCCCTCTCCAGGTTTAACATTGTTCCTCAAGTTACATAGTTTTGAATAGTTTAACTTTGTTTCTGCCAGTAAATTACTATTTTTTTATAAGAAAGAAATTTATTGACAGGAAGGTAGATACAAAATGAGGATACAACTTCAAGGTTTAAAACCATACAACTTCTAAAATAAAAATATAAATATACTAAGAAACGAACAGCAAAACTTGCCAATCTCTTGAGATCTAACAAGGACACTCTATTTGAAAAGGCTTGGTTATTGTTGATATATTTGATTATTGTAATTTGGCAATTGTTGGATATTGTTAGATATCATTAATTATTGTAATAGGCAATTCTAGGATTGCATAGTTATGGTAATTGCGAAATTAATTTTTCTGTAGTTATTATCCACCATACAGAAACTACACTGTGCCTTCTCTTCTCATAGTGGTATCTAGAGCCTAACAAAAGGCTATCCTATTTTGTGACTTTTGGGTTGACTGTTTGTTAGCTTCCACTGGCAAGTTTACCCATGCAACAAGTATGGACATCTTTTGCATACAAATTGATGTAATTGTTGGTGCTCACAATTTGTTGTTATAATTATAGAAATAAGGAGCAGATCCTATATAATAAAAATGATCTATATTATATATGTATTATTAGAAACATTTACCATATCTTTATTATTAGAGGATGTCAATTATTGTTAAGATATCATTAGATATTGTTGGATATAATTCAATATTTACCACTTTTTAGGTGTCAAACAGATTTTTTACTAATTTATGTATATGTATTTTTCTCCATGGTTTCAATGATTAATTTGCCTTTCCTCTTTTTATTTTCTTATTAAAGTTGTTGATAGAAATTCTTTAAATATGAATTTATCAAGGGTGTCCATGGGGAGACGGTTTTTTCTGAAATTCTTTTCTTTGTCACTGTTTTTGCTGCCATGCTTCACTGTGCTCAACCCCATTTCGTGTTTCACGAGACTTGAAGTTTGGTAACATGCACAGGTTCTTTTTTGTCAATGATACTTGGCATCGTCAAGGACTTTACCAATCCCTCATGAGTATAATTGCATTCTTCCCACCTTGATGGTTCCTGGTTGAATATTTGAGTAATTTGGGATCTATTTGAAAATTTGCAAATAGTTCAGGGACCTAGTCAGTAATTTAACCAAGAAAATATGTATTAGAATTTTAAAATGAAAAATTTACTCTTCCTACCCTTTCCTTTCCGTCCAAATCCCAACTTCCAGAACCAAAGGGAAGGGGTAATGGGTCCTTTTCTTTGTGTGGTAGATTGTGGATGAACTTTGTCACTTGGATTGGTGGTTAACAAATTCAGTTTTGTGTTTATCCTTGGGCTTCATTTTTGTTTAGAACTTGGATTATTTCAATAACTAAACAGATTATTTATCTTTTGGTGCTTTTTCTGTCCTTTTCCTTTTACCAAACAAACATAATTGTTAATGGAATCTGTCAGATATTATAGGCATACATAAAAAGCATAAAAGGTGTCTATGTGTTTTAAAGCAATTGTTTAGTCTCAGCAACGTTTTTACTTAACAAAGTGTTGGAAGTCCCACATCGACTAGAGATAAAGTCCACTTTTAACATGATATCAGAGCCAAGTTAGAGCCTATCCTAGTGAGATTTCTTGGATATTCTGTTCCATCCGCTATCGTGCCGCTAACGAACCACCCACTAATTTCTAGTCCCACGCACGAGATGAATATATCTCGGCGTGAAGGGATGTGTTGGAAGTCCCACATCGACTAGAGATAAGGCCACTTCATAGTATATAAGTGGGGTGCAAACATTACCTTTCAAACCGGTTTGTGGGGTTGAGTTAGGCTTAAAGCCCACTTTTAACACAACATTTGGTTTGGGTATTTGATATCGTAGCTTGCATATTTCTTATAATTGCATATAAATCCCTTTTGCAGGGAAGAATGTCAAGAACATGGATTTTGTATAACAGACCTGAAGAGCCAAATTCTGTTCACGCTGGACTTCTACTTGCACTAGGATTGCATGGATTTCTGCGTGTATTAGCTGTTACTGACATCTACCAGTATTTTTCTCAGGTTTAATCCTCTAATGCTTCATTATCATTTCATTTTATTCTTTCATTTTATTCTAGTGGTGATGATTTATTGTTACAAAATAGAAATAATTAATCTTAAATTTCTATTGAAAATAATATGTTCCATAGCATGCATTATATGTTGCTGCTGCTGCTATGAGCTCAATCTTTACTTTTTTGGCCCTTTTTAGAGTTACTTTTCAAGTCAGATTGTGTCTAATTATTGGTTGAAAGCTGCTAAACTTAAGGTATTTGGTGCTAGTTACCAAGTGCTGCAGTCATGTAATCTGCATTGCTGCTGCCCCTAGCTAAAGGAACTGCATTGCAGTGTGTTTGTGTCTTGTCTGTTGTTCCTGCAATGCAATTTCAGACAAATTTTCTTTTTTGGTGGGGGGTTGGGTATTTTTAGTTGGTAAAGGTGCAAGCAGACAATTGAGGTCGCTGATGGAAAATACAGTGTTATTTTAGAGTTCTCAGAGTTCTTTTTAAACTGAAATATTCTTATGAGAGTGATTGGAGTCATAACTAAATTCAATCAACTAAAACATAAGTTGGAAACTGAATTTGCTAAAGGTGGAGTCAGTGAAATGTTTGATTATGGGGGCCTTATTGTCACTACAAAATGGTTGATGCCACATAATTCTTTTAATTTCAATGAACTCAAGGACAATTTGTCCTATCTTCCCTCTTATGTTATATTATCATGTTTTCAACTTTTCCATTTTGTATGAAAAAGTGATTTTTCCTATGTTTGTTCAGGAGCATGAAAGTACCACTGTGGGATTGATGCTTGGTCTTGCAGCTTCTTATGGAGGCACTATGCATCCAGCTATATCAAAGGTATTATCAAGCACAACTTTTCGATGAAATTGATGCAGATCTCTGCTCTTAGATGCTAGATAATAGTTTCAGTGCACTTGAAAAATTGTTTTACTAGCTTTGAGCTCTTCAAGTTATCTTATGGATTGCATTGTTTTTTTTTTCAATCACTAAAGAGCTTACCGTTATAATATACGAAAACACAATTTGATACAGTGGAAACAGAAGTAGAGGCATCTCAAGCTGAAGTATAATGTAAAACACCCATTGCGGTCAATCCATGAAAATTAAATCTTGGATATGCCTAGTTCAATTGTTTTCCATGAGCATGAGAAATGGTAATACTTTAATTTGAATGTGGTAAAATAAAATAATAAACCTCCTTAATTCTATAGTTTTCCTTAGAACTAATTTGCTAAGCGACTGTCAAGTTTGCTTAAAATAAATTGATTTCAAGGATATGGTTCTGTTGATAAGAATGCCTTTAGGGTAACAATTTGAATCAAATTTTCTTGCTCCATTACAGTCTATCCTCCATTATAGTCTATCTGTTAATTTTCTTCTTTTATCCAAAACAGGGGAACAAAATAATTGATTGTTTTTGGTGGGAGGGGGGAGTATTGTAGCAATCATTTGACTTGCAATTTGAATGGTGTGAATCTATTACGCCACTCATCAATGCAAACCAGAGAGTGAATCAGCTCATGTCGGGAATCTCACTTGAATTTGTTGACTTGTGTGTATCATCCATCTGATTGTGTTGTGTGCCAAAAAAATGAAGGTGGCTCATGCCTAGGAATAGACAGAAAAAATATGTATGGACCAAATAATGAATCTAGGTTAAGCTCTAATATCATTTTATAATTTGGACTTAAGGTCTAACTTAATCCTATAAAACCAACTTGTAAAGTTAGAGTCCAAGCTTTATAGGAATTACATTGGTAATATTTATAGTTGATGTAAGATCTCAACATACTCCTTCACACCCAAGACTAGACATTCAAAGTGTGTAAAAAATGCCGGTAATCTTCTAATGCCTGGGAAGATATTTCTGAAACATAGACTAATATAGTCAACCCAATAACGGAACTAGTGTAGACATTGATGTCATCTTACAATATTGGGCTCAGGGCTTGGTTCCATCATACAAGATTAGTTTGTAAGGTGATATTTACTTATGACTTGTAGGGAATGTGTTGCCTATCTCTAGTCAATCTTAGATATTAACTGATGCAATTTGCAATTTACAATTTGAATCTTGATTTGAAAACTTTTGTTTAAGAATTAACATTAATCCTTAAACATACAGAATATTTTGTTTTAGTTGTTGTGCTGTTTAATGCATGAAATCAATATCTTTATATTGGACAACTTCTTTGGTAGCATTTGTACTAATCCCTCATCTTGTGAAGCATTTATACTTCTATTTGCTTCATGCATCCGATATTGATACTCTGGGATTAGGGGCTGAAACAAGGGGTGACCTGGGGATGCTATGGCCACCCCAAAAAATTTGAACTTTCTATGAAGGTATTTTTTTGGGCCCCCACTGAAATAAAAACTGAGGTATTTTTGGTCAACCTTCTACATAAAATCTGCCTCTGCAACAGTCTGGGATAGTTCACTGATACATATCAATGAAGTATCAATACCTTTATGTCTCACATATCTGATACATGTGAGGTGAAGTGTCCGCACTTTCAAAACATTTATATCCAATAAAACAAAAAGCATATAAGTATGTGGATAATATAGTAATATGTAAACATTGTTCTCTATATGAATTGGTTAAAAATGAAATGAGATTTAAAGTGTTATTCCTATATATAAATAATATAAAGTAATTTACGATGACAAGGAGTTTTGGAAATGTCTAAGAAATATGTTATTAGTTTGTTTTTGTACTATTGTAGTTATATATTTATTATGTTTTATGAATTTTTATACATTTTTAGATATGTATCTTGCACATACTGTGTGCTGTTAGTTTTAGTGTAACCAGATCATCGTATTGTATAAATGCATCATATTATCTTCTCTCTTGTCCCTCCTATGTTTGGAGAACTGATAAAATTATCCTCTCACAGACACTTTATTTTCACATTCCTGTACGACATCCATCTTCCTATCCAGAGTTAGAGGTTCCAACCTTGCTCCAGGTATCTTTTATGTTTATTTTATTTGTTCAATTTAGATTAGCCTCTTTCACCCCTTCCCTCTGCTGGTTCTTTCTATCATCAGAAGTGGAATTGTAAATGCCCAAAGTTGTACCTTTCTCTTGCTTGCTTCATTGTATGTCCTGCTGAAATTCATTATTCATTTAATAAGATTCAATTTGCATGCTATACCACCCAACGATATTTTCATGCTGAAAGTGTTATATTTTTTCAGTCGGCTGCTTTAATGTCTTTGGGGATTTTATATGAAGGTTCAGCTCATCCACAAACAATGCAGGTTTTATTGGTAACTATATTTCTCATCTTCATCTTCTGTTTATTCAATGCTTGAACTTATGCCTGAATTATTCTATTATTGTATGCCATCAAGATAAAGTCAACATGAAGATAGATTATAGTCGTATTATTACTATTTATCATGCTGATATATTTGTAATTCATTATCATTTGTGCACTAGTGTGTTTAGGACTTGGTTTATCAAATTTGTTTGCTTGCATAATGTGTCTGGTAATACATATTCTTATATCTCAATAGCAGTTCGTAAATTTCTTTCCATATTCTTTTGTTTTGCGTAATACCTTTCTACTCTAAATAATAATATCAATCTCTTCACTGGTTGATTAGGGCTTGCAGGGTTTCTTATCTACTAAATTGTTTGACCTATGTTTCTATTTATTTTCTTCTTTCAACTGGTCTTCCCCTACAACTATTTGTAACTTTTCAGGGTGAAATTGGCCGCCGAAGTGGAGGTGATAATGTTCTAGAGCGAGAGGGCCATGCTGTTTCTGCAGGATTTGCACTGGGTCTTGTTGCACTGGGTATTAGAGCTTAAATAAATATCAGGTTTTGGATTTTGGTTTTAGTTTTCTGGTCTTTGTCTAACCAAAATATGTTGTCTGAAGGACGGGGGGAAGCTGCACTTGGTTTCATTGACACGTTTGTGAATCGCCTGTTTCTCTACATTGGTGACAAAGTACACAATGTAATCGAATTCACAAATTTTCCAATATTATTTTCCTTCCTTGCCAAGAACTTCTGTCTTTTTGTTCTATAGCAGTTAATGAGTCTTAGTTTTGAATGTCTGGAAGAGATCACGCGGTTGTGATCCTGTCTTCTGGCACTTTAGGGCTAATAATGTGTATAATTCTATATAATGATCAAGTACTTCTGCAACAGGAGAGACCTCATTTTTCAGCAGTCTCAATGGACGAATGTCGTGGTTCTGCACAGGTTCAGAGAATTCAATTCATAATTTTTTTTCCACAATGAAATAAAATTGTATGAGCTATTATAGTTAGGACACTCTTGCATAATTATTTTGAACATTTGTATTTATTGTAGATGATGGATGGGACAACGGTCAATATTGATGTCACGGCACCTGGAGCCATCATTGCCATTGCTTTGATGTTTATGAAGGTGCTTCTGATGAACACACTCTACAATAAATAATAGATATGGCAACGAAGTCTTTATCTGCTGCAATTTAATTTGCTTCCTAACTTTTCTAACTTTGGTCTGTATTGTTTTGGACAGACAGAATCTGAGGCTATTGTGTCTAGGCTCTCAATTCCCAATACATTTTTTGATTTGCAGTATGTGAGACCTGACTTTATAATGCTCAGAGTCATTGCTCGAAATTTAATAATGTGGAGCAGGTTTGAACTGTTTTATTTAGGTTGCAGCAATCTACTTGGACCTGTTTGACACCCTTTTGATCCATGTTTGCTGCATATTTTTTGTAGGGTTCATCCCTCAAAAGATTGGGTTTGGTCTCAAATTCCTGAGATTGTCAGATGTGCTGTAGAAGGGATTGGAGGTGATGACAATGATATTGACGATATGGATGCTGAGGCTTTTATACAGGCCTATGTTAATATAATAGCTGGAGCTTGTATATCACTTGGTAATATGTTCATTAGTCTTCACACTCATTTTATGATAAGTTTAAGAAAGTGCTTGTATGTTGATATAATGCAAATTCTTTACATGAAAATATTAATCATGCCACTGAATGAAATTATTTAAATCTCCATTGCGCTTCTATTGTCCTAGATATATTTTCTTGTCCAAAGTTCCATCTATCTTTCTTACCATGAAGTGTATTCTTAACCATGTTAGGACTGGTATTTGCTGGCACAAGAAATGAAAATGCGCAGGAATTACTTTATGAGTTTGCTATTTACTTTCTTAATGAGGTCAGTACAGATTTACGCTGCCTAACTCTCCAATGCAAGCTAAATGATTGGTTCTAAATGGTTTATTTTTTTATCTTGCAGATCAAGCCTGTCTCTCCTACAAGTGGGAAGGTTTTCCCGAATGGACTCTCTCACCACATCGATCGCGGCACATTGGAAACATGCCTTCACCTTATTGTTCTATCTCTATCTGTGGTGCCTGCTTTCTCCTTCTGCCACTGTCAATTAATTGTTTATTAATAATCATGTCCAAAATTCTATGGTTAAACTTCTGTATACTAGGTGATGGCTGGGTCAGGACATTTACAGACCTTTCGGTTGTTGAGATTTCTAAGGAGCAGAAATTGTGCAGATGGGCAGTCAAGTTATGGCATTCAGATGGCAGTAAGTTCTGCAAGTTGCCTTACTGTTTTGTAAGTTTTATTTGAGGAAATAAAATCTTGAATATCAAAGGGGTTGGCTATTGAACTGCCCTACTTTAGGTGGTGGTTTGGTACCATCATGCTAAACAGCTATTGATCTTTAATTTGTCTTTTTATTGCATGCCCACAAGTATTCTGTCTTTCTGTGTATACGAATATTTCTCTATATTTTAGACATATATTAGTTGTGTTTTAGATAGAAGAATCAGTGAAAAGTATTCTTCAATCATTTGGTGTCTGGTGAACTAAAAAGTCTATGCTTTGTAATCATGTATATTGAGTTTCTTCTGCTTGTGCTTTATTATAAACATCATTAGACAAAGGCTTATGGAGATTCAGATAGCTTTTGTTATGATAGTAATATCGAAGTATCTCCTTGGAATTCATACATTCCTGTACTTCATTTGGTAAAACATTTTTTTTTACGTCATTACATGATCTATATTCATGCGACATCTTGTATTTGCTTAAATTATTTCTTTTTCATACAAGTTTGATAATTAGCTTTGCTCTGTTTCCCTTCTGTTTTTTTTTTTTCCTTTTTTGTAAACCTGTTGTTTTAGGTAAGCTTAGCTACTGGTTTCTTGTTTCTTGGTGGTGGAATGAGAACATTTTCGACAACCAACCATTCCATTGCTGCTTTGCTAATTACTCTATATCCACGCTTGCCAACTGGTCCGAATGATAACAGATGCCACCTTCAGGTATATCAGATTGATGGAACTACTGTAATTTGTGATAAAAGGTTATATGTTCATTAGTTTACAGTTGGACATTATTTTCTGAAAAGAGTTTTTTTGGAAGGCATTTCGCCATCTATATGTACTTGCAACAGAGGCACGATGGATTCAAACAGTTGATGTTGACACGGGTCTGCCTGTTTACGCTCCTCTTGAGGTCACTGTCAGAGAAACTGAGCATTATGCAGAATCCAGCTTTTGTGAGGTCACCCCTTGCCTTCTGCCAGAACGATCAATTGTAAGTCTGAATGTCTGGGTGGGGCCTATGAATGAAATCTTTGGGGTACTTTAATTTGTCCTGTTCAGTTAATCTTTTTTTTTTTGGGTTTCACATTTCTTTTGTTTCTGACTGAATTCACTTTTATTTGATGGCTTTGGCCTTGTAAATTTCCTATTGTTGAAGCAATGAAAAACATTTGTAGCCTTTTACAACTAATTTGTATTGGCATTGATGGTTACAGTTGAAAAGGATACGTGTTTGTGGGCCTCGCTACTGGCCTCAAGTAATAGACTTTACCCCTGAAGGTAAACATAAACTGTTATGCTGTTTATATGATCTGTTAATTATATACTTCTTAAACGAGTAACTCCAATTGCTCATTGAATAACAGATAAACCTTGGTGGAATTTTGGAGACAAGAATAATCCATTTAATTCTGGTATTCTTTTTATCAAAAGAAAGGTTGGAGCTTGTTCATATGTTGATGATCCCATTGGATGTCAGTCACTGCTATCACGTGCAATGCACAAGGTTGAAATTACGTAGTGTGTGATACTGCTAGACATGTTTATAATTTATACATTTGTTATATGCTCATTTTATTTTATTGCTTGATCTAGGTGTTTGGCCTGACAAGTTTGAAAGCATCTGATACAATCAGGGACATTCATAATGGATCTGATTCTATCACAGTTGATCAGTTGGTTGGTACCTTCTCATCTGATCCTAGTTTGATTGCTTTTGCACAACTCTGCTGTGATCCCTCTTGGTATAATAGGTAAGCTCATATTTGTAGATTATTTCTGTTCGGTTATGTTTTTATGTGTCTTTCACTCTACTTTTTTGATTTATGTAATATTTCTTAAATCTTTTTGATGAATAATTATCAGTTTTATTTTATTTGACTTGCACAAAAGGAACACATCTAAGTATGGGTTTTGATATGCATACTGGAACTATCTGTGTAGAAAATTAAAAAAAGGAAAGAAATTGTCAAGAAAGGAGAACACTGGTTGCTTATCCATACTAGAAAATGTATTTTGTACTAGATGGAGTATAACTTTTTTATTTAAGAAGAACTTGACAAATACTTTGAAAAACATTTATTTGTACATTTTGATAGGGGACTGTGTGATTGATTGATTGGGATGTACGGGAGCCTCATTTTTATCTATAGTTCACAGATACAATACATTGCATGCTGAAAAGTAATCCAGTGTTGGGTCACTTTCATCTATCTTTGTATCATATTAAAGCATACATACCTGATTGAGGGTTTCCTTCAAAAAGGTTGTTTTCTTTTTTCATTTTTGGTTCTTAAACCATTTACATTTTATTATTCCTGGGATTCAGTTTGAAAATGATAGATGATGAGTCAATGAAGATTCAAGTATAAATAATTATGCAGACTTTATGCAGATTGTATGGCATTCTTCTTTTTGTAGAGGTGCAATATCTAAATAAATTGATGAAAATGCTTGCAGATCTGATGTTGATTTCAAGGAATTTTGCTTGCAAGTATTATTTGAGTGTGTGAGCAAAGATAGACCAGCTCTTTTACAGGTAATATACAAAGAAGGTTTGTTATGCTAAATTTAAGAAAAATAGATGGTCCAATTTTAAAACTTATATGCCGGTTGCATTTCCATGTTGATCATACATGCCACATTTCAGATAATGAGATTTTGCACTTTTCAAATTTTGAATGTTATGATATTCTGCTTTAATGATGATTTTATTATGCAGGTTTATTTGTCATTGTACACAACTGTTGAATCGATGGCTGAACAAGTTACTAAAGGTGCCGTTGTTTTTGGTGACTCGCTCTCTATATCTGGTTTTAAGGTAGTTCTATCTCTAAACTGGTTTATAAGCTCATCTCGTTAGGTACACAGCTTTTTTCTTAGCAATAGTGATATTTGTTAGGATTTAAGTACAATAAGAGAGTCCAACTTTAAAGACTAGTCCATTAGATGGGAGGAGAATCTCAAGGTTTAGGTACCACATCAAGTAACTTGTTCTGATTTGAGACTCGTCACATTGCCACCCTCTTTAATGGCCAACATCCACAACGGCTTTCACTCTACGACTCTAATTCAGTAGCACCCCTTTTATCTTTGATGACTTCACTGATCAATCAGTTTGCTATTTTCACCTTTATCCAGCTCTTTTCATAAACCAACTCTCAACAAAAACACCAATAATTGTTAGGATATTTTAACCACAGGAGGAGAACCTTACATAAAATACTAGTTCATTAAATAGGAGAACATCAGGCCTTAAGTACCACATCAAGTAGTTTATTTCACTCGATGTGTGACTCCTAAAGTCTCTGATTTAATACTATGGCTAGTAGACCAAGTTAGATTACACTCATTGTTTTGAGATCTAATTGTGATTGGTTAAAATAAAATAAATCTAATTCTTTAAGTCGTTTAATTTTGTGCACGAGGACGAGTCTTGATGCAATGGAAGATTGTTTGCTTGTGTTTGTGATGTATCAGTCATGGTTGGTCATGACTAAAGTATGCCTCTCCTGTCGCTAAGTTGGTAGACCCAATCCAGGCCCTCATATGTGCGAACCCTCATGCACCAGGCCACTGGCACTGGCCCACTCCTTATAAGCATGTGTTTGATTCGATGCTAATTGTTTATGCTCGCAGCTTGCACTAATTTATATCGAGGCACTGATGACTGGAAAATTGTCTTCCCCAAAAGGAGGAATTGTTCAATCAACATTTGTTGGTTCGCTTCGGAAGCAGGTGGAAGAGCTCTTAAATTGTTCCCAGGAATTGAAGGACGATTTCCATAACTACTTGAAATTGGGAAAATGGCCTGATGGAGAATCCCAAGATAAACGCTCAATACTTCTGTCGTGGTTCCTTCAGTGGTTTGATGTACCAGCATCATCTGTAATTAGGACAGCTGTAGATAGAGTCAAACCTAAGCTTATGTCGTCATCTTCAGTTCCCTTCTTGCGTCTGCTTTTTCCAAGAACTCACATTCGTGTGATCAGTGAGATTGATAGATGTTTGTCATGATTGTTGATCAGCTGTAATATTTATTGTTATTATTGTTAGTATTATTATTAGGATGATGATAAAGATGTGAATTGTAATATTTTGATTTACAAATATTAATGTACAGTAGTCTTACACTGCAGGGGGGTCCAATTACTAGCTAGAGCTAGTTGCATCTAGGTCTAGCTAGTACAATCTTTTTCGTAGGTTTCTTACGTATCTAGAATTTTTTGCTTGCATTTTAAATTTTTTACATTCAAGTCTTATGCATGTGATTGAATAGACAATAATTTTACTGTACGGTGCTTGCTATTATTTTTAATATTCCTCTATTAGGGATGTTAAGAGTTCATTTGTTTAGCTTAAAAAATGAAAATTATTTTTGAAGAAAAGATATGAATCTGATGAAAGCTTGTTGACTATTTTTAAAAATTACCCAGTAGCTTTTGATAAAGAACATGAGATAACTATTTTTTTTAAATGGTTATTTTTATAACTAAAATCGAATAAAAAAGTTTAATACCAAGGGAATTAAGTTTAAAGAATGTTTCAATGTGTCATGCACAAACTTTTTGTCAAAGATACCAACAGGATATTAAAAAGTAGTTTGATTGATAAATAATGGCTAAGTAGTTGCTTTTTATCTAACTGTAGAATCGTTTCCTATCAAACTGGTCGTAAATTTGATGTTAGACAGGTTTTGTTTTGGTGTAATTTTATTTGAGTGAAAATTAGATGCAATTTCTGAAGTATCATATTTTCCAACATGCACGGACAAAGGATCATAGTATACAATTATTTAAAAAATTAAAAATTTAAACTATTTAGAAACTGAAAGTTGAAGCAATTATTCTAAGAAAATAAACTAAAAACCTTGTTGCTTTATTTTCTCTTCATTCAAGGAACAAGGGTTCATTGTACATTTAAGCATCTTGCTGTGTTTCCGTACTCGGCTAAATTGGCTTAAGAAAGAAACATGAGTAAATAAAAAGAAGGTAAAAAGGCCCAATTCCTAAAAAGAAAAAGAAAAAAAGTCGATAAAAAGTGACTAAAACTTACAAAAACTGAAACAAATGCTGGGGCATTGAAGCGAAAAAGGAAAAATAATAACAATTAAGGAAATAGTGAAAAGGAAATAAGAGTATGTGGGTCAAGATTGAGAGATGATTCGTGTATAGAAGAACTCATTCCAAGTGTCAGGTAATCCCGGTAAACACCAATGGATGCAATCTGCATAATTAGTAGGATCAGCTTGCTGTTCCGGAGTTAGCATTTTTCCTTGGCGTATGGTGTAAACAGAAGTGTGTGCATCTTTTCTCAGCTCTGATAAAGTAGTGATGTTAATGAAGTACACCGGCACCTTCATTGATTCTGTCACATTGTTCGCAATTGCAAAAAGTCTACGATCTGTTCCCACATCCAATGGCGTTGACATGTTCACCACAGGACTGGTTTCTTTTGCACATTTTATTCCATCTGGGTTGTTCCAATTCTCAGGCCTACATAACCACATGCTTATTAAATGTAAATTTTATTGTACCTTCATGTCTTTATCTATACTTCTATGTTACGTCTACATCACTGTTTCATATTATAAAATCAATGCATGCTGATTCTTCTAATTTAAATATGAAAAAGTATAATAAAACTAAAACGTGGTGATTAAAATTACTTGATGTGCAGAGGGGACGTGCTGCTGAAGAAAACTTTGGTTCGATTTGGGTCAATGTTCTCATCTACCCATTTGGACCATGTTTTGAGGACTCTCTCATACGCTATTGGCCGAGGAACTTCATCGTACTCTGTGGACCCTTCATCGAATGATCCTCGTCTGTTGCATCACACAAGAATTCACTTCCTTCAAAATTACGAAACCTTAAAGAAATGGGAAAAAAAAAATGATCGTTTGTGCTTACAGGACTTTCATAGAGAAAGTGTTCATCCACCAAATGTAGGTGTTGAAGATCAAGAAATCTGCATCTTTCCAATTCACTCCATGCTTTTCGATGGACTCAGGCATGATTATACGGTTCAATATGCTGTGCATGTTTGGATCGTCTGAATTTGACTCTACAAGGAACGGTGCCCAATAGAATTCCACAGTGGTAACATGCTCTGGCTCCTACACAAACATAACCAACCACCTAGTAAGTAAGTACTACTCTGCAAGAGTGCATTCTAAGCCATGTTAATTGAATATTCCCGACAAAATTTGTGCTTTCTTAACTACCAAGAGATAGCCACAATCTCCCAAAACAAGAACTTTCACACAAACGCCAACACAAGTAGGTAGCTTCCAACTTAAAAAACTTCACATTAGGCCATCACGCACAAAATGATTCTATTTTCAGCTTTGCACCGACTCTAGCTCATAAGGGTAAAGTCTAATTAATGAAGAAAAAATAGCACTTGTGCAGTCTAATAATATAATATATCTAATGGTATCTGATGATCTTTTTAGGGAGATTTACCTCAGAAATTCAACATGAAACCGTGTCAAACTCATTTAAAAAATGTCACCATTTCTAATATAAAATTTAAAAACAATGAGTTTATGCCTTTTTATAATTCAGTTTTCTTTTCTTTTCTGACCACGAGACTTACACTTAAATTTTCTAAAAATATGCAATTATGATTTCTGATTATGAAAGGGGGCTGGTATTGGGATAAATTTGAATCTAATATCTAACTGTCTATTTTGAACTTCCTCATTGGAAAACTAACTTCAGACATAAAAATTCACACGCAAACATGTTTGTAGGAGTTTTTCTTGAAGTTCATTATAAAACGCCATGTTTATTTAGAGGAGTTTTACTACAAGTTCATTAATTGAAATTTAACCTTTTTAAGTTCTTTTTTTATCTTTTACGTAATGCTAAATTTATTTATTTTTTCCCTTATTATTCTCACTAGGAGTTGATGAAGAAACTCATCTTTCATTCCCAAGTCTCACTTCAACAAGAGAAAAAGGAGAAACTGAATTACGAACCTGGATTTTGAAGATGGCAAGAGAACCAGTCTTGTACCATGTCTTGTTATGTGAAGGAACCGCAGAATTGACCATACAAACCATTGATTCCCACTGGTTCCTATTCAGTGAATCTCCAACAAACATAAGCCTCTTCCCTCTGATCTTCTCAAACAAAAGCTTCGGTTTGAACCTTCATAAAAACGCAACCAATATAAGAACACCACCAAAAGAAAAAAACACAAAAACTCAGAACATTGAGGAACGAAAAACAAGAACACAAAAAAAAAAATCATACTTTGGCAGAGAACAATCTCTTGGCTTCCATTTCCAGTTCTGATACAAAGAATCAGGTCGTCCATTCTTCATGCACGTAACTTGCGACGTGAGAAACTCACACTGTTCTTCTTTATACAAAGGGTGTGTCACGTTATCCAAAACCCACTCCCCAGTGTACAAGTCACAATCTTCCGGAGGCAACTCAACTTTCTCTTCTTCTTCTTCTTCTTCCTCTTCTTCTTCTTCCACTTCTTCCTCTTCCTCCGCACGTGGCAGTTCAATCTTCTTCTCTTTCTCCACAACACTTTTCAAATCATCAGAATCTTCATCCTCTCCGCCACTCTTCTCTAGTTGCGCCCTCGAACTCTTGGAAACCGTCACCGTGACAGTGTCTTGAACAACACCACTCTCTTCCACGTCCTTGGTTCCCCCTTGAACAGAATCAACCTCTTTCCCTACTCCTTCCTGTGTTTCACGCGCTTTGTGGCTCGAAAATGGGAACTCGGCAATGGACTTAACGTCCTCGTTGTACATGAAGAGACCAAAGAGGAATATGGAAAACACGACCACGAAAATAGAGAGGTTGTTGTTCTTGCGACCCTTCATTGCCCCCATTTCCGAGGTGAATAGAGGAGTTTTCCTTCGAAGAGGCTGCATGGGGGAAGAGAGAAGAAAGAAGTGATATCAGAAAAAGAGTGACAATAACAATAATCTCTGAGCAAAGAAGATGCAGAGAGAGGTAGAAATATAGGCACGAGAGGAAGGAGAGACATTGAAATTGTAGTATTAGGTTGGGTTTGTTCGTTTAATTAAGGTTTGGTGAAATGGTGTTGTCTTTCAAGAATATAGAAGAGGCTATTGGTGGAGGAAAGTTGTCTTTCTCAATTCTCAAGCTAGGATCTATCTATATAGTTTTTTGAGGGAAAATTATCTTTTGAGAATTTGGATTCTCTCTTAAGTTTTTTTGTGTTGTTTCTATACTTTGCCTTCATAATATACTGATTACTTTTGATGTTTTAAAATATATTAAAAAGATATTTAAAATATCAACACAGTGTATTTTTAAGGCTCAATAGAAGACAGTACCAGAAAAACAAGTAGAGAATCTGAACTTGTTTTTTGATGAGTTATGTTTGTTGTAATCAAGAGATTGTGATCCTAAATATATATGATATTAATTTTACACATCTAAGATATTTAACACCACTATTACTTTAAAATTTTAAGACAATGTGAATATGGACCTTTATTCTTATTATATAGTGTTTAAATTTATCTATTTTATCCGATGTGAAACTTTTGACTCACTTTGATTATTCCAACATTTTTTTTTCTTATAAATATGTGTATGAAAAATTAAAACTTTGCTTTTATTTTATTGTTGTTATGATTTTGGTTGAGTTTGAAGATGGCTGTTCTTGTGTTTAGGAGAATACGTGATCTCAAAGGGAGCTTGAAAGTTGGTAGCAATCACAGTCAGTGGCACAGGGTGGTGGTTTTTGGAGTTTTGGTGGACACAATGTTGCTGTCTTTCGGTTTTCACTCTTCAGATTTTAAGGTAACTTTAATTGATGGTGAGAGAGTTGTGTTGTGCTGTTTTGTGTTCAGTTTCCAACGATAGAGTGTAGATTCAACAAATCTATACAAGTCAACTTATTTAAAATACCAAAACATATATGTTAAGTTACCATATAAAATGAATCGAGTGAGTTTGATTTTTTCTTATAATAATTTGGAGAAATAAGATTAATTTAATGAGTGCAAGAAAAATGATAAAGATTGTGAGTTTAATGACATTTACCGATGAAAAATAATACAAATTGAACAGGAGAAATATATAATATATCCGTGGAAATAATGACAGAGAGAAACATTAATTATTAAATGTTGAATGAGTTATTGTGAAATATATATATATATATATATATAAATATATATATATATATATATATATATATATATATATATATATATATATATATATATATATATATATATATATATGTATCACGTCTTAAAAGGTACTAATATTAAATAAGAAATTTAGACATTGATTTGGATAATTTAATATTATGACATAGCAGTCATGTGCCACAATCCAAACATGTGAGAAATAAAAAGGTACACTTTTCAACTTAGACTTGCATTAGACCAAACTAAAAGGTGAGATAGAACATACAAACATACAAATAAAGAGGCTTAATAATACAATTAAGAGGAGAATGAATTGGTGAAAAAAAAAATTCTATTACCTGATATACTTCTAAGAATACTTTTTCAATCACTTAATCAAGAAGATAGAAAAAAAAAATAGAAGAAAAGGAACATTAAAAGGTTTTGACTAAATTTTTTTTTATTTTTTTTTTCAATTTTATTCCATTATTTGGAACATTAAATTTCGGTTTGGCAAAGCAAAATATTAAATAAATAAACACACTTTGAATAGAATTTTGGTCCATTTTGGATTTAGAATTCATTGTATAGGTGTCAATTGGTTTGTTGAAAAAGAGATATTTTTAAATTAAATTATGAAGCATTTAATTTCTTTTATTTTATTTAACGCTACGTGTAATAATTTACAAAACAATTTTACAGTAAATTATAATATAATCTTTATACATCGTAAAGACAAAATACTTTATAACTTAACATAGAAACGAAATATAATTTTTTATAATAATTTAAACACGAAAAACATATTTAATCTTCAACAAAATATACAAAAGAAAAATTCCAATCTACAAAATACAAAGAAAAAAAAATTAAATTATGTTAAATATGTAGAAACACTTTAAAACTTAATTATAAATAATTAAAATATAATAAATGTATTGAATATTCTTAACCATCTAGATTTGTGAACTTTCTATTACTTACCTTACCTAATCTTCCGATAATTTAATGAAGATTGACCCAATCTTTGCCTCCAATTTTCTCATGCAAGAAAGATCTTGCATCCTTTCACAAGTAGCTCTTAATAAATACTATTTTATTTAGATTAATGTGTTCTTCTTGGTTTCAATTCCGTGTCGAATTTATTCTTCTGCTAACATCAATAATAACGGTACAACAGTTTTGTCAAAATTTGTTACGAATGACTTATTCAAGCTTTTGAGTTTTTTTTTTTTTTATTTTTTATTTCTTGGACAATTCTATACTTGTGTTTCTCACCATAATTTTAAACAAAAACATATAAAATAAAAGAGAGGAAAAATTGAATGTAGTTGAAGAGTTAGTAAAAAATGTGAAAACCACACCTTCTTATCAACTATATTATACGTGTTTTTTTTCTTTTTTGCAGTTTATATCAATTGATTATCTATCAACACTTGTTAGTATATATATTTAATATCAATCTTTATTACCTGAACTATTAAAGCAAAACTTTAATATATATATATATATATATATATATACATATATATATATATATATATATATATATATATATATGTAAAGTAATTTAAAACCAGTGTTTTATCGCAGATAAAAGTTGTCCTCTACTTACAATTGGAAGTGTAAACCATGTTCTTTGGGGTTATTTATTTTGATGGGTCCAATGTATATAAAGTTTGCAATATTAATAATATGATTTGACTTGACGCTAAAATTGATTAAAACAATATATGAATATAAAAAAAAATTGCAGAGAAGAAATAAGACTCTGATTAAGGATGTCAATGGAATGGATAGCAGCTATTTTATATTTTCTTTGTTGGATAAGTATCTGTTTCGTATTTGTTTTTATATCCATGTGGATACTCACATTTTTTTTAATATTTACGGTGTCCACGAATATTTATAAAAATAAAAAGTAAAATATTTAACGACATATTTTAATCGTATTTTCAAATAAAATACAATATATAACATTCAAAATTTTCAAACAAAGTCCAAATAATTTATTTAAATAATGTTGAATGACACTTTACAAATAAATGATTTTAAAAAAAAAACTAGTTAATAAAAAATAACTCATTCAACATCAATGTATTAATATTTTAATCATTTTTTTAATTTAAATTAGTGAGTATGGGTATATACGGGTATTGATACTATGATGATATTTGTATCCGCTCCGTTAACATGCAGGTATAAAAAATAACCGTACCCGTTATCCGAGAGTATTAATTTACAATATTCATTTCTTATTTGTTGCAAATTTTATTTATAAATACCTACGAATACAAATTTTTTTGACATCCCTAACTCTAACATAATTGGAATTTAGAATCTATTTGCTATTAAGAACATTTTATAAAATATAAAAACAAAATTGATATATATATATATATATATATATATATATATTAAATTAAAGACAAATAAAAAATATATATTTAACCTTAAAAAAATAAATAATAGTGATGAATGTAAAAGAAGACATATCTAATTATTTCTCATCTCCTATTTTCTGCTAATTTTATTTGAAGACGTAATTAGACTAGAGTGTTCCTTTTTCCCCTATTAAATTGGTACGGTGATGATTAACTTAGTGGGAAGCTTCGCAAAAGAAATATATATACATCATATTTGAAAGATAAACTTCCAAAAGCATCAAAGCCAGACATCTTATTAACTTTGAGATGTATACATCATATTAGCTAAACGGCAACATCACTGTGTCAAACCAAACTAAAACCATTAACGACCCCTGCATAAATATGTGGAATATCAACACCTAATTCTAACTAACATCTCTAAATTATTACAAAAACAAATTAATGTGGTCCAAACTCCAAGGATGAATCATGTTTCATGCTCACCACCATTTCTTTTTCCTTTCTTTTTAGGCTTTCATACTATTCTGTTATTGAACAAGGCCCTTCCAACAATTAGATTCGGCCTTTTCTTTTCTCACCCATTTCTTTCTACACCTCCATACATTTCTATTCCGAAATATATAATTTGAAATATATTTTTTATATTCTAAATTATATATTTGGAAATATAATATATTTTTGAATTTTGTAGTTCGGAATATATATTTTTTATTTTAAATTGTATATTTTGAAATCAAAATAAAAAATATATATTTTAAGTTATACATTTTAAAATAAAATAAAAAATGTATTTTAATATATAAAATTTATATTTGAGCTTCAGAATACAAAAATTTATGAAAATGTAGAACAAAAATTATGGAGGTGCATAAAGAAACTGACCTATTTTCAACCGAAATATATTAAGGCACACTGAAAATGGAAGACTTTAGTGTTTGATTCTTAATCGAAGCATATTTTTCTTATATTAGTTTTGGTTCATGTGACAAAAAAGAATTATTTAAATGCAAAAAGAATAGGAGTGTGCTTTGAACAGTGGAATACAAAAATGGAAGACTACGTGTGTACGAAGTAGACAACATAATGAATGAGCAACGCTTAAACAATAGAAGGAGAAGGTGTGAACAATGGTGGAAAGTGCGACCTTGAGAACCTGCAATGAAGACTAAAATGTGTCATTATGTGCTTTCTCATCGTGAACAAATATTAAATAGACCAAAACAAATGCGAGAAAGTGTGGAAAACAAAAAGCAACAAAAAATATTCGTGATGAACAAAAATGAAAATGGAAAGGAAAACAAAATATTTCGATGCATAAATTTTACATTGATGTAATATTGAGGCAAGAAAGTAACTTTTCTAAAAATTTAAAGATAGACATTTGTAAAATTAAAATTTATAGTTATGCAAATATTTTAAAAAATACCACATTTTCGTTATACCTTTCGGTGAAGCCTTTGCTATATCGATATAGGTTTGAGAAAACTTCGTTTTGTTGCTTTTGAAACCAAAATCTATTAGAAGAAATTAAATCATCATTTTACTCTAGTGTATAAATAAACTGATAAATCAAAAATCTGGATAGACTAGTGTAGTGCCATGAAGCCTATTCTATAAATAAAAAATTATAGAATAACTTTACTATAATTATTTTAAAATTTTATATTTAAGATGAGTTTAGTCAGTCAAATGTATAAACAAGATAATCCGAGAAAGTTGAAATCAAATAAAAAGAATGTTTTTATTAAAAATATTGATTATTTAAAAAATAATAATTTAAGTTATACTTTTAAGAGTAAAAATACAAGTATATTTAATGTTCTTTTATCGTTACTTTTAACCTAATATAACAAAATCTAGTTTTTCTTCTTCTTCTTGATAGATAGATGGATGTATTTTTTTAACCTAATAGTTCACTGAAAGATATAATTGAAAGTATGGTAATGGCAGAATTGGACCCCAGTTCTTAGAGTAACTGACACACACTGAATTATAGATCGAAAGCTAAAGTAAAAAAAAGAAAAAAAAAGTTAGCCACAGAGTTCTCTAACTTCAAAATCAATCCAATAAATAAATGAAGCATATACATCTCATTATTGTAGTCCTCACATGTTTCCCTTTCACCCATCTAAAACTGGACCAACATCACTCACATCACAAATTAATGAATCTCACAAAAACAACACCAAATAACAACAACAACAACTTCATCTTCATCTTCTAAGCAACACGATACCTATCCAATGGATCTTTAAAAAGAACGAGTTGGTGGTACACCCTCCAAGCGTAGTCCTCAAAATCGAAAGAGTTGAACACCCTCTCTTCGCCTTCATCACCACACTCATTTTCTTCTTCAACCTCTTCCTTTTTCTCACTGTCAATGCTTTCCTTCGGAAGAAGTGGCGCCACTCTGCTTTCTGTGGGAAGAGTTATCAGCAGTGACATTGTTATGCAGCGTGAACCTTTTTCTTCTTCAACTGTCGCCGCTGGTCTCCCTCTAACTTTCTTCAACTTCCCATTGCTCCACACCTACACAGTAATATTGGCATCCATAAAGTCACTTAGTGGTTAAATAGAAAAAAGAAGAAGAAAAAGGTTTCTCGAGGTGTGAGGGATTTTGCCTCGTACTCTTTTTCAGAGCTGAATTGGTGATTTTTCAACTTTAGGGCACATCCCTATGAAAAATGAAGAAAAGAACACAACCCGACATAGGGACATTGCTAACCACTGCATTATGAGCTGCTTCGGTATAAAGAAGGGGACCCAACCAACATAAATTTATCTGCTGCCTCAAAATCAGGATTTCTACGACAACATGTACCACGCAAAACAATAATGCTTATTTCATTTTATATAATCGTCATAAAAATATTTTTATTGTACTTTACTGTTTTGACTTTATATATATAAAAATCATAATTTGTTGTACTTAAACAAGTATGTTAATTAAATTAGGTAATAACTAAACCTTTAAAAAAGGGAAAATTGTCAGATAATTAAAATGCAGCCTCATTAGCTGGAATAACATAGTCCAAATATTCAGCTAATGTTTTTTCAAACTTCAAATTATGGAAGTTTCAAGATCAAACTATGCATGCACTGGAGGGACAGTAGAGTAATTACAACTCACACTTTAAACTATAGCCAACATGATTATGTGACAAACTCACAAAGTAGGAGAAATAAAAAATAAATAAAATATTTTAAAAGAAAAAAGATAACACAGCATAATTAACAAATATCCAAACCATAAAGCAAATAACATTAACAAGCCACAAAAACATTTATTAACTAATTAAAAACATAACCTAAAAAATAATTAATTTACCTGCGCAATATCACCAACAGTGACCAAAATCGACTCCACGTGCGGCAGCACAGAAACCCATCCCGAATCCGACAGCATCGAGTACTTCTGATTCCTAATCTGGTACTGTAGCCCGATTATAAACGGGTAAAACCCACCCGATTTGTTTCCTGCCACAGACTCCGAAATCCATAGAAGAGAACGTAAGCGGGTCGGGTCATCCCCCGTCGGATTCTCGCACCCCAAGGCATGAGTTAACTCATCAACGATCTTCAGCCCCAGGCTCTCCAGTGCGCGTGCGAACTCGCGCAGAGAGGCTAGAGCGAGCTCGGTCGACTCAGTCAAGCACGCTGAGTCGAAGCGGAATGACTCAACGAGCCCGTCGTCGTCGTCTTCATCGCCGCGGCCGTAGCCGAGAGGCCAGCTTTCGGGGATGAGAGACTCCTTCTGGTCCCGAGGAAGGTCGAACAGCGCGAGCGCTTCCGACTCGGCCGCGTTGGCGAGTTCGGGGGGGACTGAGTGATCAGTGAGTTGCGCGTAACCGAGTTGCGAGACGCCGGAGAAGATTTCTTTTAGGGAGGAGAGGGAGGGGGGACATGAGGCGGCGGAGGAGGAAGAGGAGGAGCGGCGCGTGGGGAAGGAGAGCGTGGGCGGGAGGCGGTGGAGGAGGCGCGAGATCGCGTCGGCGGCGTCAGAGGAGGACAGGAGATTGTCGTGGTGCGCCGCTGGTGTTGGCGGCGGAGCTGAGGTGGCGCCTCCATAGAGGTTCGGTAGGAGTTGGTGTTGATGCTCTTGAGTTGAAGACGCCATTACGTGAGACAATAATAATAATAATACGGTGAGAAAATGTTTGGAACTGTGTTGTTGCTCTTATATGTTGATGGAAAGGAGCGTGTGAATATGGGAAACAAAGAACGATTCACACGTGTGATGGAGCAGTCTATTTTCTTTTTTCCACGACTCTGATAAGGTTTTATTGCTAACATAATGATTATTCGTTCTCGTGCTTCCAAATGAGACAATTTAGTTAACAATGTCTTAGTTGGCAGTCATTGAAACAAATGGGAATTGGGTTGGAATATTTTTAAACGCATTTATGACCTAATGTATATCTTATGGAAATTGCCAACTACATTAAGAGAAACATTCACATTTGAGGACATTTTAATTTGACATTACATTATTGATTATGTTAACAGTATCTCTCTTCCGCAGCCGCAGCTGTGTTTTACTTTTTATTATAAAAAATAATGAATTGTGTCTCTCAAATTGAACTTGAGTGAATAATGATAATTGTGAATACTGATTCGAAAATGATACTAAAGAATTTAACGTTTGTGACTTATATAAACTTATATATCATATTAATAATATTTTATCCTCTTCAAGGTATTTTATTATTAGAGGTTAAACTATTTTGGGACAGAGTTCAAGTAAACTAAATCACATTCAAATGTTTGAATTTATATTACACTTTTTCTTAAATAAAAAAAGTTATATTTTGATTAGTGATTATAGATTTTGACTTAACAGTGAGAGTTCAATCCTAAAAGTTGATATCAGATTCTCGTTACGAATTTGATTCTCCATAAACAATTGTTAAAAAAAAATTATGTTACACTCCTATTGACAATTTTATTCTCTGCACTTTAAGTTTACAATAAATTAGTTAAGGTGATGTTTATAAACATAGAGCTGTTTGTAACAACAATATTGTATCATGTTTTAAAAGTAATATGTTTGGTGTGTCTACCGGTCAATGTTAAATGAACAAAAGACAAGTAACAGTGACATAGAATATCTTGAATGAAGAGATGAGTCTAACCCCAAACCCACCACCTTCATTGTTTTTATCTGTGACAGATTTTGCACTAAAAAAATGGTAGCTTTAGAAGTTATGCAGGTTTAGGGTTATGGGTGGTGATAGTTAGTGGCAGCCTTGTGTGTTTTGTTTTGCGAGGAAAGATGCACCTCTCATGGCAGCAAAGGACATGCACAGGTAAAAGCTGGATAAAGCTCTGACCTCCATGTTTGTTTATTCATCTTTTTATTTCATTTTTTTACATCAAAACTTATTTTTAATGCTAACAAATTAACAAAATTAAGAACAAATAGTTTAATACACTTATAGTGAAATCAACTTTTCAAAAATGGAAATGTAGAAGAAATTCAAACGTAATGTTTAAAAACTAACATGCGATTGTTGGAAAGAAATTTTTTAAAATTTCAAGATAGAATAGGTTAAATATCTTGTCCATTGAAAATAAAATGTTAGATTTAATTAGTTATAATTTAGTTATTAAAATCTAGTAGAAGCTTTTTATGCGGATATAAAATAACATTTTTCAAAATATATAAAGAACATATATCTAAGAATTGTCGTAGATCTTTACTTGGTGATATGGTTCAAGTCAATACCAAGACTCTTGTGTGGATTGGGAATAAAGTCAAGCCAGTAAAAGACAAGTCTAACATGTTAGAAAAAATAGTGTGAGGAATTTTGAGCATGTTAACCATAATGGAATCGTTACTTAGTCATAAAACTCCAAAAACAAGGTTTAAACAAATATTGCTATTGATATTTTTATCAACCCTCTGCAATTGCCAACATTCTTATAAAAATCTAAAATAAGTTACTCTAAATATATATAGTGAGACTTTTACTTTTTTTTCATTAAATTAAATAGAACCTACTCAAGATATTTGCAATGCTTTTTGTTGAAAACTTAAAAATGAATCTAAATCTCAATAAATAAATATGAGAAAATTAAACATCATATAAAAATTTAGAAAACTATAATTTTAAGATTCTGAATATAAAATAATATTAATCTTTCGTGTAAGTTAGGTTCATGTTTAATTCATGTTATATTTCTTGAATATCTTGATATAAATTCATAACAAAATCAAATGTTTCTTTAACCAATTCGATGTATAATATAAACTAAAGGTCATATAAGAAAATCATCATACCAAAAAGTGCCTAATTAAGTAAATTAATATGAAATATATATTTATTTTACTAATGCTTCTTTTTTTCTCAGATAAATGTGATAATCACCTTCAGTAACGTTTATTTAACTATTTGACTGTATTTGAATATTTAATTCAAATGCGCATTTTGTTATATTATTTTTTTATTTTTTAGCGAAATATATTTCCAAAATAAAATGAAATTATATTTAAAACTGACATAAACATAAAGCAAACTGTTTTCATTTAACTATTGTCGGTCACTCGACATTCTCACATCTGAAGAAGTAAATTAGAAATATTTAAAAAAAAAAGAGGAGAAGTTACAATTAATTACATGTAGGAGAAGTTTAATCATTCTTACAATAAATGCATAGAAATCAGGCTAACAGTGATTTAAGATTAGATTCTTATACTTTTAAAAGAATAACTTAATATGATTGTCTATGATATAAATTTATCAGTTTTTATAATAATTAGTTTAAGAATTGTATGAGAATAATATAAATACCGTAAGAAAAATAGATTAACAATGCGTATCTAACTTTTCTTTTTAAAGAAGACATGTTTTCTTTTATTTTAAAGAAAAAGAGGAGGTGGACAGAGAAAAAAGCAAAGTGGCTTCTATGGGTCGATCTTAATTTTCGAACTATTTCGTGTGTAACGAATACTACTAGGTGTTCCGGCGATCAGATCAGATCCCCAAATCATCTTTGAACTTTTAAAAGTTGAAATCTAACGGTCCATATGACCCTCGAGGCTTGGCATCACCGTCCATTTCAATAAGAAAACCGGGAGGATCACACACATGCACGGTGCACCATACTGGTGATTCACACGGCACCTGAAGCACCAAGAAACAGAAAATCGAAATACAAAAACCAGAAGAAGCTCTTGGATTGGATCGTCGTCAACAATGTTCTCTCGATTATTCAACAAATTACAAGCGGAACAAAATCCTCAGGTACGTGCTCAATTTCCGCCATCAACAAACGCTATTCACGTTCATTGCAGATTTCAGCATCTTCGATTTTTTCCTTGTAGTGGTTACCAATGCCGGTGCTCAATGTTAAGGAGCCTTTTGTTTCTTTTGTAGTTTCTATTTCTTTATGACCAAAATCCTGAAACTGATGTTGTTTCTGAACGTTTTTTCCCGTCGCTGGGCATCAGGACGTGGTGCACCCGTCGGCGAATTTCGATCCGCAAGTTGTTTTTCACTATGGCGTTCCTTCTACCGCGTCTATTCTTGCTTTTGATCACTTCCAAAACCTATTGGCAATGGGAACACTGTGAGTTATAATTGGTTGTGCTTGTTGGCTTTGCGTTGGAACAACGCGTTCTTTCCATGTGTTTTCTGCCTTATTGGAATTCTCCGTTCGAATAATATCGAAATGGAGAATTCTTTTGTTAAACAGCAGTCTATTTTTGATGCTATTAGAACTAGTTGATGAAATAATACGTTGTGCACTTTATCTTATTGAAGGGAATTTTGTATGTTTGTGTGCCTCTGGAATATTATTTTTAACTATGTCTCTTATTTTCTAACTATTCATAATTTCATCATTCCATTGCTGTGAAGATTGAGGAGTAGCTTATTAGCTTAGATGTAAGAATATCTTTGTTTCTTTTTAGATGATTTCAGTAGTTATTACTACATTGAGGCGTTGAGAGGTAGACAATAGTTACTAGTAATCACTTATTACTGCACTGTGATGTTGAGAGCTAGACAGTTTCGATTAGTGGCTTTTTTAGTTGACTTTGGCATTTTCCTCCCCCTTGTAGCGATGGAAGGATAAAGGTGTGCGGTGGCGACAATATTGAAGGGATTCTGATCTCTCCCAAGCAAGCACCCTTCAAGAACTTAGAGGTTTGTAATTTTGGACCAATGTTGAAACCTGAAACTAAAGAGTGTCATCAATCATTTAATGTTGTATTGTATATTACCCCGATATTGTTTTACATTTTTTTCTTTGAGTATTAGATCTCTGGAATCCATGTATATGTGGTGTGGGTATGGCATTTATTTCCATGTTTATTGATGAGTGTTGTACATTAATTAAATTTTAGAAGTCCAATGGAATGATTTTGAGGAATTTCATGAAAAATATTATATCTCATCTTTTTGAACTTTTCTCACAGTTCTTGGAAAACCAAGGTTTCCTTGCCAGCGTCTCAAATGATAATGAAATACAGGTAACTTACAAGTTTACTGGGGTTCTTTTAAACTGCTATATGACCAGGCACCCTCCAAATATGCTTTGTAATTGTTTGCAGCAAAATATGTTTTTGATGTACCAAAGTATTTTAATATTCTCTTTTAATCCTTATAAAAATGTAATTCATTACTAGTTCTTAGATTTTCACAGAAAATGTGTTTTTTTACTGCTGATGAGGGACAAAAACCAGATCACTTTGGTCAATCTGATGACATAATCATTAAAATTTTAAGTGACTAAAAATGAATTTCAAGATATTTCGAGGTGTGAAAAAAGTATTTAACCAATTTCTTTGGTATTCCATATGAGCGTTCTTTCCTTTAATGCTTTTGTTGTTTAACAATGTTTAACTTTTATACCAAGTTTTCCCTCTTACTCCCATTTTCTCCTTTCATCTGTTTCATTCACTAATCTGCTCAGTATGTTCCTGCTAATGGCAGGTTTGGGATTTGAAAAGCAAACAAATTGCTTCTGCCTTGCAGTGGGAATCCATCATAACTGCTTTCTCTGTTATTTATGGCACCAGTTACATGTAAAATACTTGTGCAGATAATTTTCTGTCTGCATTTGCATGCTACTTTTTCTAATAAAATCTTTGTAAATGGGTGTATAAAAATTTTACCCTCTCTTAACGAAATTCAGGTATGTTGGAACTGAGTATGGGATGGTATATGTGTTGATGTTCGATTCTGAAGACAGAAAAATTAAAATATTGCCCTATTATGTTCCCACAAATGTTATATCTGGTAAGTACATAATCTCGTTACTCCTTTACTACTTTTTCTAATATTTATGTATGCTTACGTTTTGTACAGATGTTCTGTAACCAGTTGACTTCAATCTTTAAGCTGTTAGGTGATGAGATAAGAGTTTTTTTGATATATCCCTTCTTATAACGAAATTCATTTAGGCTTGAGCTGTAATTAAAGTCAGATCCAAAACTATCTTATGTTGAAATAATATTTTGATGGTTTATTCAGAGGCTTTTATACCATGTTAAGGAATTGCTTGACCAAAAGGTGTAGAAGCTTTAACTCTTACGTTACGCTAATGGTGTAGTCCTTCATGGTTATGTTTCTTGTGTACCTGTTTTTATATATTCCATCATATTGAGGCTTTATAAATTTCTATGGATCCTTATTAATCAACTTAGTAAACCTTATGATAATCTTCAAGGAAATGTCCCTAGTGGAGCAGATTATTTTGGTATGTCGTAAATATAACATAAGTTCCTACTTCCTAGCAAGCCGTACGCTTGTTGTCAATATATAATTTAGGATTTTTTGCGCGGCTAATCAAAAAGTTCTCAAAGTCAAACAGCTAACTTGTTGCAAACTGTTTCTCACCTTTGCAGAAGCAGCTGGAATGTCACTTGATCAGGTTTCAGTTGTCAGAGTTCTCCATCAACCATGTTCTGATGGAAACAGGCAAGACAGGAACAAACTTAAAGTTTCTCTAATTGATTTCCTTATGTTCTATGAAGGAATTGTGAGACATGAGTTTTAGGTAATTTTGCATCTCAGATTAGGCTAATTGGTTATTCTATTAAATAGTCATATATTTAGGCATTCTCTAAATCATGAGTGGGAGTAAGTTTGAGCTCAGATAGATTTTACCACAGAACATGGTTAACTTATAACCATAGGACAAAAATTTCGTTTATAATGATTTTGATGAAGTATATATGCAATATTTTAGCCATGTTTTTCGGGGAAAGAAAAATTTTAATCATTTTTGTTGTGCGGCAATGGACTGTACTTAGGATTTTCAAATTCAAATGATCGGAGTTTCCTTTTGTTTGAAATATACAACATGAAGAATAAACTTAATCCAGATGTAATTCAACATGGAGTTTCAAATTCAGTGCTAATTCCTTGTACTATACGGAGGACATCATCACAAAATTAATTTGACATGTTTAACATTGGTTGACACATAACATACATTCTTACACATGTATACATAGTAAACGTACACTTTCATGAATTTTAAGGGAACTTAACTTTCGTATAATGTGTTCAGTATGCTCATGTTTTAGTTGATTTAATTGAAATTGTCATTTTGCAGATTGCTAATTGCATATGAAAATGGTTTGATGGTACTCTGGGATGCTTCTAAAGATCGAATTGTTCTCATGAGAAACCACAAAGACATCAAATTAAAGAGAAAAATCGTGGCTAGTTATGCAAATGGCCCTAGGCCTCAGCTTTCTAATGATAAACTAGAGCATGAAGAGCAGGAAAAGGAGATAAGCTCTCTATCTTGGGCATCTAGTGATGGATCAGTTGTTGTTGTTGGTTATGTAGATGGTGATATATTGTTTTGGGATTTTTCAAGTGCTGACTTCCCCCAAGATAAACAAGTCAAAACATTGTCGAATGATGTTGTCAAGCTTCAATTATTGTCAGCTGACACAAGACTCCCTATTACTGTTCTATACTGGTTAGCCAATAACAAGGGGGGGAAACTTTTTGTCTATGGTGGCTGTGAGATTGGGTCTGAAGAAGTTCTGACGGTAAGCTTCATATGCATAGTGGCTATTTGATTTTAGTTTTTTAATAGTTATTGTAATAAATAATTGAAAAACATCATGATGTTCACATTTGCAGGAAATTATGCGCAGATGATAAAAAGTTTACTTTGTTTTTGGTTATAGTTGTGGTGTTTGAATATAATACCAGCAAAAAAAGCCATAATAATGACCGTCCAAGTTCAAGTAGTCACAAGATCCTACTTAGAAAGGTAGTCTTGAGAATGTTTTAGTGGGTTATGGGTGGAAGATTGTGTGAGCTGGGTATCTTGGTAGTAGAAGCATGGGTCTTATCCTGGTGGTTAAAGAGGCTAGAGAAACACTGTCAAGGATCTATTTATGTCCACTTTGAGAATGTTTCTGGATTTTAAGTTCCTTTGTAAAAAAGACTGATTTCAGACCTTCAATTGAAGGATTAGATAGACCAATTCCTATCAAAAACACCACATTAAAAAAGAAAGGAAGCAAACGGTCTTAGATTAGTACAATAAATTAATATTGGTCTGTGCTTTTTTATTCTCTTTGAGCTTTTTTTGTGGTCGTAAGTGCCCAGTATACATCTTATTATCCTGATAAAGTTAACGATGACTTATGAAGAAAACACTGTTCATCTCTTGTTCATTATCACTTCATTTTTGTTGAATAACAACTTCTGTTGAAACTGATTGTTGCAATAATTAGTATTTCATTTTTGCTACATTAGATTTGAAAATTGGGCATGTCATGTTGCCAGTGTCAGTAGGCTGTTGAGTTTCATAAATTTTATGTAGACAATTAATGTGTCACTACAATATGGTCTTTTCATGTTTACAGGTTTTGAGCATTGATTGGTCCGGTGGACTTGAAAATCTAAGGTGTACCGGCCGCTTTGATGTTACTCTTCATGGTTCTTTTGCTGATATGGTCTTGTTATGTCGTGATTGCCATACTGAGGGAGCTTCTAATGTGCTATCTGTATTGACAAGTCCTGGACAACTGGATATTTATGGCAATGATTGTCTGTCTTCTTTGATGTCCCAGAAAGAAAAGAAGACTTCTGTTCCCACAGTGCAGTATCCAATCGTCGTACCCACTCTTGAACCACACATGACAACTGCAAGGCTTGATGTGGTATGTCAAGATGTAAAGCCATTTAAAGCCTTGTTCAAGGTAATGTACATGTATTAGATCTAAAGATTCTTTCTTTTCTGTGTCTAGCTGCTAACCCTGTTGTCAATATTGTATAATGTTGAGCTTGCAGTGTCAACTCAACACTAATAGCAAACAATGTCTGTGTAGATTCTTGAAGCTGGAAAGCATCATTCAATACAAAATCAGAAAAGTATTGCTACAAAGTGGCCTTTGACTGGTGGTGTTCCAGGTCTTCCTTTCAAAGAAAACCATCCTATCATTCAAATATACATAGCTGGTTACCAAGATGGATCTGTTCAGATATGGGATGCCACATATCCTGCTTTGTCACTTGCTTACAATATAAAATCTGAGGTTAGTGATCAGGTTATTATGCAATCTACAATCTTTTATCCAGTGGTGATTTTGCCCCCACCTCCACCTTTGTTGCATTTGTATATTTATTGAAGCTCATATATTGGAGACATGCTTGTCAATTGTGAAGAAAAATAATTTTTAATTGGCAGGTTGGTGATGTTAAAATTGGCAATGCAAGTGCGCCAGTGTCAGCATTGGGCTTTTGCCCTGATACTCTACATCTCTCTGTTGGTGATGAAAGTGGTGTTGTAAGATATATTAGTATTTAGAATTATTCATTTTCTTTTTATTCAGTAATCTTGACCTCAAATGCCTGGTAATCGTATCCTATGAACATATGTAGGTACGTCTATATGCTCTAATAAGAAGCTCAAATACCACATCTTTACACTTCGTGACAGAAAATGGAACTGAAGGTTTGGTACTTTTTTGTTTTCTATTTGAATTGCAAACAAATTTTCTCATGATTTGTTTCAAGTGTTGAGTCGCTTTTACAGTTACTAATCTTTACATACCTTGCTCCATTGCCATCTTGTGATGACAAGTGTAGTGGAAAAAGTTTTGTTTGTTTGAAGAGTGCAGTTATGTTCTGTCTTTGAGTATTGCGCACCTGCTTGGGATGTAATGCTAGAAAGGCTAAATTTTAACTTGAACTCTTTGCTTCCTTGCCTATCCTGGGATAGGTTTTTTTACCTAATTATATTGTATTTGTTGCAGATCCCTTATCAACCAAAGATATAACTAAAATTATAATATGGAGGGTGCAAAACCTCATCTAACCAAGTAGGCTTTGTGAGGTTGAAAGGCTTAAAGTTCACTTTTAAGATTTTATCATAACATGTGAGGCTATTCTGGCAAGGTTTGTTGGACCTATAACTCTAAAAGACAGATTATATGGGGAAGGACAAGATGAACTAGAGTGGTGTAGGTACACCAAGCTCGTTGCGATGATTTGACTGAGCCACCTATGCAACACAGTTTTGGGGCATGCAAAGAGGGTTAGAATAGTTGTATTTCCTTCCTCCATAAACACATTCTCCACCCAATGCTTCTAATTTAGGATACAATTCTAGCAATGAATCAATCACGTGGACCATGAAACTCTCACTTCATCAGAGTAAGAATGGGCTAGATGAAGGTCAATGGAGGTCCTTGACCATGGTCATGGATATCCAAGACTGAACATGGCTTGTGCATTAGAGTGTGATTTGTCATGCATGTAAGTTTAAGTTAGACTAAAAGTTTATTCTTATATGACTATACTCGATATTCTCAACATGAGATATGTTAGCTTAAAGTTCACTTTCTAAGTCGTAAGAAAAACAATAAAAGCCAGGTATTACTGCGGTTGGTTTACGATAAGCCTATCATCCATTATTTTCTGCATGGAAAATGCTTCCACAAGAGTAATGAGAATCTAGACAAGTGGACAGAACCCACTAAACATTAACCTAACACACCTAGTACGAGGAAGAATGACATTTACTAATACTTATATTTTTACTGGGAACTTATAATCGTAATGCATTTTTATGTGTATGAATAAACTGTGTTTAGTAAAAGTGTAGTAAAGTATGACAACTATTATAAAATAAAGCCAACCCACTGTACAAGCTTTTTTTTTTGGACAGGTAAAACATGTTAAGTTAGATTCACGGGTCTCCAGTTGATTGAGAAAGATTACATTAATATAAGTTTAAATAGAGTCTCGGGTTTAAATTCCAAAATGTTTTAAATACTCAACTGGTCTTGATGAAGTTTCCTCTGTCCCCATTTCCTTCCCATGACTTTTGTAACCTTAGATTTTGATGCCTTGAATTTGAGCTGTTATGAACAGTAATTAGTCTGAAACACACAAATCTATGGGAGGAATCAAGTTACTCTAACTTTAGAACAGTTATTCCTCATCCTAACCTTTTCTTTTCTTCTAATCTAGTAGTTCTAAACCGTAACTCATGTTATTGATCGATTAGAATAAAATGAAAGGTTATGAAGTTACTTTTTGGATAGTTCGATCCTTCTTTATATA